>JAABUM010000234.1_pt1 | contig 112207 bp, 108 predicted proteins | sample 5559161 | NCBI WGS metagenome assembly JAABUM01 (sample SAMN10711868, study PRJNA513369) | rock metagenome | isolation source: Antarctica rocks | place: Antarctica: Victoria Land, Siegfried Peak nord
GCTGCACCGCCGAGTCGCTCGGGGGTTCAGGAATCGGGACAACTACCGGCTCCGCATGCTCCTCATCGCAGGAGGCTTCACCGACCCCCGGCTGGCATGACCTCCCACCTCAGGTCCCAAGAGCCGCATTGAGGAGGTCGAGTTCGCCGACCCCGACGACGACCCCGTCGATGACCCCGACGACACCGTCGATGACTCGCAGATCACCGTGGTCGTCGCCGACGACCATCCGATGTGGCGCGACGCCGTGGCCCGCGACCTGCTCGACGCGGGGTTCCAGGTCGTCGGCACCGCCTCTGACGGGCCGTCGGCGATCCGGCGGGTCACGGCGACGACCCCGGACGTGCTCGTCCTCGACCTCAACCTGCCCGGCGTCCACGGCGTCGAGGTCTGCGCCCGGCTAGCCGCCGACGAGGTGCCCACCCGCATCCTCATCCTCTCGGTGAGCGGTGAGCGGCAGGACGTGCTCGACGCCGTCAAGGCCGGAGCGTCGGGCTACCTGGTGAAGTCGGCGGCCCGCGAGGAGTTCCTCGAGGCCGTCCGTCGCACCGCCCAGGGACGAGCGGTCTTCACCCCCGGCCTCGCGGGCCTCGTCCTGGGTGAGTTCCGGCGGATGCAGAACGCTCCGTCGACCCCGGCCGCGCAACAGCTGACCGAGCGCGAGACCGAGGTCCTCAAGCTGGTCGCGACGGGCATGGGCTACAAGGACATCGCGGCCCAGCTGTACATCTCGCACCGCACGGTGCAGAACCACGTACAGAACACCCTGGGCAAGCTGCAGATGCACAACCGGGTCGAACTGGTGCGCTACGCGATCGCCAAGGGTCTGCACCGGGCCTGAGCCTCCAGGCCTGACGCGGCATGGCCGGCTCGAAGGCCCGTCAGCCGCCGGTCGCGCCGCGGAGGGCGGCCAGCACCTTGGCGTCGATCCCGGCGGGGGTCATCCGCATCTCGTAGTTCTCGACGCCGGCCCACTCGGCCAGCGCGTCGTCGACCGGTCCGGTATGCCCGAGCCGGGCCAGCCGCGTCGACACCTCGTCGCCGAGGTCGCCGGTCAGGGCTTGGACATCCTGAGGGCCGCCGAAGAACAGGTCGTTGAGGTCGAGCAGGCGCACCACCTCCGTGACGGGGTCCACGTGGTCGTCGACGCGCAGGTCGACCAGCACCCCGCTGCCGTCGTAGCCTCCGCCTGCGGCAACGACGTAGATGGCGGCGCTCTGCCGCCCGCGGGAGTCGCCACCCGCTGCGTCTCCGGCGATGAGGGCCGCAAGCAGGCGCCGCGCGAACGGCATACCCACGCCGGTCAGCCAGGCCCGTTCCATCTCGGCGACGACCGCCTCCCCGACGAGGATGTTGCCCTGGATCGCGTAGCGCCCACCGGCGTCGGCCCCCGAACGCCCGCCGGCCCAGTCCATGCATTCGGTGCCGGTGTAGGTGGCCTGGCTGTCCGGGCCGACGACACCGAGCTGTCGGTGCTCCCGGCCCTCGTCGGCAGCGGTGACCTGCGCGACCGCAGCAGCGGCGTCCTGCCCCGACTCGAGCAGGTCGAGGGCGTCCTGCCGGTAGGACCACTTGGCCATGGCCTGGGTGGCGACGGCACCGACCAGCCCCGGGCGGTCGCCGTTCCCCCCAGCCATGGCGAGCCGCGCGGACGGGACGACCGACCCGACGGCAAGGAACTTGCTCGCGACGGCCACTCCCGCAGCGGTCCCGTCGGTGGCCACGATGGAGAACGTCATGCTCGCGACAGTAGTTCGCTCGGTGGAAGGGCGGCCGCGCGGGGCTTCCCGTCTCGTGGACCGTCGGCGGCCCTGCGCCGGGCCGCACCTAGAATCGAAACCGTGACCGACAGCGCACTGCTCCAGGCCGAGCTCGAGGGCGCCGCGGCGACCTTGCCGGCGGCTCAGCAGCCGACGTGGCCGGATGCGGTGGAGCTCGAGCGGGCGCGCGCCACGTTGGCGACGTACCCGCCGCTGGTGTTCGCGGGGGAGTGTGACATCCTCCGCGACCGGTTGGCGTCGGCCGCGCGCGGCGAGGCGTTCGTCCTGCAGGGCGGCGACTGCGCCGAGACGTTCGCGTCGGCGACCGCCGACAACATCCGTGACCGGATCAAGACGATCCTGCAGATGGCTGCCGTGCTCACTTACGGCGCCTCGGTGCCGGTGGTCAAGGTGGGCCGGATGGCCGGGCAGTACGCGAAGCCGCGCAGCACGGGAGCCGAGGTGCGCGACGGGGTCGAGCTGCCGGCGTACCGGGGTGACATGGTCAACGACTTCGCCTTCGAGGTCGAGGCGCGGCGGCCTGATCCGCACCGGCTGGTGCGGGCCTACCACGCGTCGTCGGCGACGCTGAACCTCGTGCGGGCCTTCACGACCGGTGGGTTCGCCGACCTGCGTCATGTGCACGACTGGAACAAGGGCTTCGTCGCGACGGCGGCCAACGCGAAGTACGAGCGGATCGCCCACGACATCGACATGGCGATGAAGTTCATGGCCGCCTGCGGCGCCGACTTCGACGCCATGCGCACCACCGAGTTCTTCTCGGCCCATGAGGCGCTGCTGCTCGACTACGAACGGCCGCTGACGCGGGTCGACTCCCGGTCCGGGCAGGCATACGACACGTCGGCTCACTTCCTCTGGGTGGGGGAGCGCACCCGAGACCTCGACGGCGCGCACGTCGACTTCGTCTCGCGCATTCACAACCCCATCGGCATCAAGGTGTCCGGCAAGGCCGAGCCCGACCAGCTGCTCAAGCTCCTCGACAAGGTCGACCCCGACCGCGTGCCGGGACGGGTCACCTTCATCACCCGGATGGGCGCGCACGCGATCCGTGAGGTGCTGCCGCCCATCGTCGAACGGGTCACCGAGGCCGGCGCGCCGGTCACGTGGATCTGTGATCCCATGCACGGCAACACGTTCGCCTCGACCACGGGGTTCAAGACGCGCAACTTCGACGACGTCGTCGACGAGGTGCGCGGCTTCTTCGAGGTGCATCGCGGCCTCGGCACGGTGCCCGGCGGCATCCACGTCGAGCTCACCGGCAACGACGTGACCGAGTGCTTGGGCGGGTCGGAGAAGATCCTCGACGCCGACCTCGAGAAGCGCTACGAGTCGGTGTGCGACCCGCGGCTGAACCACCAGCAGAGCCTTGAGCTCGCCTTCCTTGTCGCGGAGATGCTGGCCGCGTGAGCCCCTCGTCCGCCGTGCGGGCCGACCTGCTGTCCGACACGCTGACCCGGCCCACGCCAGGGATGCGCGAGGCGATGGCGCACGCCGAGGTCGGGGACGACGTCTACGGCGAGGACCCCACCGTCAACGCCCTCGAGGCCGAGGTCGCGTCACTCCTGGGGCACCAGGCCGGGCTGTTCACGCCCACCGGATCGATGGCCAACCAGCTCGGGCTGCGGCTGCACGTCGCGCCCGGTCAGGAGCTGGTCTGCGACTCGCTGGCCCACGTCGTGCGGGCGGAGCTCGGTGCGGCGGCGGTGTTCTCCGGCATATCGTCGCGCACGTGGGTCGCGCCAGGTGGGCTGCTGTCGGCGGCCGACCCACTGGCCCTGATGATCACCGGCGCCGGTGTCTACCAGGTCAACACGGCGCTCGTCGTTGTCGAGAACACACACAACTTCGGCGGTGGCACGGTGCAGCCGATCGACGAGATCCGGTTGCTGCGCAAGGGGTCTGACGAGCGTGGGGTGCGGATGCACCTCGACGGGGCGCGGCTGTGGAACGCCCACGTCGCCTCGGGGGTGGCCCTCGCCGACTACGGGCGGGAGTTCGACACCGTCTCGGTATGCCTCAGCAAGGGCCTCGGGGCGCCGGTGGGCTCGGTGCTCGTGGGGTCGCCCGACGCGATGGCGGAGGCGCGGATCTGGCGCAAGCGCTACGGCGGCGGGATGCGCCAGGTGGGGATTCTCGCGGCGGCCGGCCGGTATGCGCTGGCGCACCACGTCGACCGGCTCGCCGACGACCACACCCGGGCCCGTCGGGCCGCGACCGCTTTCGCGGAAGCGGCGCCCGGCTCGATCGACCCGGACCGCGTCGAGACCAACATCGTCGTCATGGACGTCGGTTCGGCTGGCTGGACCGGTGCTGGTCTGGCGGCGGCAGCGCTGGAGCAGGGCGTGCGGATGTACGCCGTCGGGCCGTCGGCGGTGCGCCTGGTGTGGCACCTGGACGTCGACGACGCGGCGACCGACCTGGCCATCGACGTGCTCGCCGCGCTGCTGCGTGAGCGCCCGACGGGCCTCGCCCCCGCCTGACCTCCCCTCACTTTCCGACCGACTGCCACGTTCGGTTCACATGGGTGGCGGGGGTGGCGGGGGTGGCGGGGTCAGGTCTCTGATCACCAGGCCGGTGCGCAGCTTCGGCGTGAAGTAGGTCGACTTCGGCGGCATGAGCAGGCCTTCATCCGCGGTGCGGCGGATCTCGTCGACCGACACCGGGCGGATGAGGACCCCGGCGGATGCCCGTCCCTCGCGGACCGCAGCCAGCACCTCACTCAACCCGTGCTGGTACGTGACCTCTGCCGCCGACCCCTCCAGCGTGCGCTCGAGCCAGAGCCCGTCGAGGGCGCGGACGTCGTCGAACGCGCCGGGCTTCGGCACCAGCCAGTCCCAGCCGGCCGGGCCGACCACGACGAGCCGCCCGTGCTGCTCCATCTGCCCGAGCACCCCCGACCCGAGGGTCTCCAGCCCGCCGGCGTGCTCCAGCGTGAACGCTGACGACAGCAGTGTGGCCAGCTCGTCGGCGTCGACGCCCGCGTAGAGCCGGTGGATCGCCTCAACACTCAGCTGGTCGGCGACGAGCTCGCCGACGAAGGCCAACGTCCGCTCGGCATCGGTGTCGGTGCGGCCCGATGAGGCGCGCGCTTCGTCGCGGTACTGCCGCGCCACGGCATACCGGTGGTGCCCGTCGGCGATGAGGGCCGGCACCGACCCCACCGCGGCGCTGATCGCGCCGAGTCGCGTGGTGTCGGTGACCCGCTCGACCACGTGCTCGACCCCATCGACGGTCACCTGGCCCATCGGCTCACCGGGTGCCGACAGGAGGTCGGACAGGCCGGGGTATGCGCTGAGGCACCAGACGGGGGACAGGTTTGCCTCCGTGGCCCGGGTCAGCTCGAGCCGGTCAGTCGAGGCCTTGGGCGTGGTGCGCTCGTGGGCGAGCACCTCGCCGGACCCCACGTCGACGACCTCGAGTGCGCCGACGACGCCACTCAGCTCGCGCTGCTGCCCGGTCACCTCGGCGAACCGCCTGCGGTAGATCGTCAGGCTCGGCTCGGTGTCGACGACGAGGGTGCCGTCGGCCACCCACTCACGCAGCGTCGCGCCGGCGACGGCGTAGCGGTCCTCCCCACCGCGGGGCACATCGACGTTGACGATGTTGCGCTCGTCCAGCGCAGTCAGAGCATCGACGTCGGCGTCGGACAGCACGTCGTAGGGCGGCGCGGTGAGGACGGCGAGGTCGCGGGAAGCGGCATACCGGACGGCACGGAAGGGTTCGAAGATCGGCACGGCGGCCTAGCCTGCCAGGTGCGGCGGTCAGGAGGGACGCGGAGTGGTGTCCAGCGCGCGCGACGACGAGCGGTGGACACCACTCCGACGGCAGGGACGCCCTAGGTCACCTCGTGGTGCAGGGCCTCCGACGGCGGGGCGTCACGGCGGCGGCCCCGCAGCTCCACGAGGTACATCGCCGTCAGGACCAGCACCCCGCCGACCGCCATCCGCCAGGTCAGCCCCTCCTGCCCGGCGACGACCGCGAAGAACGCGGCGAACACGGGCTCCAACGTCATAACGATGGCGGCCCGGGTCGCACTCATCCGCGCCTGGGCCCACGACTGGATCCACAGCGCGGCCACTCCGGCCGCGGTCGCCATGTAGAGCACCGCGGTCCACTGCCCGCCCCCTGAGGGCAGCGCGATCCCGCCGGGAAGTGCGGACGCCACGCTCACGACGGCAATCGCCACCATCTGCACCGCGGCCAGCCCGGTCGCCCGGGATGGCGTAGACCAGCGGCCGAGCCCGATGATGTGCAGGGCATAGACGGCCGCGCACGCCAGGGTCAGGCCCTCCCCGACCCCGATCCCCAGGCCGCCGCGCAGCGACAGCACGGCGAGGCCACCGGCCGCCAGGGCGACCGCCGCCCACGTCACTGCGGGCAGCCGCTCGCGCAGCAGCAGGGCCGAGAACACCGGTGTGAGAACGACGTAGGTGCCCGTGATGAACCCCGACACCGACGCGTCGGTCGTCGCCAGCCCGATGGTCTGGAGGATCTGCGCGACGCCGTAGACAGCGCCCAGACTCAGGCCGACGACCCACTCCCGACGATCCAGACGTCGGACGTGCCGCCCGAAGATCCCCAGCATGAGCACCGCCGCGATCGCGAAGCGCACCGCGAGGAAGTCGGTCGCCGGCAACGTGACGAGCAGGTCGCGGATGAGGAAGAACGTCGAGCCCCAGACCGCCGTGAGCAGGACGAGCAACCCGGTGGCGACGGTCCGCGTCCGAGCCGCGGAGGGCGCCACCTCAGACGATCGTCAGCGTGATCGTCGAGCCCTTGCGGACCATCGTTCCCCCGGCGGGGTCCGAGCTGCGGACGGTGCCGAAGAAGCCGCCCAGCACGAGGTTGTAGGACACGCTGAAACCCGCCGCCTTGAGCGCCGCGGCGGCGTCGTCGCGCTGCTGGCCGACGGTCGACGGCACCGCGACGAGGACGGGACCCTTCGAGACGACGATGGTGACGGTGTCGCCCTTGAACAACGTTGCGCCAGAGGGGTTCTGGGTGACAACGGCCCCGGCGGGCACAGTGTCGCTGTTGACCTGGTCGCCCTCCTTGACCGCGAAACCGGCGTCACCAAGCGCCTTCTTCGCCGCGTCGGCGGTCCGGCCCGTGTAGTCGGTGACGGGGATGGGCTGGCGCCCCTTGCTCACCGTGATGGCGACCGCGCTGTCGGGCTTCAGCGACGTGGCTGCGGCGGGGTCCTGAGCGATGACCTTCCCAGCCTCGACCGTCTCGTTGAACTCGTCCTTACGCTCGCCCAGGGTCAGATGTTGCGCGGCAAGGGTGCTTGGGGCGGCGTCGGCGACCGAGCCGACGAGGTTCGGCGCGGCATACCGCTCCTGTCCCTTGGAGACGGTCACCGTCACCGCACTGAGCTTGTGCACCTCGGTGCCGGGTGCGGGGTCGGCGGTGAGGACCACTCCGGCGGGCACGTCCTCGTCGAACGCCTGCGTGACGGTGCCCCGCAGGTCGGCCTGGTCGAGCGCCTGCTGAGCCGCCGTCTGCGACAGCCGCACCAGGGTCGGCACCGTCGTCTTCGAACCGGGCCCGCCGGTCAGCCACCAGTACCCGGCGCCGCCCGCCCCGAGGGCCAGAACCAGCAGCACGACCAGGGAGGTGACCCAGCCCCGGCGGCGCCGGCGGGGAGCCGGTCCGGACGGGCCGGACGAGCCGGACGAGCCGGACGAGCCGGACGAGCCGGACGAGCCGGACGGGGTATGCGTGGAGCCGCCGACCGGCTCCGGCGCCGTCCGCGCCACAAGGGGGACAGCCGACGTGGGCGCCACCGTGGTCGCCGCTCGGTCGGTGGCCGGGTCGGCAGAACCGGCTGCCCCGCGCCGGGACGTCGGCCGCAGGTCGAGCTCCGCCGTCGTCATGAGCGCGCGGGACCGGCGCACCTCGACGAGCAGGTCGCCGGCGTTGACCGGCCGCTGGTCGGGGTCACGGGCCGTGGCGAGGGCGACCAGCTGGTCGAGCTCCTGTGGCACCGAGGAGACGGCGCTGGACGGGACCGGCACCGAGCCGTGGACGTGCTGGTAGGCCACGTGGATGGGCGAGTCGCCGTCGAACGCCTTACGGCCCGTAAGCATCTCGTAGAGGACGAGTCCGGTGGCGTAGACGTCGGAGCGGGCATCGGCGATGCCCCGCTCGACCTGCTCCGGCGAGAGGTAGGCGACGGTGCCGAGCAGGGTGCCCGAGGCGGTGGTCGTCGCCGCGGTGACCGCCCGCGCCAGGCCGAAGTCGGCGACCTTCACGATGCCGTCGTCGCGCAGGATGACGTTCTCCGGCTTGATGTCCCGGTGGATGAGGCCCGCCTGGTGGGCGGCGGCCACCGCCTGGAGGATCGGGTCGAAGAGGTCGAGCGCGGCGCGCGGCGTGAGAGGCCCCTCGTCGCTGAGCACGTCGCGCAGGGTGCGCCCCGGCACGTACTCCATGGTGAGGAACATGTCGCCGTCGTCCTCGCCCTGGTCGTAGACGGCGACGACATGGGGGTGTCCGAGGCGCGCCGCCGACTTGGCCTCACGCAGGAACCGGGTGCGGAACGCCGGGTCGCGAACGAGGTTGTCGTGCATGACCTTCACGGCCACCTCGCGGTCGAGCCGCTCGTCGGTGGCGAGGTAGACCGTCGCCATGCCGCCGTCCGCGATGTGCGACAGCACCCGGTAGCGCCCGTCGAGCAGCCGCCCCACCACGGGCAGCCGGGAACTCGTGACGCTCGACGTCATGTCGGCGAGTCTATGAAGAAGGGCGGCACAGACCGTGGAGGCGGGGCCGCCCTACAGTGGTCGACGTGTCCGACCCTTCGACGCCCGTCCCGATCGACGCCGACCGTGCGTCCGCCGACCCCGACCTCGCGGAGCTGGTGGGGGAGTGGACGACGGTCCCCGATATCGCGGAGCGCTACCGGCTGCCCCTCGCGCGGGTGCGGCAGCTCATCGCCGACCGTGAGCTGTTGTCGATGCGGGTGGGCGAGCGACGGGTCGTGAGCATTCCGGCCAAGTTCCTCGGCGACGACGGGCCGCGACCCGAGCTCAAGGGCACCTTCACCGTGCTCGCCGACGGCGGGATGGACGACGGTGAGATCCTGCGCTGGCTGTTTACACCCGACGAGACGCTGCCGGTCGAGGGGGCGCCGATCGACGCACTCATCGGTGGGTTCAAGACCGAGGTCCGACGCCGGGCCCAGGTCGAGGCGCTCTAGCCGCTGACGTGCGCCACCTCGCGTATGCCGCGATGCTCGTCTTCTGCCTCGTGGGCACCCTTCCGCTCGACCGCGTCTTCCGGCTCGGCCTGCTGCGTCAGGTCCGGCGCCTGGCGCTGAGCATCCCGCCGGTGGCTGTCGTCTTCGTGGCCTGGGACGTCGCCGCCACGCACGCCGGTCACTGGACCTTCGATGCGGAGCAGACCCTGCCGGTTCGCGTGTTCGGGCTTCCTCTCGAGGAGCTCGGCTTCTTCGTCGTCGTCCCCCTCGCCGGGCTGCTGACCTACGAGGCAGTGGGCGTCGTGCTGGCCCGCCGGAAGCGGAGCCGATGAGCTACACGGCGGCGACGGTCCTCGGCATCGTCGCCGCTGTGGTCCTCGACCTGGTGGTGCTGCGGACGCGGCTGCTGGCCACCCGGCAGTGGTGGGCGGCATACGCGATCGTTGTCGTCTTCCAGCTGCTGACCAACGGCTGGCTGACGGGGCGGCTCATCGTCACCTACGACCCCGACGTGATCTTCGGCGCGGGGTCGGTGCCGTTCGTGGGCGACGGGCGGCTGGCGTACGCGCCGGTGGAGGACCTCGGGTTCGGCTTCGCCCTCGTGCTGGCCACGTGCGCCCTCTGGGTGTGGTGGGGCCGGCGCCTTCCGAGGAAGGTCTAGGCCGACCTCGGCCGACCTGGCCGACCTAGGCCGATCGGGTCGTGGTCGTCTCGACCAGCTGGGCCAGGACGCCGGTCGCCCCGGGTTCCAGCGTGGTGGCCCGGACGAGGGCGGCCCGGCTCTCGGTGGCCAGCGCGGCGATCATCCTCTCGACCTCGGCCACGGCCCCGGTGTCGACGAGCACGCCCCGCAGCTGGTCGACCCCGCGCGAGTCGAGGTCGGGCTGGCCGAACAGCTTGTCGACGGTGGCCAGCTGGTCGGTGTCGGCCGCCTCGAGGGCGAGCGCCATGAGCACGGTGCGCTTGCCCTCGCGGAGGTCGTCGCCGGCCGGCTTGCCGGTCGTCGCCGGGTCGCCGAAGACGCCGAGCACGTCGTCGCGCAGCTGGAACGCCTCGCCGAGCGCCAGCCCGTAGGCCGACAGGTGGCCCAGGTCGTCGTCACGCACCCCACCGACGGCGGCGCCGATGAGCAGCGGATGCTCGATGGTGTACTTCGCGCTCTTGTAGCGCATCACGTTGCGGGCGGAGGCGATCCGGGCCGTGGTGTCGAGCTGGTCCCACCCGCGGGCCGACTCCAGCAGGTCGAGGTACTGACCACCCATGAGCTGGGTGCGCATGGTGTCGAACAGGTGCCGACCGCGCTGGAGCTCCGCCAACGGGAGTCCGGACGTGGCGTACAGCTCGTCCGACCACTGGAGGCACAGGTCGCCGGCCAGGATCGCGCCCGACTCGCCGAACCGGTCGCTGTCACCCAGCCAGCCGGCCTCGGCGTGACGCGCGGAGAGCGCGCGGTGGGCTGACGGCATACCGCGGCGGGTGTCGCTGCCGTCCATGACGTCGTCGTGCAGCAGCGCGGCAGCCTGGAAGAACTCCATCGCGCAGGCCAGCCGGATCACCGCGTCGGAGTCGGGTCGTCCCGAGGCGCGGTAGCCCCAGTAGAGGAAACCCGCCCGCAGCCGCTTCCCGCCGGAGATCAGCCGGACGACGCTGTCGACGAGGGGGCCGAGCTCGTCGCCGACCGGAGCGAGTACGCCACGCTGCACGCTCATCTCGGCGTCGACGGCAGCCTGGACCCGGACCCGAAGGTCGCGCAGATCAAGCGGACTGGTCACGCTGCTCTTTCCTTCGAGAGGCACCATCTGGACGCAAGGCTACGTCGCGAACTGGCGCGGCGGCGATCCAGGCGCTCCCACCGGTGTCGTCTCGGTGTCGTCTGGGTCTCGTCACGGGCCCCCGTAGGCTGTGGACATGCCGGTCAGCACCCGTATGCCGCGTCCGGAGCACCTGACGCGCTCGATCCCGGCCGCCCTCGTCGAACCGGCCCCGAGCATCAGCTTCGAGTTCTTCCCGCCCAAGGACGACGCGGGTGAGGCGGTGCTGTGGGAGGCGATCCGGCGCATCGAGAAGGTGCGTCCGACGTTCGTGTCCGTGACCTACGGCGCCGGCGGCACCACCCGCGACCGCACCATCCGCGTCACGGAACGGATCGCCCGCGAGACGTTGCTGACGCCGCTGGCGCACCTGACGTGCGTGGGTCACTCGGTAAGTGAGCTGCGCAGCGTCATCGGGTCGCTCTCCAGCGTCGGGATCCGCAACATCCTTGCGCTGCGCGGCGATCCACAGGGCGGCCCGGGGTCAAAGTGGGTGGGCCACCCCGAGGGGGTCGACCACGCCGACGAGCTCGTGTCACTGGTGCGCTCGCTCGGCGAGTTCACCTTGGGCGTGGCCGCGTTCCCCGACCAGCACCCGGAGAGCCCCAGCCTGGACGTCGACGCGGAGGTCCTCGTCCGCAAGGCCGACGCCGGCGCTGAGTACGCGATCACCCAGTTCTTCTTCACCAGCGAGGCGTATGCCGCGCTGCGTGACCGGGTGGTCGCCCGCGGCCGCGACCTGCCGATCATCCCCGGCCTCATGCCCGTGACCAACGTCAAGCAGCTGGCCCGGATGACCCAGCTGTCCGGTCAGCCGGTGCCTGCGTCCGTGACCTCGCGGCTCGAGGCGGTGGCCGACGACCCTGACGCGGTCCGGGAGGTGGGGGTGGAGATCACCACCGAGCTGGCGCAACGGCTGCTTGCCGACGGGGCGCCGGGCGTCCACTTCATCACCATGAACCGGTCGACGGCGACGCTGCAGGTGTTCGAGAACCTCGGGGTCACCGCCGCGCAGTAACTAGTCCGGGCGACGACCGATTGTTGGCCAGCGCACGGATATCCAGCGTCTTTCTGCAAATCCGTCGTCTGCGCGGAGATCCGCTGCGCATCAGGGGCGGCGGGGTGCCTGTCGGCTCGGCGGCGGGGTCAGGCCGTTGCGAGCGCCCCAGTCGTTGTAGCGCTGCCGCATGCGGCGGATCCGCTTGAGCAGGAAGACGACGAGCAGCGCACCGGCGACCAGGAGGATCGCAGCGATGGCCGCCGACACCCACGGGTTGAGGAACGCCAGCGACACCACTCCCGCGACGGTGACGTCCTCGGCGGTCGACACGATGACGTTGCTCGCCGGCTCGGGGGAGGTGTTGACCGCGGCTCGCGTGCCCGCCTTCACCAGGTGGGCCGCCAGAGCGCTGAACCCACCGGTGGCCGCCCCGAACGCCGCCTCCAACGAGGACGACTCGTGGCCGATGAGGTAGCCGAGCGTCGCACCGACAGCCGGCCGGATCACGGTATGCGCGGTGTCCCAGAACGAGTCGACGTAGGGGATCTTGTCGGCGAACATCTCCAGGAGGAACAGCACCGCGGCGCCGATCATGACGTCGGTGCGGCCGAGCGCGTCCGGGACGCCGCTCACGTGGAAGACCTTCTCGGCGATGCCGAGGATGAGGACGACGAGGTAGGCGTTGATGCCGCTCGCCCAGCCCGTCGTGAAGACCCAGGGGAGGAGCTCCGTGCCCACCATGTCGGCTCCTTGTTCCGTTGAACCTGCCGATGCAGTCAACGCCCACCCAGGGTCTCCCGCATCCCGGGCGTCGGCAACGTTCCGGTATCGCTTCGGACAGCCGCTGGGGCTAGGTGGCCTCGATGGGCTGACCGCCGGTGATCCGCAGCAGCTCGTCGTAGGTGGTCGCGAACACCGCGTTCGGATGGCCGGCCGCCGCCCACACCGTGTCGTAGCGCGCCAGGCTGACGTCGACGATGGTGCGCACGGGGTGAAGGTGGCCGACCGGAGCCACGCCCCCGATGACGAACCCGGTCGTCTCGAGCACGAACGCGGCGTCGGCCAGGGCGAGGCCGTCCACTCCGTCGACCCCGTGCACCCCGTCGAGCAGGCCGGCCACCTTCGCGGTGTCCACCCGGTGCGCACGCGAGGCGAGCACGAGCAGCGGCTCAGGCTCGGCGCCCGGGGCGCGGGTCACCGTGAAGACGAGCGAGTTCGCGATCTGGGCCGGGATGACGTCGAGGTATGCCGCGGCCTGGGCGGCCGTCCGGGCCGGCGCGTCGAGGACGACGACGTCACTCGTGACGTCCATAGCGGTGAGGGCGGCTCGGACGCGGGCGACGGCCGGGTGCGCGAGGACGGCGGGGTCTCCCGTCATCCACGACCGTCCATGGCCTCACGGTAGTGGCTGCCCGGTTCGCCTGGCGCGTCAGGCCGTCCGGCCGTCCGGCCGTCCGGCCGCGGGGGTCGCCGTACCACGCGCGGTGTGGTGATGCCCGGTGGTGAACCGGTGTGTCGACGACGACGCGCCGTGGCCCTTGACACGGTGTCCGAGGCGAGGGGTACCGTACGTCGAGTCGAACAGGTGTACGAATAAACCGCCGGTGGAGCTCGCTGGCGATCCTCGGTTCTCACCCCGGTCGACCGACCACCACCCGTGCCCGCGCACCCCAGGAAAGGGGCGATGTTGTCATGCGCCGATACAGCGACCCCATCGAGGTCCGGTCCGGGCCGACGTCCGGGCCGACGTCCGAGCCGGAGTCTGCGTCGGCCTCTACGTCGCCGGTCGGGCGATCACCACAGGCGTTCATCTGGCAGGGCCGGCTCTACGTCGTGCGCCAGATCCTCGACCACTGGCGGGAGCGTCGGTCCTGGTGGCGTGACGCTCTCGATCCCATCCCCGGCCAGCCGACCGGTATCGCCGTCGCCTCCCGTGAGCAGCACGTCTGGCGGGTCGAAGCAAGCCGTGGCCTGGCGCACGGCACCGGCGTGTTCGACCTGACCAGCGACGGTGTTGACGGTTCCGAGGGCGCCGACGCCGACTGGCGCCTCGTCCGCGTCGCCGACTGACAGCTCCACGACTGACCACCCTGACGACCAACCTGACGACCAACCTGACGACCAACCTGACGACCAACCCGACGACCAACCCGACGACCAACCCGACGACCAACCGACGACCACTCCTGAGCAGCCCTGAGGAACAGCCATGAGCACGAGCAGCCCGCCCATCCCCGCCCCGCTGGCGTCCACCTCCCTCGACCTGCTCGACCGGTCCCGGGGCAGCCTCCTGCTCGCCTGCCGCACCAGCGACGCCGGTGAGCGCTACGTCGAGGCCCACCTCGGTGCGCTCCGCGCCGCGGCGGCCCTTCTCGCCGCCCGAAGTCTGCCGGGCGTGGGGGGCCCGGCGACCGCTGGGCGCACCATCCGGGACGGTCGGTCCAGTGCCACCGGTGCCACCGGTGCCACCGGTGTCACCGGTGTCACCGGTGTCTCGGGTGTCACCGGGACCGTGGGGATCTCCAGGGTCTCCCGGGTCTCTAGGGTCTCCAGGGTCACCGGCTCGAGCCGGTCCCGGCCGCGCAGCGTGTGGGAGCTGCTGCCCCGCATCGCGCCCGAGCTCACCGAGTGGTCCACGTTCTTCGCGGCGTCGGCCCGACGTCGGGCCGTGGTCGAGCGGGGCGGCCAGATCGGTGTGCGCGAGTCCGACGACCTGCTGCGCCAGGCCGAGATCTTCCTCGAGATCGTCCAGGACCTCCTCGGCCTGCCCCGGGCCGAGCCGCTCGCGCCCATCTCCCGCTACGTCGCTCCGGTCTCCCGGTCGGGCGGGTCCGGACGCGGGTGAGGCGCCCCTATGTCGCTCGCATCGTCCGCCGAGACCTTCGTCCACCTGCACGTCGCCTCGGGCTACTCCCTTCAGTACGGCGCCTCCCCCCCTGCCGCCCTCGTCCAGCGGGCCGTCGCGTGGGGGCAGCCGGCCCTGGCTCTCACCGACCGTGACGGTCTCTACGGCGCGGTCCGGTTCGTCCAGGCGTGCACCGAGGCCGGGGTCGCGCCGATCCTCGGCGTCGACCTGGCGGTCCGCGTGCCCACCGTGGGCGGCGGACGCCCCTCCGCCGGTAGCGGGGGAGGCTGGCCGGGGGCAGCGATCCCGCCAAGTGCGTCGCGGGCCCGAAGCGGGTCGAGGTTGTCGGCCGGGCCGAGTGGGCTGAGTGGGCCGAGTGGGCTGAGTGGGCCGAAGGGGCTGGGCGCGCCCATCCGGACGCCGGTGCGCGGCGGCGCCGTCGTCGACCTGCGATTACCTCGGGTCACCGTGCTCGCCCGCGGTCATGGCCACGGCGGAGCGCGCGGCCTCGATCCGGGGGCGGGGTGGGGGCGCCTCTGCCGACTCGTCACGGCCACCCACCTGAGCGGCGAACGGGGCGACCCGGTCTGCACGCCCGAGCTCCTCGCCGAGCTGGCCACCGCCCCGGGCGCGCTGAGTGTTCCAGGCGCGCGGAGGACACCAGGCGCACGGAGGACACCGGGCGCGGACCCGAGCGGACGGCATACCGGCTCGTCGACCGGCCCCGACTACGGCGGCCACGGCGGCCACGGCGACCACGGCGACCACGGCGGCCACGGCGACCACGGCGACCACGGCGACCACGGCGACCACGGCGACCACGGCGACCACGGCGACCACGGTGACAGCGGGCCCAGCGGGCCCAGCCCGCTCGTCGTCCTCCTCGGACCCGACTCCGACGTCGGCCGCGCCGTCCTGCATCGCCGGCGCGCCGAGGCCGAGACCGCCCTCGCCCGGTGGCGGGCGATCCTGCCGCGCGACGCGCTGGCCATCGAGGTGGTGTGTCACGGCGGACCCGAGGGCACCCCGGCCAACCTCGGCCACGCCGCCCGGCTCTACGCCCTGGCCCGCGACCACGGCCTGCGCGTCGTCCTCACCGCCGCTGTCCGGCACGCCGACCCGCAGGAGGCGGCCACCGTCGACGTCCTCGATGCGGCCCGCCGGCTCGTTGCGCTCGACGTGCGCCACCTCGACCGGGTCACCACCGCCGGGCACCTCAGCCCCACCCCGTCGATGTATGCCGTCGCCTGCGACGTGCTCGCCGCCTCCGGGCCGGGGCTGCAGGGCGGGTCGCCGCTCGCCCGGGAGGGGGCCCGCGACCTGCTGCGCTCCACCGTCGAGCTCGGCCGCGAGTGCATCCAGGACGCCTCGCTCGACCTCGGCATCGGCACAGTGCACCTACCGGAGCAGACCGTCCTCGGCATCGCCCCGCAGGTCGACCCGCAGACCGTCCTCACCGAACGCTGCCGGGCGGCGGTCGGTGCGGCCTACCCGCAGGAGTCGCCGGCCGCCCTGGCCCGGATCGAGGCCCGGCTCGACGACGAGCTCGGCGTCATCGCCGGCCTCGGCTATCCCACCTACTTCCTCACCGTCGCCACCGTCGTCGACCTCATCAAGGACATGGGCATCAGGGTCGCCGCCCGCGGGTCGGGGGCGGGGTCGCTCGTCAACTTCCTGCTCGGGATCTCCGGGGTCGACCCGATGCGCTACGGCCTGCTCATGGAGCGGTTCTGCTCCCCGCTGCGGACCCAGCTGCCCGACATCGACATCGACGTCGAGGCGGCCCGACGCACCGAGATCTACGAGAAGGTGCTCGCCCGGTTCGGCGGCGAGCGGGTCACCTGCGTGTCGATGATGGACAGCTACCGGGTGCGGCACGCGATCCGCGACGTCGGCGCCGCGCTGGGGATGCCGCCGAGCGAGGTCGACGCCATGGCCAAGGCGTTCCCGCACATCTCGGCCCGCAACGTCCGCAACGCCATCGCCGACCTGCCGGAGCTGAGGGCCAGCGGTCTCAATGCGCCCCGGCTCGACCTCATGCTCGACCTCGTCGAACGCCTCGACGGCCTGCCCCGCCACATCGCCCTGCACCCGTGCGGCGTGGTCCTGTCCAACTCCCGGCTCCTCGACCGCACACCGGTGGAGGCCAGCTGGATCGGGTTCCCCATGAGCCAGTTCGACAAGGACGACGTCGAGGCGCTCGGGCTGCTCAAGCTCGACATCCTCGGCATCCGGATGCAGTCGGCGATGGCCCACGCCGTCGACGAGGTGCGCCGGGTCGACCAGGTGAGCATCGACCTCGACGACCGCACGCAGGTGCCGCTCGACGACGAGGCGACGTTCCGGATGATCCGCACCACGCACACCCTCGGCTGCTTCCAGATCGAGAGCCCGGGGCAGCGCGAGCTCATCGGCAAGTTCGGCCCGGAGACGTTCGAGGACATCATCACCGACATCTCGCTGTTCCGGCCGGGTCCGGTCAAGTCCGACATGATCGTGCCGTTCCTCAACGCCCGGCAGGGCTGGAGCGCCCCCGAGTTCCTCCACCCGACGCTCATCCCGGCGCTCCAGGAGACCGAGGGCGTCGTCGTCTTCCACGAGCAGGTGCTGCTCATGGTCGCCGAGACGACCGGCGTGACACTGGCCGAGGCCGACGAGGTACGCCGCGCCATGGGTTCGCCGGCCGGGCAGGAGGAGGTCGAGGCGTGGTGGCGTCCGGCGGCACTAGCGCGGGGCTATCCGCGGGACGTCACGGACAAGATCTGGGAGGTGCTCAAGGCGTTCGCGTCGTTCGGGTTCTGCAAGGCGCACGCGGCGGCGTTCGCGCTTCCGACCTACCAGTCGGCGTGGCTCAAGGCGCACCACCCGGCGGCGTTCATCTCGGGCGTGCTCACCCACGACCCCGGCATGTACCCCAAGCGGCTCATCCTCGACGACGCCCGCAGCCTCGGCATCACCGTGCTCGGGCTCGACATCAACGCCTCGAAACAGGCCTACGTCATCGAGCGGCTTGACGAGCGGTTGGGTGGTGGCCCGGATGGGGAGTCCTCGTGGTGTGTTCCCGCCGCCATGGCTCCCAACCCGGCTCCCAACCCGGCTCCCGACCCGGCTCCCGACCCGGACCGTGACCCCGACCTCCCGGACGGCAGTGCATACGGCATCCGGATCTCGCTCACCGACGTCAAGGGGATCAGCGAGGCGGAGGTCGTCCGGGTCGTCGCCGGGCATCCGTACCACTCGCTCGCCGACTTCTGGAGCCGCGCCCACGTGTCACGGCCGGTCACCGAGCGCCTCGTCCTCGCCGGGGGGTTCGACAGCGTCTACGGCATCGACGTGGTCGGTGCCCCGTTCGGTCCCGGCGGCTCGGGTCGCCCTCGGCACCGGGGGCCACGCGCGGCCTCGGCGGCGCCGGACGGCGAGACACCCGAGAGCACTGGTATGCCGGGTGGTTCCGGTATGCCGGGTGGTTCCGGTACGCCGGGTGGTTCCGGTATGCCGGGTGGTTCCGGTACGCCGGGTGGTTCCGGGACGCCGGGTGCACCGCTGACGACGCTCACCTCAGCCGGGCTCGGCCGGCGTGGCCGGGTGACCCGACGCGACCTGTTGCTCCACGTCGCCGAGCTCGACCGGTGGTCTCGCTCGACGGCGCGGGCGGGCCGCCAGGTCAGGACCAGGACGGCACCACAGGCAGCGCGGGCAGAGACGGCCGGGAAGCAGTCGTCCTCGGGCGTCGACGGGCTGACCCGGATCGACGGGCCGGCCTGGGACTCCGGGGTCAAGGCACCGAACCGGCCGGTCACCCGCGGTCGTCCCGGTGCCCGCTCGCCCTGGACCGGGCAGCGGATGGACGACCAGAGCGACAGCGCGGTGGACCGCATTCCCTCCAGGGGGGGCGATCCACCGCGATCAGGTCTGGTCACGGCCCAGGGCGGGAGTGGCCTCGATGTCGCCGCCCGGGCCGCCGCCCAGTCGCAGGCCGCGAGGTCGGTCACACCCGCCTACGCCCAGCCGACCCAGCTGACCCTCGACCTCGGCGACACCCCGCGCCTGGAGAAGGGCACCGGTCTGCCCGAGATGACCGGGCCGGAACGGGTCCGCGCCGAGCTCGACATCCTCGGCCTCGACGCCAGCGCCCACATCGTCGACTTCTACGCTCCGATGCTCGACGCCCTCGGGGTGGTCCGTGCAGCCGACATCCTCCAGAGCCGTAGCCGTAGCGAGATCCTCATCGCCGGGGTCAAGGTCGCCACCCAGACCCCGCCCATCCGTAGCGGCCGCCGGGTCGTGTTCCTCACCCTCGACGACGCCACCGGCCCGGTTGACGCGACGTTCTTCCAGGACGCGCAGGGTCCCTACGCGACGACCGTCTTCCACTCGTGGATGCTTCTCGTCCGCGGCATCACCCGGCGCACCGGCCCACGGGGCATCTCCGTCCGGGCCACCGGTGCCTGGGAGCTCTCTGGGCTCTGGGACGCCTGGTCTCGCGGCGGCCTCGACGCCGTGCTCGCGGCCATCGAGGCTGAGGACCAGGAGGCGGTCGCCCGCAACGACGCTGCCCTGGCCGCGGCGGCGGAGGCCGATGGACGTGCCCTCCCGGCGTTCGCGATCCCGGCCCGGATCAGTGCCAGCGGTGGCGGACGGGAGGTCGGGGGTGACGCCGCGACCGGACTGCCGGTCGGCGACCGAGACCCGAACCAGCGTCTCGACCCGGCCGCGAGCCTTACCGCCGACCAGGCTGCCAACCAGGCTGCCAACCAGGCTGGGCGCGCGACCCCCGACGACGACGGGTATGCCGATGTCCGGCTCGGCGGGGTCGGGCGCACCGGGCGGGCCGGCGGGATGGGCGGTGGCTCGCTACCGCCGGGGACCCGCCGGGTGCTCGTCCACGCATCCGGGTTCAAGCAGTCGCCCTACGCCGACGTCAAGCCCGCGGGGGAGAGCAGCCGGGGGTCACGGGTGCTGGGAACGGCGCACACCGTGCCCGACCTGGTCGCCGGCGGAGGACCCGTCGGCGCCGATCGACGTCACCAGCGGGACGAGGAGGAGCACGGGCACGACTATGAGGACGAGCAGGGGGACAACCAGGGAGCCGACCTGCGCGACCTCGCGACGCCGCCGCGCAAGCTCTGGCACGCCAGCCCCGGCAGCTCGGGGCATTAGGGTGACGACGACTGCACCGAACGCCGCCCCGGCCGGTGCCGGGATCCGCGCCCACACCGGTACCAGTGTCCGCACCGGTGCCAACAGCGACATTGGCGACACTGGCGCCGTCACCCGATCCGGAGGGAGCACCTCGTGCCCGACGAGCGACGGGACCGACCGGCCCACCGACCCAGGGCCGGTGCTCCCGGCACCTCACGGCGCAGCCAGGGCGTGTGGGACGCCGTCCGCGACCTGGTCCAGGACCAAGAGTCCAGCCTGGGCCGACCGCTGCGCGTCCTCGACCTCGGCGGTGGCACCGGTGGTCTCGCCGTCCCTCTCGCCGAGCTCGGCCACGAGGTCACCGTCGTCGACCCCAGCCCCAACGCCCTGGCCGCCCTCGAGCAGCGGGCCGCCGATGCCGAGGTCGCCGACCGGGTCCACGGTCGGCAAGGCGACGCCGACAGCATCGCCCACTGGGGTCCGGGTCCGTCCTCCACTGCCGCTGACGCCTCCGTCGCTGGCGCCTCCGCCTCCGCTGTCACCGCTAATGCCTCCGGCGCCACTCGCCCTTCGGTCTCCTCTGAGGCCTACGACCTCGTCTGCTGCCACGGGGTCCTGGAGGTCGTCGACGACCCGGCCGAGGCTCTGTGCGGCATCGCCGGCGTCCTCGCGCCGAAGGGCCACCTCTCCCTTCTCGTCGCCGGGCGCCTCGCCGTCGTCCTCGCCAAGGCCCTCGCCGGCGAGGTCGAGCAGGCCACCGCGGCGCTCACCAGCCCCGACGGCCGGTGGGGTCCCACCGACCCGCTGCCGCGCCGGTTCGACGTCGCCGGGCTCACCGCGCTGCTCGACCAGACGGGCTTCACGACGGTGCAGGTCCACGGCATACGCGTCTTCGCCGACCTCGTGCCGTCCAGCGCCCTCGACAGTGCCGCCGACCGGGCCGCGCTCGGCGACCTCGAGCGGGCAGTCACGACCCACCCGCACTACGCCGAGGCCCTCGGTGGCCTCGGTACTGGTCTGCATGCCATCGCCCAGCGCGGCTGACCAGCGCTTCCGGATGCTGGAGGGTGCCGTCCATGGCACCGACGTTGAGGCGGCCCGACCGCTGATGGCGGTGGATTCGAACCCTCAGGGGGGGGTAAATCCACCGCGCTCACCCACAGCCACCTCACCCACAGCCACTCCACCCACAGCCACCCCACCTCCCGCCGACTCACCCGTAGTCGACTCACCTGTAGTCGGCTCACCCATAGGCGACTCACCCACCGGCAGCCGGTCGTGAGCCGCCGCCAGTACGCCGCCCCGCGCCGCACCGCCGACGGGAAGGTCGACGACACCGGGTGCACGGTCCTGCACGTCGACATGGATGCCTTCTACGCGTCCGCGTCGCTCATCGACCGTCCCGAGCTGCGCGGCCGGCCGGTCATCATCGGCGGGGGCGGCAACCGGTCGGTCGTCCTGTCCGCCACCTACGAGGCCCGCCGGTTCGGCGTGACGTCGGCGATGCCGATGGCCCGCGCCCGCCGACTCTGCCCGCAGGGGGTCGTCCTGGAGCCGGACTTCACCCGCTACTCCCAGATCTCCGACGCGATCATGGCCACGTTCCAGGCCGTCACCGACACCGTCGAGCCGCTGTCGCTCGACGAGGCGTTCCTCGACATCGCCGGTGCGCAGCGTCGTCTCGGCCGGCCCACCCGGATCGCCCAGTGGGTCCGCGACACGGTCGCCGACGAGCAGGGCATCACTTGCTCGGTCGGGGTCGCCTCGACGAAGTTCGTCGCCAAGCTGGCCTCCAGCCTCGCCAAGCCGGACGGGATGATTGTCGTGCCCCACGAGGAGGTCCTCGGCTTCCTCCACCAGCTGCCGGTCGGCGCCCTGTGGGGCGTCGGGGAGCGCACCGAGGAGGCGCTGACCCGGCTCGGCCTGCGCACGGTCGCCGACATCGCGCATACCCCGGTCGAGACGCTGCGGCGCGCCCTCGGCGACGTCTCCGGGAGCCACCTGCACGCCCTCGCCTGGGGCCGTGACGAGCGGCCGGTGATCCGCCAGCAGCGCGAGAAGAGCATCGGCTCCGACGAGACGTTCGCCCACGACGTCGACGACCCGGTCGTCATCCACCGCGAGCTGCTCCGGCTCGCCGACCGCACCGCGGCCCGCGTCCGCGCCGCCGGGATGATGGGCCGCACCGTCTCGATCAAGGTCAGGTTCGCCGACTTCACGACGATCACCCGGGCGCGCACCCTGCGCGACCCCACGGACGTGTCCCGCGACATCTACGCGACGGCCCGCTCACTCTTCGACGCCCTCGGTCTGCAGCGGGCCCGGATCAGGCTCGTCGGGGTCCGCATGGAGGGCTTGGTCGAGGCGGAGGGTGCCCCCGTTCAGGGCCTGCTCGACGAGCCCGACCACGGCTGGCGGGACGCCGACCGGGCCGTCGACCAGGCCAGCGCCCGCTTTGGCGCCGGCGCCGTACGCCCGGCCGCCCTGGTCCGCGACCACGACGCAGCCCCCCGGTCAGCCGCCGCGGTGGCGGGGGCCAAGCGGGCCGAGGTGAGCCGCGGCAGCCGGTCACGCCGGTTCGAGCCCAAAGCCCCCGACCCCGACCTCGACCTAGAGGAACCGTCCTGAGCAGCGGCTGACGGCTGCTCGGCCAGCGGTCGGCGGAGCCCAGATGACGGTCTGCTGACGATTGGGGCCAGCGTGCTCAATCCGGTCTACGCTCCCCTCGCGCACACGTATCCTGAGGACCTACAGTGACGTAGGAGTAACGAGTAGGACGGCGGCATCGACGAGGTCGTCGTTCGAACTTTTTGCAGCGCCCGTTCGTCTACAGACGGGATGCGCAAGGGAGGGTGACAGTGCCGCTGTCCGAACACGAACAGAAGGTGCTCCAGGCCATGGAGCAGGCTCTGTATGCCGAAGACCCCCGCTTCGCGACCCATATCACCAACCATGGCTTGCACCCCAACAAGCGACGCATCATCCTCGGGGTCCTCGGTGTGGTCATCGGACTCGCCCTGGTCGTGCTCGGCGCTCTCAACGCCCTGATCTGGCTCGGGGCCCTCGGCTTCGCGCTGATGGTCGCCGGTGGTGCCTGGGCGTTCAGCCCGGCCAAGAAGTCGGTGCTCGGGGTCGTCGGTCCCGACGGGGCAGTCCGTCGCACCGTCTCGGGCGAGAAGCGCCCGTCGCCCGGTCAAAGGACGACGTTCATGCAGCGGCTCGAGCGGCGCTGGGACCAGCGCCGCCACGACGAGTGACCAGGGCCTCAGGTCAGTGCAGGATACCCAGCTGCCAGACGCCCAGCAGCCAGACGACCACGATGCCGAACCCGGCCGCCAGCTCGATGCCGGTGGACAGGGCGACCGCCCGCAGCGCCTGCTTGGTGCCTGACCAGGCCGCCGCCCGGCTACGGTGCCGCCCCGACTCGGCCAGGAAGACGCCGAGCACGAACCCCAGGAACGCCCCGACCACCGGGATGACGAAGAAGCCGACGACCGCGAGGACGACGGCCAGCAGCATGGTGGCGGTGCTGACGCCGGCGTCCTTGAGCCGCCGCCGGGGCATGACGTACTGCGCGATGAGCCCCGCGGCATACACCAGGGCAGCGACGCCGCAGTAGACCCACGCCACATGGCTCGGGTGCTCGAACGCCCATAGGGCCGTGGCCAGCCATACCAGGAAGAGTCCCGGCAGCACCGGCACCACGATGCCGATCAGCCCCACGAGCATCATCAGCCCCGGGACCACCACCGACGTCATGGTGTGACGAACGGTCGCGGTCGGTCGGGGTCGCTGGGCTCGAGGGGCTGGAGGGGGTCGATCGGGTTCACGCCACGGACTCTACGCAGCAGCGTGGGGGGAGCGTCAGCTCAGGGCGCGCTCCTCGGTGAGCCGCTCCGTCTCGTCGTGGATCTCGCTCGCGTGCGCCTGCAGCTGGGGCAGGTGCTGACGGCCGTGGTGGGCACAGAACAGCAGCTCACCACCGCTTTCAAGGCGGGCGCGAATGTAGGCCTGCGCACCGCAGCGGTCACAACGATCCGCTGCGCTGAGGCTCGGGGCCAGGGTTGCGTTCACGTCTGCCTTCTCTCTGGTACTCGGGGGGCCAGGGCCGGCCCGGTCCACACGGACCAGGTCGTTACTTCGCTCTGACGTCCCCGTTGACGTCGACCGGTGCGCTGCTGGGTGGGGCGCTGCCGGTGCTCCGCTTTCAACAGTCAAGCACGCAGGTTGCTTCCCTTCGTGCATTCGCCCGCCATGTGACACCGGTGCTGCCGAACCGTGATGGTCCCGTGCTGAGTTCGTCACGAGAGATCTACCCGGATGCGGCTGGAGCCAGACGTGACGAAGGACTCAGTCGGGCCGGCGTTCGTGAACGCCACTCCTGCTGAGCCCTCCGGCCGCCGAACGGGCGGTGCCGTCCCCAGCCGCCGCGCGGCGTACCTGAGCCGGTCGGTGGGCCGGGATAGCCTGCGAGACGAACCGACCGAGGCGAAGGACACGAGTGGCCACCGCAGCCCGAACGATCACCAACGGTGACTACACCGCCCGGCACCTGCAGGTGCTCGAGGGGCTCGAGGCGGTGCGCAAGCGCCCGGGCATGTACATCGGCTCGCGCGACAGCAAAGGCCTGATGCACTGCCTGTGGGAGATCATCGACAACGCCGTCGACGAGGCCCTGGCCGGCGTCGGCGACCGCATCGAGGTCGTCCTGCACGCCGACCGGTCGGTCGAGGTCCGCGACCAGGGCCGCGGCATCCCGGTCGACATCGAGCCGCGCACCGGCCTGTCGGGGGTCGAGGTCGTCTTCACCAAGCTGCACGCGGGTGGCAAGTTCGGTGGCACCTCGTATGCCGCCACCGGTGGTCTCCACGGGGTGGGTGCTTCGGTGGTCAACGCCCTGTCGGCCCGGCTCGACGTCGAGGTCGACCGCGGCGGCAAGACCTACGGGATGAGCTTCCGACGCGGCGAACCCGGCACGTATGCCGACGGCGCCGGTCGCGCACCCGACTCGCCCTTCACGGCCTACCAGAGCAAGAGCGATCTCGCCGTGATCGGCCGGGCGAAACGGGGGGTGACCGGGTCGCGGGTGCGGTTCTGGCCCGACCACGAGATCTTCGAGCCGGGAGCCGAGCTCGACTACGAGCAGCTCGCCTCGCGGGCGCGGCAGACCTCCTTCCTCATCCCCGGGCTGGCGCTCGTCGTCCGCGACGAGCGGGGCCTGCCCGGCACGCCCGGTGAGCAGGGTCCGGCCGAGGAGGTGTTCCACCACGACGGCGGCATCACCGAGTTCGTCGACTTCCTCGCGCCGGACGCCCCCGTGACCCAGGTGTGGCGGCTGCAGGGCTCGGGGAGCTTCACCGAGACGGTGCCCGTGCTCGACCCCCAAGGCCATATGCAGATGACCGAGCTGACCCGCGAGTGCGCCGTCGACATCGCGCTGCGGTGGGGCACCGGCTACGACGCGAAGGTGCCCTCGTTCGTCAACATCATCGCGACGCCCAAGGGCGGCACCCACGTCCAGGGCTTCGACCAGGCGTTGGTCAAGGTGTTCCGGAGGCAACTGGAGATCAACGCGCGGCGCCTCAAGGTCGGCGCCGACAAGGTGGAGAAGGACGACATCCTCGCGGGAATGACGGCCGTCGTCACCGTGCGCCTGGCGGAGCCGCAGTTCGAGGGTCAGACCAAGGAGATCCTGGGCACGTCGGCGGTCCGCGCGATCGTCGCCCGGGTGGTCGAGAAGGAGCTGACCGAGCGCATCGTCAACCCGCCGCGGGGGGCCAAGCAGGAGGCGGCCGACCTCCTGGAGAAGGTCACGTCGGAGATGAAGACGCGGATCAGCGCCCGGTTGCACAAGGAGACGCAGCGGCGCAAGACCGCCCTCGAGTCGTCGTCGCTGCCGGCCAAGCTGGCCGACTGCCGCACCCACGACGTCCACCGCTCCGAGCTGTTCATCGTCGAGGGGGACAGCGCGCTCGGCACGGCCAAGCTGGCCCGCTCGTCCGACTACCAGGCGCTGCTGCCGATCCGCGGCAAGATCCTCAACGTGCAGAAGGCATCCATCGCCGACATGCTCAAGAACGCCGAGTGCGCGGCGATCATCCAGGTCATCGGAGCGGGGTCCGGACGCACCTTCGACCTCGATGCGGCGCGCTACGGCAAGGTCATCATCATGAGCGACGCCGACGTCGACGGCGCCCACATCCGCACCCTGCTGCTGACCCTCTTCTTCCGCTACATGCGCCCGCTCGTCGACGCGGGGCGGGTGTATGCCGCGATGCCGCCGCTGCACCGGCTCGAGGTGATCAACGCCGGCGGGAGGAAGAACGACCTCATCTACACCTACAACGAGGCGGAGATGCGTCGCACGCGGGCGGCGGTCGAGAAGCGCGGCAAACGGATCAAGGAGCCGCCGCAGCGCTACAAGGGCCTGGGCGAGATGGACGCCGACCAGCTGGCCGACACGACGATGGACCCCCGCAAGCGCACCCTGCGACGGGTGACGCTGGGCGAGGCCGAGCGGGCCGAACAGGTCTTCGACCTGCTCATGGGCAACGACGTCGCGCCGCGCAAGGACTTCATCGTCGAGAGCGCGGCCGCCCTCGACCGGGCCCGCATCGACGCGTAGGACCACTCAGGCCGACGGCCCCACCTCCCCATTCCCCCCTGCTCTCGCTCCCCTGCTCCCGCCCCCTTGTCCCCGCCCCCTGTTCCCGACCGGACTCACCTGCTTGTCGGTTGTGGCGAGAATGCGGCCCCGAAACCGACGAACACGTGAGTCCGGTCGGGGACAGGGGAGGTGGGAGGGAAGGGGGAGACGGCGCGAACTCGACGGGCCGGTGTCAGGACGGGGCGGAGGACAGGTGGGAGCGGCAGCGACGTATCCCCGGCGATGTTTACGATGAGCGGTCGGGCTGCCACGTCGTGCCGCCGATGCCACCGATGTCACCGACCGCCGCGCCGCACCACAGGGGGAGCCGTCCATGGAGCAACCGTCCGGTCCGATCCTGCGGGCGGATGAGCTCTCGTCGGCCGGTGAGACCCTTGAGCTGCTCTCGGAGGCATTCACCGGCAAGGTCGTGGGGCAGGGGCGGCTCCAGGAGACCCTGCTCATCGGGCTGCTGACCGGCGGTCACATCCTGCTCGAGTCGGTGCCCGGCCTCGCCAAGACCACCGCCGCGTCGACACTGGCGCACGCGGTGAGCGGCTCGTTCTCGCGCATCCAGTGCACGCCCGACCTGCTGCCCAGCGACATCGTCGGCACCCAGGTCTACGACGCCTCGACCGCCGGGTTCACGACCCACCTCGGCCCGGTGCACGCCAACATCGTCCTGCTCGACGAGATTAACCGGGCCTCGGCCAAGACCCAGTCGGCGATGCTCGAGGCGATGCAGGAGCGGCAGACCTCGATCGGCGGGCAGGCGTACCCACTGCCCGACCCCTTCCTCGTCCTTGCCACGCAGAACCCCATCGAGCAGGAGGGCACCTACGTCCTGCCCGAGGCCCAGCTCGACCGGTTCATGCTCAAGGACGTCCTCGACTACCCGACGCTGGAGGAGGAGGCCGAGGTCCTCTACCGGATCGACGCCGGCGTCTTCCGCGAGGACCAGAAGCCGGTGATCGCCATCGAGGACGTCCTGCGGCTCCAGGCCCTCACCCGGCGGGTCTACCTCGACCCCGCGATCGTGCGCTACGCCGTCGGCATCGTCTACGTCACCCGGCACCCGTCGACCTACATCGAGCCGGGCCTGGCCCGCTACGTCGAGTTCGGTGCGAGCCCGCGTGGCAGCATCGCCTTCAGCCAGGCCGCCCGGGCACGCGCGCTGCTCGCCGGCCGTGACCACGTCGTGCCCGAGGACATCAAGGCGCTCGCCCACCGCGTGCTGCGCCACCGGGTGGTGCTCGGCTTCGAGGCCGTCGCCGACGACACCCGCGTCGAGACCGTCGTCGACGCGCTCGTCGCCACCGTCCGGACCCCATAGGGACGATGTCGTGCCCGCCCTGCTGACCCCCGTGAAGAGCAAGCTCTACATCGTCGCGCACCGGCGCACCTGGGGTCTGCTCGACGGGGAGTACGCGTCGGTGTTCCGGGGCCGCAGCCTGGACTACGACGACCTGCGCGAGTACGTGCCTGGCGACGAGGTCCGCGACATCGACTGGAAGGCGACGGCGCGACACGGCAGCCCGCTGGTCAAGCGGTGGATCGCGACCCGCACGCAGACGGTGCTGTTCCTCGTCGACACCGGCCGCGGCATGGCGGCGCGGACCACCAGCGGCGAGCCGAAGTCGGCGGTCGCCATCACCCTCGTCGGGACGCTCGGCTACCTCGCCCTACGCCACGGAGACCTGCTCGGCCTCGTCGAGGGTGACGTCGACGCCACCCGCGGGTATGCCGCCCAGGGTCGGGAGGGGCACCTCGAACGGCTGTTGCGGGTGATCGACCGGCGCACCCGCCTCGACGGCGGTCGCAGCCGGCTGCGCGAGCAGCTGGAGTTCGTCGCGACCCGCTATCGGCAGCGCCTGCTGTTGGTCGTCGTCGCCGACGAGCACGACCTCGACGAGCGCGAGCTCGCCCTGGTCCGACGGCTGCACGCCCAGCACGAGATCCTCTGGGTGACGGTCGAGGACGCCGACCCGACGGACTCCGGGGCCGGCGACCATGCCGTCGACGTCGGCGACGACCTCGTCCTCCCACCCGAGGTGCGCTTCGACGAACGGCTGCACGCGGCCTACGCCCGCGACGTCGCCACCCGACGGCGGGCCCGCGAGGCAGGGCTCGAGGGGCTTGGCATCGTCCACGCCCGGATGGGCGGCAGCGAACAGGTGCTGGCCGTGCTGTTCCGGATGCTGGAGAGACAGCGCCGCCGTGGTCGCTGACTTCTACCCGCCGATGACCTACTCGCCGCTGTGGTCGGCGATCGGGGTCGTCATCCTCGGCGGTATCGCCGGGTGGGCGATCGTCGTCTGGTCGCAGACCCGGGCCGCCCGGGTCGAGCCTGAGCCCGACCTGCCACCGGGCTGGCGACTGGCGCGCCTGAAGGGCGAGTACATCGAGCGGATCGACGAGATCGTGCGGCACAGCGAGTCGGGCGAGGTGTCCGACCGGCGCGCGCACCAGGAGCTGAGCGTCGTCGTCCGTGAGTTCGTCCATGCTGCATCCGGCGTCCAGGCCCCGACGATGACCCTTGCCGACCTCGCCCACACTGGCGACCCGGCGCTGGCCCCCGTGTCCGACGTCGTGCGGGGCCTCTACCCCGTCGAGTTCGGTCCCGACCGGCCGGTGTCGGTCGGGGCGGCCGCGGCGTATGTCCGGGAGGTGGTCGCGCGGTGGACGTGACCCTGCTCGGGGGGCAGCTCGCTCTGCCCTGGCTCCTGCTGCCGGCGCTGGCGGCGGTCCTGATCGTCGCGGGGGTCGGCTGGTGGCTGCTGCGCCGACGGCGGCCCTCGACCCCGGTGGCGCTGGCCAACACCGAGGCGCTTCAGGCGTTGCCGGAATTCCGACGGGCCGTGCGGGCGCACCGGACCACCCTGCTGGCGGCCGCCGTCCTCGCCGCGGTGATCGCCGCGGCGGCCGTGCTCGGGTCGGCCCGGCCGATGCGCTCGATCCGGCTGGTCAGTGAGAAGGACAACCGCGACATCGTCCTCTGCCTCGACGTCTCGGGCTCGATGGTCGATGTCGATGCGGAGGTCGTCTCGACCTTCACGCAGCTGGCCGCCGGGTTCCGGGGCGAACGCATCTCGATGGTCATCTTCAACAGCTCGGCCGTGCCGGTCTTCCCGCTCACCGACGACTACGACTTCGTCACCGACCAGCTCAAGCGGGCGCAGCGGGCGCTCGCCCTGCTCGATCTCAAGGACCAGTTCTTTGCCGGCACCCTCAACGGGTTCGGCAGCTCGCTCATCGGTGACGGGTTGGCTACCTGCGTCCGCAGCTTCGACCACCCCGAGCTGCCGCGGGCCCGGTCGGTCATCCTCGCCTCCGACAACGAGGCGGCCGGCAAGTCCCTCTTCACACTCCCCGAGGGCGGCCAGCTGGCCCGCGCGGCCGGGATCCAGGTCTACGGCATCAACCCGACGGACAACACGTCGTCGACCGCGGCCCAGGAGATGCGCTCGGTCACGGAGGGCACCGGCGGCCTGTACTTCTCGCTCAACGACGTCTCGGCGGTGCGCCGGACGCTCGATGCGGTGTCGTCCCGCGAGGCGTCACGCATACCGGCCTCACCGCGCACGGTCGTCAGCGACAACCCAGGGATCCCCATCGCCGTGGCCGGGCTGGCGCTGCTGGCCTTCCTCGTCGTGCGCCGGATCCGGTGGCGACGATGAGCGGCATCCTGGGCACCGTCACGGGCATCTCGTTCCTCCCGGTGGCCCCCTGGCCCCTGTTGTTCCTGCTGGCCGTGCTGGGCGGGGTCCTGGTCTGGTGGCCTGCCGGTCGGCGCGAGCGGACCGAGACGCTCGGCGCCCGCAGCCGGAGGTCGGCGTTGGTCGTCTTCATGCTCCTGGCCGCGCTGCGCCCCGCCTGGCCCGGTACGGACATCAGGGTCGACGCGAGCGCCCTCGACGTCTACTTCGTCGTCGACACGACCTCGTCGGTGATGGCCCGTGACTACGAGGGCGGCACGTCTCGGCTCACGGGCGTACGGGCCGACCTGCGGGGGGTGGCCCAGCAGCTCCCCGGCGCCCGGTTCTCCCTCCTGACGTTCGACGTCGACACGACCACCCGCCTGCCGCTCACCAGCGATGCGGAGGCGCTCGCGTCGGCAGCCGACACGCTGCGGGCGGAGACGTCGGCCTTCTCACGGGGGAGCAGCGTCAGCGTGGCGCGCGACGCCGTCCGCCAGTCGCTGGAGCGCGGCCGGGAGAGCCATCCGGACCGACCGCGCATCCTGTTCTACCTTGGCGACGGTGAGCAGACCGCGTCCACCCAGCCGCCCCCGTTCACGGTCGACGGCGACCTTGTCAACGGCGGGGCCGTCCTCGGTTACGGCACGGCGACGGGCGGGCCCATGCTGAGCACCGGAGCCCGCGAGTCCGGCGACATCGTCGACCCGGCGACGGGGCAACCGGCCATCTCGAAGATCGACGAGCAGCAGCTCACCGCGATCGCTCAGCAGCTGGGTCTGCCCTACCTGCACCGCACCACGCCTGACGACGGCGTCGGGATCGTCGACGCCGTGCAGCTCAAAGCCATGGGGCCCGTCCGCACCGCCGACAGCACCGGCACAGTGAGCGGGCGCACCGAGCTGTACTGGGTGGCCCTGCTCCTCGTGAGCCTGCTGGCGGCGTGGGAGCTCGCGGTCGCCGCGGCGGCGCTACGCCCCCAACCGGCCGGCGGTGGACGGCCGGCCGGACGAGATGCGACCCTGACGGCGAAGGGAGCCCGATGAGCACGCTCAGCCCGACCCGTCCCGACCGACCCCAAGGCCCCCCGGGGGTGTCCGAGTCGCGTGGGCCGTCGGCCCGTCGCCTCACCGACTGGCGGCCGGGGTGGCTGCGCCCCGCGGCTCCGGAGAGCGATTCGGCCCGCAAGGCCCGACTCACGCTGCGGCGCCGGCTGGTGCTCTGGTCGCTGCCGGTGGTCGTCCTCATGCTTCTGATGGCGGTGAAGCTCCTCGTCATGGTCTCGCTCGGGGAGGATGCGCTCCGCAGCTACACGCAGGGCAACATCACCGGCACGCAGGACGCCGCCGAACGCCTCGACGTCCTCAACGTCATCGAGCCGCATAAAGCCCCGTTCGCCCTCGGGGACGCCCGGATCATGGCCGGTGACGTCGACGGCGCCCGAGCCGCGTTCGAGCAGGCCCTGGCCCTGGCCCCGAAAGACTCGCTCGAGGCCTGCCAGATCCGGGTCAACCTCGTCCTCAGCCTGGAGAAGCTGAGCACCGCAGCGACGGCCGCTGAGCGCACGACAGAGGCGAAGGCGTACGCCGATCGGCTCTCCGACATCGTGGCGAAGGCCCCTCAGGGCTGTTTCCAGGGGGACGCCAAGGATGACGAGGGCCAACAGCTGCGCGATGCCCAGCAGCGGTCGCAGGAGCAGCAGCAGCAGGCTCAGCAGCGGCAGCAGGACCAGCAGCAACAACAGCAGCCGGACCAGACGAGCCCGCCGAGCGAGGACAAGCAGCAGCAGCTCGACAACATGACCCAGGACAACCTGCAGCAGCGGCAGCAGACCGATGGTCAGCGCAGCTCGGGCGGGTCGTCGGTCGCCAAGCCCTGGTAGCCGTCGGCACACCCGCCCCGCAGCCCCCTCTGACAGCGCACCTGACATGGTGGGCCCATGACCTCCCTCGACCTCGGCCCCCTTGTCCTCGGCGGCAACGTGTTCGGCTGGACCGCCGACCTCGACCAGAGCCGGGCCGTCCTCGACGCTTTCGTCGAGGGGGGTGGGCGGTCGGTCGACACCGCAGACGTCTACTCGCAGTGGGTGCCGGGCAACGACGGAGGCGACTCCGAGACGGTCATCGGCCAGTGGTTGGCCGGCCGGGGTCGGCGCGACGACGTCGAGATCCACACCAAGGTGTTCAGCAAGCAGGACCGGCCGGGGCTCAGCGCCCGCAACATCGTGCTCGCGGCGGAGGACTCGTTGCGGCGCCTGCAGACCGACCACATCGACCTTTACTACGCCCACCGCGACGACCCCGAGGTGGCCCCCGAGGAGTACGTCGCGGCGTTCGACTCGCTCGTGCGGTCGGGCAAGGTGCGCGAGGTCGGCGCCTCCAACTTCTCCAGCGACCGGCTCCGGCAGGCCCTCGACGTCGCCGCTGCGCAGGGCCTCACCGGTTTCACCGTGTCTCAGGACCAGTGGAACCTGGTCGAGCGTGAGATCGAGACCACCCTGGTGCCCACCCTTCAGGAGCGCGGGCTGGTGGAGCTGCCGTATGCCGGTCTGGCCGGCGGGTTCCTCACCGGCAAGTACCGCCCGGGAGCCGACGTCGACTCGGCCCGTGCCGGGTCGGCCGGCCGCTACCTGGACCGGCCGGGCATCGCCGACCTGCTCGATGCTCTCGATACGGTCGCCGCCGACCACGACACGAGCGTGACCGCCGTGTCCCTGGCCTGGTTGCGAGCCCGGCCCACGGTTGGTGCCCCCATCGCCAGCGCCCGGACGGTCGACCAGGTGCAGCCCCTTCTCGACTCAGCGCGCCTGGAGCTCAGCTCCGACGAGCTCGACCGGCTGACCCAGGCGTCGGTCGACCGCGCCGTCTGAGGCGGAGCAGCCGGCCCCCCAGGCGGTCCCAGCCGGCCGGGGCAGGATGCCCCTATGTGTTTCTCCAGCGAACAGCACCCTCCACTCCCGCCCCGGTCCAGCGACGTCGGTGACCACGGGCCCACCCGGCTGACGGCCGGCGACGGCACCGAGCTGGCCGCATACGACGCCGTGCCCGTCACCCGCCGCGGCGCCTCCTTGGTCCTGCTGCCCGACATCCGCGGGATGCATCCGTACTACCCGGACCTCGCACTCTGCTTCGCGCAGGCCGGGATCGACACCGTGGCGATCGACCCGTACGCGCGGACCGCCGGGCTTACCGACCGGGGAGCGGACTTCGAGTACATGCCCCACGCCAAGGCCCTGGCGCGAGAGTCGGTCCTGCTCGACGCCCGCGCGGCGAAGGGGCGACTGGCTCAGCGCAGCGACGACCCGGTGTTCACGCTGGGCTTCTGCAAGTTCGGCGCCGAGTCGTGGGCCCTGTCGGCGACCGACCTCGGTGCGGCGGGGTGCATGGGGTTCTACGGCATCGTGCGGGCGGTCACCGACCTCGTGCCGCAGATGACCGCACCCCTGCTGGTCCTGGCCGCAGGTGCCGACCAGGCCACCTCGCCGGAGGAGAACGCCGCGTTCGACCAGGCGCTGACCCAGGCCGGCGTGGAGCATGAGCTCGTCGAGTACGCCGGCGCGCCCCACTCCTTCTTCGACCGGTCCTACGCCGACTGGGAGGACGCCTGCGCCGACAGCTGGACCCGGATGTTGGGCTTCGTCGACGCGCACCGCTGATCGGTTCTGGTGGACGGAGCCGGAACTCCGTGTGGTCCAGAGCACGAACCGGGTTCAGAGGGCGGTGACGACCGGTGACCAGGTGCGGGCGGGCTCGGCCGGCTCGCCGCAGGAGTTGCGGCGCGCCTGACCGGTCACGACCGAGAGCGCGACCGACCACCGGCGGCCGTCCCGATGCCTGACCTCGACCGCACTGCCAAGGCCCGCGGTCGCCGACAACGCCTCCAGATCGGTCTCCTCGATGGAGGCACGGACGCTGGACTCGCCGACCTGCAACCGCGTCGGCAGCGCACTGTGGCCACGGTCGTGTCGCGGCCCCAGGAGGCCGAGGGGGAGGGCGCCGTCGTCGGACGCCTCGACGACGTCGGCCACCGTGATCTCCGACATCCGGGCCAGGGCGCGGCCCCACGGCAGCAGCACCCCGGTGGGGGAGAAGCGGTGACCGCCGGTATGCGAGCACTCCCACACCCGGCCGGGGTGGACGTCCTGTCCGGCCAGGGCGACGGGTCGGCCCCGCACGGCGCAGCAGACGTCGTGCCGTCCGTTGGTGCAGACCAGCAGGATGGGGTCGCTCGGCGCCAGCCACGGGAGCGAGCTGGTCGTGCCGGCCCGGTCGCCGGCACCCAGTGCGGTGAGGTCGAGGTCTAACAGGTCGCCGGGCTCGTCGAGGCGGCCGGTGAGGAGGAAGGCCCCCGGACCTGACCACGCCACGTAGCACCGGCGCGGTCCGACCCTCGGGTCGGCGTGTGAGCCGGGCCGGCGGATCAGGACCAAGCGGCCACCGTCCGCCGAGAACCGTTGCAGGAGAACAGCGCCCAGGTCGGACGGGAAGTACGACTGGGTCGCCGGCGTCCGCCCCCACGGGCCGTTCTGTTCGACGGCCACCCAGAACCGGGCGGGAGCAGAGGTCCCGTAAACCGGTTCGTCAGAGCCCGCGGTGTCCCAGAGGACGGAGCAGGCGTCAGGCGCACTCCGACCGTGAGAGGCAGGTGGACGGCCGACGGCCGTCACGCGGGCGACGGTCCGGCGATCCGGGCGATGACGCTCGCGGCCGGGGTGCCGGAGCCGTCGCGCCGCCCGGTGGCGGGGGGCAGGTCGATGGCGACCCCGTTGACCGCGGACGCCTTGGCGGGCACCCCTCCGACCCACGCCAGGACCAGCGTGTCCTCTCCCCTGAGGAACCGGTGGCACCGCACCCCTCCGGTGGCGCGCCCCTTGGCGGGGTACTCGGCATACGGCGTCACCTTGAGCGAGCCGGGCTCGGTGCCGGGCAGGGCGCCGGAGGAGCCGCTGGACGTGACGACGACCGCGTCGGCCTCGGGGTCGACGACGCCGAACCAGGTGACGCTGTGCCCAGACGCCAGCTTGACGCCGGCCATGCCCCCGGCCGGGCGGCCCTGGGGTCGGACCGAGAACGCCGGGAAGTGCAGCAGCTGGGCGTCGCTCGTGACGAAGACGAGGTCGTGGTCCTCAGCGGGCACCAGCGCGGCGCCGACCACCCGGTCGCCGTCCTTGAGCCCGATGAGCTCGAAGTCGGGCCGGGCCGGGTAGTCGACCGACACCCGTTTGACGACGCCCTGGGCCGTGCCGAGGGCGAGCCCGGGCGCCTCTGCGTCGAGCGACGCGAGGGTCAGCGGCTCCTCGCCGCGGGGTAGGTCGACATAGGCGGCCAGGGGAGCGCCCCCGCTGAGCGAGGGGGGTCCGGCGGTGTCGGGCAGGGCGGGCAGCTCCATCACGGAGAGGCGCACCATCCGGCCGGCGCTCGTGACGAGCCCGACGTCGCCGCGCGCGGTGGTGCGCACCGCGCCGACGAGCACGTCATGCTTCGACCGGCCACCCTCGATCGGGAGGGGCTCGTTGGTCCGCGTGCGGGCCAGCAGGCCGGTCGACGACAGCAGCACCCAGCACGGGTCGTCGGCCACCTCGAGCGGCATCGCCCCGCCTTGGGGCATGGACACGGGCGTACCCGCCGACTCCAGCAGGACCGTGCGCCGCGGCGTGCCATGCGCCTTGGCCACCTCGGCCAGCTCGCTGGAAACCGTTCGCAACAGGAGCTTCTCGTCACCGAGGATCGCGCGCAGCTCCTCGATCTGGCGCAGCAGCTCGGCCTGCTCGGTCTCCAGCTCGATCCGGGAGAACTTGGTGAGCCGGCGCAGCTGCAGGTCGAGGATGTAGGTCGCCTGCGCGTCGGACAGGTCGAAGACGTCCCGCAGGCGGGCCTTGGCGATCGTCGCGTCGTCCGACGAGCGGATGACCTGGATGACCTCGTCGATGTCGGTGATGGCGACGAGCAGGCCCTCGACGAGGTGCAGCCGCTCCTCGCGCCGGGCCAGCCGGTATGCGGTGCGGCGCCGGACGACGTCGGTGCGGAAGTCGACGTAGACGGTGAGCAGGTCCTTGAGCCCGAGGGTGCGCGGCTGGCCCTCGACGAGGGCGACGTTGTTGACGTTGAACGACTCCTCCATCGGCGTCAGCTTGTAGAGCTGCTCGAGGACGGCATCGGGGTTGAAGCCGTTCTTGACCTCGATGACCAGCTGCATCCCGTGGCTGCGGTCGGTGAGGTCCTTGACGTCGGCGATGCCCTGGAGCCGCTTGCTCTGGACGTGGTCCTTGATCTTCTCGATGACCTTCTCGGGACCGATGAGGTAGGGCAGCTCGGTGACGACGATTCCCTTGCGGCGCGGGGTGATCGACTCGATGCGCGCGGTCGCCCGGGTGCGGAACGCCCCGCGGCCCGTGAGGTAGGCGTCGCGGATGCCGTCGAGGCCGATGATGCGCCCACCGCCCGGCAGGTCAGGCCCGGGCACGAACTTCATCAGGTCGTCGAGCGAGCAGGCGGGGTCGGCGATGAGGTGCCGCGCCGCGCCGATGACCTCGATCAGGTTGTGGGGCGCCATGTTGGTGGCCATGCCGACGGCGATGCCGCTGGCGCCGTTGACGAGCAGGTTGGGGAACGCGACCGGCATGACCCCCGGCTGAGTCTGCGTATCGTCGTAGTTCGGGACGAAGTCGACGGTGTCCTCATCGAGGCCACCGACCATGAGCAGGGCCGCCGGGGCCATCCGCGCCTCGGTGTAGCGGGCCGCGGCGGGCCCGTCGTCGAGGGAGCCGAAGTTGCCGTGCCCGTCGATGAGGGGCAGCCGCATGGTGAACGGCTGGGCCAGGCGCACCAGGGCGTCGTAGATCGCCTGGTCGCCGTGCGGGTGGTACTTGCCCATGACCTCGCCGATGACCCGCTGGCTCTTGACGTGCGCCCGGTCGGGACGCAGGCCAAGCTCGCTCATGCCGTAGAGGATGCGGCGCTGCACCGGCTTCAGGCCGTCGCGGGCGTCGGGCAGCGCACGGGAGTAGATGACGGAGTAGGAGTACTCGAGGAAGGCGTTGCGCATCTCCTCCTCGACGTCGATGTCGATGATCCGCTCGGGCGTCTCGTCGACCGGCTCGCTGGGCGGGGGAGTACGCGTGCTGCGCGGCATACGGGGTTCAGGCTCCTTCGTGGGTGGGGCCTGACCATCTTGGCTCACCTGACGGACAGCCCCGAGACGACCCGCCCGGACCGCGGCTCAGCCACCCGGCCGCACCATGGCCTTCATCGACGTCGGGTCGCTCTTCGCGACGGTCAGGGCGGACTCGACATCGCCCAGGCCGTAGTGGCCGGTCACCACTGAATCGAGGTCCACCCGCCCTGTGGCGGCGAGCTGGATGGCGGTGGGCCAGGTGTTGGCGTAGCGGAAGGCACCCGTGATCATCAGCTCTCGGTCCTGGACATAGGACAGGGGCAGCTGCACGGTGTCACCGCCCATGCCGACGAGGACGACCCGGCCGGCCCGCGCCACGGTGCTGACGGCGTCCCAGGTGGCCCGGGCGTTGCCGGAGCACTCGAGCAGCACGTCGGGCTCGAGGTCGGCGTCGGCGAGAGGGGTGGTGCTGACGTCGAGGGCGCCGAGGCCCAGCTGTTCAGCGAGACGGAGCCGGTGGGGGTTGACGTCGGTGACGGTCACCGCGTCAGCCCCGTACGCGCGTGCCGTCTGGGCGGCGATCAGCCCGATCGGACCGGCGCCGGTGACGAGCACGGTGCTGCCCGGGGTGACCTGTGCCCGGCGGCAGGCCCAGACACCGACGGAGAGCGGTTCCAGGAGACCGGCGGCGTCGTCGCTCAGGGTGTCCGGCACCGGGTAGACGAACGCGGCCGGCATCGCGACGAACTGGGCGAACGACCCGTCGTAGGGCGGAGTGGCGAAGAATCGGACGTCGGGGCAGAGGTTGTAGCGCCCGGTCAGGCACTGCGCGCAGTGGCGGCAGGGCACCCCCGGCTCGATCGACACCCGTTGGCCCACCTCGAGCGAGGTGACCTCGGGGCCGATGGCTGTGACGACGCCGCCGGCCTCATGACCCAGGACGAGGGGTGAGTCGACGACGTAGGGGCCGATCCGACCGTGCTCGTAGTAGTGGACGTCGGAGCCACACACGCCCACCGACCCGATCTGGACGAGGACCTCATCGGCGGCCGGCACCGGAACGGGTCGTTCCTCCATACCTACGTCTCCGACCCCGCGCAACACGCTGACCCGCATCGTCGGCACCCCCAAATCCATTGGTCTCGTCTGAGCAGCACGTCTCACCGTACTGCTCGAATGTTATGGTTCGTGTCAAGCGCGCTCATCTGAGCACGCAGCCGGAGGAGACCGGATGACCGAACCGTCACACGCCCCGTTCGCCGGGCCGCTGGAGGTGGTCACTGCGGCCCGTGCTGCTCGCGCGTACTACTTCGACGGCCGGTCGAAGGTGGAGATTGCCGACGAGCTCAGCGTCACGCGGTTCAAGGTGGCGCGCCTGCTCGAGCTCGCACGCTCCAGCGGCATGGTGCGGATCAGCGTCGTCGGCGCCGGCTCTCTCGAGCTCGACCTCAGCGGCCGATTGCGCGAGGTGTTCGGTCTGCAGCATGCGGTCGTCGTCAACACCATCCACGGTGACGATGGCGAGACGAGGGAGCACCTGGGCGCTGTTGCTGCAGACCTGTTACGCGAGATCACGGGCCCCGAGGACGTGCTGGGGATCGGCTGGGCGCGGGTCGTGCTCGCGATGGCCTCCAAGCTGCACGGCCTGCAGGTGGACCGGGTCGTGCAGCTGACCGGTGCGCTGACCCGGCCGGACGTCGAACCCAGCTCGGTCGACGTCGTCCGCACGATCGCCCGGGAGGCCGGGGCGGAGTCGTCGGTGTTCTACGCGCCCATGGTCGTCAGCGACGAACAGACCGCGCGGGGCCTCTATCGCCAGGACCAGATCGCCGAGGCCGTCACCCGTTTCGACACGGTCACCAAAGCCGTGGTGGGCGTGGGCGGCTGGGACCCGCCCGCGTCCACCCTCTACGAGGCGCTGACTCCGGCGGAGCGGCTCGTGATGCGCAACCGGGGTGTGCGGGCCGATCTCTCGGGTGTCCTCCTCGACGCCAACGGCGACGCGGTCGACACACCGCTGAGCCGACGCATCATCGCCATCAGCGCCTCGCAGCTTCGGCGTGTCCCCGAGGTCATCGGTATCGCCTACGGGCTGGAGAAGGTGCCGGCGGCGCACGCCGGTATCCGTGGGGGGTACCTCGACGCCCTGGTCACGCATACCGAGTTTGCCCGAGAGCTCCTGGACCGAGCCGGCTGAAGGTCTACCGGCGGTGGGCGGTGCGCGCCTCGCACAGATATCGCTTGGTGATGCTGCCGCCGACGTGGCTGTCGGCGAGGTCGGTGACGCAGGCCAGCAGCCCCGTCCGCTGCGCGGCCGGCGTCCTCGTCGCAGACCATCCCCATGGGCCGTCTGCCATCTCTACACAGTGGACCCCCAACCCTCTCCCCGCAGCCTTCTGGTCAGACGGCAGTAGGCGGACCGTGGTCTCCGTCGTCGGGCGGGTCGGGATCCGCCGTCCGTATGCCGCCGGCGACGGCTCGGTCGTAGCTGCCGGGGGTGCGGTTCCACTCAACTCCGTCGGGGGTGTGGTCGGCGGTGATGCGGTCGCGGTGGACGACGTGGTGGTGGCGGTTGCACAGCAGGGTGCCGTTGGATAGGTCGGTGGGGCCGCCGTCGGCCCAGTGCCGGATGTGGTGGGCGTCGCACCAGGTCGCGGGGACGGTGCAGCCGGGGTAGGTGCAGTGTCGGTCCCGCAGCCAGAGTGCTTTGGTCTGGGCGGGGGTGAACGCCCGGGTCTGGACGCCGAGGTCGAGGACCTGCCCGGCACCGCCGAGGACGACGGGGATGATCCCGGCGTCGCAGGCCAGCTTGCGGACGGTCTCCGGTCCGAGCACCGTCCCGGCGGTCATCCCACCGACCAGCGTCCCGGGCCGGGTGCGGCTGACGAGGTCGTCGTAGCCGATGGTCACCAACACCGTCGCCTTGACCCCCAGCGGGGTCACCGTCGCCCACGGCACCGTCACCGACCCAGCCGACCCAGCCGACCCAGCCGCCGCGTCGGTCGTCCCGGTAGACCCCGTCGTCCCAATCGAATCGTTCGACCCCGTCGTCCCGGTCGTCCCGTGGGGTTCGGTCGACGCAGCCGAGGTACCGGGGGCGGCGGAAGCCGTGTTGGTGGTGGTGGCGGCGAGGCCGAGGGCGACGGCGCGCCGGCAGACGTCGACCAGGGCGTCGCCGCGGCGCTGCTCCACCGTCCGGGTGTCTCCCGGCGCCTGAGCCCCGATGGTCCCAGCCAGTCCATCCAGCATCCCCACCGGTCGGGGCGCCGACAAGGTGTTGATCGCCTCCACCACCGCCCGAGACTCCGGGGTCAACCGCATCCGGTACTCGGTGACCCCCCCGCCGATGTCCGACCCACACGACAGGTTCGTCAGCCCAGCCCGGCGGTCCTGCTCATCCTGGATCACCGCACCGTGCCCGTACCGGGCCAGCATGAACTCCCGCAACCCGCGGACCCCCGCGCACCCCAGCTCGGCCCCGATCGCCACCAGACCATTTAGGACCGACCCCTCGGCGTCGGGTTCCAGCAACGGCTTCAGTTGCGCCAGCTCACCGGCCACGACCACCCCGGCCCGCACCGACAACCGGCCGGCGGCGACAGCCGCCCGAGCCGGTTCGAGGGCGGGCGTGTTGAGCTGCGTCACCGCCTTGGCCAGGACACCGGCGTCCGCCGCCTCCAGGGTCGGGCACCGATCGGCCACCCACTGGCGTGCCGTCCCCGACGCCGAACACCGGACCTCCCCACGCTGCTCCGCCTCCGAAGCCAACGTGAACCGGGCCGCCGCCGCCACCGCCGCCAACCGGTCGACCACACCCAACACCGTCTCCAGATCACCGCCCCCCAGACGGCACACCGTCACCGGCAGCTCCACCAACACACCCGAGGCCGCCGACAACGCAGCGACCAGCTCATCACCACACCCCCACGTCGCTGCCTCCATACTCAAACCCTAGGCGTGACCACCGACACCCCCCTGGTGCCGAGTTGCGTTGTCTCACAATGGAACAGGAGGACCATCTGTCCCATCAGTCACATCTCAGTCGAGGACCGAGACCGGTGTGTGCGCGGTGATGCCGGCCGGGCCGGTGTGTTCGAACTGGCCATGACAGCACCTCGACCACCGAAAGCGTTCCGGCGGCCAGTGGTAGACCGAGGAACCGGCGCCAGCGGTAGGGCTAGGCACCTACCAGGGGCTGATCAAAGGACCGCTCCGCACGCGGCGCTGCTCTCCTGGTCGCCTCGCGTTCTTCCGGCCTCGGGCCTGGCGAAGGAAACACCATGCGCGTCATCACCGCAGCCGCCGTGGGCGGCACCGCCCTGGCCGCCCCGCCCCTGACCGCCGGTCCGGCGCTAACCGCTCCTCCGGTTCCGGCCGGCTGCACGTTCGCCACGGGGGCCGCTCACCTGCGTCACTACGGTCACGACGACGAGGACGGAGGGTCCGTTCTCCACCGATGCAACAGCACCGATCGGCACCTCCACGGATGGCTTCACCGGACGGAACATCTCTGAGGTCGTCTACGGGATGCCGCAACCTAACGCCGTGACGTACCGGATCGTGATGGTCAACTTCGTGGGGGACACGAGCACGACGACGATGACCATTCAACGGGGCGCCAGTGGCCGCTCACCGGTCCTCTCGTCGACGTCGGTCACCTCGCGGACCTTTGTCTCCCTCAACGGTCCTCCGACGTCCCGCCTCACCTACGACGACGCCGCGAGCTGATCGCCCGGCCGCCGCCCTCACGAGCCCTCTCCACCGAACCGCCCCCAGTGCGTCACCTCGTCGACCCCGCGCCGACCCCGACGCAATGATCGGCTCTTGGGCCCGGGCTCTTCGTACCCCAGCGCCACGACCCCGACGATGCTGCGGTCGCGGGGAATGCCGAACGTCTCGTGCACGTCGTCATGACACTCCGGCGGCACCCCGAAGAACAGCCCGCCGAGCCCCTCGTCCACGGCGGTCAGCAGGATGAGCAACGCAGCCATGCCCGTGTCGATGTCCCAGTACGCCACCGGCCACCGGGCCTCGTCGCGGTCGGTCCACCCCTTGTCCGGCGCGGCATACCGGTCGAGGTAGGTCTCCTTGTCGGAGCAGCAGACGACGAGCACGGGGGCCGCGCGCACCCCGGTGAGCCACCCGCCCGGCTCGTCCGCATCGTCGGCATCGTCGGCATCGGTCGTCGCCGCCCAGAACCGCCCCCGGTCCGCCTCGTCGATCAGGACGACGAAGTCCCACCCCTGGCTGAAGCCGGCGCTCGGTGCTCGCACCGCGTTCTCCAAGCAGGCCCGGAGCGCCTCCTCGGGCACCGGCCGTCCGGCGGCGTAGCGGCGGACCATGTGGCGACGACGGACGACCGTGGAGAACTCCATGGCGCGATGCTCCCAGATCGCCTACCGACCCCCGCCGGATGAAACCATGGGGGCATGCCCCGCGACCGCCGAGAGACTGTCGACCCGGCGCGCTGGGAGGCCGACGTCGTCCTGCGTGACGGCTCGGTCGGACACGTCCGCCCGATCCGCCCCGATGACGCCGATCGCCTCCGTAGTTTCCATTCCGGACAGTCCGAGGAGTCCATCTACCTCCGTTTCTTCGCCCCCATCAGGGAGCTGAGCGACCGTGACGTCCACCGGTTCACCAATGTCGACAACATCGACCGCGTGGCCCTGGTGGTGACCGTGCGGGGCGCCATCGTCGGCATCGGCCGTTGGGACCGGTTCGACCGCACCTCGGCTGAGGTCGCCTTCAACATCTCCGACCACTTCCAGGGCAGGGGCATCGGCTCGGTGCTGCTCGAGCACCTCGCCGCTATCGCCCAGGAGCTCGGGGTGGAGAAGTTCACGGCTGAGGTGCTCCCGCAGAACCGCAAGATGCTCAACGTCTTTCGCGAGGCGGGCTACGTCGTGCACCACCACTTCGAGGATGGCGTGGTCGCGGTCTCCTTCGATATCCGGCCCACCGAGCAGTCGACCGCCGTACGCCTGTCGCGCGAGCATCGCGCCGAGTCGGTCAGCGTCCACGCGCTCCTGCACCCCACGTCGATCGCCGTGGTCGGCGCCGGCCGCCGGCCCAGCTCGATCGGCCACCGGTTCCTGCGCAACATCATGGACGGCGGCTTCACCGGACCGGTCTACGCCGTCAACAGTGAGGCGCTCGAAGTCCTGGGCCTGCCCACGTATGCGCGACTGAGCGAGATCCCGGGCCCCGTCGACCTCACCGTGATCGCCGTCCCGGCCGACGCTGTGCTCGACGTCGTCGACGAGTGCGCCAGCAAGGGCGTCCGGTCCCTCGTGGTCGCGTCGGCGGGGTTCGGCGAAGCGGGCGAGGAGGGCATCCAACGCCAGGAGGAGCTGCGCCGCAGAGCCCGGCAGAACGGCCTCCGCGTCATCGGCCCGAACTCCTTCGGGATCGTCAACACCGACCCTGCGGTGAGTCTCAACGCGTCACTGTCGCCTCGGATGCCGCGGGCCGGCGGTCTCGGCCTCTTCGCCCAGAGCGGTGCCCTGAGCGTCGCGGTCCTGGCGTCGGCCGACCGCCGGGGTCTCGGCCTCTCCGACTTCGCCTCCGCGGGCAACCGGGTCGACGTGTCGGGCAACGACCTGATGCAGTACTGGATCGACGACGACAGCACGGCAGCCGTGGGCCTCTACCTCGAGTCGATGGGCAACCCACGCAAGTTCTCCCGCATCGCGCGCGCTCTCGCGAAGACGAAGCCGGTCATCGCGGTGTCCTCCGGAGTCTCGGCCTACGGCGCCCCACCCGGACACCGAGTCCGCCAGACCCGTGTCCCACCGGGCGCGTTTGGGGCGATGCTGCGCCAGGCCGGGGTGATCCGGGTGGAGAACGTGCACCAGATGTTCGACGTCGCCCAGGTCGTGATCCACCAGCCGCTGCCCGCCGGCCAACGCGTGGCGGTCGTCAGCAACTCCGACGCCCTCAGCGCCCTCACGGCACAGGCCGCGTTGAGCTGGGACCTCGAGGTCACCCACGGCCCCGTGTCCCTGCCCGCCGACGCCACCGCCGACCGCTTCTGCGACGCGCTACGGTCGGCCTTCGACGACCCGGCCGTCGACAGCGTGCTCACGTGCTTCATCCCCCCGCTCGAGACCGTCGACGAGGAGGTCGTCTCCGCCGTCCGCGATGTGTCCCGAGCGAGTGAGAAGACCTGTGTCGCCACGTTTCTCGGGATGTCGGGGGTCAACGAGGCGCTGGCGGTCGCGTCACCCGAGTCGACTCGGCGCCGCGTGGTGCCCGTCTACGCGATGCCGGAGGACGCGGTGCGCGCTCTGGCCGCGGCGACCCGCTACAGCGAGTGGCGCACGCGCGACCGGGGTATGCCGGTCGACCCGGTCGGCATCGACCGCACCGCTGCGACGCGGCTCGTCGAGGAGGTGCTCAAGGCCGAGCCCGAGGGCCGCGTCCTCACGGGGGAGGAGGGCAGGCGACTGCTGGAGGCATACGGGATCAGGGTCTGGGACTCGCAGCTCGTCGACACGGCCGAGTCGGCCGTGACGGCGGCCGAGCAGGTGGGCTATCCCGTCATCCTCAAGACGACGTCACCGGTCCTGCGTCACCAGCCGGGGCTGAGCGGCGTGCGGGCCGACCTGCCCAACGCCGAGGCGGTCACCGAGGCGCTGCAGTCGATGCGCGCGCGGCTGGGGCCCATCGCGCAGGGGTCGTTCCTCGTCCAGCGGATGGCGCCTCCCGGAGTCAGCTGCGTTCTCACGAGCGTCGAGGACCCGCTCTTCGGCCCGGTGGTCAGCTTCTCCGTGGCGGGCCCGCCGACCGAGCTGCTCGGTGACATCGCGCACCGCATCCCCCCGCTGACCGACGTCGATGTGTCCGACCTGATCGACGCCGTGCGGGCGGCGCCGATGCTTAGCGGTCACCGTGGCGCCATGCCCGTGCACCGCGGCGCTCTCAGCGATCTCGTGGCTCGACTGTCGTGCCTCGCCGACGACCTGCCCGAGGTCGACCGGGTGCACCTCAACCCCGTCAACGCCTGGACCGGTGGGGTCGACGTGCTCGACGCCGAGGTGTCGGTGCACCCGGCCATCACCCGCAAGGACGCCGACCGTCGCGCCATGACATGAGCGCCTCACCGCGACGTCGGGTCCGGTGCCTCCTGAGGGCCGTCGCCGCCCTCGGACGGCTGGCCCTCGACAGGACGCGCCCCGTCGGGCGGGGCCGCGCCTCCGGTCCGCCGCTCGAGCTCCAGCCGCAGCAGGGCGACCTCCTCGGCGACGGTGCGCGCCGACTCCTCAAGCGTCGAGATCTCGATGCTCAGCTGGATGCAGACCACGAGGAGCACGAGGAACGCGAGGATGAAGACGAGGTTGATCGGGGTGGTCACTCCGACCACCCCCGTGATCCAGCCGGTGATCGCCGGGACGAACGTCAGCAGGACGACGCCGACGATGACGGCGAACCACAGCACGCTGTACTTCTCGCGCAGCCGCTGGGTCCGCAACAGCCAGAACAGGGCGCCCAACAGGAGAACGGCGACGACGAGGGCGAACGGGTAGCCGCTCTGGGTCAACAGGCTCACGCGTTGTCCCCATAGCCGGCGTAGGGGCCGGACCGCAGCTCAGGTCGCGGGCGGGTGAGGGCCAGGCTGAGCGCCAACACCGCACGCCCGAGGAACGCGGCCGCTCGGAGCGGGCTGTGCGACGGCTGCCCCCCGGCCCGGGGCCGCATGACGACCTCCACCTGCCGGATCACCAGGTGCGACCGCGCCGCGACGACGAGCGACTCGACGGTGTCGCCGAGGTACTCGGCGGGATAGGACCGGGCGAACAGGCCGATGGCGCGCGTGTTGCAGGCCTTGAACCCGGACGTCGTGTCGGTGAGCCGGGTGTGCGCGATCCGCGAGATCACCGCCGAGAGGAGCACCATCGCCCAGCGGCGCGGCCCTCTGGCCACGTAGGCGCCGTCCCCGGCCACCCGGGCACCGATGACGATGTCGGCCCCCTCGGCCAGCTCGTGGAGCAGCGCACCGATGTCCGCTGGGTTGTGCTGCCCGTCCGCGTCGACCTGCACGGTGGCGGTGTAGCCGGACCGCTGCGCATACCGGTAGCCCGTGCGCATCGCCGCACCGACGCCGAGGTTGACGGGCAGGTGCGCGACCAGTGCGCCCGACGCCGCGGCCACGGCACCGGTGCCGTCCACCGAGCCGTCGTCCACGACGAGGATGTCGGCGACGACGCCCGCGGCACTCAGCGCGGAGCGGGTCTCGGCGAGGACGTCGGCGAGGGTCGCCTCCTCGTTCCAGGCGGGAACGATGATCAGCACGCGCTCCGGGGCCGGGGCGGAGGGCGGCGACACATCCGTGAGGCTATCCCGTGCGCACGGACCCCCTGGGAGGTTGCCGGGCGGTGGCGGGGCCTCGGAGTGCAAGGATGGACGCATGGTGCCACCCCCGGAGATGCGGCCGGCCTCGCTGCTGCCCGCCGACCTCACGGCCTCGATCGAGCGAGCCGGCTACTACCCGGCGCTCGTGGCCGATGTCGTCGAGTCGGCCCTGGGCCAGGACTCCGTCGAGGCGCACCTCGTGCACCAGGAGACGACGTTCGACCAGGACGCCGTCCGCCGACACATCACGGTCCTGGCGATGACGCCGACCCGGCTGGTCATCGCGCACGCCGACGACCACAACGAGCACGAGCCCGGTCTGGCGGTGGCCACGGCTACCAGCGAGACGGTGCCGCTCTCCTCGGTGCGCGGCGTCATGCTGACCCACGTGGTCAACAGCCCCGACTCCTACGTGCCCGGGTCGCTCGGCCGCGAGCTGACCCTCACGGTGGGCTGGGGTGCCGTCGCCCGCCTCGACATCGTCCCCGCCTCGTGCGGCGACCCCGACTGCGACGCCGACCACGGCTTCGAGGGCACAGTGGCGTCCGACGACATCTCCCTGCGCATCAGCGCTGACGCCGACGGGGAGAACGCTCTGACCACGGCGATGCACTTCGCCAGGACCCTGTCCGGGTCGATCGGTGGGGCCAACGTCGGGCCCGTCCGGCATTGAGTCGGCCTGAGTCGGCATCGTGCCGGCCTGAGTCGGCATGAGCCGGCGGTGAGCCCGACGGGGCTGCGGCCGACACCAGCGGCCCCGCCCGCCTACGCCTCGGGCACCCTTGCGTCGGTCCTGCCCGCCGTGTCGCGCAGCATCGGCTCCCGCCGGTATGCCGCCGTGCCCGACCTGGGGCTGCCGCCGGCCCGCCGGGCGGTCGTCCTGCTCGTTGACGGCATGGGCTCCGAGCAGCTGCTTCGCCGGGGCGGACACGCACCGTTCCTGCGCGGGCAGCTGGCTTCGGCGGTGGGCCTGGACTGCGGGTTCCCGTCGACCACCGCGACGTCGATCGGGTCGTTCGGCACCGGGACACCTCCGGGTGCGCACGGGCTCGTCGGCTACGAGGTGCTCGTACCAGGGGAGGAACGCATCTTCAACGAGCTGTCGTGGGAGCGGGGCCCCGACCCGCGCACCTGGCAGCCTCAGCGCACCGTGTTCGAGGAGCTGACCGACGAGGGCGTCACGGCCACGCTCGTGGGTCCGGCGTTCTTCAAGGGCTCCGGGCTCACGACCGCCGCCTTGCGCGGGTCGAAGTTCAGGTCGGGCTACACGCTCGCCCACCGGGTGGACGCGGCGGTGGCCGCCGTGCGCGAGAGTCCGCGCTCACTGGTCTACGTCTACTGGGGCGACCTCGACAAGGTCGGCCACGTCAACGGGGTCGCGTCATGGCAGTGGGGTGACGAGCTCGAGTCGGTCGACCGGGCCGTCGCCGAGCTCGTCGCCCGGGTGCCGGCCGACACCGCCGTGCACGTCACCGCCGACCACGGGATGGTCGACGTCCCGCTCTCGCGCCGGGTCGACCTGGCCCACGAGCGCGAGCTCCTCGCCGGCGTACGCCTGGTCGGTGGTGAGCCGCGGGCGACCCAGCTGTACTGCGCGACGGGGGCTGTCGCCGAGGTCGTCGAGCGGTGGCGGGCCCGCCTCGGAGACTCCGCCTGGGTGGCCACCCGGGCCGAGCTGGTTGACACGGGATGGTTCGGGCCCGTGCGGCGCGAGGTGCTGGCCCGCATCGGGGACGTCGTCGTCCCCATGCTCGGCGACGGAGCCGTCGTGGACTCCGAGCGGATGCGCGCCGAGGCGCTCCGGCTCATCGGGCTGCACGGGTCCATGACCACGGCGGAGCGGGCCGTGCCGCTCGTCAGCATCCCCCCGCGCGCCACCTAGAGTGACCGCCCGTGGCTGAGCTCGTCTTCTTCAACGGCACGATGGACTGCGGCAAGTCGACGCTCGCCCTACAGATGGACCACAACCACGCCGTCCGCGGGCGGCGGGGCCTGATCTTCACGAAGCTCGACCGGGCCGGCGACTCGGTGCTGTCGTCGCGGCTCGGCCTGTCGACCCCCGCGCACGAGGTGGGGGACCACCTCGACTTCTGGGAGGAGGTCGTCGGCATCGCGACGTCGGGGTCGCAGGTCGACTACCTCATCTGCGACGAGGCCCAGTTCTACACGCGCGACCAGGTGGAGCAGCTGGCCCGCATCGTCGACGAGATGGGCGTCGACGTCTTCGCGTTCGGCATCACGGCCGACTTCCGCGCCACCTTGTTCCCTGGGTCGCAGCGGCTCATCGAGCTGGCCGACCGGGTACAGTAGCTGCAGGTGGAGGCGTTGTGCTGGTGCGGGCGGCGAGCCACCCACAACGCCCGGGTCGTCGACGGTGACATGGTCGTCGAAGGCGAGCAGGTCGTCGTCGGCGACACCAAGCCGACGGCCTCGGGGGTCGTGGAGTACGAGGTGCTGTGCCGCCGACACCACATGCGGCGGATGACGTCGCACGCCGCCCGGTCGGCCGCCCTGTCGCCCGACGTGCTGCCGTTCGACCTCCACGGCTTCGTCGCGGCTGCAGACGTCTGCCCCGCGCCGCCCCGCGCCCCCTGAACCAGTGGCACCCGCCAGGCAGGCACTGGGTATGCGGCGTGCCCGGTTTGTGGCGCGGCGGGCGCCGCGCGACGGGCTAGTGCCTGTCGGTCGGGCGGCCCGATGGGTCAGTCGCGTTTGGCGCCGAACATGATGTCGTCCCAGGACGGCACCGAGGTGCGTGGCCGGCGCTTGGAGGAGCGGGGAGCGGCGTCCGCCGCTGGTTCGGCCGCAGATGTCGCCGAAGTCGGCGGCTCGACGTCAGACTCGTCGTCGGGCCCAGCGAGAGCTCCGGCGTCGTCGTCGTCGGCGGCCGGTGAGTCAGCATCCGCGTCAGCGGCCCCAGCGTCGTCGCCGGCGCCGGCGTCGGCGTCGGCGTCGTCGGCGTCATGGTGGCCGGGGGTGGCCGGTTCCGAGGGGGGGTCGACGTCCTCGTCGAGCGGGGGGATCTCTGCACCGGCCGGTTCGATCCCCTCCGCTGCGTTGGCTGGTTCGGCATCGGCTGGCGCGGCGTCGGCTGGGGCGGCGGGCAGCTCCGGCTGCACGTGGGCGGCACCCTCCGGTGGGTCCACCTCGTCGGCGGCCGACCCCTCGAGGGGGAGGGCGGGGGTGGTCTCGGCTCGTGGCGGTTCGACCCGGCGCCGCCCGGAGCGGCGGCCGACCGTCGTGCGCTGGCGCATGGCGGTCATCAGGTCGACCGGCTCCTCGGAGGCCTCGCCCGCACGGTCAGCCGAGCGAGCGGCCGCGGCGGCTCGACGGGTCGTGGCGGCCACGCCACCTTCGGCCTCCACGTCGTAGACGTTGGCGACGCGAGGTGAGGCGGCGGGCAGCGGACCGGCCACGACGACGTCGTCGGCGCTCAGCCATCGGGCCTCGTCGTCAGCGGCCTCGACGCTGCGCAGCACCGGGTTATAGGTCCAGACCGCGTGCCTCTGGCGACCGCCGGCCGCGAAGGTGAGGATCACGGTCCATGTCGTCGCCTCGGGGGCCCGGGCGGCGTCCCAGCTGGTGCTCGTCTCGGGGTCGACGCCGCGTTCGCGCATCCGCTGGGCCACCCGGCCCTGCAGGGTCGGGGCCGACCCGGTGGTCGCCCCACCGCGGTGGCGCACGCGCACCAGCCGCGCCTGGTCGGCGACGTGGGCGCGCTCGGCGAGGATCGGGCCTTCGTACCGCCGGACCTTGTCGACCGACCAGCCGGCGCGGTCGGCGACGTCCTCGGTGCTCCCACCGGCCCGGATGAGCGACTGCACCTCACGGGGGCGCAGCCCGCCGTCGATCTCGATCTGGAGCTGCCCCATCCTGGGTCGGTCCCGGCTGGCGGCGGTGCGAAGCGCGTCGTCGACCGCCAGGGTGTGGTGCTCGCCGTCCGGACCCGCGAGGATCAGGTGCTGGCCGTCCTCGTGCACGCCGATGAGTCGCAGGTCCGGCATCACACGCTCCAAGGTCGGGCTGGTCCACGGTCTGGCTCGTCAGGTATCAATGACGACTCTGCCACGCATCCGGGTGGCCCGAACCGAGCCACGCCGCCGCATACCCCTGGAACCACCCACGGCGAGACGTCCGGACCACCCTCCTGCGCCGGCCCCCCGGCATCCGTATCGTGGCCGTCGTGCCGCACCACACCTCCCCGCCCTCACTCCGCCTCACGGAGCGCCGATGACGGTGGCCGACGGCGCCGACCTCCTCGCGCCCTACGACGCCGTGCTGCTGCTCTCGTTCGGCGGTCCGGAGGCACCCGACGAGGTGATGCCGTTCCTGCGCCGAGTCACCGCTGGCCGGGGCATCCCGGACGACCGGCTCGAGTCGGTGGCTCACCACTACCACCGGTTCGGTGGCCGCAGCTCGATCAACGACCAGAACCGCGCGCTCATCGCGGCGATGGAGGCGGAGCTGAAGGAGCGGGAGATCGACGTCCCCGTCCTGTGGGGCAACCGCAACTCTGCGCCCTACCTCGTCGATGCGCTGCGCGACGCCGCGGCCCGCGGGCTGCACCGGCCGGTCGTCGTCACGACCAGTGCCTACTCCTGCTACTCGTCCTGCCGCCAGTACCGCGAGAACCTCGCGGACGCTCTGGCCGAGGCCCGCGCCGATGGTCTGGTCGTCGAGATCGACAAGATCGGGCCGTATGCCCGGCGCCCCGCATTCCTCGGCCCCAACGCCCGCCTCGTCGTCGATGCCCTGCGGCCGTTGGCGGGCGTGCCCGCCGAGCACCTCGCACTGCTCTTCGTCACCCACTCGGTCCCCGACGCCATGGACGAGACGTCCGGCCCCGGTGACGGCGAGGGGCGGCTCTACCAGGAGCAGCACCACGCCGTCGCCGCCGCCATCACCGACGCGGTCCGCACCGAGCTGGGCCGCGACCTGGTGCCCGAGGTGGTCTACTGCTCCCGCTCCGGCCCACCGCAGCAGCCGTGGCTCGAGCCCGATGTGAACGACCGGCTCCGCGAGCTCGCCGCCGACGGGCGGACGACCGTCGTGGTCGCGCCGGTCGGGTTCGTCTCCGACCACATGGAGGTCGTCTACGACCTCGACACCGAGGCGGCCGAGACCGCCGCTGGGCTCGGCCTGACCCTGGTCCGGGTGCCGACCGTCGGCGTCGATGCCGAGTTCGTCGCTGGACTCGTCGACCTCGTCGTCGAACGGGCGGCTGAGGCCCGGGGGGCCGAGCCGGCTGCCGGCCCAGGCATCCGGCCATCGGTCTGCCCGGCCGGGTGCTGCCCCAACCTGCGGCAGGCGCGACCAGCACTGTGCGGGAGCGACTGATGCCCACCCCGGTCGACCTGCCCCTCGGCGTCACGCTCGACGAGCTCGAACGGTTGGCGACCCGGGTGGCGGTGACAGCGGGGCGGCTGATCGTCGACGAGCGGCCCCGTGTCGTGTCGGCGTCCTCGACCAAGTCGTCGCCGACCGACATCGTCACCGTGATGGACACCCGGGCCGAGGACCTCATCCGACGGCTGCTCCTCGAGGCGCGCCCCGACGACGCGGTGCTCGGCGAGGAGGGTGACGACCACCTCGGCACCTCCGGGGTTACCTGGGTCGTCGACCCGATCGACGGCACCGTCAACTACCTCTACGACATCCCCGCGTATGCCGTGTCGGTCGCGGCGGCGGTCGGCGACCCCAGCGTGCCGGGGGAGTGGCAGGTGCTGGCCGGCGCGGTCGCCGACCCGGCCCTCCGGAGGGTCTTCCATGCCGCGCTGGGCACTGGGGCCCGGGTGACCGGGTGGGACGACCTGGCCCACCTCGGCGCCGCCTCTCCCACCGGCGCCGCCTCCGCCGTTGACGCCGCCTCTCCCACCGGCGGCTCCAGGTCGACCGAGCTGCGGGTCGGCCTGGCCGCCGACCTGTCCGGGGCGTTGGTCGGCACCGGCTTCGGCTACACGCCGACGCGGCGACGTGAGCAGGCGGAGCTGTTGCTCGACCTGTTGCCACAGGTCCGTGACATCCGCCGGATCGGTAGTGCCGCCCTCGACCTGTGCTCCGTGGCCAGCGGGAGCCTCGACGGCTTCTACGAGCACGGACTCAACCCGTGGGACATGGCGGCGGGGTGGCTCATGGTCACCGAGGCGGGCGGGTCGGTGACGGGGCCGGCCGGGGGCGCGCCCTCCTCCGCCCTCACGGTGGCGGCGAACCGCGTGCTGCAGCCGCAGCTGCTGGCCGTGATCGACCGGTAGCGACCACCTCCCGGTCCTGGCTCGTGCTGGTGTCGGCGCCCCTAGGCCGCCGTGACGCCCAGCCGGTCGAGCTCGGGGAGCGAGACACCGTGCTCGTGGGCGATGCGGGCGATGTTCTCCAGGTCGGCGCGGTGCACCTGGACGGAGTAGTCGTCACCGGACGTCTCGGCGGCCGTGAGGAACGCCACGGCTTCGTGCACACGCGCGGTCAGCTGGGAGTGGAACTCGGTCATCCTGCACCTCCTAGTGGTCGTTCGGGGTGGTATGAGAGCAGGGGCGGCGCGCGGGGCCGAGCGCAGATCTGGGAACGGGTGGCGCCGTCAGGACCGACCCTAAGGCGTGGGTTTGACGGTCGATGGATGGGGTGTTTTGCGGTGTCGTGACGACGTGGACCCGCAGCAGTGCGGCGCACGGACGACGGAGGACCAGTTGCTCACACCCCCCCGGTCGCGGGTGGGCCAAGCGCAGGACAGCGACCGGCAAAGACGCTGCGAACATCCTGGGAGGGCGACCGCGATGAGGACCGGACGTGACTTCTTCGGGTTTGTGGGGCACAATCCGCCCGCGGGACCGCGGGCGATGGGATCGCTGTGGACCTCCGGCGGGCACAAACGACGGGGCGTCTGCGTTACATCGGAGCATCGCGAGCCGACGACGAGAGCCGACGCCCCAGCCCCGGCACGACAGCCCGACGTCCACCCGCGCGACGAGGCGTTGACGAACGAAACGACCCAAGACAACCCCAGGAAGCAGATGACCATGGCGACTGACTACGACGCCCCACGCAAGACCGATGACGACCCTTCCGAAGACTCCATCGAGGAGCTCAAGGCCCGCCGCGTCGACAAGTCGGCATCGAGCGTCGACGTCGACGAGACCGAGCAGGCCGAGGGCTTTGAGCTGCCCGGCGCCGACCTCTCCGGCGAGGAGCTGTCGGTCCGGGTCATCCCGAGGCAGGCCGACGAGTTCACCTGCGCCGAGTGCTACCTCGTGCACCACCGGAGCCAGCTGGCCAGCGAGTCCGGTGGCCGCCTGGTCTGCCGCGAGTGCGCCGCTTGAGCGGTAGGCACGGTGTCCCCGACGCGACCGTCGGATCCGCCGGGCCGTCAGTCGGCCTCCATCTCGGAGGCCGGCCCTGACGTCGTCCGAGTGCTCCTTCGCCGCCTCGACCCCGGCGCGCCGCTCCCGGCGTACGCCCATCCGGGCGACGCTGGGGCCGACCTGCCGTCCCGGGTCGACGTGACCCTCGGCCCGGGTCAGCGGGCCTTGGTGCCGACCGGCCTGGCCATCGCGCTCCCGGAGGGGTATGCCGCCTTCACCCATCCCCGGTCGGGGCTGGCCGCGCGGCATGGCATCACCATCGTCAACGCCCCTGGGACCATCGACGCGGGCTACCGTGGCGAGATCCTCGTCAACCTCGTCAACCTCGACCCGACCGAGACGTTCGACGTGCGACGCGGTGACCGGATCGCCCAGCTCGTCGTCCAACGGGTGGCCCGGGCCCTGTTCGTCGAGGAGGATTCGCTCCCGGGCAGCAGCCGGGGGGAGACTGGACACGGAGCTAGTGGCGGGTTCGGGTCGGGCACCCACGACGGTCCGCCTCACCCGCCCGCTCACCGCAACGACGACACGACAGACCAGAGGACGTAGGACGTTGGGACTTTTCCGCCGAGGCCGTAAGACCGACTCCGCCGACTCCCCAGTCGACGCAGTCGACGCGCTCGACGCGGGTGTCGACACCGACCCCGCGGGCACCGACGGCGCCGACGGCAGTGACGGCAGTGACGCCCGCGGCCTCACCCAAACCTCAGGGTCCACTGTCGCGGACGACGAGGTGGAGGAGCGGTTTAACCGGACCCGGGGCCCGTTCGACGGGTCGGAGGTCGTCGACGACGACGAGGTGGCCCGCATCGACCTAGGCTCCATGCTCGTGGCCCCGGTCGAGGGGATGCAGCTGCGGCTCGAGCTCGACCAGGCGCAGGAGTCGGTCGTGATCGCCCACGCCCTCCTCGGTGACTCGAGCGTGCAGCTGCAGGTCTTCGCCGCGCCCCGGACGCTCGGCGTGTGGCCCGACATCCGCAGCGAGATCGCCGACAGCGTGCGTTCACAGGGCGGTTCGGCCGACGTCGTCACCGGGCCGCTCGGTCGAGAGCTCGTCGCCGGCATACCGAGCCGGGGGGCCGACGGGCGCACCGTGCAGACCGCAGTGCGCTTCCTCGGCGTCGACGGCCCCCGATGGTTCCTCCGGGCGGTCATCAGTGGCCCGGCCGCGACGGACGAGGCGAAGGCCGGTCCGCTCGTCGACCTCGTGCGCAGCGTCGTCGTCATTCGTGACGACGAGGCCCGGCCCCCTCGGGAGGCGCTGCCGTTGCGGGTCCCCGCCGCGGTCAGCGACGCTGCCGGTGAGCCGGACGGCTCGGAGGGCTCCACCGGACCTGAAGGCCCTGACCCGTCCGACCGACCCCACGGAACCGACGGACCCGCTAGCCGCGCGCCCGGCGACCAGCCGGCCGAGCGGCCGGTCCGCAGTGCCGACGACCTGCGCCCGTTCGAGCGTGGCCCCGAGATCACCGAGGTGAGATGACATGGCCGACCTTCAACCGACGACCCCCGGCCCGACCCGGGCCGCCACCGCCGATGCTGCGCGCGGCCTGTTCGGCCGGTTGACGCAGCGGCTGACCCGTTCGTCCACGGACGACGAGGCGCAGGAGCTGCGCGAGGAGACCGAGCGGCAGGGGGCGACGCCGATCTGCGACCTGCCCAACCGCGAGCGCGCTGCCGTGTGTGGCACCGTGCGGTCGGTGACGCTGCGCCCCCGCGCCGACGTTCCGGCTCTCGTCGTCGAGATCTACGACGGCAGCCGCCCGCTGCACCTGGTCTGGCTCGGGCGCCGCGAGATCGTGGGCATCCAGGCGGGAGTCCAGCTGCGCGCCACCGGGCGGGTGTCCTACTACCGGGGGGTCCCCACCATCTACAACCCCTTCTACGAGATCGTGCCGAAGAGTGGCTGAGCCCGCTCGCGCCGCCGCCGGCGCGGCATACCTGACGGTCGAGGAGCTGCTGCGTGCGCGGCTCAGCGCCACGATCGGGGGCTGGCGCGGCGCTCTGGAGTCGGCGCTGCCGACGATCGCGTTCGTCGCTGTCTGGACCGTCACGCAGGAGGTGCGGTCGGCGGTCCTGGCGGCGGTCGTCGCCCTGGTCGTGCTCGCCGCCTTCCGCCTGCAGCGGCGCGAGACCCTGCGCTTCCTGCTGTACGCCGCGGGTGCCGTGGCCGTCGCGGCGTTCTTCGCGCTCCGGTCCGGGCGCGGCGAGGACGCGTTCCTGCCCGGGATGATCCAGACCGCCGTCGTGGGTGTGGTGCTCGCCGTCAGCAACCTGGTGCGCTGGCCGCTGTTCGGGTTCCTCATCGCCGTCGCCGACCCCGAGCTGACGGAGGCCACCGCGCGACTGAAGGCCAGCGGGCGCAAGGACGCGCCGCAGGATCAGGAGTCCCTGGCCAGGGCACAGGCGGACGAGGCCGCGGTCTCGGAGGCCCTGACCGGCTGGCGCCGTCATGAGGGCGTCGTCCGGGTGGCGAGCCGGGTGGGCTGGGTGATCGTCGTCCTCGACCTGGTCCGGCTGCTCGTCATGGTGCCGCTCTACGTCGGCGGTCAGGTGGCCGCCCTGGGGGTGGCCAAGATCCTGCTGGGCTGGCCGGCCTACCTGCTCGCCGTCCTGGTCATCGGCCTGCTCCTGCTCCGGGGCAACACCCCCCTCGACCGGCCGACGGACACCCCCTAGCCCACCCCTAACCCACCCCCCCACCCCGACCGAACTCACGTTCTTGTCGGTTTGGCGCTCGGGGACGCCCCCAAACCAACGAACTCGTGAGTCCGGTCGGGTCGAGGTGAGGGGCTACTCGTCGCCGCGGGGGAGGCGGTGGCCCGGGGAGAGCATCTGCTCGAGGACGTCCTCGCTCTCGGGCGTCGTGATGAACAGCAGCTCGTCGTGGGCCTCGACGGCATCGTCGCGGCTGGGCGCGATCGGCCGGTCGTCGCGGATGATGCCGACCAGCACGGTGTCGTCGGGCCAGTCGATGTCGGCGATGCGCTTGCCAATGTAGGGCCCCGCCCCGGGCATCGTCAGCTCGACCATCGACGCCTTGGTCTGCTGGAACTGGAAGATCCGCACGAGGTCACCGACGCTGACCGCCTCCTCGACGAGCGCCGTCATCAGCCGCGGCGTCGAGACGGCCACGTCGACGCCCCACGATTCGTCGAACATCCACTCGTTCTTCGGGTTGTTGACCCGGGCCACGGTGCGCGGCACCCCGAACTCCGTCTTGGACAGGAGTGAGACGACGAGGTTGGCCTTGTCGTCTCCGGTCGCCGCCACGACCACGTCGCACTCGTGGACCTTGGCCTCCTCGAGCACCGCGATCTCGCACGCGTCAGCCAGCAGCCACGCCGCGTCGGGGACCCGCGAGGCCTGCACGTCATCGGCGTCCTTGTCGATGAGCAGCACCTGATGACCGTTGTGCAGCAGCTCGCGGGCGATTGAGCGCCCGACGCTGCCGGCTCCGGTGATGACGACACGCATAGAGAGTCCTTGCGGTGATCAGAGGGGTGAGGCGGGAGTCAGTGCGCCGGCGGTGGCTGGTCGAAGGCCCGCTCGATGCGATGGAGGTCGTCCGTCGCGGCGGCCACGTGCACCTGGTCGCCATCCTGGAACACCGTGTCGGGCTTGGGCACCAGGCCGTCGCCCAGCCGGGTGATGAAGGCGATCCGCGCGCCGGTGACCGACTCGACCTCCGTGAGCCGCCGGCCGACCCAGGCCTTCTTGAGGGGCACCTGGGCCACGACGACGCGCCCGCTCGGGTCCGTGAGCGACGGGACCGAACCCTGGGGGAGGATCAGCTGGAGCATCTGGTCCGACGTCCAGCGCACCGTGGCCACGGTGGGGATACCCAGGCGCTGGTAGACCATCGCGCGACCCGGGTCGTAGATGCGGGCCGCGACGTGCTCGACGCCGAAGGTCTCGCGGGCCACCCGTGCGGCGAGGATGTTGGAGTTGTCACCGCTGGAGACGGCCGCGAACGCGTAGGCCTCGTCGATCTTGGCGGCCTTCAAGGTGTCGCGGTCGAAGCCGATCCCCGTCACCGTCATGCCCTCGAACGAGCTGCCGAGCCGGCGGAACGCGGTGGGTTCGGCGTCGATGACCGCGACGTCGTGGCCCCGCTTGCTCAGGCTCTTGGCCAGGGTCGAGCCCACGCGGCCGCAGCCCATGATGACGAAGTGCACGGCACGGACGCTACACCGGCGGTCCGCTCGGAGCGTGGCCCACCGGGCGGCATACAGTGTGCCCGTGGCGAGCTCTGGTCGTGTCGTCAAACGGCTCATCCTCGGCCGGGCGATGCGCAGCGACCGTCTCGGCGACACGCTGCTTCCCAAGCGGCTCGCCCTGCCGATCTTCGCCAGCGACGCGCTCTCGTCCGTCGCGTACGCCCCCGACGAGATCATGCTCATGCTCGGCCTCGCGGGCGGCGCCTTCGTCACGACCCACTCGTGGCAGATCACCATCGGTGTCATCGTCGTCATGCTCATCGTCGTCGCGTCCTACCGGCAGAACGTCCACGCCTACCCGTCGGGCGGCGGCGACTACGAGGTGGCCACGGTCAACCTGGGTGCGCGCGCCGGGCTTACCGTCGCCAGTGCGCTTCTCGTCGACTACGTCCTCACCGTCGCGGTGTCGATCTCCTCCGGCGTGCAGAACGCCGCCACGGCCCTACCAGTGCTGCGCGGGCACGAGGTCGAGGTGGCCATCGGGCTCATCGTGCTGCTGACGGCGATGAACCTCCGCGGCGTCCGCGAGTCGGGCAAGGCGTTCGCGGTTCCTGTGTATGCGTTCATCCTCGGCATCATCGGGATGGGCCTCTACGGCGCCTACCAGTCGCTCACCGGCAACCTCGGTCAGGCCGAGAGCGCGCAGTACGAGCTGGCCCCCGAGCCCAGCCAGGGCGTGGTCGGCATCGCCGCGGCGTTCCTGCTCCTGCGGGCGTTCTCCTCCGGCTGCGCCGCCCTGACCGGGGTGGAGGCCATCTCCAACGGCGTGCCGGCGTTCGAGAAGCCCAAGAGCCGCAACGCCGCCACCACCTTGCTGCTCATGGGCGTGCTGTCGATCATCATGCTCGGCTCGATCATCTTCCTGGGCCGCCAGACGGGCATCAAGATCGCCGACGACCCCGCCACCCAGCTGACCCTGGGCGGCCAGGTGGTCGGCGAGGCCTACGTCAACGCGCACCCGCAGGACACCGTGATCGGTCAGCTCGCCAACACCGTGTTCTCCGGCTTCACGCCGGGCGTCGTCTTCGTGTCCATCGTCACCGGTCTCATCCTCATCCTGGCCGCCAACACCGCGTTCAACGGCTTCCCGGTGCTCGGCTCGATCCTGGCCAAGGACGGCTACCTGCCTCGCCAGCTGCACACCCGCGGTGACCGGCTGGCCTTCTCCAACGGCATCCTCATCCTGGCCGCGGCCGCCGCGCTGCTCATCGTCGCCTACCAGGCGAAGGTCACCTCGCTGATCCAGCTCTACATCGTCGGCGTCTTCGTGTCGTTCACGCTGAGCCAGAGCGGCATGATCCGGCACTGGAACCGGCACCTGAAGACCGAGACCGACCCCAAGGCCCGGGGCCGGATGCGGCGTTCGCGGATCATCAACGCCGCCGGCGCGTTCATGTCGGCCACGGTGCTGCTCGTGGTGCTCGTCACCAAGTTCCAAGCCGGTGCGCGCTACGCGATCGCCGCGATGCTGGTCCTGTTCTTCCTCATGCTCGGCATCCGCCGCCACTACCGGCGCGTGGCCGAGGAGCTGCAGCTGGCCGACGACGAGACGCCGATGCTGCCCAGCCGGGTGCACGCCATCGTCCTGCTGTCCAAGCTGCACAAGCCGGCGATGCGTGCCGTGGCCTACGCCCGGGCCACCCGGCCGACGTTTCTCGAGGCGATCACGGTCGACGTCGACCCCGACGACACCGCGGCGCTGCAGGCCGAGTGGACCCGCCGGGAGATCCCGGTGCCCCTCAAGGTGCTCTCGTCGCCCTACCGCGAGATCACCCGACCGATCGTCGAGTACGTCCGCTCGATCCGCAGCGGCAACCCGCGTGACGTGGTCGTCGTCTACATCCCGGAGTACGTCCTCGGCCGGTGGTACGAGCAGGTCCTGCACAACCAGAGCGCCCTGCGGCTCAAGGCCCGGCTGTTGTTCACCCCCGGAATCATGGTCGCCAGCGTCCCGTGGCAGCTGCGCTCCTCCGAGGGCGTGGACGACGAGTACTTCGACGGCCCCGCCGTCGGCTCGGTCCGACGGGGCCCGCACTGACCTCGCTCGTCGGCACCGAGGCAGAGGTCGAGGTCGGGCCCGTGGCCCACGGTGGCCACTGCGTCGCCCGGCTCGACGGTCGGGTGATCTTCGTCCGGCACACCCTGCCGGGGGAGACGGTCCGAGTCCGCATCACCGAGGGCGACGACACCAGCCGGTTCCTGCGCGGTGACGCGGTGGAGGTCCTGGTGGCGTCGGAGCATCGAGTCGAGCCGCCCTGCCCGTATGCCGGTCCGGGCCGCTGTGGGGGGTGCGACTTCCAACACGTCGAGATCGCCCACCAGCGGCGGCTGAAGGCCGAGGTCGTCCGGGAGCAGCTGACCCGGCTGGCCCGACTCGACGTAGACGCCACCCTCTGGGACGGCGACGGCGACAGTGCCGTCGAGGCCCTGCCCGGTGACGACGAGGGCTTGCGGTGGCGCACCCGCGTCGAGTTCGCCGTCGACGACGAAGGTCGGGCCGGGTTGCGCGCCCACCGCTCCCACGAGGTCGTCCCGGTCGACGACTGCCTCATCGCCGACCAGCGCGTCGCGGACTCCGGTGCGCTCGACACGGTGTGGACCGGCTGCACCGGGGTCGACGTCGTGGCCGCCGACGAGCCGCACACCGCGGTCCTTGTCCCACTGCCCGACGGGCGCGACCGACACGTGGTTCAGCACGTCGAGACCCCGGCCTGGAGCGGTGACTTCCGGCTCGGGGCGCGGGGGTTCTGGCAGGTCCACCCCGGCGCGGCCGCGGCATACGTCGAGCACGTCCTCGCCGCCCTCGCCCCCCGGCCGGGGGAGAAGCTCCTCGACCTGTATGCCGGTGTCGGGCTCTTCGCCCTCCCGCTCGCCGACGCGGTCGGCCCCGAGGGGTCGGTGCTCGCGGTCGAGGGACACCGGCAAGCGGTCGTGGACGGCATGGCCAACTCCGCCGACCGGCCCTGGGTCGAGTGGCGGCACGGCCGGGTCGACCGGGTGCTGGCGCCGATCGTCCGCCGCGGCATCACGGCCGACCTCGTGGTGCTCGACCCGCCCCGCACCGGTGCCGGCCGCGAGGTGTGCCGCCAGCTGGTCGCGCTGCGTCCCCGCCGGATCGCCTACGTCGCCTGCGACCCCGCCGCCCTGGCGCGGGACACGGCATACCTCAAGGACTCCGGCTACCGGCTCACGTCCCTGCGGGCCTACGACGCCTTCCCGATGACCCATCACATCGAGTGCATCGCCGTCTTCGCCCCACCCGGTTGACGCGGTGGACCAGCACCCCTCAGAGGGGCTCGAACCCACCGCGCTGACCTGCGTCGTCGGCCACAACGCTCTGCTCGGCGCCGACGACCCCGGGCATAGTCTCGGCGGTTGAGGGGTAGCCCCAGCGACATGGGGTGTGGTTAGATATCTTGACGTCAAGATACTTGCGAAGGGAGCCCGACGATGGGCAGCTCGAGAGACAGCTTCGGAGCCAAGGGCACGCTCGAGGTCGGCGACCAGCGCTACGAGGTCTACCGGGTCGCCTCGGTCGAGGGCAGCGACACCCTCCCTTACAGCCTCAAGGTGCTCCTCGAGAACCTGCTACGCACCGAGGACGGCGCCAACATCACCGCCGACCACATCCGGGCACTGGGCGGCTGGGACGAGAACGCCGACCCCGACACCGAGATCCAGTTCACGCCGGCGCGCGTGCTGATGCAGGACTTCACCGGCGTGCCCTGCATCGTCGACCTGGCGACGATGCGCGAGGCGATGGCCGCCCTCGGGGGAGACCCCGCCAAGATCAACCCGCTGTCGCCGGCCGAGATGGTCATCGACCACTCCGTCGTCATCGACGTGTTCGGGCGCGCCGACGCCTTCGAACGCAACGTCGAGATCGAGTACCAGCGCAACCGCGAGCGCTACCAGTTCCTGCGCTGGGGCCAGACCGCGTTCGACGACTTCAAGGTCGTCCCGCCGGGCACGGGCATCGTCCACCAGGTCAACATCGAGCACCTGGCCCGCGCGGTCATGGCCAAGAAGAGTGATGGCGACGGCGTCGTTGCTTATCCAGACACCTGCGTCGGCACCGACTCGCACACGACGATGGTCAACGGCCTCGGGGTCCTCGGGTGGGGCGTCGGCGGCATCGAGGCCGAGGCGGCCATGCTCGGCCAGCCCGTGTCGATGCTCATCCCGCGGGTCGTCGGCTTCAAGCTGACCGGCGAGATCCCGGCCGGCGCGACGGCGACCGACGTCGTCCTCACCATCACCGAGCAGCTCCGGAAGCACGGCGTGGTGGGCAAGTTCGTCGAGTTCTACGGCGACGGCGTTGCGGCCGTCCCGCTCGCCAACCGCGCGACGATCGGCAACATGAGCCCCGAGTTCGGATCCACCTGTGCGATCTTCCCGGTCGACGACGTGACCCTGGACTACCTGCGTCTCACCGGCCGGTCCGACGAGCAGCTGGCACTCGTCGAGGCGTATGCGCGTGAACAGGGGATGTGGCACGACGCGACTCGCGAGCCGCGCTTCTCGGAGCGGCTCGAGCTCGACCTCTCCTCCGTCGTCCCGTCGATCGCCGGACCGAAGCGGCCGCAGGACCGGATCTCGTTGAGCGAGAGCAAGAAGGCCTTCCGCAAGGTGCTGCCCACCTACGTCAAGGGTGACGAGGGCGCCTCCGGCGAGGCGGCCAGCTTCCCGGCCAGCGACCCCACCCCGCAGGGCAGCCCCGACGGGCGCAACGGCGGTGACAAGCCGCAGGACGAGGGCGACGGCGGCTCCCGGCCGTCGCGCAAGGTCCAGGTGACCACCGCGGAAGGGTCCACGTTCGAGATCGACCACGGCATCGTCTCCATCGCGTCGATCACCTCCTGCACCAACACGTCCAACCCCTCAGTCATGATGGCCGCGGCCATGCTGGCCAAGAACGCCGTGGAGCGCGGGCTCTCCGTCGCGCCCTGGGTGAAGACGTCGATGGCGCCCGGCTCCAAGGTCGTGACGAACTACTACGAGCGCGCCGGGATGTGGCCCTACCTGGAGAAGCTCGGCTTCTTCCTCGTGGGCTACGGCTGCACGACGTGCATCGGCAACTCCGGTCCGCTCGACGACGCGATCTCGGTCGCCGTGCAGGACAACGACCTTGCCGTCGTGTCGGTGCTGTCCGGCAACCGCAACTTCGAGGGCCGGATCAACCCGGACGTGAAGATGAACTACCTCGCCTCGCCGCCGCTGGTCATCGCGTATGCGTTGGCCGGCACGATGGACTTCGACTTCGAGTCCCAACCGCTCGGGCAGGACACCGACGGCAGCGACGTCTTCCTCAAGGACATCTGGCCGTCACCGCAAGACGTGGAGCGCACCATCTCCCGGTCGATCGACCAGGACATGTTCACCCGCGACTACGCCGACGTCTTCGCCGGCGACGAACGATGGACGTCGCTGGAGACCCCCGAGGGTAAGACGTTCGAGTGGGACGGCGAGTCGACCTACGTGCGCAAGCCGCCGTACTTCGACGGCATGTCCATGGACTCCACGCCGGTCGAGGACATCTCCGGTGCGCGCGTCCTGGCCATGCTCGGTGACTCCGTGACCACCGACCACATCAGCCCGGCCGGGTCGATCAAGGCCGACAGCCCGGCGGGGACCTACCTCGCCGAGCACGGCGTCGACCGCAAGGACTTCAACTCCTACGGGTCGCGTCGCGGCAACCACGAGGTCATGATCCGCGGGACGTTCGCCAACATCCGGCTCAAGAACCTCTTGCTCGACGGGGTCGAAGGCGGCTTTACCCGCAACTTCCTCGCCGGTGGTCAGCAGGCGACGATCTTCGACGCGTCGGCGGCATACCAGGCGGCCGGCGTCCCCCTAGTCATCATGGCCGGCAAGGAGTACGGGTCGGGGTCCTCCCGCGACTGGGCCGCCAAGGGCACCCGGTTGCTCGGGGTGCGGGCCGTCATCGCCGAGAGCTACGAGCGGATCCACCGCTCCAACCTCATCGGCATGGGAGTCCTCCCGCTGCAGTACCCCGCGGGGCAGGACGCCGCGTCGCTGGGCCTAGACGGCACCGAGACGTTCAGCGTCACCGGGATCACGGCCCTGAATGACGGCACGACGCCGCGCACCGTGAACGTCGGTGCCAGCAAAGAGGGTTCGGGTGACGTCAAGTTCGACGCCGTGCTCCGGATCGACACCCCGGGCGAGGCCGACTACTACCGGGCCGGCGGCATCCTGCAGTTCGTGCTGAGGTCGCTCGTCAACGCTTGAGCGCTACCGAAGCGCGCAGGCGTCGGCCCCGGTACCGGAACGGCCGTTACGAGGTGCGGATGCTCGCGGTCGGTCGGATCAGGTCAGAGAGCGTGGTCAGGGTGTCGGGGACGAGGCGGTAGTACGCCCATCGACCCCGCTGCTCTCGGGTGAGGATGCCGGCGTCGACGGAGCACCTTGAGGTGGTGCGACACGGTGGGCTGGGACAACCCGACCGGGTCGGTCAGATCGCAGACGCAGGCTTCGCCGGCCGGCCGGCCGGGCGGTCACGAGCGAGATGAGCCGCAGCCGGACCGGGTCGGCGACCGCTTTGAGCGCCGTGGCCAGGGTCTCCGCCTGCCCGGCCGTCATCACCTCGCCGGCGACCGGAGCGCAGCAGGAGGCCAACGCCAAGACATGGGTGGGGATGCCGAGCGCAGCTGCGGTCGTGGTGGGGCTCATGGAGGTCGATTCTGGCATATGCATTGACAAGCGTCGATACACAAGGCAGGCTATACCTATCGACAGACATCGATATGACCTGAGGAGCTGATGACATGTCCAACCAGAAGACGGTGACCCTGACCAGCCGGGACGAAGCGCTGCGGGAGCAGGTCCGGGACCGGTATGCCGCGGCGGCGCGACGAGTGACGGCCGCTGAGGCCGGAGGTGGCTGCGGCTGTGGTTGCGGTGGCAGCTGCGGCGGGTGCTGTGACGCCGCAGGGGAGCCGTCTTCCACGGCCGGGGCAACCGTGTCGACGGCGGCGTGCTGCAGCCCGGCGGAGGCGGAGGCGTACGCGAAGATCGACGACTCGTTCGGCGCGGCGCTCTACACCGGTGGCGAGGAGCACGAGGTGCCGGCCGAGGCGATGGCCGCGAGCCTGGGCTGCGGCAACCCCACCGCTGTCGCCGACCTGCACGAGGGCGAGACCGTGCTGGACCTGGGCTCGGGCGGCGGCATCGACGTCCTGCTTTCGGCCCGGCGGGTGGGGCCGACCGGGTTCGCCTACGGGGTGGACATGACCGACGAGATGCTCGAGCTGGCCCGGGCCAACGCGGTGAGGGCCGGCGCGAGCAACGTCGAGTTCGTGAAAGGGACCATCGAGGACGTACCCCTGGCCGACGGCTCCGTGGACGTGGTCATCTCCAACTGCGTCATCAACCTATCGGTCGACAAGCCCGCGGTGCTGGCCGAGATGTTCCGAGTCCTCAAGCCCGGTGGGCGGGTCGGGGTCAGCGACGTGGTGGCCGAGGACGACCTCACCGAGGCGGACCGGGCCGAGCGCGGGTCCTACGTCGGCTGCATCGCCGGCGCACTCTCGCGATCCGAGTACCTCGAGGGACTGACGGTCGTCGGTTTCGTCGATGCGACCGTCGAGTTCACCTACGAAGCCGCGCCCGGCATGCACGGTGCGATCATCCGCGCGGTCAAGCCCACCGGACCTGCCCCGCGCTGACCACTCCCTGCGGGCCGGCCCAAGAGACCACGAGTTCCCCGGTTCACCCCTGCAGGCCAGGGGTCAACCGGGGATCTCGTGGGTGAACAGGGATCTCGTGAGTGAACGGGCATCTCAGGTGAGCGGAGACGGTGGGAGACACTGAGACGGTGTCCGCGCCCGTCCCCCCCGGCTGGCCTCCAGGAGTGCCGCCCGCACATACACCTGCCTGGGAGGACCGGGCTGTCGGCTGGCTCCTCGACCACTGCCCGCCCGACTACCGGGCGTATGCCGGGTGGCGCAAGAACCCGATCGCCCTCGCCTGGCTGGCCGACCGGCACATCGACGGTCAGGTGGCCGCGATCCGCCAGGCCTACCGGGAGGCGCGGGTCGAACTCGGACCCCACGTGACCACCGAGGCGCTGGCCGAGATCATGACCAACCTCGAGGCCGAGGGCCTGCGCCTCGTCGCGGCGAAGCGCAGTGCTGCGCTGGTCCTCGAGGCGATGCAGGGCCGGAGGTTCATCCCGCGCCTCTGACCGACACCCAAGTCGGGCTACTCCTGACGGCGCCCTCCAGCCAGCCGGAGATGATCCGCTTCTGGAAGACGTAGAACATCACCGCCACCGGGATGGTCAAGAGCACGGCGGCCGCCAGCTTGAGCGGATCGCGGTCGCCCGCACCCAGGGCCCCGGTCAGCAGACCGGCCACGCCGGTCGTCAGGGTGTTGAGCTCGGGGCTCGCCCGCGACACGAGGAAGTGCGGCAGCTCGTTCCACGACCCTGGAACGACACGATGGTGATGGTGATCAGGACCGGTCGCACGACCGGCAGCACACGACCGACCAGAACGTGCGGAAGACGCCGGCCCCGTCGAGACTGGCCGCCCCTCGTCTGGGCGCCGAAGGGGTCAGGCGCCGAGGCGGCCGCCGTGGCGCTCGGACTGCGTCCCGACGCCGCCACCCACACTGCTGCCCGTGCACCCCGTGCGGCCGGCGGCCGGCGACCCTCGGGCCGATGCGGGTCGAAGGCCTACGGCTCGGGGCGGGTGAGATCGACCTCGAGGTCGCCGCTGACGGAGGCGTGACCGTGACCCGAGCCACAGCCGGCGTGCGGGTCGAGGTCGACGCCGCTGGGAGCGGTCTTCCTGCCCCGTCGGCCGTGCTCGCTCCACCGGGGTAAGCGAGCCGCGCTGAACTACAGTGGTCGAGCCTCACCGGCACGCTGACCACACCCGAAGGACCCCTTTCGTGACCCTGCTCGACGCCATCGACGGACCTGACGACCTCAGGCGGCTCGACCCGTCGCAGCTCGACCAGCTCGCCCGCGAGATCCGGGAGTTCCTCGTCACGTCGGTGTCTCGCACCGGGGGTCATCTCGGACCCAACCTCGGCGTTGTCGAGCTCACCATCGCCTTGCACCGGGTCTTCGACTCGCCTACGGACACCATTGTTTTCGACACCGGACACCAGTCCTACGTCCACAAGCTCCTGACCGGCCGCCGGGACTTCGGGCGGCTACGAATGAAGGGCGGCGTGTCGGGCTACCCCAGCCGCGGCGAGTCCGTCCACGACGTCGTCGAGAACTCCCACGCGTCCACCGCCCTCTCCTGGGCGGACGGCATCGCCAAGGCGCGGCGGCTCGCGGGCCGGCGGGACCGGCACACCGTCGCGGTCATCGGCGACGGCGCGCTCACCGGCGGGATGGCCTGGGAGGCGATCAACAACATCGCCGTCGACCAGGACCTCCCGCTCGTCATCGTCGTCAACGACAACGAGCGGTCGTATGCGCCGACCACCGGCGGCCTCGCGACGCACCTCGCGACGCTGCGCACCACGCGGGGGTACGAGTCGGTGCTCGACTGGGGCAAGGGCGCCCTGTCGCGCACCCCGGTGGTCGGCGGGGTCATGTACGGAGCGCTGCACGGGGCCAAGAAGGGCATCAAGGACATGGTCGCGCCGCAGGGCCTGTTCGAGGACCTCGGGCTGAAGTACCTCGGCCCTATCGACGGTCACGACGAGCAGGCGGTCGAGGCGGCGCTACGGCGTGCGCGGGCGTTCGGCGGCCCGGTGCTCGTGCACGTCCTGACCAAGAAGGGGAAGGGCTACGAGCACGCGCGCAAGGACGACGCCGACCGCTTCCACGCGGTCGACAAGATCAACCCCGAGACGGGTCTGCCGCTGCAGGTGAAGGGCCGCATCTGGACCGACGAGTTCAGCGACGCGCTCCTGGCTCTGGCCGACGAGCGCGACGACGTCGTCGCCATCACGGCAGCCATGCTGATCCCGGTGGGGCTCAAGGACTTTGCCGAGCGCTACCCCGACCGCGTGTTCGACGTCGGGATCGCCGAGCAGCACGCCGTCACCATGGCGTCCGGGCTGGCCTTCGGCGGGATGCACCCGGTGGTCTGCGTCTACGCGACGTTCCTCAACCGGGCCTTCGACCAGCTGCTCATGGACTGCGCCCTGCACCGTGCCGGCGTCACCTTCGTCCTCGACCGCGCGGGCGTCACCGGCACCGACGGCGCCTCCCACAACGGCATGTGGGACATGACGGTCACCGGCATGGTCCCCGGCCTACACCTGACCGCGCCCCGCGACGCGCACGAGCTGGCCCGGGTCGTGCAGGAGGCGGCCGACGTCGACGACGCGCCCACCGTCATCCGCTTCTCGAAGCAGAACCCGCCCGCGCCCATCCCCGCGCTGCGCACGGTGGGCACGGTCGACGTGCTCGCCGAGCCGGCCGCCGACCAGCCGGTCGAGCTCCTGCTCGTGGGCCTGGGGGAGATGGCGGCCACCGCGATCTCGGTGGCGGAGAAGCTGACGGCGCAGGGGCATACCGTGCGGGTGGCCGACCCCCGCTGGTGCCTCCCGGTGAGCGACGACCTGGTAGCGCTCGCGCGGGATGCCGCGGCGGTGGCCGTGGTCGAGGACAACCTCGTCGTCGGCGGCGTGGGGTCGCAGGTCGCGCTGGCCCTCGCCCAGGCCGGTGTCGCCGTGCCGGTGCATCTGCACGGCATTCCGAAGCGGTTCCTCGAGCACGGTTCACGGGGCGAGGTGCTCGAGGAGATCGGGCTCACGCCCGACGCCGTCGCCGACCGTCTGCACGCCGCGTTGGGCTGACACCGCGGCACGTCCGGGCGGCTACTGCGCGGTCCAACCGCCGTCGATGGTGAACGAGGCGCCGGTGACCGACGCCGAGGCCGGCCCGCACAGGAAGGCGGCCATCTCGGCGACCTCGCTGGGTTCGACGAGCCGTTTGACCGCCATCTTCTCGAGCAGCACCGTGTCCACGACCTCCGCCTCAGGGACCCCGCGGGTCGCGGCCTGGTCGGCGATCTGCTTCTCGACGAGCGGCGTGCGCACGTAGCCGGGGCTGATGCAGTTGCTCGTGACGCCGTGCGGAGCGCCCTCGAGGGCCACGACCTTGGAGAGCCCTTCCAGCCCGTGCTTCGCGGTCACGTAGGCGCTCTTGAACTCGCTGGCCCGCAGTCCGTGGGCGCTGGAGACGTTGACGATGCGGCCCCAGCCCGCCGCATACATGTGGGGGAGGCTCTGCCGGATCAGCCGGAACGGGGCCTGCAGCATGAGGGCCAGGATGAGGTCGAACCGCTCGAGGGGGAAGTCCTGCACCGGCGCGATGTGCTGCACGCCCGCGTTGTTGACGAGCACGTCGACGTCGTCGGGAAGGTCGGCCAGGCCGTCCAGGTCGGAGAGGTCCATGGCCAAGGACGTGACCGAGCCGGAGGTGCCGAGCCGTCGAACGAGGTCGGCGAGGCCCGCCTCGTCACGGTCGACCGCATACACGAGGGCGCCCGCCTCCACGTAGCGCTCGACGACGGCGGCACCGATCCCGCTGGCCGCACCGGTGACCAGGGCCTTCCGTCCGTGCAGGTCGGGTGGCGTCATCGTCGTCGGGGGCATGAAGGTGACCCTAGAACGGTCCGCCGGGGCCCGTGAGGAGGGGTGGCTCGAATGGTCCCTCGGGATATCGTTCAGATGTCGCGGAACACCTTGATCGTGGCGCCCAGCGCGTTGAGCCGCTCGGCGAGGTCCTCGTAGCCACGGTTGATGACGTACACGTTGCGCAGGACCGACGTGCCGGGGGCGGCGAGCATGGCCAGCAGGACCACGACGCCCGGACGCAATGCCGGCGGGCACATCACCTCGGCGGCGCGCCAGCGGGTCGGGCCCTCGATGAGCACCCGGTGGGGGTCGAGGAGCTGCACCTTCGCGCCGACCTTGGTCAGCTCGGTGAGGTAGATCGCCCGGTTCTCGTAGACCCAGTCGTGCAGCATCGTCGTGCCCTCCGCGACCGCCCCGATGAGGGCGAAGAACGGCAGGTTGTCGATGTTGAGGCCGGGGAAGGGCAGCGGGTGGATCTTGTCGATGGGCGCGTGCAGCGGACCGGGGATGGTCGTGAGGTCGACCAGCCGGGTCTGGCCGTTGGCCGAGCGGTACTCCTCGGTGAGGGAGTACGTCATTCCCATGCCCGCGAGGGTGGCCAGCTCGATCTCCATGAACTCGATGGGCACCCGCCGGATGGTGATCTCCGACTCGGTGACGACCGCCGCCGCCAGCAGGCTCATCGCCTCGATGGGGTCCTCGGAGGGGGAGTACTCGACGTCGACGTCGATCACGGCCACACCGTGGACGGTGAGGGTGGTCGTGCCGATGCCCTCGATGCGCACGCCGAGCTTGTCGAGGAAGAAGCACAGGTCCTGGACCATGTAGTTGGGGCTAGCGTTGCGGATGACGGTGACGCCGTCATGGCGCGCGGCGGCGAGCAGGACGTTCTCGGTGACCGTGTCACCTCGCTCGGTGAGGACGATCGGCCGGGTCGGGCGACGCGAAGGGTCGGTGGTCGCCTCGTAGAACCCGTGGGTCGCGACGACATCCAGGCCGAAGGCCCGCAGGGCCGACATGTGGGGCTCGACGGTGCGCGTCCCGAGGTCACAGCCGCCGGCATACGGCAGCCTGAACTGCGCCTGGTCGTGCAGGAGCGGCCCGAGGAACATGATCACCGTGCGGGTGCGGCGGGCCGCCTCCACGTCGATGCCGTCGAGGTCGAGGTGCGTCGGGGGCACGATCTCGAGGTCGTTGGTGCCGGGGAGCCACCGCGTCCTGACGCCGATCGAGGAGAGCACCTCGAGGATGCGGTTGACCTCCTCGATGCGCGCGAGGTTGCGCAGGGTGGTGCGGCCGCGGTTGAGCAGGGACGCGCAGAGCAGGGCAACGGCGGCGTTCTTGGAGGTCTTGACGTCGATGGAGCCCTGCAGCTTCTGGCCGCCGACGATGCGCAGGTGCTGGGGGACGGAGTGGCCGAGGGAGACGAACTCGGAGTCGAGGCTCTCACCGATCCGGGCGAGCGTCTCCAGGCTGAGGTTCTGCTGGCCCTGTTCGATACGAGCGACCGCGCTCTGGCTGGTGCCGAGGGAGCGGGCCAGCTCGGTCTGCGTGAGCCCCTTGTGCCGGCGCGCGTCACGGATGAGAGACCCGATCCGCTGGAGGTAGTTGTCGGTCTCCGTCACAGTCATGGCGTCACGTTATCTCACATATGAGATATGCCGTGGCAACGCGCCGCAGTGCTTGGTGAGGTGCTCACGGTGTGGGTGATCGGCCAGACCAGGAGCCAGCGTGAGCCCGGTGCCCCGGCCCAGCGTCGGCGCGCAGGGGAGCCGTTCCGGGCGTACCAGGGCACTGAGGGAGGACACCTGGTGCGTGTCGAACCCCCCCCATTTTGTTGCCCAATAGGAGCCCTGCGCACGGGCGCGCGGAACTTGAGGAGCCCAGCGCACGGGAATCCGTGCGCTGGGCTCCTCATATTGGCCGCGGCGTGCGCTGTGCTCCTATTAGGGGGAAAAGTGCGAGGGGCTGCCCTTAAGTCACCTGTGGTCAGGTGGATCAGGTGGGGACGCTGGCGACCCCGGGCGGGAGGAAGCGGCGTCCGGTCACGCGCTCGGCGACGCCGCTGCGGTCGAGGAGCGGGGTGATGCCGCCGTTCCAGAACTGGAAGCCGGCACCGGTGATCATGGCGAGGTCGAGGTCCATCGGCGACTGGACGACGCCCTCGTCGAGCATCCGGCGGGCCTCGTCGGCGATGACCGACAGCACCCGCTCGCGCACCGCCGCCGCGTCGAGAGCGACCGGATCGTTCGGCACGGGCATGAGCGCCCGTACCTCTTCGTCGACGACCGGCCGGCCGTCGCGCTCGGTGTAGATCGACCGCTTGCCCTCGGCCACGACGCGACGCAGACCTTCGGAGACGTAGAACCGGTCGGGGTATGCCGCGGCCAGAGTCTCGTTGTTGTGCAACGCGATCGCCGGCCCGACCAGCCCGAGGAGGACGAACGGCGGCATCGGTGCCAGCCCGGCGAACGCCGTGTCGACGACCTCGATCGGCGTGCCCTCGTCGACGACGCGGGCCACCTCACCCATCCAGCGGCCGAGCAGCCGGTTGACGATGAACGACGGCGAGTCGGTGACGAGGATGCACGTCTTCTTCAGCGCCTTGCCGGTGGCGAACGCCGTGGCGAGGGTGGCGTCGTCGGTCCCCTCACCTCGCACCACCTCCACCAGGGGCATGACGGCCACCGGGTTGAAGAAGTGGAACCCGACCACGCGCTCCGGATGCGCCAGACCCGACGCCATCTCGGTGATCGAGAGCGAGCTGGTGTTCGTCGCCAGCACGCAGGTGGGCGACACGACGGCCTCCACCTCGGCGAAGACCTGCTGCTTGACGGCGATCTCCTCGAACACCGCCTCGATGACGAGGTCGGCGTCGGCGAACGCCGCCTTCGTGGTCGACCCGGTGACCAGGGTGGTGAGCCGGCTCGCCTGGTCGGGGCTCACCCTCGTCTTGGCCAGCAGGCCCTGCACCTCCTGGTGCACCCAGCCCACCCCGCGGTCGACCCGCTCCTGGTCGAGGTCGGTGAGCACGACGGGCACCTGCAGCCGCCGGGCCACCAGCAGCGCCAGCTGGCTGGCCATGAGGCCGGCCCCGACGATCCCGACCTTGGTCACGGGCCGGGCCAACGTCGCGTCGGGCGCCCCAGCGGGCTTGCGGGCCCGGCGCTGCACGAGGTCGAACGCATACAGGCCGGCACGCAGCTCGTCGCCCACGACGAGGTCGACGAGCGCCTCGTCCTCGGCGGCAAAGGCCTCGTCGCGAGTACGCGTGCGGGCGGCCGCGACGAGATCGAGGGCGCGGTAGGGCGCAGGTGACTGACGTCCGGTGCGCTGGTCAGCGACCCGCCGAGCAGCCTTGACCGCAGCCGCCCAGGTGTCCTCGTCGCGAGGGATCTCGGGACGGGTGACCCTGATCGCGCCGCTGACGACCCGCGCGGCCCACGCCAGCGACTCCTCGAGGAAGTCGGCCGGCTCGACCAGCAGGTCGGCGATGCCGAGCCGGTATGCCTGGGGGCCGGTGAGCATCCGGTTCTGGCTGAGGGCGTTCTGGACGATGACGGTCAGGGCGTTGGCCGGCCCCACGAGGTTCGGCAGCAGGAAGCAGCCGCCCCAGCCCGGCACGAGACCGAGAAACGTCTCGGGCAGGGCGATGGCCGGCACGCCGACCGAGATGGTGCGGTAGTCGCACGCGAGAGCGATCTCGAGCCCGCCACCCATGGCGGCCCCGTTGACGAAGGCGAAGGTCGGCACCGGCAGGTCCATGACGGCGGCGAACGCGCGGTGACCCGCCTGGGCGACCGCGAGCGCCTGCTCCCGGCTGCCCGCCGACGCGACCGCCTTGAGGTCGGCGCCGACCGCGAAGACGAACGGCTTGCCGGTAATGCCGACGGCGTGGATCTCGCCGGCCTCGGCCCTGGCTCGGAGGCCGCCGACGGTGGCCTGGATCCCGGCGATGGTCGCCGGCCCGAAGGTGTTGGGCTTGGTGTGGTCGAACCCGTTGTCGAGGGTGAGCAGGGCGAGCGTGCCTGCCCCGCCGGGGAGACGGACGTCCTGCACCGGGGTATGCGTGACGACCTCCTCCGGTGCGCGGGCGGCGGTGGTGGCCGGGGGGGCGGCGGTGACGGTGCTCACGCGGAGACCTCCGAGCGGTAGTCAGGGTGGTGGGGGTTCTCCCAGATGACGCAGCCACCCATACCGATGCCGATGCACATCGCGGTGAGGCCGTAGTGCACCTCGGGGTGCTCCTCGAACTGCCGGGCCAGCTGGGTCATCAGGCGGATGCCGGACGAGGCCAGCGGATGCCCGACGGCGATCGCCCCGCCGTAGCGGTTGACCCGCTCGTCGTCGTCGGCGATCTCGAAGTGGTCGAGGAAGGCCAGCACCTGCACGGCGAATGCCTCGTTGAGCTCGAACAGCCCGATGTCGCCGATGGTCAGTCCGGCGATCCGCAGCGCCTTCTCGGTGGCCGGGACCGGCCCGATGCCCATGACCTCCGGCTCGACCCCGACGAACGCGTACGAGACGAGCCGCATCCGGGCGGGCAGGCCGAGGCGGGCGGCGGCCTCCTCGCTGGCGACGACGCAGGCGGTGGCGCCGTCGTTGAGCCCGGCGCTGTTGCCGGCGGTGACCCGGCCGTGTGCCCGGAAGGGGGTCTTCAAGGTGGCCAGGTCATCCAGCGTGGTGCCGGGTCGCGGCGGCTCGTCGGCGGTCGCCAGACCGAACCCCTTGTCGACGTTGCGGGTGGCCACGGCCACCAGGTCGGGCTCGACCTGGCCGTTGGCCAAGGCCTTGGCGTAGCGCTCCTGGGAGGCCACGGCATACGCGTCGGACCGTTCCTTGGTGATGCCGGGGAAGCGGTCGTGGAGGTTCTCGGCGGTCTGGCCCATGACGAGGGCCGACGGGTCGACGATGCGCTCGGCGACAATGCGGGGGTTCGGGTCGACGCCCTCGCCCATCGGGTGCCGGCCCATGTGCTCGACGCCGCCGGCGACCGCGACGTCGATGGCGCCCATGGCGATCGACGACGCGACGCTCGTCACGGCGGTCATCGCCCCGGCGCACATCCGGTCGATCGAGTAGCCGGGCGTGGACTTGGGCAGACCGGCCAGCAGCGCCGCGGTGCGCCCGAGCGTGAGCCCCTGGTCGCCGATCTGGGTCGTCGCAGCGATAGCGACCTCCTCGACCTGCTCCTTCGGCAGCTCGGGATGGCGCCGCAGCAGCTCGCGGATGCACTTGATGACGAGGTCGTCGGCGCGGGTCTGGGCGTAGATGCCCTTCTCGCCGGCGCGGCCGAACGGCGTCCGTACGCCCTCGACGAAGACGACCTCACGCAGGGCGCGGGGCATGGGACCTCCTGGGTGTCGGCGGACCGGGCGAGCACGGTATGCCGCGGCCGGGAGCCCCATGCTACTCACTGGTAACTTGATTGCTCCTCGGGGCACCCGGTGGATGAGGAGTCCTCCGGGCGGGAAGCCGACCTCATCACTCCCCACCCACGCCGCGCACCGCTGGCGCCCCGCCGTCAGGCGTGGTCAGAGCAGGCGCGGGCGATGATCGGCGCGGTGATCTCGACCTGCCACGGCCGGGCGCCCAGCGCCGTGAGGGTGGCAGCGATGCCCGCCTCGCTGAGGTCGGCAGGCGGGGTCCACAGCACGCGGCGCAGCAGGTCAGGGGTGAGGACGTTCTCGACGGGCACCTCATGCTCCGTGCCGAACGCCGCGATCTCCCCCCGGGCCTGGGCCAGACGAGCCGCGGCCACCGGCTCACGCTCGGTCCACGCCCGCGCGGGTGGGGGTCCGACGCCAGGGATCGTCAGAGGGGGCAGGGCGCTCTCCGGCAGGGCGGACGCCCGGCGGATCGCGTCGAGCCAGACCTTGGCGTAGCGGCGGGCCGGGCGCAGCTCGCGCGACCCCACGATCTCCTCCGCGGTCGTCGGGACATCGGTGGCCAGCGAGACGAGAAGCGTGTCGGACAGGACCCGGCCGGGGGAGACGTCGCGCTGCTCGGCCAGCCGCTCGCGGGCCGTCCAGAGCTCGCGCACCAGGGCGACGCCCCGACGTTTGCGCATCCGGTGAATGCCTGCCGTCCGGCGCCAGGGGTCGACGCGGACGGGCGGGCCGGTGAACGTCAGCAGGGCCTCGAACTCCTGACGCGCCCACTCGCTCTTGTCGTGGGCCTCGAGGTCGGCGGCGATGGCACCGCGGAGCTCGACGAGCACCTCGACGTCGAGGGCGGCATACCGCAGCCAGGGTTCAGGCAGGGGGCGGGTCGACCAGTCGACGGCGGAGTGTTCCTTGGCGAGCGACAGGCCGAGGTAGTGCTCGACCGCCGCACCCAGGCCCACCCGCGGCAGTCCGGCCAACCGGGCGCCCAGCTCGGTGTCGAAGAGCTGTGCCGGGCGCAGGCCGATCTGAGCCAGACACGGCAGGTCCTGGGTCGCGGCGTGCAGCACCCACTCGGCGTCGCCGACGCCCTCGGCGACCGGGCCGAGATCTGGGCACGCCACGGGGTCGATGAGCCAGGTGCCCGACCCGGCACGCCGCAGCTGCACGAGGTAGGCGCGTTGGCCGTAACGGTGGCCGGAGGCGCGTTCGGCGTCGACGGCCACGGGGCCGGTGCCGGCCGCGATCGCGCGTCCGGCCTCGACCAGGCGGCGCTCGTCGACGACGACGTCGGGCACCCCGTCCCGTGGTGCGACCAGCGGGGTGAGCTCACGCTCGGGTGGGCCGTCCTCGGCCGCTGTCGGCTCCGGTGGCGCGTCGTGCGTCCCGTCGACCTCGGAGCAGCTGGTCAACGCCGCTGCCCGGGGAGCGCGACGACGCCCTCCGGCAGGGGAGGGAGCCCGGCGATGGTGCAGAGCAGGTCGGACCACGCCAGCAGGTGGGCGCCGATCTCACCGCGCGGGGTCCAGGACGCGCGCACCTCCATCTCCACCGTGGGCTCGCGGTCGGACAGCCCCGCGAAGCTCTCGGAGACGACGCGGGTGACCGTGCCCGCCTCGGCGACGTAGCCGAGCTCGCGGGCGTCAAGCGAGTCGACGAGCCACGACCAGCCGACCGCGCCCAGCATCGGGTCGCTGGCCAGCTCGGGCTCGAGCTCGGCCCGGGCAAAGGTCACGGCCCGCCACTCGCCCTCCCACGGCCCGGGCGCGGAGGGGTCGTGCAACAGGACGAAACGACCCGACGCCAGCTCCTCCTCGTCAGAGGCGGAGGCGACCACGTCGGCGGTGAGGGCCACGGCATACGGCGCGATGCGTTGCGGCGCAGGCACTTCCGTCAGCCTGACCTCCGGGCGCAGCCTGGCTTCGCGGAGCGCCGTGATGGCTCTCGCGAACTCGGCGGGCTGCTCGCCCGTCAGTGATCGACCTCGCACGCCCTGAGCGTATGTCGACGCAGCCCGAGGGGACAGACAGCCACGCCGTTACCGTGTGGCCGTGTCTGCCGTGCTGGCCCTGTGCTCTTCCCTGCTGTGGGGGACGAGTGACTTCGTCGCCGGCCTGGCGGCGAAGCGGCTGCCGGCGGCGGCCGTCGTCGGGTGGTCGCAGCTTGTCGGCTTCCTCACCCTGACCGTCATCGTGGTGCTCGGCCCCGGTCTCGCTCCTGGAGCGTGGCCGGTCTGGGCGGTCGCCTCCGGCGTCGCTGGAGCCGTGGCCCTGGCGTCGTTCTACACCGCGCTCTCCAGCGGCACGATGAGCATCGTCGCTCCCATAGCCGCCCTGGGGGCCGCCGTGCCGGTGCTGCTCGGCGTGGCCACCGGTGACACCCCGAGCCCGCTCGGCTGGGCCGGTATGGCGGTGGCCGTCCTCGGCACTGTGCTCGCGAGTGGGCCCGAGATCCGCGCGGGTCTGTCGGTGCGACCTGTCGCCCTGGCCTGCGTGGCCGCAGTGGGTTTCGGCTGCGTGCTCTTCGCGATGGACCGCGGCGCGCGCATCTCCCTGGTCTCCACGCTGTGGGGGATGCGGCTGACGAGCCTGGTCATGTATGCCGCCGTGGCCGTGGCCCGCCGCAGTGTCGGGGGGGTGGTCCGCCGGGACTGGCTGACCCTGGTGTTCGTCGGGCTGGCCGACCTCGGGGCCAACGCCCTCTTCGTCGCGGCGTCGACCCAGGGGTTGGTGAGCGTGGCCGCGGTGCTCGGCTCGCTCTACCCCGTGGTGACGATCATCCTGGCGAGAGCGGTGCTGGCCGAGCGACTCCGGGCGATTCAGAACGCCGGGATCGTCCTCGCCCTGGTGGGCGTCGTGGCTCTCGCCGCCGGCTGAGGTCGTTCTCACCGTGCGACGATGGCCAGCGTGACCTCCCGCCCTGCCGCCGACAGCCTTCTGGTGCGGGCGGCCCGCCGTGAGCCCGTCGAGCGCACCCCCGTGTGGTTCATGCGCCAGGCCGGGCGCTCGCTGCCGGAGTACCGGGCGCTGCGCGAGGGCATACCGATGCTTGAGGCGTGCCGCCGGCCCGACCTCGTCACCGAGATCACGATGCAGCCGGTGCGCCGCCACGGGGTCGACGCGGCCATCTTCTTCAGCGACATCGTCGTGCCGCTGGCGGCCGTCGGCATCGACCTCGACATCGTCGCCGGGGTCGGGCCGGTCGTCGCGAAGCCGATCCGCTCGCGCGCCGACCTCGACCGCCTCCCCGAGCTGGTGCCCGACCAGGTCTCAGACATTGCCGAGGCCGTGCGAATGACGGCGGCCGAGCTCGGAGCCACGCCGCTCATCGGGTTCGCGGGAGCGCCGTTCACGCTGGCGTCGTACCTCGTCGAGGGCGGGCCGAGCAAGAACCACGAGCACACCAAGGCCCTGATGTACGGCGACCCCGAGCTCTGGAACGACCTGTGTGCGCGGCTGGCCCAGATCGCTGGTGCCTACCTCCGGGTGCAGGCCGAGGCGGGGGCCAGCGCGGTCCAGCTCTTCGACTCGTGGGTGGGGGCGCTGCCGCGGGCCGACTACGAGCGCTACGTCCGGCCGCACTCGGCCGCCGTTCTGGGGGGCGTCGCCGATCTGGGGGTCCCGCGCATCCACTTCGGGGTGGGCACGGGCGAGCTGCTCCCGTCGATGGGCTCAGCGGGGGCCGAGGTCGTCGGCGTCGACTTCCGCGTGTCGCTGACCGATGCCGTCGCTCGGCTCGGGCCCGGGTATGCCGTCCAGGGCAACCTCGACCCCGCCTTCCTGTTCGCCCCGTGGCCGGCCCTCGAGCGGCGGGTGCGCGAGATCGTGGCCGAGGGGCGTGCGGCACCCGGTCACATCTTCAACCTCGGTCACGGCGTGCTGCCCGACACGGATCCCGACGTGGTCACCCGCGTCGTCGACCTCGTCCGCGAGGTCTCCGCCCGCTGAGGCGAAGGCCGCCCAGCACCGGCACACCGTGGTTCCGTGGGGTCGGGCACGATGTTGACGCCGAGGGCACGTTATGTCGTACCCCAACCGTTACCACCATGCCCGCCGTGGACGCGTCGTCGCGCCGTCGCCCGGCAGGCGGGTCTCAGCGAGCGCCCACCGGCTCGGGCTCGTGTTCCGTGGTCTCCTCGGTGGCGCGCTCCGGCTCGGTACCGCTCGGACCCTCCGGACCCTCCGGACCCTCCGGACCCTCCGGACCCTCCGGACCGTCCGAGCCTCCCGAGCCTCCTGACCCCCCTGAGCCACCTGGACCGCCGGAACCGTCGGAACCGCCGGATCCCCCCGTCCCACCTGAACTCCCGGGTCCGGACGGCCCACCGTGGCCGCCGCCGTTGGGGCGCCCGTCCCAGCCACCGGGCGTCGCCTCGACCTGACGGCGCCCCGCCGCCCGGCGGCGCCGCCACCAGACGTAGATCGGGCCGCCGACCAGCGCGACGAGGACGAGGAACGGCAACAGCGCGCCGAGCACCGTCAGCACGCCCCCGAACGTCGTGAGGAACGCCGCCCACCCGTACCGCAGCCCACCGAGGAAGCCGCTCCTGGGCGACGACCTGAGCGGCGGTGGCCAGGTTCACCGTGAGCGTCGACATCGACACCTTCTTGTCCAGGGCGTTGAGCTGAGCCTGCAGCGAGTCGAGGTCCGCCTGCCTGCGGGACGCCTCCGTCTCCAGCGAGACGACCTGGTCGATGGACGTGGTCTTGGCGAGCAGGGCGCGCAGCTGGTCGAGGCTGGCCTTCATCGTCGCGATCCGGGACTGCGTGTCGACGTAGGTCGACGTCACGTCGCGGCTCGACGAGCTGCGCTGCACCGTGGTCCCCAGCTTGCCGACGTCGTCGAGCACCCGGTCGAGGCTGTCGGACGGCACCGCCAACGCCAGCACGGACCGGCTCCCCTCCTTGTCGACGCTGCCTTTCGCCCCGCCGCTCGGCACCGCGCTGCTGTTCTCCGAGACAACCATCCCGCCGGCCGCGACGGCGATGCGCCGCACGTCCGCCGCCCCCGCCTCGACGTCGTCGACCTGCACCTGGAGCGAGGCGGTGCGCACCAGCTTGTCCCGCGGCCACGAGGTCCGCCGCCGACGAGCCGGACATAGGCGTACGGGCCTTGGCCGAAGCCCCGGCCGGCGCCCCGGCTGACCCCGGGCTCGCCGCACTCGACCCGTCGGCGGCCTCTGAAGAGCCCGGCGAAGCCGCGGCCGCATCGGCGCCACCCGCCGCGACGCCGGAGGAGGAGCCGAGCGCTGTACCGGATGACGCCCCGCTGGACCCGGACGCCGAGCAGGCGCCCAGGGTCAGGACGGCGACGAGGCCGAGGCCGGCGAGCGCGGTGGGACGTGACGTGCGGGGTAGGGACACGGCATACCTCCTGGGGGTGGCCATCCCGGCGGATGGGTTCACCGGTGAGACACGCGGCACCGATCCGACCGTTGCATCACAGTTCGGTAATGACAGGGTGGAGCCGTGAGCCCGCCCACCGTCGTCGTCGTCGGCGCCGGCATCAGCGGGCTCGCTGCCGCGTGGGAATTGTTGCAGCACAACGATCTTCGTGTCATCGTCCTCGAGGGTGCGCGAAAGCCCGGGGGCAAGCTGCGCACCGCGGAAGTCGCCGGTCACCGCATCGATGTCGGCGCCGAGTCGATGCTGGCGCGCCGTCCCGAGGCCCTCCAGCTGGTCCACGAGGCCGGGCTGTCGGCCGGCATCGTCCATCCGCGTCCGGTGCCGGCGGCGATCTACAGCCGCGGCGGGCTGCACCCCCTCCCGGCCCGCACCCTCATGGGCATCCCCTCGGACCCCGGCTCCGCGGCCGGGGTCCTCACCCCCGACGAGGTCGCCCGCGCCCGCGCCGAGCGGCCGGGCACACCGGCCGACAGCGACGTGTCCGTCGGCGACCTGGTGGCCGAGCGGCTCGGTGACGCCGTCGTCGACCGGCTCGTCGAACCTCTGCTGGCCGGGGTGTATGCCGGTCACGCGCGGGACATCTCGCTCCGGGCCGCCGTACCCGGGCTCTGGGCGGCAGCCCGGTGGGGCACGTCCATCACCGCGGTGGCCGCTGCCATCCCGTCGGCGACGGACGCCGGACCGGTGTTCGCCGGTGCGGTCGGGGGCCTCGGCGAGCTGGTCACCCGCCTGGTGACCACGCTAGACGCGCGCGGCGTCGAGATCCGGACGGGCAGCACCGTGCGCGAGCTCACCCGCACGCCCACCGGCTGGCGCCTGCTCACCGGCCCGACGACCGACGTGACCGTCATGGACGCCGACGGCGTCGTCCTCGCCGTCCCCGCGGCACCCACGTCTCGGCTGCTGGGGCCGCACGCGCCCGACGCCGCGCGGCTCCTGGCCGACATCGACTACGCCTCGGTCGCCATCGTCACGCTGGCCCTGCCGCGGACGGCGGCCACCCGGCTCGTGGGGTCCGGGTTCCTCGTCCCCCCGCTCGAGCGGCTGAGCATCAAGGCCGCGACCTTCAGCTCGGCCAAGTGGGAGTGGGTCGACGCGCTGGACGCCGACACCGTCCTCCTCAGGGCCTCGCTGGGGCGAGCCGGAGAGACCGCCGTCCTCCAGCGCGACGATGCCGACCTCGCGGACCTGGCCCTGCGCGACCTGCGGAAGGTCCTCGGTCCTGACCTCCCGGACCCGCTCGACACCCACGTCCAGCGCTGGGGCGGAGGCCTGCCGCAGTACGCCGTCGGGCACCTCGACCGGGTGGCGGCGATCCTCGAGCACGTCGCGACCCTCCCCGCGCTGGCGGTGGCAGGCGCGGCATACCAGGGCGTAGGCATCCCGGCCTGTGTCGCCTCAGGTCGTGAGGCCGCTCGTGAGGTTGCGGCCCGGGTTCGAGAGCGCACTCAGGCGTTGCGACAATGAGGCCATGAGCCGCAAGCCCGCCCCGTCAGCCGTCCGCGAGATCAACGAGTCGATCCGGTATGCCATGTGGTCGGTGTTCGCGTCGGTCGAGCCCCTGCCCGAGGACCGGGACAAGCTGGCGGCGGAGGTGACCGCCCTGGTGAGCGACCTCGACGGCGAAGGCGTGGTCGTGCGGGGGTTCTACGACGTGGCCGGGCTGCGGGCCGACGCCGACGTGATGATCTGGTGGCACGCCGCGACCATCGAGCAGCTGCAGTCGGCCTACCACCGCTTCCTGCGCACCGAGCTCGGCTCGGCCATGGAGCCGGTCTGGTCGGTGGCGGCGCTGCACCGGCCGGCTGAGTTCAACAAGAGCCACGTCCCGGCGTTCCTCGCCGCTGAGGCACCCAAGACCTACATCTGCGTCTACCCGTTCGTCCGCTCCTACGACTGGTACCTCATCGACGACGCTCAGCGCCGCGACATGCTCGTCGAGCACGGGAAGTTGGCGCGCGACTACCCCGACGTCCGCGCGAACACCGTGGCCGCGTTCGCCCTGGGCGACTACGAGTGGGTGCTGGCGTTCGAGGCCGACGAGCTGCACCGCATCGTCGACCTCATGCGTGAGCTGCGGGCCTCGCAGGCCCGTCGCCATGTGCGCGAAGAGGTCCCGTTCTACACGGGACCCCTGGTCGACGTCGAGACGCTCGTCGCCAACCTGCGCTGACCCCGCCCATCTTCGGGTGGAGGTATATCCGAGCGCTCTAGCGTCTCGTCTATACCTCCACCCAAAGACGGCTCTGCACCCAGAGGCGCGCGGGCGAGGTCAGGCCTTGGGTTCCAGGCGCAGGCTGACCGAGTTGATGCAGTAGCGCTGGTCCGTGGGGGTGCCGTAGCCCTCGCCCTCGAAGACGTGGCCGAGATGCGACCCGCAGCTCTTGCAGCGGACCTCGACGCGGACGCTGCCGAAGCCGCGGTCCTCGATGTACTCCACCCGGTCCTCGGCCAGCGGCGCGTAGAACGACGGCCAGCCGCAGTGCGACTCGAACTTCGTGTCGCTGCGGAACAGCTCGGTGCCACACGCCCGGCAGGAGTAGACGCCCTCGGTGGTCGTGTCGGTGTACTCGCCGACGAAGGGCCGCTCGGTGCCCGCCTCGCGCAGGACGTTGAACTCGGCGGGCGACAGCTCGGAGCGCCACTCCTCGTCCGTCTTGGCGACGGGGTATGCCTGCCCCTCAGGGTCCGACGACGGCAGGGTCTTCTTGCTGAACAGGCTCATGCGGATGTCTCCCTGGTTCTCGCGGTCCGGTGCGTCAAGGGTCGCGCACCGCCACATCGGACAACAGCGGTGGGCCGGGGAAACGTTCCCCGGCCCACCGTCGTAAGCGCGTGTTAACCCGTGACGGGGCGGCTAGCGCACCTCAATCGGCACCGTCACCGTCTGTCCGTCGGTCGCCGTGATGATTAGCCGGTGCGAGCCGGCCGGCGTCGACGCCGGGATCACCACCTTGCCGTTGGCCGTGCCGACCGTCCCTGTCTGGATGGTCCCCACGGGGGTCGTCCCGTCGAGCGACACGGTCAGGGTCACCGACGGCGACCAGCCGATGAGGTGGAGCACCACCTGTTTGCCGGCCTTGACCGTGGACGGGGTCGCGAAGACCGACCCGATGGTCACCGGCACCGGCTTGACGGTGAGGGTGGCGGTGGCCGTGGCGCCGTCAGCGGTAGTGGCGGTGACCAGGTGCGCCCCCACCGTGATGCCGGGGGCCAGGGGCACAGTGAACGGCGCCGCTCCCGAGGCGTCGGTCGTCACCGTGCCGACGGTGGTGCCGTCGAGCGTGATCGTGAACTGCCGGTTCGGATACCACCCCGACAGCCGGACGGTCGTCGACGCGGCGCCGACGACGACCGAGGCCGGGTCGAGGGTCAGCGTCCCCTGGCGTACGGAGGGTCGGATGCGGACCACCTGCGGGTCATGGTCCGACGCCTGCCCGGCGAACTCGGCGTTGAGGTGCACCACCTCGTACTGGTAGTCGGTCACCGCCTTGCTCAGGAAGATGTGGTCGAGCACCTGCGAGACGCCTTTGTAGACGTAGGTGTAGCGCTCGTTCTCCGGCAGCGTCGTGATGAGGTCGGTCAGCGTGGCCCCGTTATCGGTCAGCCGCAGGATGGGCGCCGAGAACTGGTAGTCGTTGAAGTCACCGGCCAGCACGATGTTGGCGTTCGGGTCAGCAGCGAGCACGTCCTTGACGAAGCCGTTGAGCACCACGGCCTGCTGCGTCCGCTGCACCTCCGACGAGCGGTTCGGCGGCTGGAAGCGGCCGTCCGCGCTCTGGTCGCCGCCCTTGGAGTTGAAGTGGTTGGCCACGACGATGACCGTGCGGCCCTGGAACACGAACTCACCGGCGAGCGGCTTGCGCGACGAGGTCCAGGCGCTGTTGGTCGGGTCGACCCGGCCGGGGTTGAGGGTCAGCGCCGCGGTGCCGTCGGCCGCCGTCGTGACACCGACGGGGTCGAGCGACCCGCCGGGTGTCCCTGGGGCGAGGGTGACCCGGTCGGGGTTGTAGAGGAACACCGAGCGGATGTTGCCGCCCGGCTGACCGCCGTCCTGGTCGTTGACGGGGTCGATCGCGGCCCACCGGTATGCCGGGCCACCGGCGGCCCTGGTGGCGTCGGTCAGCTTGGTGAGGGTCTGGTCGGCGGCGACCACGCCGTCGTCGGTGGCCCCGGAGTTGTCCTGGATCTCCTCGACGGCGATGACGTCGGGCGACTTGAGGTTGTCGACGACACCGGCCCCGAGTCGGGCGTACTTGGTGGCAGCGTCACCGGGAGCGAGGTTCTCGACGTTGAGGTGCCGACGGCGAGCTGGTCGGGCGCCTGGGCCGTGGCGACGGTGGGTTTCAGCCCCTTGTCGAGCCACGTCCCGACGGTGGTCGCGACGATGTCGTAGCCGCCGAAGGAGGACCAGTCGACCGGTCCGGTCGTGGCCCCCTGCAGGACGTCGCCGACGTTGGCGGCGGGCACGGTGCCACTGATCGGGGCGATGAAAAGCCGGCCGGTCGGGGTCTCGGTGTAGCTCTTGAGGTAGACGCCGCCGCGGGGCGTGGCCAGCTCGGTGGGCTTGGTCGTCACGTAGATCTCGCCGTACTGCGGCTGGCCCGGGCCGACGACCCGCACGTTGTTGACCGTGACGAGCATGCCCTCGTGGGCCTCCCAGAACTCCATCACGGAGCTGCTCGGGTCGACGGGAGAGATGGACTCGATGTTGTGCCCGTCGGTGAGGACCGGGGCGTAGAGGCCGGGGACCGTGCTCGCCGTGATGACCAGGGCCGCGGGGAGCGGGTTGCCTGAGCTGACGACGGTCACCGCGGTCACGGCGGTGATCTCGGTGGTCGACAGGTTCGCCGTCGTCGAGATGTTCTCGCCTGAGCTGAGCGGGTAGTAGTCGGTGACCGACCCGGAGACCAGCACCGCGTCACCGACCTTCACGGTCGGAGCGGTCGAGGTGTAGACGAAGATGCCCGACGAGCTCGCGGTACGCGTGGCGTCGGGGCTGGTCTGCTGCATCCAGAAGCCGCAGCTGCCCGACGTGCGGACCGCGGTGACCACGCCCGCGACCTTCGCGACGGTCTGGCCCCTTAGCGGAGAGACGAACCCGGAGCCCTGGACGTCCTGGATGGTCGTCGCTCCAGCGATGCACTCCGGCGGGGTCGGCGTCGCGGCGCACGGGTCGGCCGGCGGCGTGACGGTCGCCGGAGGGGCCTTGGGGGTCGGGTCGGCCACGGTGAAGTCCGCCTTGTTGTCGCCCGTGTTGGTCGAGGCGGCGGGGGTGCGCTGCACCGAGGTGGTGCTGGCCGGCGCTGTGGTCGGGCCGCTGCCGGCGAAGTCGTTCGCGCCGCCGAACCCGACGAAGTCGATGACATCGGGCAGGGCGCTGCACCCGGTGGTGCAGGTGAGCGCCGTCTGGTCCTTCACGAGGGCGACCTTGCCAGCCGTCCCCGACAGGGGGATCATGCCGATGACGTCCGGGGTGGGGAGAGGCGTGGTGCCGCCGGTGCCCTTAGCCTCCTGGACGCGGTAGAACGACCGAGGCGCCACGGAGCCGGTCAGGGGGGTGACGGCGTACCTGGGGGAGGTGACCGTAGGCCCGGCGGCGGACGCGTACTGCACCGACCAGCCGCTGAGGTCGACCGGCGTCGTGCCGCTATTGAAGAGCTCGATGAAGTCGTTGGTGTAGGTGGCGCCGGTGTTGCCACCACCTCCGTAGACCTCGCTGACGACGACGGGTGACGTTGTGTCGACGGCCTGCGCGGGGGCCGCGGTGGCGACGAGAGTGGCCGCTCCGAGGAGGGGGACGAGGGCGGTGGCCGCAGCGCGGCGCAACAGCACGGAGGGGGAGGGCACGGGCACGGGTACTCCGGGTCTCGGGGCATAGGGGTATAAGTGGCCGATCGGCCAGGAGCCACGAAACTAACCGCTACCGGCTCATCCCCAGGGACCGTGCAGGTAAACACCAGGTCAATTCTCGGCGCCCCGTGCGCGCGAACCGACGTCAGGCGGGACGGGAGGAGAGGGACCGTGAGCCGAAGAAGGCGTTCGCCTTGGGGGAGAAGAGGATCACGAGGATGACGAGGCCGAGGACGCCGGTGCCGATCGTCGAGCCCTGGTTGCTGGAGCCGCCGGAGTTGATGATGGCCATGATGGCGAACAGGAGGTTCAGGGCCGCGACTACTGCTGTGGTCACCCGGGCCCAGTTCCGCCCGTCGAGCAGGCCTTTCGCGACGGCCAGGTAGACCAGACCGACGACGATCAGGACAACCCCGGCGGCTGTTCCGGAGGCGGTGATCCCGACGATCCCGGCGAGAATGCTGCCGATTCCCTCCAGGACGACGAGGACGACGAGGACGGTGACGAGACCCGGTCGGCGTGTTGTGGTGGTCATGTGCGTGAGACCTCTCGCTGATGGGCCACTCAGTTGGACCCGGATACCAGAACGGTAGGGAGGTATCGGGTGGGTGCCTATGGACCCAGGTCTCTTTCAGCCCGAGAGTCTTGGTCCGCGGCAGCCCTAGGCTGGCCCCATGGCGGCCAAGGATGCGCGAGTGCTCGAGGTGCCCGGTCCGGAGGGCGTCCGGGAGGTGCGGATCTCCAGCCCGGACCGTGAGCTCTGGCCCGATACCGCCATCACCAAGCTGGTCCTGGCCGAGTACCTGGTCTCCGTCGGCGAGTGGCTGATGCCGATCGTCGGGCATCGCCCGATCACCCTGCAGCGCTTCCCGCAGGGCATCGACGGGGAGGAGTTCTTCGCCAAGAACCCGCCCCGTGGGGTTCCCGACTACGCGCAGACGGTCACCCTGACCTACCCGTCCGGCCGCCAGCACCCGCAGCTGGTCCTCAACGAGCTCGCCGTCGGTGTCTGGGCCATCCAGATGAACACCATTACGATCCGGCCCCTGGCCGGTCAGTGTGACGGGCGCGGAGGGCGACACCGACAACCCCGACGAGCTGCGGATCGACCTCGACCCCCAGCCCGGTCGCGACTTCCAGGACGCCGTGACCGCGGCCGTCACCCTGCGGGACGTCCTCGCGGAGCTGAGGCTCACGGCATACGCGAAGACCTCGGGCAACCGTGGCGTCCATGTGCACGCGCGGATCGAGCCCGACCACGAGTTCCTCCACGTGCGGCACGGCGTCATCGCCATCGCCCGCGAGCTCGAGCGGCGCCTGCCCGAGCTCGTCACCACCGCCTGGTGGAAGGAGGAGCGCGGGAAGAAGGTCTTCGTCGACTTCAACCAGGCCAACCGCGACCGCACGATCGCGTCGGCCTACAGCCCCCGCCCGCTGGCCGGAGCGCCGGTGAGTATGCCGGTGGCGTGGGACGACCTCCCGGCCGTCAGCCCTGCGGACTTCACCGTCAAGACGGTCCCCGGCATCGTCGCGTCGGGGAGCGATCCCTGGGCCTCGATGCCTCAGCACGTCGGCGACATCGCGGGCGCCCTGGCCTGGTGGGAGCGCGATGTCGGCGACGGGCTTCCCGAGCTGAGCTTCCCGCCCGACTACCCGAAGATGCCGGGGGAGCCGCCGCGCGTCCAGCCGTCGAAGAAGCGCTACGAGGACTCCGAGTACCTCCCGGACGAGGGAGGCTACATGCGGGACAACCCCGAGGAGCCGCCCGGAGGCTGGGACTCCCCGAGGCGGCGACGCCGCTGAGCGACCCGAGCCGACCCACCGACGCCGGTCCCGATCTCACCGACGAGGAGCTCGAGCTCCTCACAGCGTCTTCGACCTGGTCCGGGCCGGTGAGACCGACACGGTCGCCGCGTATGTCGACCATGGCGCCCTGGTAAACCTCCCAAACGCCAAGGGGGACAGCCTGCTGATCCTCGCGGCATACCAACGAGCACCCTGACCTCGTGGCCGCCCTGCTGGCGCGGCGCGCCGATCCCGACCGGGTCAACGGCCGAGGCCAGACCGCCCTCGTCGCTGCAGTATTCCGCCAGCGTGCACCCATGGCGGAGACGCTCCTCACGGCCGGCGCCGACCCGGCCCTGGGGTCGCCGGACGCACGCGCGACGGCCGCCTACTTCCAGCTGCCCGAGATGGTCGGGCTGCTTGACCGGTTCAGCCCGTCGTGAGGACCTCGCGCAGGTCGTAGGCGGGCGCTCGCTCGACCTGGTCGAGCCGGCACGACGTCGCCTCGCGGTCCGGGCGCCACCGCACGAACGTGACGGCGTGACGGAACCGCGCGCCCTCCATCTGGTCGAAGGCCACCTCGACGACCCGTTCGGGGCGCACCGGCACATAGGACACGTCCTTGGTTGACGAGAACCGGGAGCGGTCGGTCTCCGCGTCGATGGGGTTGCCGTCGTCGTCGCGGACCACCAGCGGTTCGAACTCGTCGACGAGCTCGAGGCGCTTCTTCGCGGTGAACGCTGCGATCCCGCCGACCCCGACCAGCCGGTCCTGACCACCCTCGCCGTCGGTGAAGAGGCCGAGCAGGAGCGAGCCCACTCCCTGGCCGGACTTGTGGACCCGGTAGCCGTAGACGACGGCGTCGGCCGACCGGTGGTGCTTGATCTTGAGCATGGTCCGCTTGCCGGGGGCGTAGGCCTGCTCGAGCGGCTTGGCCACGACGCCGTCGAGCCCGGCGCCCTCGAACCGCTCGAACCAGTCTTCGGCCACCGCGGCGTCGGTCGTGATCTGGGTGAGGTGGATGGGGTCCTCGTCGGTGAGCGTCGTCAGCGCCTGCTCGAGCCGGGCGCGGCGCTCGCGGAACGTCAGGTCCAGGAGTGACTCGTCGCTGAGGGCCAGCAGGTCGAAGCACACCAGCTCGGCGGGAGTCTCCCTGGCCAGCTTGCGGATCCGCGACTCGGCGGGGTGGATCCGCTGCGAAAGGTGCTCCCACTGGAGGCGCTCCTCGCCCCGGTTTCCGCTGCGCACGACGATCTCGGCGTCCACGACGCATTTGGCCGGCATGAGGCGCAGGACGTCGGCCACGACCTCCGGGAAGTAGCGGGTCAGCGGCTTGCTGCCCCGGCTGGCCAGCTCGACCTCGTCGCCGTCGCGGACCACGAGGCACCGGAACCCGTCCCACTTCGGCTCGTAGGCCAGCCCGCCCTTGACGCTGTCAAAGGCGGGCACGCCGGTAACGGCCTTGGCGAGCATCGGCTGGATAGGCAGGTCGATCGGCTGGTCCATGTCCGCCATTGTGTCTGCCCCCCAACCCAAGGCCCCCGCGTTCCGCCCGCCAAAGGTCACCTCTGGCGCATACGGCGTTCCCCCCCGCCCGCCAAAGGTCACCTCTGGCGCATACGGCGTTCCCCCCCCGCCCGCCAAAGGTCACCTCTGGCGCATACGGGATGCCGAGTGGTCACGTTGTGTCGCCTGGAGGGCGCCCAGACGACCCAAGGTGACCACTCGACCTCGCGGATGGCGCCAAAGGTGACCTTTGCCACCCGAACCATCAGCCGCCAAAGGTGACCTTTGGCGGCCCAGGCCGGGGGTGGGGCGGCGTGGCCGGGGGCCGGAACGAGTGCTGGATGTATGCCACCTGCGACCATGACGGGTATGCCCGCCTCGCGCACCGATACCGCCCCCGCGCAGAAGGCGCTCATCGTGGCCGGTGCGAGCGGCGCGGCCGTCGTCGGCGCCGCAGTCGGAGGGTCACTCGCGACGGCCACGTACTTCGCGCGCCGGGTCCTCACCCCCGACCAGCGCCGACCCGACGACACCCGGATCCTCGCCGTCGACGGCGACGAGGTCACCCTGGCCGTGAGCCCGGAGACCGTCGTGCCGGGGCGTTACGGCCTGTGGCTCGACGGCGGCGCCGGACACGCGCGGGTCGGCGACATCCTGCGCCGCGACGACTCCGGCGGCTCGGATGGTTCTGGCGGCAGCGTCGTGCGCCGAATCATCGCCCGTGACCGAGGAACCTTGGAGCCGGGCACGGCCCGGTGGAACCAGTACTACTACTGGGACGACCCGCTGACCTCGCTCGGGCTGCCGTTCCGGCCCGTCGCCGTCGACGGTGAGCTCGGGCCCATGCCGGCGTGGCTCCTGGAACCTGACCGCCCGAACGGGGAGTGGGCGGTGCTCGTCCACGGCCGCGCCGCCCGCCGCGAGGAGTGCCTCCGAGCCGTACCGACGCTGCTGCGCCTCGGCTACACGTGTCTCGTCGTCACCTACCGTAACGACCCCGGGGCGCCACCGGCCCCGGACGGTCGCTACAACCTCGGCCTCAGCGAGTGGCGTGACGTGGAGTCGGCCCTCGAGTTCGCGCTCGCCGCCGGGGCGAACAGCGTTGTCCTGGGCGGCTGGTCGATGGGCGGCGCCGTCATCCTCCAGACGCTCAAGCAGACCGCCCTCGACGGGTTCATCGACGCCGTCTTCCTCGACTCGCCCGTCGTCGACTGGGGCAACGTCCTGGCCCACCACGCCCGACTGCACCATGTGCCGCCACCACTGCGCGACCTCGGCACCCTCGTCATGGGGCGCCGCGCCACCCGCCGTCTGGTCGGCGTGCACCACCCGGTGGACGTCGCGCTCACCGACTGGGTCGCCCGGGCCGCGGAGATCCGCCACCGCATCCTCATCCAGCACTCGGTCGACGACGGCTTCGTGCCGGCGGAGCCGTCGATCGCCCTGGCCGAGGCGCGTCCCGACCTCGTGACGTGGGAGCGCTGGGACACCGCCCGTCACTGCAAGGAGTGGAACCTCGACTCGGCCCGCTGGGAGCGGGTCCTCAGCGACTTCCTGACGGCCTGACCCATCGGCCCATAACGGTGCCGTCCGCCTCGACGAGCACCACGGGCCGGTATGCCGCGTCGAGCCCACCGCCGGCGGTGATCCGCGGGCCGGCCCCGCCGACGACGACGGGCGTGACCGAGAGACAGATCTCGTCGACCACTCCGGCCGCCACCATGGAGCGGTGCAGGTGCGGACCGCCCTCACACAGCAGCTGGGTCCAACCCCGCTCGGCTAAGGCCGACACCAGCCGCCGGTCGTCGACGGCGTCCTCCCCACAGACCACGACCTGGTCACCACCCAGCTGCTCCCGAGCGGCGTCCAGGCCGGATGAGGAGGAGTGGGTGGCCAGGAGCACGCTGCCCACCGGCTGACCCAGGAACGACGGCGGGACCCCTCCCCGGTTGGTCACGGCGACCAGAGGGATGTCGTGAGGGAGACCCAGCGCTCGGCGTGCGGAGTGCCACCGAGAGTCGACGGCCAACGCCGGATAGCCCTCTGAGCGCACGGTCCCCGCCCCGACAACGACGGCGTGGCTCAGCGCCCGCAGCAGCTCGAAGACGACATGGTCGGCCTCGCTGTTGACCGAACCGGACCTGCCGTCGGCCCCGGTGATCGCGCCGTCGACACTCGTCGCGAAGTTCGTCCGCAGCCAACCGCTGGAGTGGCGCCCCCCGGCGTACACGTCAGCCAGGGCGGCGTCGTCGAGGTCGGCTCCGACCGGTGTCGGGAACGAACCTGCTCCGGGTGGCAGCTCGGACAACAGCAGGCGCATTCGGCGAGTATGTCGTGGCGGGTGCGCCCTCCTACCGGCAGGATGGCGCGATGGCCAAGAACTCGAAGGACGCGAAGAAGCCCGAGAAGAGCAAGAGGAAGAACCTCGACAAGAGCGACCGACGCAAGAAGCAGGACGAGAAGGTCGTCGAGGAGGCGCGGCCCCTCGCCGACCTGCTGCGGGTGGACAAGGGCTTCGTGCTCGCCGAAGTCGACTGCGAGTCGACGCCCGGCTTCTCCGACGGCAAGGCCGCAGGGCAGGAGGCCCTCGCCGCGCACGCCTCCGAGCTGGGCGACTGGCAGGAGCGGCTGTTCGCCGAGTCCAAGGGCGGAGGCCGGCGCTCGTTGCTCCTCGTCGTGCAGGGGATGGACACCTCCGGCAAGGGCGGCCTGATGAAGCACGTGGTCAGCCAGGTCGACCCCGAGGGCATCAAGGCGACCGCGTTCAAGGCCCCGACCCCCGAGGAGCGGCAGCACGACTTCCTCTGGCGGATCCGCAACGCCCTGCCCAGCCCCGGGAAGATCGGCGTGTTCGACCGCTCGCACTACGAGGACGTCCTCGTCGTCCGGGTCCACGACCTCGTTCCCAGGGCGGAATGGATGAAGCGCTACGCCCTCATCAACGCCTTCGAGCGCCAGGTCGCGGCGTCCGGCACGAAGGTCATCAAGGTCATGACCCACATCTCCAAGGACGAGCAGAAGGCCCGGTTGCGCGACCGTCTCGAGCGCCCCGACAAGCACTACAAGTACAACCCGGGTGACATCGACGAGCGAGAGAGCTGGGCCGCCTACATGGAGGCCTACCAAGCCGTGCTCGACAAGACCTCCACCAAGGGTGCTCCGTGGTACGTCGTGCCCGCGAACAAGAAGTGGTACGCCCGGTATGCCGTGCAGCAGCTCATCCTCGACGCTCTGACCGAGATGGACCCGACCTGGCCGGAGATGGGGATCGACGTGCCCCACGAGCTGGAGCGCCTCGACGCCAGCTGACGATGGACTTCCCCGAGCCGACTACACCCCGGGACGACCAGCGAGAGGTCCTCCTCGGGTACCTCGACTTCTACCGGGATGTGGTGCGAGAGAGAGTCACTGGCCTCTCCGAGGAGGCGTTACGGTCCAGTCGGCTGCCGTCCGGATGGTCGCCCATCGAACTGGTCAAGCACCTGGTCAACGTCGAACGTCGTTGGCTGGTCTGGGGTTTCGAGGGTGTGCATCTGAACGACCCCTGGGCCGACGAGTGCGATGACCGTTGGTACGTCGCACCCCAGGAGTCGCTGGGCGAGCTGCTCGACGCCCTCGACGCGGGCGGGCGGCATACCCGGGAGCTCGTCCTGGCTCACTCCTTGGGCGACCGGGGGGCCCCGGGGGACCGCTGGGAGGGGGAGCCGCCACCACCGCTGGAGCGGGTGCTCCTGCACCTGCTCCAGGAGTACGCGCGGCACGCTGGCCAGCTCGACATCGTCCGCGAGCTCTTCGACGGCAAGACCGGCGAAGGCTGAAAAGGTCGTGGCGGCACCGACGTCGGCGCGGCAGACTCGTGTCCATGGCGGCGACGGACGTGTCGGTTCGCGAGGTCCGGGGGACGGTCGAGGTCGACAACCCCGACCTGCGGGCCTCGGTGGACGTCTACAACGCGGTGATGCACGACCTCATGGGCCAGGACGAGCTGTCCACGACCTATGAGGAGGCGGCACGGCTATGGCTGCCGACGCCCTATGCACGAGAGCTGCGGTTCGTCGCCGAGGTCGGCGGGACGATCGTCGGGCGGGGGTATGCCGGTCTGCCGCTTTCTGAGGAGCCCGACAAGGCGTTCGTCAACGTCTGGGTCCATCCCATGCACCGTCGTCGCGGTGTCGGGACCGCCCTCCTACGGGGAATCGGTCGGGCGACCCGCAACGCCGGCCGGACCCGCCTCCATGCCTGGGCGTTGTCGACAGGGGGGTCAGGCCGCCCGGAGGTGGCGGCCCGCACCGGAGTCGGGAGCGTCCCGGCCGACGACCCGGGCACCCGCTTCGCGGCCGCCAACGGCTTCATCCTCCAACAGGTCGAGCGCATGAGCCGGCTGGACGTCTCAGCGGAGCGGGGTCGGCTCCGGCCCGTGCTCGACGCGGCCGAGGAGGTGGCGGCGCCGACGTACCGAACGGCCGCGTGGCGGGGCTTCGCCCCTGACGAGCGGCTCGAGGACCTGGCGTGGATCTGGTCGCGGATGTCCACCGATGCCCCGCACGGCGACATCGCGGTCGAGGAGCAGGTGTGGGACGCCGACCGGGTCGTCTCCGCCGAGCGGCGTCTTGCCTCCGGGGACCGCTACCTGCTGACCGCTGCCGCCGAGCATGTCGCCAGCGGTCGGCTCGTCGCGCTCACCAGCCTGACGGTGCCGCACGACCGGGGCCGGGCGGCCCAGCAGGACATCACGCTCGTCACCCGCGAGCACCGCGGCCATCGCCTCGGGACGCTGGTCAAGGCGGCGAACCTCGTCCAGCTGGCGGAGCTGGCCCCCGAGGCACCGGCGGTCTACACCTGGAACGCGGAGGAGAACCGGCCGATGCTCGACGTCAACGAGCTGCTCGGTTTCCAGACGGTGGGCGTCGAGGGCCAGTGGGAGCGCACGACCGCGCTCGACCTCGACTAGTAGAGGCTGAACGCCCGGTCCACCAGCTCCCGGGCGCGACGGGTCGTCGTGCCGCTCAGGGCGCCGAACGTCTGGCCGTGGTCACCGGCGAGCCGGTCGGCGACGAAGGCGTCAGCCACCGCGGGCGGCGCGTACCGGGCCAGGAGGGCCGCCTGCAGGGTCACCGCCAGTCGCTCCGAAAGGCGCCGGGCCCCGAGCTGGGCGTCGGTCGCGTGCGCGCTCGGGACCGCCGCCAGAGCGCCCCGGACATCGTCGATCGCCGCATCGAGCCGGCGGTCCAATCCCCGGGCGGGCGTGAGCTCGGCGTCCATGGCCTCGACCGCTACCGGGTCCTGCGCGGCCCGCAGCACGTCAAGGGCGATGATGTTGCCCGACCCCTCCCAGATCGAGTTCAGCGGTGCCTCACGGTAGAGGCGGGCCAGGCCGTTCTCTTCGACGTATCCGTTGCCGCCCAGACACCCCAGGGCCTCAGCCACCACAGGAACCGCCCGCTTGCACACCCAGAACTTCGCGGCGCCGACCGCCAGCCGGCCGAACGCGGTCTCACCCGCATCGACGGCGTGCGCGAGACGCATACCGATCAAGGTCGCGGCCTCGCTCTCGAGCACCAGGTCGGCCAGGACGTTGAGCATGAGCGGCTGGTCGACCAGTGGAGCACCGAACGCCCGGCGGTGACGAGCGTGGTGAATGGCGCGCACGGTGGCCTGCCGCATCGTCGCGGCCGACCCGAGCACGCAGTCGAGACGCGTGGCGCCGACCATGTCGATGATGGTGCGGACCCCACGACCTTCGTCGCCGAGGCGTGATGCCCAGGTGCCCTCGAGCTCGACCTCGCTCGAGGCGTTGGCCCGGTTGCCCAGCTTGTCCTTGAGGCGTTGCAAGGCGAAGAAGTTCGAGGAGCTGTCGTCCAGCACGCGGGGGACGACGAAGCAGGTCAGCCCGCCGGGGGCCTGCGCGAGCATGAGGAACCCGTCGCTCATCGGCGCCGAGCAGAACCACTTGTGCCCGGTGAGCCGGTACGCCTCGCCCGGTACCGGACCCGACCCGACCGGCCGCGCTGTGGTGGTGTTGGCCCGGACGTCGGACCCGCCCTGCTTCTCCGTCATCCCCATGCCGCACAGGGCGCTCTCCTTCTCGGCGACTGGCGTCGGAGGCGGCGTTCTTCATGCTGCTGTCGCTACCGCCGCTCATCCTCGCCCTCTTCGGTGGCGTGGGCTACCTCGGCGACATTCTCGGAAGCGCGACGGTCGACCAGGTGACCGAGGCGATCCGCGAGTAGGCGTCGCAGCTCGTCACGACTCAGAGCATCACCCGGGTGCTCGTCCCGACGGTGCACGACGTCTTCCGCGGGGCCCCGTCGAGCTGGTGTCGGTGGGTTTCCTCCTGGCCTTGTGTTGCCGGTGGAGCTGCAGGCCGGGACCACGGTGCGCCTGCTCGACTGGGCCCGCACCGAGGTGGGACGGGGCGCTCGACACGCACCCCCGGGACCGTCGTCGACCCCGTCCTGGGCCGACGAGTCGCCCAGGGAAAGCAGGACATCGACCCCGCCTACGACGGGTCGGCGGATGGGCCGTTCGGCGGGTCCGGTATGCGTAACCGGGGCGCCAGCAGGCGTGCTGAGCCGTACCGCCGTGGGGTGGGGGGTCGGTTTGGGGATCGCCAGGCGTTTCCGCTAATGTCTACCAAGCATCGAGCGGGGAAGTTACACCGCTGGTGTTCGTGCGGACATAGCTCAGTTGGTAGAGCGCAACCTTGCCAAGGTTGAGGTCGCCGGTTCGAGCCCGGTTGTCCGCTCGGAGGCATCGAGTACGACCTGCCTACACGGTGGAGTGGCCGAGAGGCGAGGCAGCGGCCTGCAAAGCCGCTTACACGGGTTCAAATCCCGTCTCCACCTCGTCTACCCACGCTCGTCCCTCCGTTCAACCGGGGGTCAGGGTTCGGCCGACGGGCGATTGGCGCAGTGGTAGCGCGCTTCCTTGACACGGAAGAGGTCACTGGTTCAAACCCAGTATCGCCCACCAACAAGACAGGCCTCTGACCTGCGGATATGCAGGGCAGGAGCCTTCGTCTTGCGACGCGTGTCGGATACGTGTCGGACGCGGGACTGCCCGGAAAGGGAGTAACCCGTGACTCAGAGGGAGCGCAACATCCGAGCCGCCATCGCGTGGAGGCTCTTCGAAGTGGGCGACGCGGTCACCCGCCTCGCCCACAAGATCTGCGACGAGATCCCGACCGTCAGTACGGCCTCGAGCGAGTGGTTCGCCGGGGGCCAGCGCATGGGCCACCGGGCCGGCATCCGTGACGCCGCTGGGATCATCGCCGGCGGTGCCAGATGACGGCAACCGAGGCCCGAGTGTTCGACGCCGGGCTGTGGCCCGACCAGGACCCGTACGTGCGTCAGGCGGGCTGCCCCTCGTGGTGCAGGAGCCACCCGCTGGACGGCATCCCGAGCGAGCCAGAGCGCTGGGTCTGGCTGCATGAAGGGGAGGTGACGGTGGGCGCTATGACAGTGGAGCTCGTCCGCGAGGTCTGCCCGTCCCCGGACACGCTGGGCGACTACGCCCTGCTGCCCCAGGTGGACGTGGCCTACGGGCAGGATCTGCTCGAGCTCGCCGCTGCCCTCACGCTCGCCCGGGAGACGCTGCTCGCCGAGGACAAGCCGGTGACGTCCCGGTGAGCGCGCGCACCGTCGTCCGGCCGCCCAACCTGGGGGCCAACGTCGTCGCCCGCATCCGGGAGGCGATGGAGTTCCGGTGCTTCACGGTCGAGGATCTAGCGGGCGCCACGGACATGCAGCCCACCATCCTCGCTCGCCGACTCGCCGAGCCGGCCCGCCTCATGCTGGGCGAGATGGAGGCCATCGCCAAGGCTTGCCAGGTGCCCGTGACGTTCCTGTTCGACGACTGAGTCTCTTGACGTCAAGACAGCGCCCCCGCTCGGAATGAGCGGGGGCGCTGCTGCCCCCAAGCGAAAGCGCGAGTAGACCACGAAGGCACCGTCCAGGACTCTCAGCAGTCTCGCTCGAGCTGGTGGACCGACCGACCGCGTCACGCCGACCCCCCAACGGGCAGGGGTAATGCGATCCCCCTCTATTGGGGCAATCTGGGAACACGATTCGGCTCGCCAGCACTGCCTCAACTCACTAAGGTCCTAGCCAGGCGCTCACAGAGGGCTTACAGAAAACTTTCGGGCAGGAAGCAGGCACGGACGATGAGCAACCAACCAGGGGCAGCAAAACCGGGCTTCTACCCCGCCGAGAACGGCCGACAGAGGTACTGGGACGGTTCCCAGTGGACAGACCGATACGCGGACATGGAGACACCTCCCGGGCCTCCGGACTCCAACCAGATATCAGCCAAGAAGCGCAGCTGGTTCGCCCGGCACAAGATTCTTACTGGCCTAGGTGTCCTTCTGTTGCTCTTCATCGTGATCGGCGTTGCGAACGGCGGGAAGTCATCCACCCCCACGGCGTCACCTAGCGTCGCCGCGTCATCTGCAACTTCGAGCGCTGCACCATCTTCGGCACCCACGGCACCGCCCTCCGCCTCGGCACCGTCAACTCCACCGCCAGCGCCCTCCTCGACGCCCGCCCCACCACCCGCGGCGCCAGCGGCTCCCGCAGAGACAGTCAGTCAACAGAACGCGGTCAAGAAGGCCACCAGCTACCTCCAACTCACGGCGTTCTCGCGGTCCGGGCTAATCAAGCAGTTGGGGTTTGACGGCTTCTCCACCGCGGACGCGACCTACGGCGTCGACAAGTCGAACACCGACTGGAATGAGCAGGCGGCCAAGAAGGCCAAGGACTACCTCGCATTGACCTCCTTCTCCCGCGCCAGCCTCATCAAGCAGTTGACCTTCGATGGCTTCACCAGCCAGCAAGCCGAGTACGGCGCGCAAAAGACTGGTCTCTAGGGTCTCCACGTTTGGGCGAAGCGGTGCGCCTATCCTTGCGGCGCAAGGCCCGTGTCCGGGTCACACATGGCGTTCCAGCCGTGCGGGTTCGCCGCGACAAAGCGCCGTGTCGTCGCCCGCTGTCGGCCCTCCTGACCGGCGAGATCGTAGCGACCGTCAGGGGTGGGCCCGCAGCCCCGCTTGGGATGCCCCATCCCCCGTCACGTCACCTCTGGGATGGGCAACATCTTCTGCCACTCCCTCGACCCCTGAACTTGGGGATCGAGGCAGGTGAAGCCGTGCTCGGAGACCATGTCCATGCTGGGTTGGTTCTGCCACCAGATCATCCCTGACAGCCATGCCTCCTTGCGGCCTGCCTCGGACGCCTCCTGCTCCACGCGGGTGAGCGTCTCTTCGATCATCTCCTGAGCATGGGCGCCGCCCCGTCTGCGATGCGCCAGAGAGACGGCCATGACCTCAAGGTCAACGACGTAGGGGTCCCGGTTGATGACCTGATAGAGGCTGACCGCCGCGAGGGACCCGTCTGGCTCGAGGCCTACGAGAAGTGTCCGCCCAGCAGGCGTGCGTACCGGCGGCTGCAGCCTGTGGACCATCGACTGGGCTTCGTACTCCCACCAGCGTGAATGGCGGTGCTGATGCCCACGCGGGCCACCAGGAACGAAGGGGTCAAGCTCCGACGTGCACCTGAATCGCGAGAGCGATTCTCGGTGAGACTGGTCTGCTTCGTGCCAGGTCAGAAGCCCCACTCAGCAGTCGTGCGTCTGGGGGATCCTGCTGAGGGCCCTCTCGCGTCGCTCGGCCATGGGCCGGTCCGCACCGATCATGTGCTCATACGCCATGGCCGCCTCGCGCTCGGTGTCACGATCGACCGTCCGCTCAGCCGCGCGCTCGAGCCGTCCAGCCTGGATGGCTGTCATCTCAGCCAGCCGGCGATGCGTCGACGTTAAAAGCAGCTTGGCCATCACGAGTCCCCCTCATTGCCCGGAGCGCCACGGTTCGCCTCGGTCGGACAACTGTAAGTCGTCCACATCTAGTTAACGACTGGAGAAGTGAAAATGTGACCGGGGCAATTTTCGGTCGGGGAGGCGGCGCCCCCTGCGCGGCGAGTAGCAGAACCGCCTCTCTGCCGAGCCCGTTGACCGCTGACTTCTGGGCCGGCGCCCTGGCCGGCTTCGGCGCGTGCCTCGTCCTGTGGTGGGTCGCCGACTGGAGGCGGTGCGGCCTACATGGGGTGGGGGAGGAAGCCACCAAGGCTCCTCCAGTGTTCAACGAGCTCCGGCCGGACCGGGGCGCTGAGCGTCTCCTTGGCGTCCTCCTCGGCTTCCCGCGCGGCACGCTCACCCCCCTCGGCAATCTGCGCGTCCAACTTGCGACCGTGCTCGCCCCACCCCGGCATCAGGCGCTCCATGAACGCCCCGTTGGCCTCCCGGTGCCGGTTCTGCGCCGCCTGAGCGTGAAGCCTGCGGATCTCATCAGCGCGATCCAGGTCGATCACGTGAGCGGCGTCGATGGCAATCCCAGCTCGGCAGGGAACGCCGTGGCGAAGACCGGACCTGACGATGTCTGGCGCCTGATCCCGCTCGGCGTTCAGCCAGTCCAGCCCAGAAAGGTCTGCTCCGTTGGCTCGGGCGGCGTTGAGCACGAGCGCCGCCGGCAGGTCGTTCCACTGCAGCCGGCCTTCAGGCCGAATCAGGTACAACATCCGGGAACCTTAGCTCGCATCGAGCATGATGCCCGGCCACCCGGCCACACGTCGGAGATGGTCCCCGCCCAGGGCGTGCCACCGTGGGGCCGGGTACCGCCACGCACCGATGTTCACCCAGGGGGGGACCCCAAGGGCGCCCGCCCGCCCCGCTGAACGTGCCGCGGCAGCCGGGGGCTCGTGCTGAGGCCCCTCCGGGCCGTTCCCGAGACTTTTCAGCGTCCGGGGGGAAAGATTTCCTGACCACCGGCGGCGGTCAGGCGGCCGGGTCGCCGGATTTTCAGACGGGGGTGGGGGTGAGCCAGTCGCGGGAGGTGACGGTCTGGTCGGCTTCGCCGCCTCATGCCGTCCATCATTCGTCGTCGGTGCGCCTCCGGGAGGCGTACCGCTCGAGCCGCCGGGACAGCAGGGTGGCGACGCCGGTCTCGGGCACGAGATGGTGCTCGATATCGCCGAAGATGTCCCGGTATGCGCACTCGGGGTCGCCTGGCGTGGTCTGTATGACGACGGGGCCGGTGAGGGTGAACTGGCTGCCTCGGAGCGTGCCTGGCGGGTCGCCGTAGATGTCGAGGGCCAGTGGCTGGGTGGCGGTCGCTCCGACTCCCCATCTGGGGACGAGCCGATGACGGATCGGGTTGACGACCGGTACGGGATCGGCGAGCTCGCCTCGCACAATGATGATGCGTACATACTTGAGCCCATTGCTGTCCCCGCGGAGGATTTGCCAAGCCCGGGTGCACTCGACGGCTTTCACGAAGAGCGCCAGATGTTCCGGCTGCGGCACCCCGTGGATGCCGCAGCTGCAGTCGAGCGCGGGCGGCCTGTGGTCCATGCCGCGTGTGCATACGGCGCTCACGATGCGGTCTCGGACGCCTTCGCTGGTGTGGCCGGAGATGCGGTGTCCGTCTGGGGCCAGGAACTCGCATCGCCAAACCGTGGCCGTGTCGCTCATCGGGTGGCCGCCAGGTCGGGCCAAGTCCTCGCGGTCCGCGCACAGCCGCGGTTGGGGACGCCGGTATCGTCGCCCTCGGTGGCTCATGACGTGACCTCGATGTGCTTCATGCGGCCGGTCAGTTTTCCGGCCCCCGGATTTTCAGACGGGGGTCTCAGGGCCCACATCGGTGTGGACAGGGCTCTGTGTGTGCAAGCGCCTGACCACCGGCGGCGGTCAGTTTTTCGTCCCGCCGCATTTTCAGACGGGGGGCGCCGTGGTGGTGGAAAAAATGAGATAGATAGATCGCCTGACCACCGGCGGCGGTCAGGCGCGGCGGCGGTGGCATTTTCAGACGGGGCCATGGGCGGGTTCCGAAGCGCAGGACTGTCATCAGCCCAAGGAAGTGGAGCAAACGGGGCCTCTTGTCCTTCGATTCGCCTTCGAGCACGATGCTCGTTCAGCGTGACGTTGACGCTGGAACCCGCCCGCACGGCTATACCCACACGCTCTCGTCGTCGTCCTTATGGGCGACGGTGACCGCGCCGTCGTCGTCGGACAGTGGGCTGGGTACGCCCATGTTCAAGACGCCCACGTCGTTCTTCAGCTCGGGCATGTGGGCGGAGAGGTGGTAGGTCAGTTGCCAGCGGCCGAGGCCGTAGTCGAGGGCGAGGACGGCGGCACGTAGCTTGCGGTAGGTGGCAGCGAAGGCCGGCAGCTTCAGCCACGCCGCGCGCTGCTCGTCGGTGCCGGTGAGCAGATCCTCGGCGGACCGGTGAAGACCGAGCACCTCGGCGACCTGCTGAACCTGCCCGTAGAGGACGGCCAACGGTGGCCTCACGTGGGCGTCGAAGACGACGTCCCGCAGGGCGGCGACCTTGTCGGTGCAGTCCATCGTGAGCAGGGTCTGGGCCTGGCGCAGCGCCTCGAAGATGGGCTCGGCCTGCATCACGCGGGAACATGCCTCGGTGAGGTCGTCGAGGGTCGGTGCGGGCGCGCCCGCATCTGCTGCGGCGACCCATCCGCGAGCCCACTCCCCGGTGACCTGACCTACGTTCGCGGAGGGACTGGCGGCCCATAGATCCTGCAACTGGCAGAGCCGGTCCAGACTCTGCTCCAGCTCTGCGGGTAGCGCGTATAGGCCCGCGGCCCACCCGGTGAAGAGGGGGGTGAGCTGCGCGGTTGGGCCAGAGTTGAAGAGATTCGCGACCATCGATCTCGAGGTCAGCCCGGTGGTCATTGGTCGGCCCCCGACAGGCCGCCCTTGAACGTGCCGGGCCTGACGATCCGCCGATCGAGCAGGCGGGCAAGGCACTCCGGGGTCACATTGTCGGGGACGGGGCCGCCCTGCATGACCGTGTAGCACCACTCCGCCGAGCCATCATGGGGCGGCGTGTCGACGACGTCGATCATCGCCAAAGGTGCGACGACGATGTAGGTGGGTCCGTTAGCCACGGAGGAACGCCTCCTTTGGCGCGCCGGTCATCGCGGCCAGCTGGGCCGCCTGGGGGCCGTTGATGACCTGCGCCGCGGCGGTCCGTCGCACGTCTCGAGTCGTGACGCGGCCGCCGGCGCCGGTGCCGACCACGTTCTTGACCGCGACGCCGAGATCCTCGGCCAGGCGTCGCACGGCCGGCGTAACGGTTCGTTCGCTCATTGTGAATCCCTCTCCAGTCGGTACGCCGCCACCTCGGCGGCGTCGAAGGTCCAGGCCGCGCCCACCCGGCGGCCACCAAGCGAGGGCGCGATGCGCCGCACGTGGCGCTGCGAGCAGCCGAGGTGCTCGGCGGCTTGCGCCGAGGTGAGCTGTTGAGTGTCCATGACCTCAGAGGATGCGCCGGGTCGCTTCTCGCGGACGTCCGCGCGGACCCCAGGCCGGACATACTCGCTCGCTTCGGCCGCCAGCTCGTCGAGCAGCCGGCGCACGAGCGCCGGGGTCGACCCGCCGCCGACGGCGAACCATTGCCGCGCTCCCAGGTCTGCCAGCTGCGAGACGATCTGCACGGCCGGCCCGCGCAGCAGCACCTGCCCACCACCGAGCCGCAACATCTGCGGACCCTCGGTCATGAGGCTTTCCGGGTGTGAGGTGTGCGGTCCCGGCCGGCCCAAGTCCCGAATTTCTCGCGCATCTCGTCGGCGGCTGCTCCGCACGCCGCGAGGACCGGACAGGCGAGGCTGGTGCACACGCTCGCGGCCCATGCCCGTTCGCCGTGGTCGTCGCTGGTCCACCTATCTCGGCGCCTGCCCTGGCACGGCGTGGACTGCCCTGATTCGGCGAGGTCAAGCAGCGCGTGGCTCAGCTCCTCGGCGGCGGTTTTCCGCGTAGGCGTGACGGGTGTGACGGGTTGCGCGGAACTTTCCTTATCTCCCCTACATGGGGGAAGTTGTGTTGAACCCGTCACACCCGTCACCACGACTCGTCACCGCTGGTCGAATCCATCCAGTCGCCCTCGGCGGCGCTGGCCTGGCCTCCAGGGCGGTCACGATCGCGCTCTACATAGGTGAGGTAACTACTCTCCCGTCCCGTCCCGGAGTTACGCGTAACCAGCGGCGTAACTCCGGACGTAACAGCGGCATGGGGGCAGTCGCCACCGATGAGGCAGAGGTCGTGGTTACCGGCGTCGTGAGCGCGCTTGCGGCGCATCCGGAGCTTGGAGTTCTCGGCGTTCTGCCGTACCCCGGGCGGTGGGGCGTGCTCGGCGATCCGCGGGAGGTAGACCAGTCTCTCCGAGGCGATCTCCTCGACGAGGCTGACGGCCGCGAGGTCGTCCAGCCGGTTCTGCGGTTCGTCGTCGTGGGCCATCACCGCGGCGAGCGCTTTGCTCTTGGGCAGCGTCCCGTCCCAGCACTTCCCGCGGGAGCACGCCTGGACAAGCGCGAGGTATGCCCACCGGGTGGCGGGCGGGACGTTATCCCACTCGGGCCAGTCGGTGAAGTCGTCGGAGTACCGGAGCCAGCTCATGCGGCCACCTCGTCGAGCCGCGTCACGCTCGGTTGGTATGCCGGTGCTCGACGCTCGGCGTAGTGAGTGGCGTACCCGTTGAGGGAAAGAGCAGCCATCACGTCGGCGACCCGCTCTTGGCGGAGCCACCATCCGCCGTGCAGGTTGGTGCGCAGGGCGGGGATGTGACGGGCCCGGAACCAGCCGCCGACGTTGCCCCGAACGAGGGCGTACCGCTCCCCGGGGACCGCGTAGATGTAGACGGCGTTCACTCGGCACCCCCGAGGGGGAGCGCCGCGTCACCAGCAAGTGCCTTACGGGCTTTCCACAGCTTCTTCGAGATGCGGGCGAGGTCCTCGACTCGGGCGAGGTCCGCTCGGTGAGTCGGAAACCGGTCGTCGGCCGCAAGCCGGGCTAGTCGGTCGACGTCCTTCTCGAGCTCGTACAGCGCGTCGACCCAGGCCGCCGGCAACGGACGCCGCTTCGGCTTCGACCGCGGTCTCGGCTCGGGTCGGGCATACCTCTTCCCGTCGAGCCCGGTGGTCTTCTCGGTCGGGGAGACGGTGGTCTTCTCGTCGGAGAGCGCCTTCACCGCCGGCAGCGAGCGCCAGTCCGGCGGCCCCCCATCACGAGAACTGTGTGACGCGTTACACAGTTCATTCTCGGTGGAGAACGTCTCGGCGTCAGGTGGGACATGATGTCCCACCTGGGCAATACCAGGGTTGACCTGCAGATCTTCAGGTGGGAAGTCACTTCCCACCTGGCGCACATCGGCTCTCACCTGACGGTCCGTGACACCGACGATCGGCGCGATGGCCCTCGACGACATACCGGTCTGGGCGAGCGCGACCGCGGCCCAGCGACGGTCGTCCCGAGTCAGGTCCGACAACGCCCGGGCGAATTCGGCGGAGACGTACGCCGGCCACGACGGGTATCCGAGGGTGAGGTGGTCGTCCTGCTCCTTCGCCTCGCTGACGAGGGTGAGCACCTTCTCCTTCTGCCGGGTCATGGACTCGAGGAGGAGGTGGAGCTGCTGGCATCGGCGCCGTGCGTCGGAGATCGGAACGACGACGGCCGTGGGGTCAGAGATCATGGTGCCCTCGCAACCCGTAGGCCTCGACGAGGTCGGGCCGGCTAGGGCACCCGAGGATCCGGTCGAGCTCGCGCTGCGCCCGCCGGCGGTCGACCACTCGAGGCCAGCGAGACACCCTGGACGACTGGCGAGCCGGTAGAGTGGAGTCAACGTCGCCCGACGCAAGCAAGTTCGAGGGAGCCTGGGAATCGCCGCCCGGGCTTCTTCGCTGTCCGGGGTCAGGCATCGCCGACCACCCCACCGTGACGCTGGTCGGACCGCGTTCGCCAAGGCCACCGAGCGATGGTGCGCACCCGGATGAGGTCGCCTCTGCGATGGGACCCACGGGCCAGGTCATCGACGCGCTTGGCCTCCGCGAGATAGGTCAGGAGGTCGTGGTCGCTGATCCCGTCGACGTATGCCCGGAGCCGGCGAATACCTCGCTGGTGGCATGCAGTAAGGAAGGTGACGGTCGTGTCCTCGGCGGCGCCGATGGCGCGGCACCGGAACGCCACGGCCGCGACGTCGGAGTCAGGCCATGGCCAGGACGAGAACTTGCTGGGGGGGCGACGGTGCGCCGGGGACTCGAGTGCGGCGCTCACTCGGCACCGCCGACGGCCGGGATCGGCTGCAGCAGAGCATCGAGCTCGTCCGCGTCGATCCGAATAGTGCGACCAGAGCCGAGGCGGTATCCCTTAAGCTCGCCTCGGCTCACCAAATTTCGAATGGTGCGGTCAGTGACGCCGATTCGTTCGCCGGCCTGCGCCTGCGTGAGCCAGCAGCGCGTGCGAGTTGGCATGAGTGCCTCCGAGCAGAGTTAAAGCACCTCTGCTGGGAGGTCGTCTAATCAGGAAGCCTGCCCCACGGAGACCCGGCGAGGTGGCTCAACCCGTAGCGGATTGACCTGCGTTCCTCAATATAGCAGCGAAGTCAGGAAGAGAGACCGGTGATGCACCCGTGTCGGCGACCGCGGTGAGGGCCCGCGCAAAGGTCTCGTCACGACCCACCACCCTGTAGTGGCACTTCGGGCACTCCACTTCAACCCTGACGCGAAAGTCACGCTTTGCGAGCTGACGGAACCCGACCGGGAAACCGGTCGTCTGGCTGACGTACCGAATCCCGCTGTCACTCGAGGAGCCCGCCCTGATGTCAGGGACGGAGAGGAGTGGTCTCCAGTCGGTCCCCGGCATCCGCGACCACCTGTGGCCCACGCGAGCACCGCAGCAGGTGACCTCGACTACCACCCGGGTCACCTGACCTCTGCGAGCTTCGACAGCGCAGCCGCGATCTCCGCGTCACGCCCGCCGGCCACGTGCTGGTAGCGCATTGCGGCCCCCGGGGTCGAGTGCCCGAGCCGGCCCATCAACTCGGCGAGAGTGGCGCCCGTCTGTGCCGCGAGGACGGCTCCGGTGTGGCGCAGGTCGTGCCAGCGCAAGTCTGGGCGCCCAGCGGCCTCCCGGGCGCCGTAGAACCACCGGTAAAGCGTCGACGGCGCCAGGTGCGAGGTTCCGTCCGCCGCGGGGAAGAGAAGCCCGTCAGCACCGCGCAACGGCATGGCGTCCCGGTGCGCCTTGAGCATCGGCACGAGATGAGGCGGGATCGCGACGTCGCGGACCCCAGCATCGGACTTGGGTCGCCCGACGACCGTGCGCCCCTCCGAGCGGACGACGCCGCGGCGTACCCGGATGACGCCGTTCGTCAGGTCGAGATCCTTGCGCCGCAGCTCGGTCACCTCGCCGAACCGCAGCCCACACCAGCTGCACAGCATGACCATCGGCCGGTAGCGCTCGGGCATCGCGGCGGCGATCGCTTCGAGCTCGACGAGCGTCGCGGGCCGGATCTTGCGAACGCGCTTGCTCGAGCCAGCGCCCCGGATGTGGCACGGGTTGACGGGGATCTTCTCGTCCACGACGGCGGTCGCGAGGATGGTGCGCAGCAGCCCATAGGCGTGGGCTCGCAGGGTCGGCCGGGTGCGGTCCAGGTCGGCATGCCAGTCCCGCACAGCCTCGCTCGTGAGCGCCTTGAGGGGTACGTCGGTGAACGCCGGGAGGATCTGACGGTCGAGCAGCGAGCGGTAGTGGTCTCGAGTCCGCGGCTTGAGGTCGCGCCGTTGGACCCACTGGTCGGCATACTGGCCGAACGTGATCGCCGAGCGGGACGCTGCCCGGCGCGCACCCGGGGGGGTCCAGCTGCTGGCGCTGATCTGCCGGCGCTCATCGGTGAGCCACGCCTCGGCGTCAAGTCGGGTATCGAAGGTGTGCGGCGCGTTGTGAAGCCCGCCGTCGGGGCCCGTGTAGCGCGCTCGGAGGCGCTTGCTCGGAAGCTTCGTGATCTGGCCGAACGACCGTTTGCCCATCGCCCCTCATGTCAGCCGTGTCGGATACGTGTCGGATGACAAGCCTATTCGGTTCCGTTGCGTTCCGCACGCTTCCGCGATACTGTTTCGCGTGTTCGCAGGTCACAGCCGCAAAGCTGCTGGTCGGGACAGTGACGCGAGTCGCTGGCTGAAACTGGTTCAAACCCAGTATCGCCCACCAACGAAGAAGGCCTCCTGACCTGCACAAACAACACTCGCGGGCGCAGCCGTCCACGCGCGCCGTGCATCCCCCGTGCACCTTGCACAATAGATTCGCAGCCGAGCCTGCGCCACACTCCCCTCGGAAGTATGGCGAACGAGAGGATGGCGGCACGGCGACAAGTCTGGAACACCAACCAGCCGTCGGCGCGCAGGCACCCCCGCATCGCATCAACGGTTCGCATCCAGTCGGCGGCGTCGGCAGAACACCTAGGCCACGTTTGCCTGTCCTCACGGCGAGATCCGAAGCGATGACTGCCCGTTGAGCTCAGTGGCGTCACCCTGCATCCACTTCGCTCGATCACCGCAGGGTGCGTACGACATTGAGCGAGGCCAGGGCGTCCGCCCCGACAACGTTGATTCCCGAGCGGCGAGTCGACCCGCCACCGAGTCGGTGTCACAACCGATATCAACTACGGCTATACCGCCAAGCGGACCTTGCGAAGGCCTGGCCCGAGCACCTTTGGGCGGTTGAGGGCAGCTACGGTGCCGGCCGGCCCCTGGCGCACCGTCTGCTCGAGGCCGGCGAGCGCGGGGTGGACGTGCCGGCCAGCTGCCCGCAGGCCTACGAGGAGGTCCTAGCGAGAGCCACCACGCGCCGACTGGCGGCGGTGTGACTGTGAGGATCGCGTTCGCAGCCTGATGTGCTGGGCTGTGGGTTGGTGACTGCGGGTGTGACCCTCGGTGTGACTGGCTTCGTGCCTTGGTGCGACTTGTCCGCTCGCGGTTGCCGGCCCCGGCCCGGTCGGAGGAACTGGCCTGATTAGGAGCTTGACCACCAGGCGTTAGCCGCGCGGGGTGTGTCTCATCACAGTCCTGCCGAGCCTCCGTCCCGGACCGGAACCACGTCCCCAATCCGGCGAAGGAGAGAACGCATGACCAGTCTGACCGATCTGCGTGAGGTGGTCGATGTCGTCATCGGCGTCGACACTCACGTCCATACCCACTCCGCAGCGGTTATCGACAGCGCCACCGGTGGTGTCATCGGCGAGATCACCGTGCCGGCGACAGCCGCGGGCTATGCCGAGCTGGTGGAGTTCGCCGGCGAATACCCCACCCTGCGGGCCTGGGCGATCGAAGGGACCGGTGGCCACGGCGCCGGCTTGACCCGTCACCTGCTGGAGTCATCGAAGCTCGTCGTCGAGCTGGACCGTCCGAAGCGGTCCGCGCGACGCAACGGCGCGAAGTCCGATCCCCTGGATGCGATCCGAGCCGCGCGTGAGGCGATGGCGCGACCGCGGTTGGGAACCCCGCGCAGCGGGAGCGAACGCCAGGCCCTGTCAGTGCTGTTGACCGCTCGCCGCTCAGCGATCAATGCCTCCACCGAGGCGCAGCTGCAGGTGTTCAGTCTGGTGGTCGCCGCGCCGGGACCGATCCGCGTCCGGTTCCGTGGCCAGAAGCTCGCCGCGATGCTCAACACTGCCGCCGCGCTGCGTGTCCAGTCAGCGTGGGACGTCGAGACGACCAGCACCGTCGTCGCGCTGCGCACCCTGGCTCGTCGCGCACACGCGATGTTGAAGGAGGCACGTGAGCTGCAGAAGGCGATCTTGGCCATCATCCGCGGCTGGCGCCCTGACCTCCTTGCGGAGTTCGGCGTCGGACCGATCGTCGCGGCAACGGTGTTGTGCGCGTGGTCCCACCCCGGCCGCGTTCATTCCGAGGCCGCGTTCGCGATGCTCGCCGGCGTGGCACCGATCCCCGCCAACAGCGGCCAGGTCACCACCCGGTATCGGCTGAACCGTTACGGTGACCGGCACCTCAACGCGGCACTGCACACCGTGGTCCAGAGCCGGATCCAGTACCAACCCGCCACCCGCGACTACGTCGCTCGTCGAACAGGTGAGGGAAAGACCAGCCGCGAGATCAAACGCTGCCTGGCCCGCTACGTCGCACGCGACCTCTACCGCCTACTCGAAAGTGGGGCCGCAGCTGCTTGACAAAGCATAGGAGCGTCGCGCCGTGACTGCCAGCTGGACAAACAGGTGTGTCATGGAACGTGCGACTCTCGGCATGGTGGACGTCCCGCACCGACAGGCAGATTCGGACGTCTCCGCGGCGTAGCGGAGCATTTCACCACTGCCTGCCTGAACTGCCTCGCCGCCGATGACATAGGAGCCACCTGCCTGGATGCGAGCCTTTTCCTGCTGCAACGTGGGGTGCGACTCAATCGACCTCGGGCGGTGCGAAGAACTCGAGGGCGATGCCGTCGGGGTCGCGGAACGACACGCCGGAACCGTAGGTGGCGTCCTTGATCCCGTCGTGGGAGATGCCCAACTCCTTCAGGCGATCTGCCCACCGCTGCAATTCGTTACGGCCTCCGCAGGCGAAGGCGACATGGTCGAGACCGGTGTGGCGCTCGTCGAAGGTCTCGGTGGCCGGCTGGGTGTGGGTATGCAGACCGAACAGCTGGCCGCCCGAGAGGGCGGAGACCGTGTGGTGGAACGTGCCGCTCCCCTCGTCTTCATCGAGGACAGGGCCGGAACCGAACAACGCGGTGTACCACTGCGTACTGCGGTCAAGGTCGGTGACGGTCACCGCGATGTGCGCTATCGACGGGAACTCGGGCATGGCTCATGCCTCCTCAGGTGAGGGCGAACGCCTTCAAAGGCAACCTACTCGACTTTCGTTCACCCAGGCAGCGGCTCCCGACGGTTGGTTAGCATGAGCGGATGACCGCTGCGTTGCATGCCATCTGCGGCAGAAGAGGACGTTCGCCGTCGAGCTGCTGAGGTCTTCAAGGCCGCCCCCTTCGCGGCGAAGTGACGCAGGGCACAGCTGTGCTCGGCGCGGCGTGAGCGGCCAGCGAGGGTTGGCTGGTCCGGGATGCGCGTCGTGGTTATTGGCGGCACCCGATCACCAGAACATGTCACCAAAGCCGATGCCGAGGCGGTCCGCGATGAGGCCAAACCTGGCAAGGAAGCGGGCTCCGGCTGCCTTATTGTCGACTGGTGCGTCGCATGCTAATTTCGGCGGCGGGGTCGGTGGTCTCGCGCTGGCGGCCGCCCTGGACGGTGGTCGGTTCGAGGTGGTCGTGGCCGAGGCCGACCCGGGTCGGGAGGCCTCTGGGGCGGCGCTCGGCCTGTGGCCTGCCGCACGCCGCGCTTTGCAGCGGATCGGCGCGAAGGCTGCCTTCGGCGGGCTGCCGGTGCGGCCGGGGACAGCGGCGCTGCACGACCTGAGCGGACGCCGCTTGGTCGCCATGGATGGGCCCAACGTGAGCCTGGTACGACGTGCGCGCCTGTTGGCTGCCCTGAGTGCGGCTGTACCGGGTACCGTGCGGCGTTTGACGTCGGAGGTGACGCGGCCCGAGGACCTCGACGCGGACCTGATCGTGGGAGCGGATGGCGTCCGCAGCCGGGTCCGCGGGCTGGTGTGGCCGCGGGGTGCCGAGAGGGTCAAGACCCCGTTCGTGGCGATGCGGGGCATCGTCCCGGACCCCGGGAACCTGGCGTATGGCGAGTACTGGGGGCCGGGGGTCCTGTTCGGCATTGTGCCTCTTGGCGACGGGCATGCTTATTGGTTCAGCACTCACCGCAGCACGTTAGGTCCGGAGCCGCTCGACCGTGAGGCGGTCCGGGCGGAGTTGCGGGAGGGGGCGAAGCCTGTTCCGAGCGCGATCTGGCGCGTGCTGGACCACGCCTGGCCTGACACGCTCGCGAACCGGCTGTGGGTCTCGCCGCCGGTGCCGCGCTACGTCCACGGGAGGTACGTGGTGATCGGGGATGCCGCGCACGCGTCGTTGCCCAACCTGGGACGGGGCGCTTGCGACGCGATTCTTGACGCGGTCAGCCTTGGTGACGCTCTGAACGCCGGTGTCCCGCTGGCCGTCTGGCAGGCGCGGCGGCTGCCCCAGACGCAGGCGGCGCGTGTGGTTGCGGGGGGCCTCATGCGATTGGCACTGGCCCGCCGGGGTCGGGTGACCCGGGACCGGCTGCTGCAACAGGTCGGCCGGGCCCTTGGCTGAGTCGCTCCTTTACTGTTGTCGATTCCGATACTCCTGCTCACTCGGCTTGTTGAGTGACCGAACATTATTGACGGGGTTATGAAGACCCGAGCAGGCTGAGCAACACGTCGGCACGTGACCCCGCCTGGAGCCGACCGAAGATGGAGACCGGGGCTGCAACCAGGCATGCCGGCAGCCGGATCGGCTGCGCCCCACTCCCAACGGATCGGTCAAGCACCGGTGCGCCGGCTCGCGGCGGTATGACGCACCCCGTCGGGCACCCGGCAAGTAGCAGCGATCAAGCACACTCCGGATCAAGCACACTCCGGCATGTCCGGACGTCGCGCCTCTGCCCTCTTGAGTCATACTTCGGGGTGTTCGGAGCAATGTCAGAACCTGTGGATGGCCCTCGGCTCGGTGACGTGAAGGAGCGCACCTTCCCGAGGATGATCTGAAAGTCCGAAGGTTCTGATCAGGGCCGGCGTTGACGCGCTGGTTCGGGAAGGTACGCCCATG
>JAABUM010000238.1_pt1 | contig 110846 bp, 99 predicted proteins | sample 5559161 | NCBI WGS metagenome assembly JAABUM01 (sample SAMN10711868, study PRJNA513369) | rock metagenome | isolation source: Antarctica rocks | place: Antarctica: Victoria Land, Siegfried Peak nord
ACGCTCAACCTGGACCGCCATGTCTCCTCTCCGACCTGGAATTACACGCTACGCCCGCGATGCTCTGCCCCCGTCGGCCCACAGGCTGACGAAGTCAATCGGGAACTTATTGCTTAACGGATCCTTAAATACCTGAACTGGTTCGACGCCAGCGGGGCTAAACTGGTGGCTCAGGCGACCAAGGAATACACCGCGCTGCATCCCGAGGTGCAGATCGTGCAGAACTCGGTGGCCGGCACCGGCGCGGCTACCTACCCCGATGTGCTGCGCACGGGCATCGCCGGTGGGCGCCCGCCGGACTTCTTCAATATGTGGGGCGGCCAGATCGCCAGCCCTTTCATTGACGATGGCCAGGTGCTGGACCTGACGCCCTACTATGAGAAGTACGGCTGGAACAAGATTATCGAGCAGTGGCCGATCAACGCAATCAAGCGCAAAGGCCGCGTGTGGGGCGTGCCCTTCACCGCGCGTGGTATGGGCCTGTGGTACCACAAGGATATGTTTGCCAGGCTGGGCATCGCCGTCCCCACCACTTACGCCCAGGTGGAGGCCGCCTGCGCCAAGCTCAAGACCGCGCATGTTTATTGCGCCGCGTCCGCCGGCAAATATGGGTGGCACCTGATGCGCCTGCTGGACTACTTTATCGAGGTGGCTGCCGGCCCAACCCTGCACGATCAGCTCAACGCGATGACCGTCTCCTGGGACCGCCCTGAGGTGGTCAAGGCCTACGCTATGCTCAAGAAGTGGGTGGATAACCAGTGGCTGCCGCCCGGCTTCATGGCCGTCTCACCCGGCGACGCCCAGTTGGCCTTCAACCAAGGCAAGGCGGCGATGATCCTGGAAGGCGACTGGGAGGAAGGCGCGCTCAAGACCGCTGGTCAGGACACCAAGAAGTACGCCTACTTCCTGCCGCCGACCGGGCACACGCCGCTGCGCTTCTCGGCCTTCCCCGAACAGCTGATGATCGCCAAGGGCGCCGCTCACCCCAATGCCGCCGCCGCCTTCATCAACTGGTATATCCAGCCGGCCGTGCAGCGCAAGTACTTTGCGGTGAGCGGCTCAACGGCGACAATTGGGGCCTTCCCGGCGATCAGCCAGTGGCCGCTGACCTACAAATGGCGCCATGATCTGGATACCCACTCTACCTATCCACCGTCGGATCAAGCCTTCAACAAAGAGTTCATGGACGGCACGTTCTTCCGCATCCAGGCCGCCGTCGTCTCCGGCCAGACCGCGCCAGCCGACGCGGGCAAGCAGATGCAGTCCAGCGTTGACGCCATGAAGCAGGCCAACAGCTAACGACTACAACCTTGAGGAGCCCTGCTGGGCAGCGGCGTCGCTGCCAGCAGGGCTCACCGCGCCTCGTTCCCATGGCCTCCGGCCTGGGGCAGCCCCTTTCAGGACGCCGCAGCCAGTATAACGATCCTGACGAGGTCTTGAACCGAGGCTGACCCACGTGTCTACCGCGCCGAGGAGACCCGAATGCGTTCAGTGCCGGACGACAGGGATGCCGTTGGTGGTGTCGCCCCTGGCGTACAACTCAGACACATGCCCATCGGGTGGCCGCGCCGCCTGCGCCGTTGGAGCGTACCCATCGCCTTTCTGGTCCCCGCCCTGTTGCTGTATTGCATCTTCATGGTCTACCCCATCTTCGTGTCGCTAGCCATCAGCTTTACGCGCTGGGACAGTCTCTCACCCGACAAGGTCTTTGTGGGCCTGAACAACTACACACGCCTCTTCCGCGACCCCACCACGGTCCTGGCCATCAAGAACAACATCATCTGGACGGTCTTCACGCTGGCCGTGCCCACCACTATGGGCCTCTTCCTGGCCATTGCGCTCAACCGCGAGATGCCCGGCCGCACGCTGCTCCGAGCTATCTTCTACGCCCCGGCCATGCTCTCGTTCATCGCCGTGGCCTCCATGTGGGAGTGGATGTATAACCCCACCTTTGGCCTGATCAACGCCGTGCTCAAGACAATCGGGCTGGGCGGGCTGCAACATGGCTGGTTGTCCGACCCCCAGACAGCCCTGCCAGCCACGATGGTCGCCGCGCTATGGCAGGGCGTCGGCTTTCCTATGTTGCTCTATCTGGCCGGCCTGCAGGGCATCCCCCACGAGCAGTTCGAGGCTGCCCTGATTGATGGGGCGAATGCCCTGCAGCGTTTTCGCTACGTTATCCTGCCTGGCCTGCGCGAGACGCACATCATCGTGATTACGCTGGCCGTGATCGGCTCGTTCAAGGTCTTTGACCTGATCTACGCCATGACCTACGGCGGACCGGGCCAGGCCACCCAGGTGCTGGCCACCTGGATGTATTTCAACACCTTTGAGTATTATCATGCTGGGTATGGCTCGGCGCTGGCCTGGGCCATTGCCCTCGTGTCGCTGATCGTGACGATCCCCTACATCCGCCTGATGGCCCGCCGCGGGGAGGTGGCCTGATGATCACGCAGGTAAAGCGCGGGGCGCCCACTCCGCTGGCCTCCGCGCGGCCTGCCTGGCGGCGCGCCGCCCGCAAGCGTGGCCCCCAGTGGCTGCTGCTGGCTGGGCTGACGGTGCTGGCCTGTGTCTGGCTTGTGCCTATCGTCTTTGTCGTACTCACGGCCATGCGGCCCGAGGGGGACCTGACCTCCCACGGCGTCTTTAGCTGGCCAGGGGCGGTGCGCTGGGCCAACCTGACCGACGCCTGGCAGACCGGCGATTTCTCCATGGTGTACAAGAACAGCGTCATCGTCACGGCAGTCAAGGTCCCCCTGGGCATCCTGATCGCCTCTCTGGCCGCCTTTCCCCTGGCCAAGATCCGCTTCCGCTTCCGCCAGAGTCTGTTCCTGTATTTTCTGCTGGGCCTGGCCATCCCCGTCCATGTGACGCTGCTGCCGCTGTTTATCATCTTGAAGAACCTGGGCATTCTTGATACGTTGTGGTCGCTGTTCCCCCCCTACCTGGCCTTTGGCATGCCCCTGGAGATCTTCATTTTGCGCGGCTTCCTGATCACCATCCCCTCGGAGTTGATCGAGGCTGCCCGTATTGATGGGGCCTCCGAGTTTGGCATCTACTGGCGCATCCTGATGCCCCTGATCATGCCCGCCGTGGCTACCCTCTGCGTGATTGACGCCGTGGCCACCTGGAACGAGTTTCTAATCGCCCTGATCATGCTCAACTCGGCTCAGAGCCGCACCCTGCCGCTGGGCCTGCTCTATTTCTCGGGCGAACACTCCCAGACCCTCTCGCTGCTCAACGCGGGCATCCTGATCGTGGTCCTGCCACTGCTGGTGCTCTACGTGCTGCTGCAACGCTACCTCATCTCCGGCCTGACCAGCGGAGCGGTCAAAGGGTAGCGCCTGGGGCGCTCCGCCTAATGATGGGAGAAACAGCCATGGCGGCGGGGCGTATCCAGGCCACCTATCGGATCGAGACGGCGCTCGACCCCCAGCACGCCGCCGCTGTGATGGCTGGCGAACAATCCACGGGCACTTTTGTGGCCGTGCCTGGCGAGACAGTGCGGCTGCGCGAACGCTTTGGGGCGCGTGTCGAACGCGTGACGCTGGGCGATACCGTGGCGACACCGGCTTTACCCGGCGCGCAAACGCCGCGGGGCTCCCAGGCGCCCCGCTACACGCGCGCCGAGGTGGTCCTATCCTGGCCCCTGGAGAACGTGGGGCCATCGCTGCCCAACCTGCTAGCCACCGTGGCCGGTAACCTGTTTGAGCTGCGCGAGGTCTCCGGGCTGCGCCTGATGGACCTGGAGTTGCCCGGCGCCTTCGCCGAGGCCTACCCCGGGCCACGCTTTGGCGTGCAGGGCACCCGCGCGCTGACCGGGGTGCGGGGGCGGCCCCTGATCGGCACGATCATCAAACCCAGCGTCGGCCTCTCGCCCCAGGAGACGGCGACGCTGGCCGGCGCCCTGGCCCGCGCGGGGCTGGACTTCATCAAGGACGACGAGCTGATGGCCAATCCGCCGCACTCGCCTCTGGAGCAGCGGGCCAGGGCGGTGCTGCGCGAACTCGACGTGGTGGCCCAGGAGACGGGCAGGAAGGTGATGTACGCGGCCAACATCACCGATGATTTTGAGGCGATGAAGCGCCACCACGACACCGTGGTGGCCGCCGGAGGCACCTGCGTGATGGTCAGCATCAACAGCATCGGGCTAACCGGTGTCGCCGCGCTGCGCCGCTACTGCACGCTGCCCATCCATGGTCACCGCAATGGCTGGGGGGCCATGACCCGCTGCCCGGCCCTGGGCATGGAGTTCAGGGCCTATCAGAAGCTGTGCCGCCTGGCCGGCGTTGACCACCTGCACACCAACGGCCTGCGCAACAAGTTTTACGAAAGCGACGACTCGGTGGTGGCCGCCGTGCGGGATTGCCTGACCCCTCTGTGGGGCGGGTACGCGGTGGCCCCCGTGCTGTCGTCCGGCCAGTGGGCCGGTCAGGCCCCGGATACCTATGCCCGCATCGGCAGCGTGGACCTGCTGTACCTGTGCGGCGGCGGGATCATCGCCCACCCCGCCGGCGTCGCCGCCGGCGTGCGCAGCGTGCTGCAGGGCTGGGAGGCGGCCCTCTCGGGTATTGATCTGGCCACCTATGCGCGAGACCACCCGGAACTGCGCCAGGCTATCGAGGCGTTCGGCCCATGACCCCAGCGCCCCTGGGCCTCCTGTTTTCTTTCTACGGCGACGACTTCACTGGCTCCACCGACACAATGGAGTCGCTGGCCGTCGCTGGCCTGCGTACCGTCCTCTTCCTACACCCACCCGATCCCGCCGACCTGACCACGCGCTTCGCTGGCCTGCAAGCGGTGGGCGTGGCGGGGGTCAGCCGGGCCATGCCACCGGAGTGGATGGACGACGCGCTGCCACCGCTCTTTGAGCGCCTGCGCCGCCTGGACGCGCCGATCGTCAACTACAAGATCTGCTCCACCTTCGATTCGTCGCCGCGGGTGGGCAGCATCGGCCGGGCCATTGAGATCGGCCGGCGGGCCTTTCCAGCGCCGTTCGTGCCCCTGCTCGTCGGGGCGCCGACCCTGCGCCGCTATTGCCTGTTCGGCAACCTGTTCGCCAGCGTCGGCGACGCCACGTACCGGCTGGACCGCCACCCCACGATGAGCCGCCACCCCATCACCCCCATGAACGAGGGTGATCTGCGCCTGCACCTGGCCGCGCAGACCACCCTGCCCGTTGGCCTGCTGGATATCCTGGCGCTCACGGGCACGGCGGACCAGGTGCAGGCGCGGCTGGACACCGTGCTGACCAGTGGCGCGGCCATCATGCTCTTTGATGTACTGGACGAGCAGCGCCTGGCCGCTGCTGGGCGAGTGATCTGGCAGGCCTGCTCCACAATGGCCCCGCGTGGACCACTCTTCGTCGCTGGCTCGTCTGGGGTGGGCTACGCCCTTACTGCCTACTGGCGAACCATCGGCCTGCTCGGCGCGCCCCCTGAATTCGCCGCCGCTGGCCCCGCCGAGCCGCTGCTGGTGTTGTCCGGCAGTTGTTCTCCCACCACGGCGACCCAAATCCGCTGGGCTCTGGACAACGGTTTCGCGGGGGCCAGGCTCGCCGCGCCGGACCCGCGCGACCCCCAACGCGCCCACGACGCCCCCCAGGCCACCCTGGATTGGGTACGCACTCGGCTCGCCGCCGGGCGCAACACGGTGGTCTACACCGCGCTGGGGCCAGATGACCCGGCCATTGGCGACGACACGGGCGTCGGCGATGCGCTGGGCTGGCTAGCTCATGCTACGCTACAAGAGCCCGGTGTGCGCCGTTTGGTGGTGGCCGGCGGCGATACGTCTGGCCTCGTGGTCCGCCACTTGGGCATTGAGGCGCTGGAGATGATCATGCCCCTGGCCCCAGGGGGACCACTCTGCCGCGCCCACGCCCGTGAGCGGTGGCTCGATGGCCTGCAGATCGCGCTAAAGGGCGGGCAGGTGGGCCAGGCTGATTACTTTGGCCGCGCCGCCAGGGGTGACCCGCTACCCATGAGCGCGTCCCCTCAACACGCATAGGTATGGAGGAAGAGCAAATGAGCACAATCGCCCTCGTGGGCGCCGGTGGCAAGATGGGCTGCCGCATCGCCGACAACCTGCGCGGCAGCCCAGACGATCTGCATTATGTCGAAGTGAGCACACAAGGCATCGCCAACTTGGCCGAGCGCGGCCTGGTCCCGACAGCCCAGGACGAGGCGGTAGCCCACGCCGACGCCGTCATCCTGGCCGTGCCTGACCACCTGATCGGGCGCATCGCTGGCGGCATCGCGCCCCACCTGCCCAGTGGAGCCATGCTGATCCTGCTCGACCCCGCCGCCGCCCACGTCGGCGATCTGCCGTCGCGCGCCGACATCACCTACTTTGTGGTCCACCCCTGTCACCCACCCCTGTTCGCCGATAACCCCAATGCCGCGGCCCGGCGCGACTACTTCGGCGGCGTCGCCGCGCCGCAAAACCTGGTCTGCGCCCTAGCGCAGGGGCACGACGAGGCCTATGAACACGGCGTGGCCCTGGCGCGGCGCATGTTTGCCCCCGTGCTGGACGCCTACCCCGTCAGCGTGGAGCAGATGGCCCTGCTGGAACCGGGCCTGACTGAGACGACGATGGCGACATGCCTCACCGTGATCCGCGAAGCCATGGATGAGGTGATCCGGCGCGGTGTGCCCCCTGACGCGGCGCGCGCCTTCTTGCTCGGCCACCTCAATATAGAGCTGGCGATCATCTTTGGCGCGGTCAGTTCCCCCTTCTCCGATGGCGCACTGATCGCCATTGAGCGAGCCAAGGGGGTATTGTTCCAGCCCGACTGGAAACGGGTCTTCGAGCCAGCCAACATCCGTGAGAGTGTCCAGGTGATCACCCGCGGCGGGGTCAACAGCTAAGCCGCATCTAACCACCTAGAAAAGAGGCGCCCATGAAAACCGCGTTTACCACCTCGCCCCGCCAGATGGAGATGCGCGACGTGCCCGAGCCAACCCCTGGTCCCGATGAGGCGCTGCTGCGCGTGGAGGCCGTGGGCATCTGCGGCTCCGACCTGCACTTCTACCTGGGCGATAACCCCTACAGCACCTATCCGCAGACGCAGGGCCACGAGATCTGCGGCGTGATTGAGGGGTTTGGCGGCCCCTACACTGGCCCCCTCAAGGTGGGCCAGCGCGTCTGCGTGGAGCCCTTGCGGCCCTGCGGGACCTGCTATCCGTGCCGCCATGGCCGGCCCAACTGCTGCACGCGCCTGCAGGTGCTGGGCATCCACATCCCCGGCGGCCTGGCCGAGCGCTACGCGGTCAGGACGGCCAACCTATACGCCGCCGGCGACCTGGACCGCGAACTGACCGCGCTGGTCGAGCCGGTCTCCATCGGCCTACACGCCGTGACGCGCGGTCAGGTGGGCGCCGACGACACGGTGGTCGTCTTTGGGGCTGGCCCCATCGGCCAGGCTGTCCTGCTGGCCGCCGCCGACCGGGGCGCCCGCGTGCTGGTGGTGGACGCCAGCCGCGAGGACACCGCCGCGGCCATCGCTGACTGGACCGACGGCGATGGGGCCGCCGTGGTCTTCGAGGCCACCGGCGTGCCCGCCGTCGTTCGGCTGGCCGTAGACGTGGTGGCCGCCTCGGGGCGCATCGTCATCGTAGGCATCTCCACGCAGGACGTGGCCATCCCCATGATCGCCTTCACGCGCAAGGAGCTAAACGTGCTGGGGTCGCGCAACAATGTGGGCGTCTTTGGCGAGGCGGTCGAGCTTGTGCGGCGCAACCGCGGCCGGGCCCGAGCGCTGATCACCCACCGTTACCCCCTGGAAAGAGTACCCGAGGCTATTGAGTTCGCCCTGGAGCATCCCACGGAGGCCGAGAAGGTGATGATCCTGGTGGGAGGGGGCGCATGACCGTCGCCGTGGTTGGGGCTGGGGCGATGGGCGGCGTGTGGGCCGCCCGGCTGACCATAGCCGGTACACCGGTCGTCGTGGTTGACGTGTCTCCCGATGTGGTGGCGGCGATCCAGACGGAGGGCCTGACGGTGCAAACGAGCGGTGGCGGCGCCGAGACGGCGCGGCCCCAGGCCACGGCCTCCCCACAAAACATCGGACCATGCGATGTCGTCTTTGTCTTTGTCAAAGCCCACCACACTATCAGTGCGGCGCGGCTAGCCCGGCCCCTGGTGGGTCCGGCGACCACCGTGGTCAGCCTGCAGAACGGCTGGGGCAACTCCGACGCGCTGGCTACGGTCTACCCGCCCGAGGGACTTGTGATGGGCGTGACCTATCATAGCGCCACGGTAGTGGGGCCTGGCCGCGTGGCTCATACGGGCAAGGGGCCTACGTTCCTGGGCCCCTACCTGGACGGCGCGCCACTGGAGCGCGCCGAGGCGGTGGCGCGCCTGCTCTCTGGCGCGGGGATCGAGGCCACGGTCATCTCCACGGTCAAGACGGAGGTGTGGAAGAAGCTGATCTTGAACGCGGCCACGCTGCCTACCGCCGCATTGACCGGGCTGCGCGCGGGCGACCTGGGGCAGCCCGGCCCCATGCGCGACCTCGTGGACGCCCTTGCCGCCGAGGCAGTCGCCGTGGCCCAGGCGCAAGGCTATGATATTGACCTGGACGAGCGGCTGGCGCGCATCCATGCCGTGCTGACCGGCGCCGGCAGGGGCAAGCCGTCCATGCTGCAGGACGCCGAGGCCCGCCGCAAGACCGAGATCGAGGTGATCAACGCCGCCATCGTGCGCACGGCCCAGGCCAGCGGCCTTGCGGTCCCCCTCAACCAAGCCATGGTCGCCCTGATCGGTGGGCTGGAGCGCGGCTGGTCCGCGTCCACAGACCAACCAGGCGCCACCCCTACCGGAGGCGCACAATGAGCACCACGCTGACCTTTCTGGGCATCGCTGGCTACGACATCGCGGGTCCACGGCGGCGCATCCTGATTGATCCCTGCTTGACCGACAACCCCACCGCGCCATGCGGCCCCGAGGACCTGGCCGCCCCGGACGTGATCCTGGTCTCCCACGCCGCCTTCGACCACCTGGGTGACACGGCGGCCATCGCCCGCCGCACCGGAGCCCCCGTGGTGTGCGGGGCTGACGTGCGGGCATTGTTGCTAGACCAGGGGCTACCATCAAACCAGGTGCGCGCCACGGTGTGGGGCATCGTGGTTGAGGTCGGCGGCGTGGTGGTGCGGCCCGTAGAGTGCCATCACTGGTCGCAGGCGCGGCTGGCCGATGGTAGCTATGTCAGCGGCGTGCCATTAGGTTTCATTGTGGAGACCGAACCCGGGGTGCGCATCTACCACTATGGCGACACGGCCATCTTCGGCGACTTGCGGCTGATCGGCGAATTGTACGCGCCAACCGTGGGCTTGCTAGGCTGCTCACAGCCGCGCGCCCTGGCCGAGGCCACGCCCGGCCCTGGCCACCTGCTCACGGGGAAATGTCGCCGCGCGAGGCGGCCCTGGCCGCCGAGATGCTGGGCGTGCGACTGGCCGTGGCCTGCCACTACCTGGAGACAAGCGACCCCGATGTGGCGGAATTCCTGCGCCTGGTCCCCGACCATGACACAACGGGCGCGCGCGTCGCCCTGGCCTTGCAGCCCGGTCAGGCCCTGATCGTTGATCAGTCCTCGCACCAGGTCATCCCCTCTCCAGGGGACAGGAAAAAGCGATCATGAGCCCCTTCAGATTCCATGCCTGACGCCTCGCGCCGCGATAGAGGGCATTGTGACAATGCCCTGGGGCCAGGAAATGATCTTCGAGCTTAGGGGGCGTACCCGACTGAAAGAGCAACGGCAGCAGCAATGTCGTCTAGTTGCGCTGGCGTCAGCCTGCCTATCTTCCGGCGGAAGCGCTCCTCTGAAAGCGACTTTACCTGGAAGGCATCCGCTCCTGACTCTTTCTCCAGCCCATTCATCCGCGTCGGCGCCAGATGCACGAACCACGGCCAGTGTTGGTAGTGCGGCTTCCAGTCTGTGATCGGCACTACGATCGCCAGGGGAAGGCGCCCAATACCCGATGCAGTCATCACGACGGCCGGACGATCCTTCTGGATCTCCGCACCGACCTGTGGACTGAAGGCGAGCCACCAGATCTCACCACGCAGGGGTTTCATCATAGTAGTCCTTCTCCCCAGACGCGACAAAATCCGTCAAGTCATCGTCGGTGCGATAGTCCGCTTCCGCGGCCGCGGCCGCCGCGGCGAGTACGGCCCCACGATCTTCAGGTGGCAACCGCAGCAGCTCGCGGGCAGACAACCGCGCTCGGGGCAAAACCTCGGCTTCAGCGATGGTTGTGGCCAACACAACACAGCCTGGGCATAGCCGGTCGGCGTCCTCACGTGCAATGATGCCCTCGGCGAGCGCATGCAGGGTCATCTGCCGCAACCGTATGCTTTCTTCCGTACCTGTGTAGGAAACGGGCTCGTGCCGTCGCCAGCCGAGGCGTGAGAACTCCCGGCACAAGGCCTGGTAATAGCCCTCATCGATCACCTCCAAATCCTTCGCTCGATGCGCCAGGGCGCCCATGCTGATGCCATAGCGCCCCTTCAGGAGCGCGAGTTCCGCTGGATCAAGTCGCCGCCTGCGCGTTCCCAGCGCGTTGAGCAACGGCTTCGCTGGCATCAGGAACGCGGACGCAAAGCGATGAACCAGCTGTTCCTCGTCCTTGGCCGTCACAGTCTCGCACTGCATGACCAGATGCCCAAGCTCGTGCGCCAGATTGAACCGCTGGCGATCTACGGACACCATGCGGTTCACCACCATCACGGGATATATATCACCAGCCCATCCGGACAGCCCGTCGAAGTGCCGCTCATCCGCGTCCCAACCAACAACAACTCCACCATTGTCTTCCACTGTCTGTGTGACGCTATTGATGGCCCATGTTCCCAATTCCCACGCCTCACGCAACCGGGTCGCGGCACTCTCCGCCTCCTCTGGCGTCTGCACGGGCGACGCCTTTGGAAAAGTGGGCGCGTAGGCCGAGTAGAGGGCCGTCTGGAGCCCGAGTTGTCCCGCGACGCGGTCACCGACCACGGCCTTAATCTGTTCCTGACGTGTCTGCGTGAGACGCGCATGAGCCCGGAATGCGATCCAGGTCACCTGAAATGAGGGCTCCTCAGTGAAGTAGGTGGGGCGCACGCCGAGGACGGGCGCCAGGCGTAACAGCAGTGAGGCGCTCGGCGTGCTACCGCCCCGCTCATATTTCGAGAGCCCCGCCTTAGTGAGCGGTTGCCCCAGCGTCGCCAGTCGCGCCACGACCTCGTCGAGTGTTAGCCCTGCCGCGAACCGGGCCTGGCGCAATCGTCCGCCTATCATCCTCCACCCTCTTGCCTTTCCTGAAATGAGCGCGAAAGTCTGTTTACAGAATAACGAAGCAATTTCTGTTTGTCAACGAGAGAATTGCTCGCCCTCCTGAGCACGACAAGATCGATCTAGATGTGTCGCCGCGCCACCCTCGCGCCCCGCGGGAGCTGGTATGATGGGTGGGACATACCCGCCGTGCCCACCTTGCAGGAGGCTCATCTATGGTGTGCGTATCCAGACGGCTGAGTAGCGAAGAGTTCCTAGCCCTACCCGACGATGGGAGCAGGCACGAACTGGTCAGAGGAGAGCTGCGCGCGCTGCCACCATCCAAGGGCCGCCATGGTGTCTACGAAGCGATCCTTGTCGCCGCGCTGGACCGTTACCTCACTGGCCAAGCGAAGAGCCTCGGTTGGACGGAGCAGGACGGCCTCGCCGCACGTAACGCCCTGGTTGGGCTGGCCGCCGTCGGAGACGTGGGGCTACAGTTTGCCGCGCCTGACGATCCGCGTATGATCCGCGGGGCCGACGCCGTGTACATCACGCCTGAGCAACTCGCCCAGGTGGGCTGGCCGGAGGACGCCTATTTCATGGGTGTGCCCGCGCTGGTCATTGAGGTGATCAGCGGCTCCGACCGGCCCGACGATGTGGCCGAAAAGATTCAGGATTACTTGGCGGGCGGTGGACGCCGAGTATGGTGTCTCTACCCTACCCGCCGCATGGCGCACATCCACGATGCCGACGCGCCCACTCAGGTGGTGCGCGCTGATCAGGACCTGCGTGATGAGGAACTGCTGCCCGGCTTTGCCTTACCCCTGACCATCCTATTCCCCACGCCGCCGACGGACCCCTGATGACCCCAGCGGCGCTGGCGCCTGGCGATACAGAATGCCCACCCAGCCCTCACGAACGCTCTCCCCTCGGGCTGCGTAGACCTCGTCATCCAGTGGTTCCCGGGCCTGCGGCTTCGTGCAGAGCGGCGCGCACAAAGCCCCCCGCGCCCTCCAGACGGCTGCGCGCCTCAGAGGCGGACAGGCCGGTCAGCAGCAGCACGATGGCCGTCTTGACCTCGCCGCCCGCGTCAGAGAGCGCGCTGGCCACAGCGTCCTCCGTGGCCCCAGTTGCCTCGGCCACGATGCGCCGGGCGCGGTCGCGCAGTCTGCGGTTGCGCGTCTGCACATCCACCATCAAATTGCCGTAGGTGTGGCCGGTGCGAATCATCGCCGTAGTTGTGATCATATTCAGCACAAGCTTCTGGGCCGTGCCGGCTTTCATGCGCGTCGAACCAGTGACCACCTCCGGCCCGGTCTGGGGGCAATCACCAGTTCGGCGGCGGCGGCCACTGGGCCGCCAGGGTTGTTGACCAGCGCGGCTACCGCGGCACCGCGCTGGCGGGCCCGCCGCAGTGCCCCCACCACATAGGGCGTACGGCCGCTGGCGGCGATGCCCAGCACCACATCACGGCGGTCCACGGCCAGGACATCCATCTCGCGGGCGCCCTGAGCCTCGTCGTCCTCGGCGGCCTCCACCGAACTGGTCATGGCGATCGGGCCGCCGGCCAGCACCGCCCGAACCTGGTGGGGGGCGATATTATAGGTGGGCGGGCACTCGGCGGCGTCCAGGGCGCCCAGGCGGCCACTGGTGCCAGCGCCTACGTAGATCAGGCGGCCGCCAGAACGTAGAGCCGCGACCACCCGCTCCACGACCGCCTCAATGGCCGGTAGTTCGGCGGCCACGGCGGCGGGCACCGTGGCGTCCTCGGCGGCGATGCGCGCCAGCACCTCGCCCGTGGATAGCGTGTCAATATCCTGCGTGCGCGGGTTGCGCGCCTCCGTGCCCGGCAGTACGGTCATCAGCGTCGCTACCCCCGCACGGTGGTGGAGAGGATACGCACGTTGTGCAGAGGGCGGGGGCTCTGGCCGGTGGGGTCGTCAACCGGTACGGAGGCGATCTTCTGGACGATGTCCAGGCCGGCGGTGACCTTGCCAAAAATAGAGTAGTTCTTGGGCAGCTTGCCGTTGCTGTAGTCGCCGGTCATGATGAAGAACTGGCTGCCGTTGCTGTTAGGCTGACTAGTGTTGGCCATGGCCACGATCCCAGGGGTGTAATCCTGGTGCTTCGGCGGCTCAATGGCGAAGCCGTAGCCGGGTCCACCCGAACCGGTGCCCACTGGATCACCGCCCTGGATCATAAATGTCTTGATGACGCGGTGGAAAATCACCCCGTCGTAGAAGTGCTGGCGGGCCAGAAACAGGAAGTTGTTGGCCGCCAGGGGGGCCTCCTTGGGCAGCAGCGTGATCGTGAAGTCGCCCTGGTTGGTATGCATGACCACCCGGTAGTCGCTCTTGCTCGTGTCAATGGTCATCTTGGGCGGGCTGCTCCACTGCTTGGCCGCCGTGCTGGCCTGGCCCGTGGATCCCCCATTCTGGCCGCTGGCTGGCGCGGTGGTCGGCACGGCCGTGGCTGGCACGGGCACTGCCGTGGGCGCCGCCGTCGGCACGGGCGTGGCGTCGGGGCTGCCCACGCCCAGCACCTGGCAGCCAGACAGCAGCAAACTCAGCCCCAGCAGGGCCGGCGCTATAGCCGCCCGGGCCGCGATATGGATTGGTCGTACGATCATAATCGTCGTCGTGGCCTCCCTAAACTACTGTGACCGGGATTGCCCGCTATAACAGCTCCCCACGTATGGTACCGGCCTGGGAACATCGCCGCACGTTGGCCCTGCCGTGGCTGAGTAAAGCGCGGCGCTCAGACTGGGGTGATGCCAGCCAGGCCCAACTCGGCGGCGTCGGCCTGCATGGCCGCCAACACGACGCCGATGTGCTCGTCCAGGGGAACGCCCAGCTCAGCGGCGCCCCGCGTGATGTCCTCCCGATTGACCGCGCGGGCAAAGGCTTTGTCTTTCATCTTCTTTTTGACCGCCGCGACATCTACGTCCAGGATGCTGCGCGAGGGCCGCACATAGGTGGTCGCCGTGATCAGGCCAACCAGCTCATCCACGGCGAAGAGGGTCTTTTCAGCCAGGGCCACCCGTGGCAGGTTCAGGTAGTCGGCGTGGGTCTGGATGGTGTGGATGATATCCTCGGGCACCCCTCGTTCCCGCAGGATAGGCGCGCCCTTGGCCGGGTGAGCCTCCGGGTGGGCCTCCGGGTGGATCTCCCAATCGAAATCATGCAGCAAACCCATCAGCGCCCAGCGCGCCTCATCCTCGCCGAAGCGGCGGGCGTACGCGCGCATAGCCGTCTCCACGCCCAACATATGCTTGATCAAGCCCTCGCTCGTGGTGAACTCACGCACAATCGCCAGCGCCTGCTCCCGTGCTATCTCGTCAGCCATTTAACTTTCAGCCCCCAGCTAGGTCGTGGCCCAGGCCGGCATAGGTCGGCCCGGGCACCTGATGCAATTCGTCTCCATCATCGTACCATCTTCACCGCTGGGCACGCGGGTCGTGGTACACCCGTCTCGGAGCGGCCAGCTAGTCGCCCTGGGCCGCGGCGGCTAGCTGGCGGCGGCGGATGTCGTAGAGCACGATGGCCCCCGAGGTAGCCGCGTTGAGCGAGGCCACCCGGCCCAGCATGGGCAACGAGACCAGGTAGTCACAGCTCTGGCTGACCAAGCGACCCAAACCCTGGCCCTCGCTGCCCACCACCAGCACCAGGGGCCGGTCGGAATCTACCCGGTCATAGGACAGTGGGGCGGCCATATCCAGGCCCACGCTCCAGTAGCCCGCCGACTGCAGCTCCTTGAGCGCCCGGGTCAGGTTTGTCACCTGAGCGATGCGCAGGTGGGCCGCCGCCCCCGCCGAGGAGCGCACCACGGCGGGGGTCACCTCGGCGCTGCGGTGGCGGGGCAGCAGCACGCCACCCACCCCGGTGGCCTCGGCCGTGCGCAGCAAAGCCCCCAGGTTCTGGGGGTCCTGTACGCTGTCCAGGGCCAGCAACAGCGGGTGCAGGCGCGGCGCGGGCTTTTCCTCATCATCAGCGGCGTCCGGGCCTCGGTCGGCCAGGGCAGCCACGATGTCGTTCAGGGCCAGATAGCGATAGGGCGCGCACTCGGCGGCGAAGCCCTGGTGGTTGCTGCCGGGCAGGGCGTCTTCCATCTCGGCGCGGCCGACCAGTTGCAGCGGCACGCCCCGCGCCCGCGCCTCTTCCTCCACCTCGGCGCGGGCCTCCGAGCGCATCTCACCGACAATGTAGAGGCGGGCCACCGAGCCAGCGCGCAGCGCCTCCAGCACCGGCCATCGCCCGTAGATCAGCTCGGCGGCCTCGGGCTGCTGGTTGTGCCGCTGGGGCGGGCCGTACCCCTCTCGCCGCCCGCCGCCCTCCCTGCCCCGGCCATCGGAACTCATGATTCCGCTCGCGGGCCAGCCCGTTTGACCCGCCAGATCGTGCCCTGTGGGTGGTCTTCCACAATCACCCCCAACGCATCCAGCTCATCGCGCAGCGCGTCGGAGGCCGCATAGTCCCTGGCCTCCTTGCGTTCCGCGCGCTGGGCGATCAGGCCCTGCACCTGAGCGGCAAAAGCCAGGTCGGCCTCGCTGGCATCGCTCAGCGCGCCCAGGCCAAACAGCCGGGGAGGCCGGAATCCCAGCACGCCGGCCATGCGCGTGAACTCCTCGTGGGCCTGGTGGATCAGTGCGACGACCGATGGGTTGACCCCGGCGGGGTCGCGCAAGGCGTTCTTGAGCCCGTTGATATCGCGGGCCAGGTTGTACAGGGCGGCGATGGCCTGTGGCGCGTTGAAATCGTCGTCCATGCCGGCCTGGAAGTCCTCGCGGCTAGCGGCCAGGCCATCACGCAACCGCCGGCCGGCCTTGCCCAACTCCATATCAATCGGCTCTTGGGGGGCTAGCGCGCGCACCGGCGCCCAGTTGCGCAGGAGATCCAGGTTGGCGTATGCCGTGCGCAGGCGCTCCCAGCCCTCAGCGACGGTAGCCAGGGCCTCCTCGGTGTAGTCTACCGGCGAACGGTAGTGCTGCGAGAGCAGATAGAGCCGCACGGCGTCGGGCTCATAACGGCTCAGCAGGTGCTCGACGGCGACGAAGTTGCCCAGTGAGTGGGCCATCTTCTCCGAGCGGGGGGCGGGCCGCTCACCATCGCCCGCCCCCCGCTCGGAGGCGGAGACGAAGCCGTCCAGGCCGGCGCTTTCGCGGGGCGCGGTGGTCATCAGGGCCCCGATATGCACCCAGTAGTTTGCAAAGGGATGCTGGCCTGTAAACGCCTCGCTTTGGGCGATCTCGTTCTCGTGGTGGGGAAAGATCAGGTCCTGACCACCGCCGTGGATGTCAATGCGTTCGCCCAACTCCTCCAGAACCATGGTGGAGCACTCGATGTGCCAACCTGGGCGGCCGGGTCCCCAGGGGCTGGACCATTGTGGCTCGCCCGGCTTGGCCCGCTTCCACAGGCCGAAGTCGCGGGGGTCCTCCTTGCCCACGCTTGGCTCACCACTATCCAGGGCATCCTCGTCCGGCGCGTCTTGGGCTACCGCCGCGCCGGTGGCGTCGGCCACCTTATCACGGGCGCGCAGGCCAGCCCCAGCCTGGTTGTCCGCCTCGTGGCGCTTGGACAACTGGCCATAGGCGGGGAAACTGGCTACCCGGAAGAACACGTTGCCCCCCACCTCATAGGCATGGCCCTTGTCGATGAGGCCCTGTACCATCCTGATGATGGCTGGCATTGAGGTGGTCACCTTAGGGTAGCGGTCGGCCCGCCGGCAGTTCAGGCTATCCATGGCCCGGAAGAACGCGTCGGTATATTTCTGGGCCACCTGCTCAGGGGTTAGACCCTCCAGGGCGGCGCGGGCGATGATCTTATCCTCCACATCGGTGAAGTTCTGCACGTAGAGCACCTGGTGGCCCAGGTGCTCCAGATAGCGCCGCATCATATCAGTAGTCACAAACGATTTGGCATGGCCCAAGTGGGGGTTGTTCTTGGGCGTCAGCCCACACACATACATCTTGACCGGCGAACCAAGGGGCACAAACTCGCGTTTCCCCGCGCTCAACGTATCGTAGATCTTCATTGCTGCTCTTCTTTCTGCAGGAGAGCCACGGCAAACGCGGCGATGCCCTCCTGGCGCCCGGCGAAGCCCAACCCTTCGTTTGTGGTGGCCTTAACGCCAACACAGTCCTCGTCTATCCGCAGTGCCTCAGCGATGGCCGCGCGCATGGCCGCCGCGTGCGGCCCGATGCGCGGACGTTCGGCGATCACCGTGCTATCCACATTGACCACGCTCCAGCTCCTCTCGTCGAGGAGCTTTCGACAGTGTCGCAGCAGGAGCAGGCTGGAGACGCCACGGTAGAGCGGGTCGCCAGGGGGAAAGTGCTGGCCAATGTCACCCAGAGAAGCCGCGCCCAGCAGGGCGTCCATGATGGCGTGCAGCAACACATCGGCGTCCGAGTGGCCCTCTAGCCCATAGTCGCTCTCCAGGCGCACTCCCCCCAGAGTCAGAGTCAGGCCAGGGATCAGCCGATGCACATCATAGCCGATGCCCACCCGCTGCGGCGCGGGGGCCGCCCGCCGTACCTCAGCAGCCATGGGGCGTCTCCTGGTTCTGGGACCGGCCACCAATCAACGCCCGCGCCACGGCCAGATCAGCGGGCGTGCTCACCTTGAAGTTTGCCGGTGACCCCTCAAACACATAGACGGGGTGGCCCATGCGCTCGACCAGTCCGGCGTCGTCCGTGGCCTTGACCCGATCGGCGCCCGCCGCCGCATAGGCCGCCATGATCACCGCATAGGCGAATACCTGCGGCGTCTGCACCGCCCACAACAGGGCGCGATCCGGTGTGCTGGTTACCTGGCCGGTCAGGGGGTCCACAACCTTGATCGTGTCCGTCACCGGCACGCCGGCGGTAGCCGCGCCGCACCGCGCCGCCTCCTCCACGCCCCGGGCCAGGATATCAGCCGTGACAAAGGGCCGCGCGCCGTCGTGGATCACCACCAGATCGCACGGCGGCAACGCGCACAGGCCAGCGTAGACCGAATCCTGACGGTGCGCGCCGCCAGCTACCCAGCTCACCACAAACGACCATGGCGGCTGGCTATCGGAGCTAGCCAGCCGATCACGCCTCTCGGCCGACACAACGGCCACGGCGTAGGCTTGAGGGAGCGCGCTGGATAGGGCGCGCAGGGTGTAGGCCAATAGCGGCAGCCCCTCCAGGTCCACCCACAGTTTATCCGCCCCGCGCATACGCCGGCTGGACCCAGCGGCCACCACGATCAGGCCGATACGCGGCGCGCTCATCAGCAAGTGGAGACCGAGTAGCGCGATGGACGCCCGTTCACCGGCCGTTCCCCTGCGGCTTGGGATGAGCAAAGATCATCCGTCCGGCCACGGTCTGAAGCACGCGGGTGACGATGATCTCCACCTCGCGGTTCAGGTAGCGCTGGCCATCCTCCACGACGATCATCGTGCCATCGTCCAGATAGCCCACGCCCTGGTTCACTTCGCGGCCCTGCTGGACGATATGCACGGCCATCTCCTCGCCGGGCAACACGGGGGGCCGCACGGCATGGGCCAGGCTGTTGATGTTCAGGGCGACCACACCCTGTAACTCAGCCACCTTGTACAGCCCGGAGTCCTGAGTCATGATCGGCGCGTGCAACGAACGGGCCAGCATGACAAGCTTGCTGTCCACCTCCTGCACCTCTGGCACATCGGTATTCAGGATCAGGATGGGCACCAGCGAGTCCTTGCGCATCTTGTTCAGCATATCCAGGCCACGGCGGCCGCGGTTACGCCGGATGGCGTCGGAGGAGCCGGCGATATGCTGTAGCTCGTCCAGCACAAAACGGGGGATCACCAACTCGGCGGAGAGAAAGCCGGTCTGGCTGATGTCGGCGATGCGCCCATCAATGATTGCACTGGTGTCCAGCAGGATCTGGCGATAGCCCCCCCCGCTCTCGTGACCGTCAGCCCCCTCGACACGCTGGCCATCACGGGCAAACAACGCGCCCACATCGGCGGCGCGCAGCACAAACAAGCGCAGGCAGCCATAGGAAACGGCCGCCGTGACCAGCAGGGGCAGCCACCAATAGTGCTGGCGCCCCAGCACGCGATAGAGCGGCAGGGTGATCAAAGCCGACAGGATCAGGCCAATACCCGCGCCCAGCAACCCGGCCAGCAGCTCCACGGCGGGTACACTGACCAAACGCCCCCCAGCGCGGCGCAAGGGATTAGAGAGCGCAACTGGGCCAAGCAGAAAGCCGAGAACCAGGCCCACGAGCGGCAAGAAGGGCAGGGCGGCGCCGCGCACCGAGAGCAAATCCCCCACCGTCCACAGTAGGGCGGCGCCGCAGGCAGCGCTCAACAGACGCACATCAATCAGTCTGCCCACAAGCCTCTCCCGCGCCCTCCACGCCCGTCGTAACGCTGCCCCCGCCGGTAACCACTCCGCCCGCGCCGTCCGCGGGGCCGCCCACAGGGGGCAGCGCAGCCAGCGCGGCGCCGGAGAGCAGGAGAGACAACCGCCACCCCAACTATACCATAACGCGGGCGCGCGCCCATGCGCAGGGTCGCCGCCTGGCCACAAGCAAGTGCGAGAGCTGAACTAAAGGCCTAGGTGGGGGCTAATCTGGGCCAGCAGGCGCTCGCGAGGCATGTAGCCGGTCACCCGCTCCACCGCCGTGCCGCCCTTGAACAGGATCAGGGTAGGGATGCTGCGCACACCAAACGTCTCGGGGACCTCTGGGTTAGCGTCAATATCCAGTTTGACCACCTTGAGCCGACCCTGCAGTTCCGTGGCCAGACTCTCCACAATCGGGTTCAGCGTGCGGCAGGGAGCGCACCACTCAGCCCAAAAGTCAACCAGAACGGGCGCCTCACTGTCATACACCTCGGCCTTAAACGTCGCGTCAGAGACGGCCACCGGATACGCCATACCCTTATCTCCCTTAACCAGCCCCGCGTCAGCGCGGCGACCATTATGCCTGATACCTGGAGTGTAGGAAGTTTAGCGGGCGCCTGTCAAACCGTGGCAGCCAATCAGATCGGCTGACCTAGCCCGATAGTCTGCTCATCTGCCGCGCCCAGGCTGAAATAACGCGGCGATCCGGAGGGGAACGTGCCGCCGTGGCGCCCTCGGGGGCTGCTACTCTGGCTCCGTGGCAGCCGGATCCACGCGCCCTGAGCGTCTGTGCTCCAGGTCAACTGGCAGGCCGGTTGCTTGACAGCCCTCCCACGCCAAGTTTACAATAACGCCAACCAGGTGGGACCGGCCAGCGTCGGCCGTGATAGGTAACAGTGCGGCGGAGGAACACACATGGCTGAGGCAATCACGGTGAGCGGCAGCGCGGCTATCGGCGTGGGGACGTTGGACCCACTGGATCGTCTACGCGTCTCGCGGCGGGGCCAGGCCGCGCCAGCCTCGCCCATTCGCATGCTTGCTCCGCTGGCCGCACGGGCAATCAGCCGGGGCATCCACGTGTATGGCTTGAACATTGGGCAACCCGATTTCGAGACACCCCCGGCGGTGCTCCAGGCAATCCACCAGTTCCCCGAACGCACCCTGGCCTACGCTCCCTCACAGGGCCTGCCCGCCGCCGTGCGGGCCTGGCGACGCTATTATGACAACTGGGGCATGTCCTTCTCGGACGATGAACTGATCGTCACGGTGGGCGGCAGTGAGGCCATCATGCTGGCCATGATGTGTGTGGCCGACCCCGGCGATGAGGTGATCGTCTTCGACCCGTCCTATACCAACTATTGCGGGTTCGCCGCCGCCGCTGGCCTCACCCTCAGGCCCATCGCTCTGGCCGCTGAACAGGCCTATCATCTACCAGCGCCGCGGGAGATCGCCGCAGCCGTGGGGCCGCGCACGCGGGCTATCCTGATCTGCAACCCCAACAACCCCACGGGCAGCGTCTACAGCGCCGACGAGCTGCGCGCCGTGGTCGCCGTGGCCGAACAGCACGACCTCTTCATCATCTCCGATGAGGTGTACCGCGAGTTTGTCTTCGATGGGCGCCAGCACACCGGTATGCTGACCCTGCCCGACGCCGAACAGCGGACAATCCTGGTGGATAGCGTGTCCAAGAGGTTCAACGCCTGTGGGGCGCGCATTGGCTGTCTGGCCACCCACCACCGCGGCGTGTTGCGGGCCGCGCTCCACCTGGCCCAGGCCCGCTTGAGCGCGCCGAGTGTGGAGCAGCTAGCGATGGTTCCGCTGCTCGAAGACGCCGCGGCGTACACGGCGCCGCTGGCCGCTGCCTACCAACGGCGGCGCGACGCGGCGGTAGCCGCCCTGAGCGCTATCCCCGGCGCCCGCTTCAACACGCCAGAGGGGGCTTTCTATATGATCCTGGAGTTGCCCGTGGACGACGCGGAGAGCTTCGCGCGCTGGACGTTGGAAGAGTTCACCGATGGTGGTGAGACAGTCATGGTGGCCCCTCTGCGCGGCTTCTATGTCACGCCTGACCAGGGCATGCAGGCGGTGCGCCTGGCCTTTGTGCTGGCTGAGGAACCGCTGACGCGGGCGATCACCTTGCTGGGCCGCTCCCTGCGCGGTTATCCAGGTAGAACCGCTGTGTCCGGGAGGACAGCGGGATGATTGACCAGGTGCCAAGCTTTCTCGAACACCTGCGGGCTGAACGCCAGTTTTCCGAGAACACGACCAGCGCCTACCACAACGACCTATCCCAACTCGGCGCTTACCTGGCTGGCGTGGAGGGTGGCGTGCTGACCCGCGAGTCCATGCTGGGCTTCGTGCTGCACCTGCGCGAACGCGGCTACGCCCAGACGACTGTCGCCCGTAAGGTTGCCGCCGTGAAGTCGTTTTGCCACTACCTGCATCAGCGTGGGACGCTGGCCGCCGACCCCACCGAGGATATTGACTCCCCCCGGGTGGGCAAATACCTGCCCCGCGCGGCCAGCCGCGACGAGGTGACCACTCTACTTAGCCAACTCGATGGCGACGCGCCCGCGACGATCAGAGACAAAGCAATGCTCGAACTGCTCTACGCCACGGGCATGCGCGTCAGTGAGTTGGTCGCCCTGGACCTGGGAGATGTCAACGTGGAGGTCGGCTCGGTGCTCTGCCAGGGCAAAGCGGGCAAGGCCCGGGAGGTGCCCTTTACTGGCAGCGCCCAGGCGGCCATGGTGCGCTACCTGGAGGCTGGCCGGCCCTACCTAATCAGCCTGCGCCGCCATAGTGGCCTCTTCCTGAACCATCATGGGGCCCGTCTAACCCGCCAGGGCTTCTGGCTGATCATTAAAGCCTATGCCCGTCAGGCTGGTCTGGGCAACATCACCCCGCACACGCTGCGCCATAGCTTTGCCACGCACATGCTGCGCAACGGCGCTGAGTTGCGCCATGTGCAGGAGTTGCTGGGGCACTCCAGTATCGCCACCACCCAAATCTATACGCAAATTACCAGCCAGCAAGCCGCCGAGGGCATCGCCGCCCCGCTGGTGGCCGATAACCGTCAGGATGCCCACCACTCGCTCGCTCACGGCCCCCGGTCACGGCCCGCGCGGGCCGTGACCGGGAGTTAACCTCCGGCATGGCGCCCGAAACCTGGGACATAGCCCTACTCGGCGCGGGCCGCATCGCCGCCCGCCATGTGAGGGCGATCAACGGCGTCGGCGCGCTACGGGTACGCTGGGTGGTCAGCCGTACCCGTGAGCGGGCTCAGGCCCTGGCCGACGAGCATGGGGTACCCCACGTGGGGACCAATCCTCAGGACGCGCTGGCCGACCCTGCCGTGCGCGCCGTGGTGGTGGCCTACCCTACTCAGCAGCATGCCAGCCTGACCCTGGCCGCGTTTGAGGCAGGCAAGCATGTGGTGTGCGAGAAGCCGTTGGCCTGGACCACTGACGAGACGCGAACCATGTTGGCCGCCGCGGAGCGCCACAACCTACGCCTAGCCGTCTGCCATATCCGACGGTACTGGAGTGTCTGCACGCGCATGCGCGAGATAGCCGCTACTCTGGGCATCATCCACCAGGCCTCGTGGAGCTATCGCGTGCGCCAGCACTGGCCCGAGACATGGCGCACCGAAGCTCCAGGTGGGTACCTGCTTGATGCTCATGTCCATGATCTGGATTTACTGCGCTGGTTTGGGGGCCACACGCCCCAGCTTGTTTATGGGCAGGGCCACAACCGCGCCGATGGTCACGGGGTACTGGTCTTCAGAGCCGCCAATGGGGCGCTACTGCGCTTCGACTGGGATGGCGCTATAGCTGGCCCCAGCTACCCCGATGGGGCGCGCCACCGCGCTGAGGTCGTTGGAGAACATGGCTGGGTGCGCCTGGCGATTACTGGGCAGCGGATGGCGCTGGAACATCGCACGGCCACGATGGAGAATGTGGAGCGGACTGAGTATGCCGTGGGTGACGTGATCACGGCGAGTTGGCCAGCCATGTGGGCCTCATTCGCCAACTACCTGCGGGATGGCCAGCCGCCCATAGTCACCGCCCATGACGCCGCGGTCGCCGTGGAGATGACACTCGGCGGTATCCAATCACTGGCGTTGGGGCAGCCTGTAGCGCTGTCTGCCCTCTGAGCGCTGAGCCAGGCGTGAGCGATATGCAGTATGTTCCCCCAACCGTGTCGGTTCACTCCGGCTACACGCCCGCTCTCGTTCCCCCGTGTCGGCCTACCGCTGGTCAGCCCATTATGGGCTGCCAAGAAACAACTTTCCGACGATGCGACGCGACGTTAGTCGCCCCGTCTGCTGCCCTGACACTGTAGCGTCAGGCCGAGGAAAGTTATTCTTTTACAAGCCCATAGCGTATATGGAGGTGCCCTGTATGCAGCTCACCGTGCTTGGTTGCAGCCCCGCCAGCACAAACCCCGGCGGAGCGTCCTCAAGCTACCTGGTGGAAGACGGCCAGACCCGCCTGCTGCTGGATTGTGGCAGCGGCAGCTTTGGCCGGCTGATCCAATACCTGGACCCCGCTACCGTGGACGCTATCGTGATCTCACATATGCACGCCGACCACACCCTTGATCTGATCCCGTACCGCTATGCCCTGAGCTTCGCCGGTGGGGCCCCGCCCAAGCCAGCGCTCTACCTGCCGCCCGAAGGCCACGCCAAACTACTCGGTGTGAGCAAGCTGCAGGACGATAGCGCAACCTTCTTCAGTGACCAATTTGCCGTGGCCGAGTATGACCCGACTGCAACCCTGCGCATCGGGTCACTGTCCGTCTCCTTTGTGCCTGTCTACCACGTGGCCCACACCTACGCGGTACGTGTGCGGGGACGACAGGCCACCCTGGCCTACTCAGCGGACACCGGCCCGTGCCAGACCATCTACGACGCCGCTCGGGGCGCCGACCTCTTCCTGTGTGAGTGCGCCAACCCAGCAAGCAGCGACTATGCCTATCATCTCACAGCGGCCCAGGCTGGTGAGATCGCGGCCACCGCGCTGGCCCGCCGGTTGGTCCTAACCCACCGCTGGTACCGCACCGGCCTCAACGACGCCCTCGCCGAAGCCCGCGCGGCCTACTCCGGCCCCATCGAACTGGCCCGCGATGGCGCGATCTGGCAGATCTGAGCCAGATAGCGGCGCAGCCCTGTCCCGGACTCCTGGTAAGCCGCTGCCCGCACGACAGCAGCATGGGGACCAAGCCACAGACTCACGGCGCCGTGGACTATTGACAGCCCAGGAGGCGGCAGAGTACGATGATGCAGCTGATGCGGTGAGTGTCCACTGCAGATTCAGCGGTAGAAGGATGGAGGCAACATCATAATGAGACTACGAGGAATCCTGCTGGCAGGAGGCCTGTGCGTTAGCCTGGGCCTGCCCAACCTCGCGGCGGGTCAAGGGCAGCGCCTCGGAGCACACGACCTGCCAAGCGCGGTTGCCGTGACGCAAGCGGCGTACCATGACATGTCGCGTCCGCTGCGTGACATGGCCCCGGCCACCGACGCTGGTAGCGCTCGCCAGATCCCTCTGCGCCCCTTGCGGGAGGCCGGAACCAACGCGCCGGTCTCCGATGCAGTGGACACGGCTCTGCAGACAGCGCCTGCGCCGCTGGTAGCCGCCAGGGTGATCACCGGGTTCCTGGGCGTCGGCCGTGCCTTTCGCGGTTACACGGTGAGCAGCGCGCCGCCCGATACAAACGGGGCCGTGGGGGCAACGCAGTACGTTCAGTGGGTCAATACGTCGTTTGCTGTCTTCGACAAGGCAACCCGTGCCGTGCTCCTGGGGCCGGTGCCAGGCAACACCTTGTGGTCCGGATTCGGCGGCCCATGCCAGACTAATAATGATGGGGACGCTATAGCGCAGTACGACAAGGCCGCGAACCGCTGGGTGCTCACGCAGTTCGTTGTGACCGGTGGCCCGCCCTTTTATCAGTGTGTCGCCGTGTCGACTACCTCTGACGCCACGGGCGCCTATAATCGCTATGCCTTCTCGTACGCCAACTTCAATGACTATCCCAAACTGGGCATCTGGCCAGATGGCTACTACGTGTCCTTTAACATGTTCAATCCGGCGGGAACATCCTTTCTGGGCGCGAGGGTCTGCGCGTACGACCGCAACAAGATGCTAGCCGGCCTCGCTGCCACCCAGCAGTGCGTTCAGGGCACCCCAAGCAGCACCCCGAATGGCTTGTTGCCCTCCGACCTCGACGGCGCGACGCCTCCTCCGGCGGGGTCGCCGGCATTCTTCCTTGGCCTTGTGACGCCCGGCGTCGCTACAAGCGGCAACACGCTCAACCTGTGGAAGTTCCATGTTGATTGGACGGCGCCTGCCAATTCCTCGTTTACGGGACCCACCTCTATCCCGGTCGCCCCCTACGCTCTGGCGTGCGGCTCCAGCGGCGCCTGTGTGCCGCAGGCCGGCACGACGCAGCAGCTCGACTCGCTGGGCGATCGGCTGATGTATCGCCTGGCCTACCGCAACTTTGGTGATCATGAATCACTCGTGGTCAACCACTCCGTGCAGGTTGCTTCCAACACGATCGGTATCCGCTGGTACGAGATCCGCAATCCGAATGCCGCCCCCGTGGTCTTTCAGCAGGGTACCTTCTCACCGGACGCAACATCGCGCTGGATGGGCAGTATTGCCATGGACAAGATGGGCAATATGCTGCTCGGCTACAGCACGTCCAGTACAAGCCTTCACCCAGGTGTTCGCTACACCGGTCGCCTCACCGGCGACGCGCTCAACACAATGCAGGCTGAAGCAAGCATTCTGCAAGGTGGAGGTTCTCAGCAGGGGCAGAACCTGAGTCGGTGGGGCGACTACACCGCTATGAGCGTTGATCCAGTTGACAACTGCTCAATGTGGTACACCAATGAGTTCCTGATCTCCAGCGGCGCCTTTAACTGGAGCACGGTCGTCCTCAAAATCAGGTTCCCCAACTGCCAATAGCATCCTGACGCTTCCTGGATGGGGTGTCGCCGGCACAGGTCCTCAGGACGATCCTGAGGACCTGTGCCGTTCTGTAAAGACTGCCCGATCTCCCTTTATGGTGAGGTACACCGTTTCGTCATCAGGGGGAGACCCATTCTTATATTTAGTTCATGTGGTGTACCGCGCAATTCCCTTCAGATCCACGGCTGTCTCCCGGGCGTTTGGCAGGCGTTTTATCGTCGCGCGGGGGACAGCCGTTGTTCGCCGGTGGCGAGGCATGCTCCTCGCCCCAACAGGCCTCAGACCCAGCGGGCCGGCCAACCGTTCCAGATTGACAGCATCTCGTCCGGCCACGTACACTAAGAGTAGGCGGTCCTCAGATGGTGATGTCCGCTTTATGTCTTCCTCCTGATCCTAGACCCGCTGCCGCGGAGTGAGCAACCTTCACCTTACTGCCGCGACGCGGAGCGGTGTTCTCAGAGAAAGGCGGTGATGCGCGTGGACGCTGGTCCTAGTCATAGTCCAGGCAAATGCGCATGGCACCCACGGCGACGCACCGTCCTACCTTCTGGGTTGCCATGCTGCCCGCTCCAAAGAAGTTAGCGCCGCGCGGTCTACTACCACGGCGATGGACGCCAGGTAAGCTAACGGGGTCAGTAGTCGGGCGGCTAGGCTTGGCGTCCGCCGTTCTTTAGCATCACGCGCCTGCCCTGGCCCTTGCTAGTGAGGGGCCCACCCGTGGCTCTCTCCATCCTGGGGTAGTGTGTGGGGCAGACGCCCATCGTAGGTATGGGGCAAGATAGGCCCACGTCACCCGGGACGCCTGGGAGGCTCAGCCTTCCGCGCCCCTACCCCGACTGTCCTATGGGCAACGGGATGCCAGACAGAGACCCTAATTGGCCCAAACGCCATCAATGAAAGACGCAATGTAGAACACGTGTAGCAGCATATCGCGGCGGAATGGAGGTGATGACTGATGCCGTACTTTAGCCAGTTCGTGGGCCTCTCAGTGGTCGACACGCAGGGAACACCGCAGGGCAAAGTGGGGGACATGGTCGTGCAGAGCCACGGCGACTACCCCGAGGTGACCGCGCTGGTCGTCTCGCGCAGGAAGGGGGGCACGGTGACCGTGCCGTGGAGCGAGGTAGAGAGCATCAAATCAGCGTGTGTGCTACGTACCCCACTAGACCAGAGCAAGACCTATCTGCCCGGTGAACATGAGATCCGCCTGGGGCGTCAGGTGCTGGATCGGCAGATCGTGGATGTGGATGGACGCAAGGTGGTGCGGGTCAACGACCTACAACTGACGCGCACAAACGGTCACTTCCGCCTCGTCGGCGTAGACATCAGCTCACAGGCGTTGCTCCGGCGCATCGGCGTGTCGCCTATCACCACCCGCATCGGCATTCGGCCCCGAGAGCAGGTCATCCCCTGGGCCGACGTGGACGCCATGGGTAGTGACGTGAACCACATCCGCCTGCGCGTCCACCATCAACACCTCTCCAAGATGCGCCCTGCCGATCTGGCCGAGATCGTGGACCACCTGCCGGTTAAGGAGAGCCTGGCCCTGCTGCAGACGATGGACGCCGAGACAGCAGCCGGAGCGCTGGAGGAGGTTGCCCCGGAACGCCAGGTCTCGCTGTTGCAGGGCCTGGACCGCAACCGGGCGGCGGACATTCTGGAGGAGATGGACCCCGACGACGCGGCCGATGTGCTAGGAGACATGTCCCAGGAGAAGGCCGCCGAACTGCTCTCGCTGATGGAGAAAGAAGAGCAGGAGGATGTGCGTGAGCTACTGGGCTACCCCGAGGACAGCGCTGGCGGCATTATGACCACGGAGTATGTGGCCGTGCCCCGCTCCTGGACGGCCCAGCGGATCATTGAGCATCTGCGCGCGGATTGCCGCGATATGGACGTGATCCACTATGTGTTCGTGGTGGCCGATGGGGGTGATGACACGCTGGTTGGGGCCACCTCACTGCACGACCTGATTATGGCCGACCCGGGCGCCCTGGTGGATAGCTTCATGGGCCTGGACCCAGTGACCCTGCGGGTGACCGACACGCAGGAGCACGCCGCGCGTTTAATCGCCAAGTATAACCTGATCGCCCTGCCCGTGCTGGACACGCGGGGCAAATTGGCCGGCATGGTCACGGTAGATGACGCTATAGACATCATCTTGCCCACCGCCTGGAAGAAACGCCTGCCCCGGCTCTATGCCTGACCAGACACCATAGCCATAAGCGCCATTGCGCGGTTCGATTATGATCACCCTTACCACCAGGATGAATAGCGCTCCTCCGTCCAGGGATCCCCATGCATGTGGTATCCGTTACGCTCCCAGAAGCCAGGCGCGTCCTGGGCGATGAACTCCAGGCCGCGCACCCACTTGACGCTCTTCCAGAAGTAGAGGTGGGGCACGACTAGCCGCATGGGCCAGCCATGCTCTGGGGCCAGTTCCTGGCCATTGTGCTTGAACGCGAACAGGTTAGCCTCGCGGTCGAACTCCTCCAGGGCCAGATTGGCCGTGAAACCCTGCTCCGCATGGATCATCACAAAGCGCGCCTCCGGCTTGAGCCGCACCCGCGACAGCACCTCTTTGACGGAGACGCCGTCCCAGTTGTTGTCCAGCTTGGTCCAGCGGGTCACACAGTGGATGTCGTTGAGCCGCGTGGTGCGGGGCAAGGCGGTGAATTCAGCAAAGGAGAGGGTCAGCGGCTGCTCGACCAAGCCGACAATGCGGAAGTCCCAGGTGTCCAGATTGACCCTCGGCACCGAGCCGTAGTGCAGCACAGGCCACTTTTCGGTTAGCTCCTGCCCAGGTGGAACACGAGTGGCCAACTCGGCAGGCAGCGCCTTCTTACGTGAAAACATTTATCCCCACTTCCTTTGCTCTTGGCGCGCATCGCGCGGTTGTACGCTTAAGTATACGCAGCCAGTAGGATAGCCGACGCGCGCCCATCGGCGCGCCACCAGGTTGAGCAGCACATGCTGTTACCCTATACCTGAACGGTGTGGAGCGAGCCACGACATGCTCTTCGAGCCACTGGGTTCACGGCGGTCTGGGCGCTGTCATGCCTGAGCCTACACCGGCTCGGATACCGGGTGAGACCAGAACGCAGCCAACGCGGCCGCCGTTTGGTCGAGTTCCTCAAAGTGAGGCAGCCCTTTAGTGGGTGTAATGCGCGTAGCTTGCCAGTTAGGGTGGCGGCTCAGCACCTCGGGCAGCGTATCGAAGCGCACAAAGTTGTCGCGGTCGTACAGGACCAGGACCGGCAGGGTGACGCTCTCGTAGATAGCCTGGCGGATGTCCGGTGAAAACAGCTTGCCGCTGATGAAATAGAGGGGGGCATGGCGCGCCCCAGGTTGGTGGCCCGTAGCGTAGTCGTAGGCCACCAGCCCAGGGTCGGGCGGGCCTTCAAAGCTCTGTTTCAAGAAATAGGCGATGCTGGGCCGCGTGGTCAGCAGATCGTACAAACCCTGCACCCACAGCGGGAAAGCAAAGGCACGATAGAGGCGGTCTCCACTGCCCTCACGGCTGGCCCGCTGCGAGGCGGCCTCCGTGCCCCGCGCCGAGAAGCCGCTGGGGGAGATGAGCGTCAGCGAACGAAAGAGGGCAGGATCCTGGAGCGCCGCGCGGGCGGCAAACTCGCAACCTAGCAAGAGGGCTACCACATCAGCGGGTTCCTGGCCCCGCAACTCGTCACGCAGGAACTCCACGATTGCTGCCGTATACAGGGCTACCGAGTAGACGCGGTCGGAGCGATCGGAGCACCCGAAGCCGGGCAGATCAAGGGCATAGACCGGGCGAACGCCCCTGTAGCGCTCGAACAGAGGGCGCATCTCGTACGCCGAGGCCGCCGCGTTAATGCTATGGATCAGCACCAAGGGACGCCCGCCAGTGGTGTCGTCGGCGTAGTAGCTCAGCGCGCCGGCCCGGGCGCCATTAAAGCTCCGGCGGGGCGCGTCAATTGCCGGTGGCAGCGGCATATGGTGATCCACACCGAGAGCGCTATAGACGATCCAGGCTCCGCCGCTCAGGGCGCTGGCAACCAGCGCGCCCGCTCCCGTCACGCCAACACCAGCGGCAAGGCCACCGGCAATTGCCCGTACACGTCGTGTGCCGCTCATCACTAGCTCTCCTCTCGGCCCTTATTGCATCCCTTCAGTGTACCTGAACCGATAGCCGGCGCCACCAGGACCACCCGTGAAGAGAGCCGAGGGGACAGGAGTGCCTCCTGTCCCCTCGGCTCAGGCATAGAGCAACGATGAGATGCAAACGGGTCAGGACAGCTTCAGGACAATCTTGACGCAGTCGTCCTCTTTCTGGCCAAAGATATGGTAGCCATGGGGCGCCTCATCCAGGGTCAGGCGGTGGGTAATCACAAACGAGGGGTCAATGTCGCCGTCCTCGATATGTTTAAGCAGGCGGGGCATATAGGCGTGGACGTGCGTCTGGCCCATCTTGAAGGTGAGGCCCTTGGAGAAGGCCGCGCCAAAGGGCATCTTATCCAGGAAGCCCCCGTACACGCCGGGGATAGAGACGACGCCACCTTTGCGGCAGGAGGTAATCGCCTCACGGAGCGCGTGGGGGCGGTCGGTGGCCAGCAGGCGGGTAGCGGCCTTAGCCCGATCTACAACCGCATCAATCGAGCCGCCGTGGGCTTCCATGCCCACCGCGTCAATGCAGGCGTCGGGACCCCGTCCACCAGTCATCTCCTTCAGCCGTCCCGGCACGTCACCATCGTCGAAGTCGAGTGTTTCGGCCTTGCCGTCCAGGGCAGCCATACGCAACCGCTCAGGGACATGGTCTATGGCGATCACCCGCTCCGCGCCCAGCAGATAGGCGCTCTTGATGGCGAACTGGCCGACCGGGCCGCAGCCCCACACAGCAACCGTATCGCCCGGTTTGATCGAGCAGTTGTCAGCGGCCATGTAGCCGGTGGGAAAGATATCGGACAGGAACAGCACCTGTTCATCGCTCAAGCCCTGGGGCACCTTCAGCGGCCCCACATCGGCGTAGGGCACGCGCACGTACTCGGCCTGACCGCCGGCGTAGCCGCCAAACAGGTGGGAGAAGCCAAACAGACCCGAGGGCGAAAAGCCGTACATCTTCTCGGCCAGGGCCGCGTTGGGGTTTGAGTTGTCGCACAACGACCACATGCCCTGCTGGCAAAAGAAGCAGCGACCGCAGCCGATCGTAAAAGGGACCACCACGCGGTCGCCTACCTTAAGCTTCTTGTTGTCCGGCCCGACCTCCACTACCTCACCCATGAACTCATGGCCCAGGATATCCCCCTTACGCATGGTGGGGATGTAGTAATCGTAGAGGTGCAGATCGGAGCCGCAGATAGCCGTGGAGGTGACCTTGATGATAGCATCGCGCGGGTTGATAATCGTGGGATCCGGCACGGTCTCTACCCGCACGTCCTTGCGACCGTACCAGCATAGCGCTTTCATAACACTCTCACCACGACGCCGGCGGGTCACTGGCTGGGAACGATTCGTCGGAGGACCGCTCCACGCTATCTCCCGTGGCGTCACCCTCACGCAGGTCGCCGCCGCGCTCAGATGGCTCAGTCACCTCGTCGTCCTGCTCCACCTTCTCACGGCCCGAGGACTGCCCCTCGGTCGTCGGCGTCTCGCCAGCTTCCATGAGGTTCTTGAAACGCCTCAGGTCATCATCTATCTGCTGGGCCGGCTCCTCGCCAAATAACTTGGCCACCGCCGCGCCGGCCGGGCCGGCAGGCGGGCTGTAGTGCAGCATGACCGTTACCTCCGTGCCGCGCGTCGCCGGCGCGGCCTTAAAACGCACAACGCCCGAGTTGGGCACGGCTGTTGAGCCAACGGAATGCCAGGCGATCAGGTGCTGGGGCTGATCCTCGGTTATCTCGGCGTCCCAGCTGACCGTCGTGCCCGCCGGCGCCGTGGCTACCCAGTGCGAGGTTGTGTCGCCCGTGACGCTGACCGACTGCAGATGCTTCATAAAGCGGGGCAGGTTTTCCAAGTTGCGCCAGAATTTATACACCTCTTCGATAGGCTGGTTAACGGTTAGACTCTTCTTGGCGTTGATCTCATAGCCGGCGCCGCTATCCTCGGTGGCTGCCCTGTAGGCCAGGCCTCCGCCAACCACGGCCAGCGCGGCCGCCAGCGGGGATCGGCGGGTCAGGCCATACACGGCCAGGCCACCGCTACCCACCACCAGCGCCCAACGCCCGCCGGGTATCTCCGTGATCTTCATTGGCCTCTCTTCCCTCTGGTCGCTGATCAGGCTAACCCTGCAGCAGCGACTCCGCACCATCAATCCAGATCGGCGTGCCCGTGATATGCGCCGCCGCGTCCGAGGCCAGAAACAGCACGAGCTGGGCCACCTGGTCGGCCTTACCTGGCTTGCCACCGGACAACGGCATGTTGCCCTGGGGGAACTCCACCGGGATCTTGACTTTATCGGTGTCGCGGTGCTCCGTGCTCTGGTCAATGTTTGTCTCGATAGCCCCTGGGCAGATCACATTGACCCGGATTTTGTGTGGGGCTAGTTCCAACGCGGTCATCTGGGTAAAGGCCACCTGGCCAGCCTTGGAACAGGAGTACGCCGTGGCCCCGGTGTTGCTGAAGATGCGCGTGCCGTTAACCGATGCGGTGACAATCACCGAGCCGCCCTGCCTCTTGAGGTAGGGCACGGCGTACTTGACCGTCAGGAAGGTCCCCTTCAGGTTGGTGTTCAGCGTGCGGTCCCACTCATCGGGTTCAAGCTCCTCCAGAGGGGCCCAGACGCCGTTGATACCGGCGTTGGCGAATACGATGTCCAGACGGCCCCAGCGCTCGGCCACCTGCCGCACGGCGGCTTGCATCTGGTCGGGCTGGGCCACGTCGGCGCCCACGGGCAGAGCATCGCCGCCGCTGCTCTGGATAGTCGCTAGGGTCTCCCGCACCGAGTCCTCATCACGATCTAGCAGGCCCACTCTGACCCCCTCTTTGGCCAGGAGCACCGCCGCGGCCTGACCAATGCCTGAGCCGGCGCCGGTGACCAGCGCCACCCTCTCTGAAAGCTGCACCGCCGTCGTCCTTTCTTCCCCTCGCCTCGCTACCTCTGGCAGCGCCACTCACCCTTATTGCCCAGCTGGCGCCAATTCAGGCTGCAACTTCTGTGCCAATAGTTCTACGTGGGGCTCAGGGGCGACCGGCCTGGCTGCTCAGCCAGGGTGACACGGGCGGGTCTACAGAGACACAACCTGACCGTCGGCGGCCACGGCGCAGTTCCAGCCCAGCCGATCGTGGATAACGCTGGCCAGAGTCGCCGCCGCGTCTGGCTCACCATGCACAAGATACGTGTGCCCGGGCGGCGTGCTAAAACCAGCCAGCCAGCGCAACAACTCGCCCTGATCAGCATGGCCGGAGAAGCCCTCAATGCGTTGCACCAAGGCGCGTACAGGCACGGCTTCCCTGAATATCTTGACCTCGCGGGCCCCGTCGAGCAGCTGACGGCCCCGCGTGCCCGCGCCCTGATAGCCCACGAAGAGCATGATCGTGGTCGGCTCGGGCAGCAGGCGGCGCATGTGGTGCAGGATGCGCCCGCCGGTACACATGCCGTTTGCCGAGATGATAATGGCCGGTCCGGCCTGCGTGTTGAGGGCCATTGATTGGTCGCGGGTACGGGCAAGAGAGAGGCCCTGAGGAGTCAGGGGGCTGTGGCCCTGGCGCTCCAGCGCATCCATCTCCAGGTCATGCGCCTCGTGGTGGCGGGCGTAGATCTCCGTGGCCTCCACGGCCATCGGGCTATCCACGGTGATCGGCAACACGGGGATGGCCCCAGCGTTTTGCAACTCGCGCAGGATGTACAGCAGGTCCTGAGTTCGGTCAATGGAGAAGGCAGGGATAAGCAGAATGCCCCGCCTGGCCACGGCCTGGCGCACCACCGCCGCTAATTGGTCGGCGGGCTCCTCGGCGGGATGCCGGCGATCGCCATAAGTAGATTCCATGATCAGCGTGCGCCCCTGGGCCACTGCCTGGGGATCACGCAAGATGGGCCGGCTATAACGCCCCAGATCGCCGGAGGCCACCAGAACGGGCGGGCCATCCCCAGGGCCGGCCCATAGCTCCACGATGGCCGATCCGAGAATGTGACCGGCGTCGTTGAGGCGTACCGTCACACCGGGGGCGACCTGGCTCCTTTGCCCATAGGGCAGGGGGCGCAGGCGGCGCAGGGCTACCTCGGCCTCAGCGATAGTGTAGAGGGGCAGGGCAGGGGTATGGCGGGTGCGGCCCTTGCGGTTACGGTACTCAGCCTCCTCTTCCTGCAGGTGAGCCGAGTCGAGCAGCAAGACGCGACACAGGTCCAGGGTGGCCGGCGTGCCATACACCGGGCCATCAAAGCCCTTGGCCACCAGACGGGGCAGGTAGCCAGAGTGGTCAATGTGGGCGTGGGTCAACACGACGGCGTCAATCGTGCGTGGCTCGACGGGGAAGGGTGTCCAATTGCGTTCGCGTAGCGCCTTCTCCCCCTGAAACAGCCCACAGTCAATCAGCACCCGCGCCTGGTCGGTCTCCACCAGGTGCCGGGAGCCGGTTACCGCGCCCGCCGCGCCCAGAAAGGTTAGCCGCATACCCGCACCCGATCAGCCGATTGATTTGACGGCCGCGCCACTGGCCTCATGGATCACCAACTCCAGGCGGCGGATCTCCATGGCCACCCACTCGTCATCGGGTACGGGGTGGCCGCCACCACTCAGCGCGTGGGGATTAGCCGCGAGGAGCGCCTTCTGAGCCTGGAGAGCGGTGAGTTGCGCCCGCGCCTCGTCCACGATCTTGGTCAGGATCAACGAGTCGAGTTCGCGCTGCGCCTTCTGGCGGATCTTCTCCATGTGCTCATAGGAGCGCTGCACATTCTCCAGCCGGCCATCTATCTCCAGCATCATGCTGAGGGCGCGGTCCACGCTACCATCCTCATGCACCGTAAAGCTCACGATACGCTCCTGCTGCTCGATGAACTGGCGGCGCATCGCCTGCAGCTGCTCCTGTTTAGCCTTGAGGTCGGCCAGCAGCATACGTAACCGGGCGATGATCAGGTCAATCTTGTGCATGAGCGATGCCTCCTGTGGACAAGTAACCGGCTAACGCGCCATGGAGTCCTCGGCGCCGATAGAGAAAAGCCGCTCCAGGTCGTGCTGGCTAAAGGCTTTGAAAGCGATCAGAGTGTGCGTGTGAGTAATCGTGTCTATCTCGGCCAGTCGCCCGGTGACCACGTCAGCCAGGTGCTCGTGTTCGCGCACGCGGATGATGGCCACGATATCGTAGTCGCCGGAGACGGAGTAGACCTCGGTCACCTCCGGCACATCCAGCAGCGCCTGGGCCGTGGCTGGGATGCCGCGCCGATCAACGTTGCACAGCAGTATCGCGGTGACCATGACCACTCTCCCCCTTCTCTATCTCTGGAGTATAGGAGGTCAGGAGAGGCCATGGCAAGCGCCACGGGCGCCCACGCCCGGCGCCTAGCCCTGTTCGCGGCGCACCTCCCTCCGAATACACGTCGCGGCGCATACGTTGGGCGATCACCGCCGGCTGAAAGGGGTCCTGGCCGATGTACGCGGGCCGCGGCTCGTGGATCGCCGTTTCGACGGTGCTCGCGAAGGCGTTGAGCGTCCCCTCACCCACACCGGTGATCCCCTCATCGGTCTCCACCAGGGCAAACAACCAGTTCTTCCAGGGGTTCCCCGCGATCACCGTACGCACACTCGTGATCTTCACCGCTCAGCGCCTCCTCTATCGTCGCCTGTCGCCCGGGGGCTTGCACACCCACCTTTCACAGCATAGCTCATGGAGCAGCCATGCTATGCTGTGACAACAACAGCACAAGAAGGAGAGGGACGTTGACTCAGGAGCAACCACAATACCATGTACGGCTAACCACGGGCCAGGTAGGCCGCTACGTGCTGATGCCCGGCGACCCGGCCCGGTGCGAACTGATCGCCGCCTACCTGGAGGGGGCCCAGCGGATAGCCAGCAACCGCGAGTACACCACCTATACGGGTACACTGGCTGGCACGCCTGTCTCGGTGACCTCCACGGGCATCGGTAGCCCCTCGTCGGCCATCGCCATTGAGGAGTTGGCCGCTATCGGGGCCGACACCTTTATCAGGGTGGGCACCTCGGGGGCGTTGCGCAACGACCTGCGCACCGGCGACGTGGTGATCGCCCAGGCGGCGGTGCGCGAAGAGGGCACGACGCCGCACTATGTGCCCCTCTCCTACCCTGCCGTGGCCCACACGCGGGTGCTGCGCGCGCTTGAAGATGGGGCGCAACGTATTGGGGTCCCCACGCGCAGCGGCATCGTCTCGTCGACAGACGCCCTCTACGCCGACCTGGCCCCCCACGCCATGCCGCTGGCCGTGTTACGCGCTGGGGACTGGCAGACCGTCTGGTCACGCGCCGGGGTGCTGGCCGCTGAGATGGAGTGCGCCGCCTTCTTCGTGGTGGCCACGGTGCGTGGGCTGCGCGCCGGTGGCGTGTTGACCGTGGTCAACTCCACCGGCGAAGGCGAGATCGGCATGTCCGTGGCCTCGCTGTCCCTCGACCCCATGATCCGCGTGGCCATCGCTGGGGTCGAGGAACTGATCAAGGCCGACGCCGCGACTACAGCAGGCGCTTGACCGCCTCCACGATGTGCTGGGCGCTGATGCCCGCCGCGTCCAGCAGCTCGTCGGGCTTGCCCGAGGTGGGCATCGCCGTCACGGCCAGCTTGACCACACGGGGTAGGCCGCCGGGCGCGTCGCCGTCCTTACCACCGGCGAAGGCGGAGAGTACGGCGTCGCCGATGCCGCCCTCAGCCCAGTGGTCCTCAACGGTGATGATGCGCCCCGCTGTCTCCTGGGCAGCCTGAGCGCTGCCCATGCCTGCCGTGGCGGCTGCTTGGGCGTTGAGCGTGCGCCTACCCGTATCATGGGCAGCCTGGCGCAGGGTCGCCTCGTCCACGGGCTTGACCGAGTAGAGGTCAATCACGCGGATAGCGATGCCCTCGCCCTTGAGTTGGTCGTAGGCGCGTAGCGCCTCGCGCACGGTGATTCCGGCGGCGACGACGGCCACCTGGTCGTCGGGCGACTGGCGCAGCACCTTGCTGCCGCCGATGGGGAACTGATCGCCTGGCTCGTAGAGCACCTCCGTCTTTTCGCGCGTGGTGCGCAGGAACGAGACACCCTTCAGGTCGGCCATCTGGGCCACCAGGGAGGCGGTCTGGTTGGCGTCGCAGGGGTAGAGCACCGTGGAGCCGTGGACGGCCCGCATCATGGCCAGGTCCTCCAGGGCCATCTGAGAGGGGCCATCCTCGCCGATAGAGACCCCGGCGTGCGACCCGACCAGGCGCAGGTTGGCCCGCGAGATAGCGGCCATGCGGATGAAGTCGTAGGCGCGGCTGAAGAAGGCGGCAAAGGTGGAGGCGAAGGCCACGCGGTGGCGCACGCTCATGCCCACGGCGGCGGCCACCAGTTGCTGCTCGGCGATATACATCTCGAAGAAGCGCTCGGGGTAGACTTTGCCAAAATCCTCGGCGTGGGTGGAGTTGCTCACCTCGGCGTCAAGAGCCACGACATCCTGTCGGGCGCCCAGGGAACGCAGGGCCTCGCCGTAGGCTTTGCGGGTGGGGGCCGAGTCGCCCTTCTTGTAGGTGGGCAGCTGCACGGCGGAGCTGTCATGGGAGACGGTCTGGTCGGCGCCCGGTCCTTCCGGCTTGCCCACCTGCACAATGATGTCCCGCTGCCCACCTAGTTCCTGGATCGCCGCCTCAGCCATGTCGGCGGGCAGGGCCTTACCGTGCCAGTTTGGCTGGTTCTCGATAGCGGCCACGCCGTGGCCCTTCATCGTCTTGGCCACGATCAAGGTCGGCTGGCCATCGTCGGCGGTGGCCTGGCCCAGGGCCTGGTCAATCTCATCCAGGTTGTGGCCGTCAATCTCGATAGCCCGCCAGCCGAAGGCGCGGGCGCGGGCGGCGTAGGCCGCGCTGTTCCAGCCCAGCTCAGTCTCGCCACGCTGGCCCAACCGGTTCATGTCCAGAATGGCGATCACGTTGCCCAGCTTCTTGTTGCCGGCATGATCGAAGGCCTCCCACACGGAGCCCTCAGCCATCTCGCTGTCGCCCAGCACAACCCACACGCGGTAGGGCAGCTTATCCAGGTAGCGGCCAGCCAGGGCGACGCCGATGCCGATAGGCAGGCCCTGGCCCAGTGAACCCGTGGCCACGTCTACCCAGGGGATAATCGGCGTGGGGTGACCCTCCAGGCGGCTGCCAAACTTGCGCAGGGTCAGCAGCTCGGCGTCCGTAATCGCGCCAGCGGCCTTGTAGACACTGTAGAGCAGGGGGCAGGCGTGGCCCTTGGAGAAGATCAGGTGGTCGTTGCGGGGATCTTGCGGCGTGTCAAAGTCGTAGCGCAGGTACTTGGTCATCAGCACAGCCAGCAGGTCGGCTGCCGACATGGATGAACTGGGGTGCCCCGACCCCGCCGCCGTGGTGCAGCGGATGCTATCCACACGCAACTGCTGGGCTAGCTCATGCACATCAACGCTCTGGGCCGTCATCGTCGCCATCGCCATGGTGTTTGCCTCCTCACTGTAGCCGGGCTAGCCCGGCCCCTCTCCACCCCTGCTCAACGTACACATAGTGTAGATGATGCTTGCTGCCTGTCCATAATTGTACTGCATAAGCAGCTTCCTGCCACGGGCAGGCCGCGTTCCGGCCCTGCTCGTGGCCCTCCCAGGCTCAGGGTGTAGTAACCAAGGACGCTGGCTCTAGCAGGGTTGAATGCTCAGGAGACCCTTGAGCAAGGCGTATGCCATCATGATCTGGTGGGCGGCCAGCAGGGCGTGGGCTAACAACTACTGAGGGCCAAGGCTGTGCGAGTGTTGGCCTGGCTACGGACGCGCATGCCGGCGGGCAATCAGGAGGTAGCCTGCCAATGCTCCATCTCCTCCTGCATGAAGTGGGCGACGAGATGGCTGTAGACATGCTCTATCACGTCGGGGCTGAGGCCCTCCTCGGCAGCCCACAGGCGGCGGGCGTGCAGCATGGCGGCGAAGCGCTCCGGCGCGCGCACGTCATCCTCGCTCTTCTTAAATCGGGCGGCGGCGCGCACGTAGGTCAATCGGCGGCCCAGGTCGGCGATCACCTGGCGATCAATGCGGTGACACTCCGCCAGGACTAAAGTCCTGCGGCTTCTTGGGCCACGCACACATACCCACAACCCGAAGGCTGCCTCTTTGCCACGTTAGCGCCCAAAGGCGGTGTCCCCGCCCGTTTCAGAATGTTGATCGCTGCGTTATGGTCCCTGTCTAGCGAGAGACCGCAGGGGCAGATGACCCACCGATCCGCGAGGGTAAGATGCTCAAAGAGGGCCCCGCACCGCGAACAGATCTTGGATGTGTACGCAGGGTCTACCAGGATCACCCGACGCCCAGCTTCTTCCGCTTTGTGCGTGAGGTGTGTGACCAAATAGCCCCAGCCCGCGTCCAGGATGCTCTTGGACAGGTGGTGATTGCGGACCATGTTCGTGATCCGCAGGTTCTCCAGAGCAATGGTGTCGTAGCGCTGGATCAAGCCATGCGCCAGCTTGTTACAGTAGTCTTTGCGGCGGTTGGCGATGCGCTCATGCTGCTTCTGGAGTTGGCGCACAGCCTTACGACGATTGCTCCCGCCTATCTTGCGCCGCGCCACACGACGTTGGACGACGCGCAGCTTCTGCTGTTCCGTCCGATACCATCGGGGGTGCTCGACCCGCTCTCCCGTGCTCGTGGTCAGCAAAGACGCAATGCCCACATCCACGCCGACAGACTCTCCCGCCTATGGCAGAGCCTCAGACAGAGGCGAAAGGACGGCAAAGGCGGCATACCACTTCCCTGCCTTCTGGATAATCCGGACCCGCTTGATCGTTCCTTCTATCGGCCGATGCCACCGTAGGGCAATGCGCCCGATACCGGAAAGTTTCAGCCGTCGTCCGTCGATCCGAAAGCCGTTGTTCAGTTCCTTCAGGCCGAAACCGGCAAAGCGATTGCGTCCCTTAAAGCGCGGGTAGCCCGGAGTCTCTCCCGCTTTCACCCGCCGAAAGAAGTTCTGGAATGCTTTATCGAGGTCGTCCACGACCACCTGCAAGATGTGGCTATGTACCTCTTTGGCAAACGGGTTCGTCGCCTTGAGATCTCTCACCTTGCGCAGTTGCGCATACTTGCTTGTGGTCTCTTTCGTTTCTTCGTAGGACGTCTTGCGTTGGGAAAGGCAGTCGTTGTAGAAGCGGCGGCATGTCTCACGCACACTGTCCAGCCGCACTTCTTGGCTCTTGGTTGGGTAGAGGCGGTAGATGTAGGCACGGTAGACCACAACTCAGCGTCCCTTCTGTGCGTCAATGTAGCGCTGGATCGTCTGCTTGCTCACGTTGCCCGCAGTGCTCACGAAAAAACTCCGCGTCCACATACTGGGCAACCTCTGCAAGAGAGGAAACTCTCGACGCAACGCAAAGGAGGTGACTCCCTTGCACGCTTTCACCACATCCGACGCGCTATCCGTGGGCCACACGCGCACAAAAAGGTGAATGTGGTCGGGTTGGATCGCCAGCGTGAGAATGTCCCAGCAAGGCCTGGCAGCGGTCGGCTGTCGGCCCCACCAACACCGGCTTGCGCCGACGCGGACACCAGATGAGATGATAGCTCACCAGATGCACACGATGCTCATCGCGCCGGTATTCAAGATGCGGCATGCCCTCCTGTTCCATGGTCTAACTATAGCGATTGGTAGACCATTTTCGCAAGGGGGAATATGGGCTAAAGCCACGCGAGAAACCCGCCTAACCACCGGGCCTAAAGTCCCATGGCTTGCGGCGGCTTACGTTCCTGTCAATCTCCTGGCGCACCTGGTCAAGCGAGGTACACTCCTGGGGCTCTCTCAGCGGCGTTTGCTCCTTGAGCCTGTTGGATTCAGGATCACTCGTCGTCATCAATGGCCCCCAGGATCAGGGGCGACCGCGCGGCTGGGGCGTCGGCGAGCGTGTAGAGGCGGGCCAGATCGGCCACGGCGCGGGCGGCGGCGTCGGTCTCGGCGGCGTAGACGGTCGCCAGCGTCTGGCCCACCTCAACGCGGTCGCCCACGACGGCCTGCAGCCACACGCCCACGCTGTGGTCAATACGGTCGGTCTTGACCCGCCGGCCAGCCCCCAGATCGCGGGCCAGCAGGCCCAGGCCCAGCGTGTCAATAGCCGTCACGTAGCCGCCCGAGCGGGCCAGCACATTGCGCCGACGGGGGGCCTGGGGCAGCAGGTGGGGGTTATCAATGAAGGAGCGGTCGCCGCCCTGCGCCGCGACCATCAGGGCCAGCCGTTCGCGCGCCGCGCCACTGCGCAACGCCTCACGCAGCATGCGCTCCGCCGCCGGGGCGTCGGGCGCGGCCCCAGCCAGCCGCAGCATGCGCCCACCCAGAGCCAGGCACAGCTCCAGCAGGTCCGCCGGACCCTGGCCGGAAAGCGTCTCCACGGCCTCGCGCAGCTCCAGCGCATTGCCCACGGCCCGCCCCAACGGGGCCTCCATGCTGGTCACCAGGGCAACGGTGGGCCGCCCGGTGGCGCGGCCCAGGCGGACCATCAGCCGGGCCAGGGCAAACGCGCCCGCCGTGTCGCGCATGAAGGCCCCGCGGCCCGTCTTGACGTCAAGCACGATGCCCCGCGCGCCGGCGGCGATTTTCTTGCTCATCACCGAACTGGCGATCAGCGGCAGGCTATCCACGGTGCCCGTGACATCACGCAGGGCGTAGAGCAGACCGTCGGCGGGGGCCAGATCGTGGCTCTGGCCAGCTACGGCCAGGCCGATCTCGCGTACCTGGCGCACAAAGCGCTCGGGGGTCAGGTCGGTGCGCAGGCCGGGGATGGCCTCCAGCTTGTCCAGCGTGCCCCCGGTGTGGCCCAGGCCGCGGCCCGAGAGCTTGGCCACGGGCAGGCCACAGGCAGCCACCAATGGGGCCACCACCAGGGTCGTTTTGTCACCAACACCGCCGGTGGAGTGCTTGTCCACGGTGAAGCCGGGGATCGCCGACAGGTCCAATGTCTCACCCGAGGCCACCATGGCGGCGATCAGCGCGCTGGTCTCCTCGTCGGAGAGGCCCCGAAAATAGATGGCCATCAGGAAGGCGGCCATCTGATAATCGGGGATGCCACCCGCCGTGTAGCCGGAGATGATCTCCTCGATCTCCCGGGCGCTCAGGACACCGCCATCGCGCTTCTTGACGATCATTCGTTCCATGACCGCGCCTACCCTTCCGCCCCGCCCCCATCCATTCCGTGCCCGACCCTCAGTATAAGCCGCGGGGCGGTTTCACACCGGCGGGGCCAACGGTGGCGGCGCGGGGAGGGCGTAATCGCGGGTGGGGAAAAGGCCCTACTCCAGGCGGACGCGGTACGCTACACTAAAGTCCAGTCCACCCAGCAGCAGCCGTGACCGGCGCCCAGACCACGGTGGACCAGCGTATCTCGGGAGAGGTGGCGATGGGACCTGACGACGAGCTGGTCGGCGCGGTGGTTGAGCTTTTGGTAGCGCGCCGGCTGACCATTTCCGTGGCTGAGTCCTGTACCGGCGGGCTGATCTGCGCGGCCCTGTGCGGGCCAGCTGGGGCCTCGCGCTACCTGCTGGGCGGTGTCGTGGCCTACGCCAACGCGCTCAAAACAGGCCTGCTGGGGATACCACGCGAGGCCCTGGCCGAGCAGGGCGCGGTCAGCTCACCCACCGCTCTGGCCATGGCCACGGCCATGCGGCGGGTGTCGGGCAGCGCCATGGCCCTGGGCGTGACCGGGCTGGCGGGACCTCAGGTCAACCGCCGATCGGGCAAACCCGAGGGCGTTGTGTATATCGCGCTGGTCGGTGGGCCGCGCGGCGACCAGTGGCGTGAGCACCTGTGGTCGGGTACCCGCCAGCAGAACCAGAGTTCATCGGTGCGGGCGGCGTTGCAGCTCCTGCGCGATGAACTGACCGAGGCTTGACGAGCGCGGGGTCCCTTAGGTATCCTTAGCACAGGTGTTCTACAAGCATGATGGGAGGGATGGTAAACGACCATGGCTGATGATCGCGGACGAGCATTGGACAACGCCCTGGCCCAGATAGACAAGCAGTTCGGCAAAGGCTCGATCATGCGCATGGGCGAGGCCTCGGCCAAGATGAATATAGACGCTATCCCCACGGGGACCATCTCGCTGGACATCGCCCTGGGTATCGGCGGCGTGCCCCGCGGCCGGGTCATTGAGATCTACGGCCCCGAATCCTCGGGCAAGACCACCCTGGCTCAGCACATCATCGCCGAGGCGCAACGCCTGGGCGGCACGGCGGCCTACGTGGACGCCGAGCACGCCATGGACCCCGTCTACGCCGCCCATTGTGGCGTGGACACCGAGAAGCTGCTGATCTCGCAGCCAGACACCGGCGAGCAGGCCCTGGAGATCGTGGATGTGCTGGTGCGCAGTGGGGCCATTGATGTGGTGGTGGTGGACTCGGTGGCCGCGCTGGTGCCCCGCGCGGAGATTGAGGGCGACATGGGTGATAGCCACGTGGGCTTGCAGGCCCGCCTGATGAGCCAGGCGCTGCGCAAGTTGACCTCTGGCATCAGCCGCTCCAACACGGTGGTCATCTTTATCAACCAGCTGCGCGAGAAGATCGGCGTGATGTTCGGCAACCCGGAGACCACCACCGGCGGGCGGGCGCTCAAGTTCTACGCCTCGGTGCGCCTGGACATCCGGCGCATTGACCAGATCAAGCAAGGAGCAGACACTGTTGGTAGCCGCGTTAAGGTCAAGGTCGTTAAGAATAAGGTGGCCCCCCCCTTCCGCGTGGCCGAGTTCGATATCATGTACTCGGAGGGCATCAGCAAGGAAGGCGGCCTGATTGACGAGGGCATCAACATGGGTCTGGTCAAGAAGAGCGGCGCGTTCTTCTCTTACGGTGATCTGCGTCTGGGCCAGGGCCGCGAAAACGCCAAGGAGTTCTTGCGCCAGAACGTCGAGGTACGCAACGAGATTGAAGGACAGATCAGGGCCAGCGTGGCCCAGTTCACCGGCAAGGCGCGCCTACCCGTCGAGCCTGAGGCTGTCGAGGCATAGGGTAGCGCGACGCCGGGACTGTGTAGGGCCCCGGGGTGGTGGCTGGAGCGAGGGCAGGACCGATCAGGGGTCCTGCCCTTTCGCGCGTGAGGCCGCTGACCCTGGGCAAGCCGCTGGGCCAGTGCGGTGATTGAGCAGGTCCTCAGCGGACGCTATAAGCTGATCCGGCCCCTGGGGGCAGGCGGGATGGCCCGCGTGTTCCAGGCTCAGGACCTGCGGCTAGGTCGGATGGTGGCCATCAAGATCCTGCATACGCAGATCGCCGCCGACGACGCCACCTACGTGCGCCGGTTTGAGCAAGAGGCCCGCCTGGCCGCTGGCCTCTCCCACCCCAATATCGTGGGCGTCTTCGACGTCGGCGTGGACGGTGACCTGCACTATATCGTGATGGAGTACGTGCAGGGTGAAACGCTCAAGGAGCTGATCGCTCGCCGCGGCGCGCTGCCCGTGGATCAGGCCCTGGAGATCGCCATCCAGATCTGCGGCGCCCTGGAGGCCGCGCACCAGCGCGGCCTGATCCACCGCGACATCAAGGCGCAGAATATCCTGATCGCCCGCCCCGACCGGGCTGGCGCGCCCGCGCAGCCGCCGCCCCTGGACCAATATGGGGCCACGCGCACGCTGCCTCAGCGACGCCAGAGCGGCGACCCCACCGCCACATTCGACCTGGGCGAGGGGCCAGCGGTGGTCAAGGTGGCCGACTTCGGTATCGCCCATGAGATGTCCGCGCCCTCGTTCACGGCCACGGGCATGGTGATGGGGTCGGTCCACTACTTCTCGCCCGAGCAGGCTCGGGGTCAGGCGGCCACCCCACGCTCCGACCTCTACTCGCTGGGCATCGTGCTCTACGAGATGCTGACCGGCCGGTTGCCCTTCGAGGCGGACAACCAGATGGCCGTGGCCATGCAGCAGATCTCCCAGCCGCCCACACCACCCAGCGCGCTCAACCCGGCGGTGCCCTCCGCCGTCGAAGCCGTCACGCTGAAGGCTCTGGCCAAGAACCCCGACGCGCGCTATGCCGACGCGCCGGAGATGAGACGGGCGCTGACCGCCGTGCGCCGCGGGGCGACCGACCCCACGGCCCGCGTGCCCCAGTCCGTCGGCGACCCCACGATCCGTGTTGTCGCCCCCCCACCCGTGGCCCCCATGGCCCAGACCAGGCGTTCCGGCGCCGCGCCGAGCGGACCCCTCCTACCGCCTCCCCCACGCCCGATAGCCCGCCGGTCCGGCGGCCCCGCGCGCAGCCTGGCCTACGGTATCGTGGCCGGCCTGGCTTTGCTAGCCGCCGTGGCCGGGGCCTACACCGTACTCTCCCGCCCCGGCCACGGCGGCCCAGCGGATAGCACGCCCACGGAGACCGCCGTGGCCACGGCCACCGCCACGGAGACGCCTCAACCGACGCAGACAACGGCCCCGCCGACGCGCACCCCGCGGCCCAGGCGGACCGCCACAGCGTTACCCGTGGTGATCGTGGCGGCCACGGCAACCCAGGCCCCAACGGACGTAGCCACGGCCACGCTGCAACCGACGGTGCCTAGCATCCCCACCGCCACGGACACACCATTGCCCACGGAGACGCCCAGCGCGACGGCCACGGACACAGCCGCGCCGCCCACCGATACACCCGTGCCCTCGGCGACAAACACGGGCACCGCCACACCCATGCCGCCCACAGCAACGGCGACAGCGACAGCGGTCCCGGCCACGGCGACAGTGATCCCAGCCACCAGTACGCCGCTACCGGCCACGGCGACGCCGACAGAGACGGCTGTGACGGTCACGGACACGCCGATCCTGGCCGTGTCCACGGATACGCCGACGGCGCCACCTGGGCTCACCGTGGCCCCTGCCGCCGCCGCCGTTGGCGATACGGTCACCGTGACCGGCGCGGGTTGGGCCCCTGGGGCGGCCATCACAATCACCGGGGACTTCAGCGGTGGAACCGACGAACTGGGCACGCCCACCGTCGCCGCCGACGGGACCTTCTCAGCGCCGTTCAGCGTGCCCGATACCGCCGCGCCCGGCATCTATCATATCGTGGCTACCGATAGCGCGGGGACCACCCAGACAACCACGCTCACGGTGACCCAATAGGCGCGCCCCACTCCAGATCAGCTGAGACGGCGCTGGCCTGGCAACGGCGCGGCGGGTGGGCTAATAGACTTTATGGCCGCAGGCAGGGCAGTGATTGGCCCCTGCGGGGATAGCGGTGCCACACGAGGTACAGAACGTCGGCCTGGCCTCCTCCTCCACAATCGTGGAGGCGGCGCCGCCCGCCTCCGAGGGTCCCGCCGCGGCGCCCGCCTTGACGGCGTCCCGTTGAGTCTCCAGGTCACTCAGCTCACGGTCCAGCTCCTCAATGCGGCCAAAGTAGCCCTTCAGCTCCTCGGGTGTCTCCTTGCCATCCTTGTGTAGCTGCCACGCGGCGCGGCCAATCTCCTGGAACTTTTTATCCTGCTCGTTGCGCTTGCCCACGATCTCCGTGGTCACGCGGCCAACCCGGATGGCCTTGTCCGCCTCCGTAGCCGCCCGATTAACCCCATCCTCAACCGTCTTGGTCAGCTTGTTTAACCAGCCCATCGCCCGCCTCCTAACACACCTCTACGCCGCCTGGCCCAGATCCCTACCACGATTATACTCCTCACACCCTTTCACCTTCAGGGGGTAGGCTGGCCACCGGCGGCGCCACCCCAATTGGTCAGCTGAAAAGGCTATTGCCGCGCCAGGCCGGTCCCCTTATACTCATGATCGAGGGACGCCTTAAGGAAGCGCGGGCAGGCAAGGGGGTAGGGCAGGGGTGAGCCTGGCATCGGCGTCGTCCGAGGCAGGCGCGGTCCGTGGCGAACGGCGCGGATCAGCCGAGTGGCGCGCGGCGCGGCCCGAGGAACAGGGTGAGCGCTTCGACGTGTCCGTGGTCATGCCCTGCCTGAACGAAGAAGCGAGCATTGGGGTTTGCGTGGCCAAGGCGCGCACGGCGTTTCAGGCGCTGAACCTGCGTGGCGAGGTGATCGTGTGCGACAACGGGTCCACCGACGGCTCTGTGACCATCGCCACCGAGCAGGGCGCCTGGGTGGTCCACGAGCGGCGCAAAGGCTACGGCAGCGCCTATATGCGCGGCATCGCCGAGGCCCACGCCGACCTGATCGTGATGGGCGACTCCGACGACACCTACGACTTTGGCGACCTGGACCGCTTTCTGGCCCCCTTGCGGCAGGGCTACGATCTGGTGATGGGCTCGCGCTTCTCCGGCCAGATCTTGCCGGGGGCGATGACCTGGTCGCACCGCTACATCGGCAACCCGGTGCTCTCGGGCATCCTGCGCGTCTTCTTCCGGGTCAGCATCTCCGACGCCCACTGCGGCATGCGCTCGTTCACCCGCGAGGCCTACTACCGCATGGGCCTGCAGACGACCGGCATGGAGTGGGCCAGCGAGATGGTCGTGCAGGCCGGGCGGGTGCGGCTCAAGATCGCCGAAGTGCCTATCACCTACTACCCCCGCGAAGGCGAGAGCAAACTAAACACCTGGCGGGACGGCTGGCGTCACCTGCGCTTCATGCTGCTCTACGCGCCCACCTGGCTGTTCATCGTCCCCGGCCTGGCCCTGCTGGGTCCCGGCATGATCGCCCTGATCCTGCTGCTGCCGGGAGGCTTACGCATCTTCGGCCACGGCCTCTATGAGCACACCATGATCCTGGCCAGCCTGCTGTCCATCCTGGGCTACCAGGTGCTCACACTGGGCATGTACGCGCGCACCTACGCCCTGACAGCCGGCTTTGTGCAGCGCGACGACGTGCTGGAGGGCTTTTACCGCCACTTCACCCTTGAAAAGGGCCTGCTGCTGGGGGGCATTCTGTTTGTAGCTGGCCTGGCGCTCAACGGCTGGATCCTGCTGCACTGGATCAACAGCCACTTCGGCAGCCTGGGCGCGGTGCGCCCCGCCCTGTTCGCCTCCACCCTGATGGTTGTCGGCGTGCAGACCATCTTCTCCAGCTTCTTCCTCAGCCTGCTGAGCATCCGCCCGGCGGGGCCAGCCCCGCACGAGGAGTGATGCCTGTGGCCGCCTGCCCTGCCGACCGCGAGTTTGGGGCCAGACGCCCGCCAGGGGTGCGGGACCGCCAGCGCGCCAGGCGCCTGCTGGGAATGCCCTGATGGGCCGGCCCCGAGTTGCCCTCGTTTACGACGTGCTGTACCCCTGGGTGCGCGGCGGCGCCGAGAAACGCATCTGGGAGATCGCCCGTCGCCTGCCCGCGCATGGCTTTGAGCCGCACCTGTTCGGGCCGCGCTACTGGGCCGACCCCCGCTCGATCACCCGCGAGGGCGTCTGGACCCACGGCATCTGCCCACCCCGCCCGCTGTACGGCCCCGACGGCCAGCGCACCGTGGGCGAGGCACTGCTCTACGCCCGCGACCTGCTGCCGGCCCTGCTGCGCCCGAGCGTGGACCTGATTGATTGCTGCGCCTTCCCCTACTTTCCCTGGTACAGCGCCTACCTGGCCGCCCAGGCCAAGGGCGTGCCCCTGCTGACCCATTGGCCGGAGTTCTGGGGACCCTATTGGCTGAACTACCTCGGTCCCGCCAAAGGGGCGATCGCCCGGGCCATCGAGGGCGCGGTGGCCCATCTGGGCGGCGTCCACCTGTGCCCCTCGGCTTACACCGCGCGCAAGCTGAGCGCCGCCTCTGGAGGCCGCGCGGAAGTTGTGGCCGTCCCGGCGGGCATAGACGCCGCCGCCCTGGCCCGCTATGCCGCCCCCTGGGCCGACCGCACGGGGATCATCTACGTTGGCCGCTTGCTGCGCCACAAGCGCGTGGGCGACCTGGTCCGTGCGCTGGCCCTGCTGCGCCGCTCCCGGCCGGAGGCCCATCTGACCATCGTCGGCAGCGGTCCCCAGGAGGCCCAGCTACGCGCCTTGGCCGACCGCCTTGGCCTGGCCAGCGCCGTGGACTTCCTGACCAACCTGCCTGAAGCCGAGTTGTACGCCCGCATGGGCCGCGCCCGCGCGCTGGCCCTGCCCTCTGAGCGGGAGGGCCAGGGCATGGTGGTGGCCGAGGCGCAGGCCGTGGGCACACCGCCGATCGTGGCCCAGGGCCCCCAGACCGCCGCGCCCGACTTCGTGCGCCACGGCATTGATGGCCTGGTCTACCCCGTCTCCGACGTAGCGGCCCTGGCCCAGGCCCTGGGCGGGCTGGCATCTGGCGACGGCAGCCCCCACCTGGTCCCCGGTCTGGCGCGCACGGCCCAGGCCCTGGATTGGGACACGGCTATTGTGCCGCGCATCGCCACTCTCTACCACGCCGCGTTGAACAGCCGATGACCGGCGCCCCACCACGCGGAGCGGCAGCCACCGCCCGGCCAGGCCCCACCGACAATCGGCCCACCGATGAGACCAGCGCGGGATGGCGGCGTGGGGCGACGCCCGCGGCGGCGCTGGCCGCGTTGATCGTCCTGGCGGTGGGGTTGCCCCTGCGGCTGATCGCCCTGGGCACTCCGTTCACCGCCTTCCATTCGTGGAACGAAGCGCACTACACCATGATCGCGCGCAACTTCGCCATCGCCGGCCCCTTTGCCCAGTTCGACACCTATGGGCTGGACTACACGACAAGCCCCGTGGTGCCCTGGCTCATCGCCGCATCCATGGGCCTGTTTGGCCCTCATGAGTGGGCGGCGCGGCTGCCCATCTTGCTTTTTGGTCTGGCCACGCTGCCCCTGTTCTACACGCTGGCCCGGCGCCTCTATGGCCCAGGCGCCGCGTTGGCAGCCCTGGCCACGGCGGCCAGCGCGCCGGGCATCGTCTACTTCTCGCGCAACGTACAGCTCGACGGGCCGCTGGTGGCCTGCACGCTGGCCGCCGCCGTGCTCCTGCTGGCCCTGCGGCGACACGGGGGCCGCCAGCGCCTGGCCGCCTTCCTGGGCATGCTGGCCCTGGCCTACCTGTGTAAATGGATTGCCGTGCTGTTCCTGCCCTTCCTGGGGGCGCTGTGGGTGGTCCCGCTGGGGGATGGCACACCTCGGAAAAAGGCCACGCTCGGCGGCGTCGCGCTGACCCTACTCGTTCCACCGCTGCCCGCCGCCGCCTGGGTGGTCTGGGGCCTGTGGCAGGACCCAACCTACGAAGGCGTCCTGCTGAACTCCTACTTCTTCCGGGGCGACCAATGGTCGTGGCCAGCGTTCCTGCTGCCCCTGCAGGCCTCATACAACTGGCTACTCACCCAGTTTCCGGTGCTGCTGTTTCTCCTGATGATCCTTGGCCTGCCCTGGATCACACACAACTGGCGGCGCAATCTGCCCGCGCTGCTGCTCACCGGCGCGGCGTTGTCCCAACTGCGCTACCCTCTGGCCTTCAAGGACAACATCTACTATCTCTACCCCACCCTCTACGGGCTGGCCCTGCTCTGCGGCGGCGTGATCGCCGCCGCGCCACGGGCGGTGGCCTCTCTGGGCGCCCGCCGGCTGCTGGCCGTGGGCATGGCCACGCTGGTGGCGCTGGCCACCTACTACAGCGTGCAAAACTACCGCGTATATATTGGGCTGGTGACCAGCGGCGACTACCCGGCGGTGGCCGCGGCGCGCCAACTAGCCACCCTGCGCCACCCTGGCGAGAGCGTACTGCTGGACGCGCCGTGGCTGATGTACTATGCCGGCGGCGACCCCCGGGCGCTACTGGACCAACCGGCGCCGGCGGCGTGCTTCCCGCGCGACCCCCTGCTGGAGAGCCGCTACTATCGCTATGTGCTCTACCAGGGCGTACCGTCAGAGGCCCAGAGCCGCCAGATGACCCGACTGGGCTACCGGCCACTGGCCGAGGGCATCCTGTGGCAACTGCGGGGCAAACCCGTGCCCTCGGGCCGGGTGCGCTCGTGGTTGCCCGCACCGGTGTCGGTGGTGGCGCGAGCCTGCCCCTGGCTGGCCAGCAGTCCAACTCATCAGCCCTGAACCGGCACGCGAGAGCAGCAATGGCTGGCCAACCCGAGACCAAAGTCCTCTTGCCCCACATGAGTAGCCCCCCTATACTCGTGATCGAGGGAAGCGCCAGCAGCGCGGTCGGACCAGGGGAGTGTGCAACAAGCGTGAGCCAGACGTCAGGCACGTCCCAGGGTGGCGCGCGGCGTGACGCCGGCAGTTAGGAGACGGTGTGCATCACGATCCCCGCTCATGGACTCCCTGGCCGCGCGCATTCATCCCAGCGGCGGAGAACAACAGCAGGGCGATTGGCTGGCGAGAGATCGCCCTGCTGATCGCGGCGGCCCGCATCATCTACGGTGTAGTGAGCATAGCGGCCTTCACCAACCGGATCAGGCCACTGGTCAACGACGACCCCACGCACATCTCCGGTTTCCTAGCGCCGCTGCTGCTCCCGTGGAACCAATGGGATGCCGGCTGGTACATTGGCCTGGCCCAACGCGGCTACCAAGGCACAGCACTGGGGACAGCGTTCCAGCCTCTATATCCATTGCTCATCCATGTCTTGACCCCACTGTGCGGCGGGGCTCCTCTGGTTGCCGCTTTATTGATCAGCACTCTCTGCTTCGCCATCGCCGCGTGGCTGTTCGTGCGCCTGGTGACGTTACGCTTCGGGAGCGCCGTAGCTACCCAGGGGCTACTTCTGTTGGCTATAGCGCCCGATGCATTCTTCTTCTTCACCGCGTACAGCGAGTCGCTTTTTCTGGCCCTCACGCTGGCCACGTTCATGTGTCTTGAACGACGCCTCTGGCCCTACGCGGGCGGGTTCGCCGCTCTGGCCTGCCTGACCCGCCTATCGGGTCTAGCGCTACTGCCCGCCCTGCTGGGCGCCGCGCTGATGGCGCCTAGCTGGAGCGCGCGTGTTAGGATTGGGGCAGCTGTACTCATTCCCCCGATTTTGGCAGTCGCGGCCTATCAGGCACTCTTGGTCTACGTCTGGCGCCTGCCGTCGTCGTCTCAGGCCGAGCAGCAAGGATGGGTGCAGTTTCAGCCACCCTGGGTCATCGTAGCCCAGTACTGGAGCTTCCTACAATGCGGGCGGTGCTACTATGTCTACGCCTATACTGCGGATTGTCTGCTGGCCTTTCTTTCCGCCGCTCTGCTGATCGTCGGCGTGTGGCGCCTACCGCTAACCTGGACGCTATATGGCCTGGCGAGTTGGACAATCGCGCTCACCCATCTGCGCAGCACATCACGCTTCATGCTTGTTATCTTCCCTCTCTATGTCGTGCTCGCTCTGCTTGTCCAGAAGAGATCACTAGTGCGGCTCCTCGTGGTCACGGTGTCGGCGGCGAGCCTGGCATTTCTCAGCTATGAGTTCTTTGTGGGCTGGTTCATTGCCTGAGCACGCGCTGTCAAACGCCCCAGCCCACAGCCTGACCGTAGAGCAACGGGTCAGACACACCGGGCAAGGGTAGGCGCCGAGATCAGGGCCGGACCTGTGGATAGAAAGCAGCTACATTGATGCGGATCGGGATCAACACCCTGGTGGCCATTCCAGACCAGATCGGTGGCATGCAGTCGTACCTGCGGGGCCTGATCGGCGGCCTGGCCGAGGTTGATCACCACAACGAGTACGTGCTCTACGTTGCCGCGTGGAACCGTGAGGTGTTCGCGCCTCCAGCGCCAAACTTTCGGCAGGTGATCTGCCCGGTGCCCGTGGCCCCACTGCCGGTGCGGGTAGCCTACGAGCAGGCCGTGCTACCCCAACTGGCCCACCAGGAACGGCTCGACGTATTCCATGCCCCAGCCAACGTGATGCCCCTGCTGATGCCCTGCCCCACCGTGGTCACAATCCACGACGTGTTGGTGTTGCGCCACCCGGAGGCAACGCCAGCGGCCTTTCGGCACTACTGGCGGGTGATGTTGCGCCTGACCGCCGCCCGCGCCGCCCATGTGATCACCGACTCGCACGCCTCGCGCGCCGACATCATCGCCTTGCTGCACTGTGCGCCACATAAGGTGCAGGTGATCTATCCAGCGCCTGGCCTCTTCGAGCGAAACCCGCTGGAGGGGCAGCGGCCCGGCGACGGCTCCGACGACATCACGGCCCTGCAGCCATACATCCTGTGGGTGGGCAAGATGTATCGCCACAAGAACCTGCCCGCTCTGCTGCAGGCCTACGCCCTCTTGCAGCATGACGCGCCCGGGCCGCACCGGCTGGTGCTGGCCGGCATGGAGGGCTGGGGCGCACAGGAGGCGCGCCGCCGGATCGCCGCGCTGGGCCTGCACGACAAGGTCGTGTTGACCGGCCGGGTCAGCGACGAACGGCTGATCGCCCTCTACCAGGGAGCCGACCTCTTCGTGTTCCCCTCCCTCTACGAGGGCTTTGGCCTGCCCGTGGTCGAGGCCATGCGCTGTGGCGTGCCCGTAATTACAAGCAACAGGGGCGCGTTGGCCGAGGTCGCCGCCGACGCCGCGCTGCTGGTGGACCCTGAAGACCCCCAGGCTCTCAGCACGGCGATGCGCCGGGTGCTGGCCGACAGCGGCCTGCGTGCCGAGCTGTCCGCCGCGGGCAAACGGCGCCGCTGCGCCTTCAGCTGGCTGAAGACGGCGCAGGCAACCCTGGCCGTCTATCAGCAGGCGCGGGCGCAATGATGCCAAGCGCCTCCCCAGCCCACCGCGCCGGCTCAGGAGTGGGACAACAGCGGCTGAGGGGCCACCCTGCCATCCAATCACCGGCCCTTGTCGCCCTGGTGGTGGCCCTCTTCTATGGGCTGTGGATCATCAGCGTCTTTCTGGCCGGCCATCAAGCACGCGACTTCATTGTGCTGGGCCGCGATTTTGTAGGGCAGAGTCACCGTAGCGTGGTGATCACGGTAGATCCCCACTACGACTACCTGATCTACCAGGGCCATTACGTGGGCTATGATGGCCAGTTCTGCTACTATCTTGCCACCGACCCGGCGAATGCGCGCTACTACATGGATGCTCCGGCCTATCGCTATACGCGCGTCCTCTATCCCCTAGCGGCGCGGGCTCTCGCTCTAGGTAACCCAGACGTGATCCCTTACACCCTGATCGTGATCAACTGGCTTGCGTTGAGCGGCGGTACCCTGGCCGTGGCGGCATGGCTACGGCGCAAGGGGCTGTCGGCCTGGCTCGCCTTGCTCTACGGCTTCTACCCCGGGTTCCTCGTCTCCCTGCAGCGCGACCTCACGGAGATCGTAGCGTACAGTTTGGTTGCGCTGGCCATCTACCTGTTTGAGTACGGTGGCCGGCACAGGGTTGCCTATGCCGGCGTCAGCTTCGCCCTGGCCGTGCTCACACGTGAGGTCTCCGCCTTGTTCGCTATTCTGTATGGCCTGAGCCTTCTGTGGGACAGCAGCGCTACCACGACGCCACAACGGCCAGATGTGGCGGCGCACTGGCGGCGGGCGCTGCTGTTCATGGTCATTGTGGCGACACCGATGCTGCTCTACAAGGCGTTTCTGCTGTACTGGCTGGGCTCACTGGACCTGGTCTCCAGCTCGACGGAGATCATTCCGCTGCACGGGCTGGTTGCGCTGTGGCCCTGGACAGTTGATCAGATGACGGAGATAGTGACCGTCGTCTGCCCATCCCTGATCTTCGCTGGTCTGGGGATATGGGCTGTTCGGCGTCGCGAGTGGCATGTCGAGGTATGGGTGCTCCTGGCAAACATCCTCCTGTTCGTGATCATGCTAGGCCCACTGTCGTACTCCAACTACAATTCGTCCGGCCGGATCATCAGTGGCGTGGTCCTGGCCGGTATCTACTGCCTGCCCACCTTCGACCGTCTAACAGCGGGAAGGGAATGGTGGCTATGGAGCAGCGGGTTCCTCCTACTCTGCATAGGGCCGGCCGGGTTGCTGCGCCCACTGGTGAGCCACGTCATGTTTTGATGGCGCGCCCTGGCTGGCAGGGCGAGAGGTAACGATCGGTGACTTCCCAAGTGATAGGTTCGGGGTGAGGGTGCAGGCAAGCCTGTACGTGGTAGCAGCATTGACCCGAGCAACCGCTGTGCGAGCAGCGGCATTAGCGGCTGGCAGGCAATATGCAAGGCTGATCGGGCGTTGCAATGTACTGGAGGTGAGATCCCGCTTGATCCGAGTAGCCAGAGTAGATCGAGCAAGGCGGCGGCGCTGATGCGCATCGCCTACGACACTACCGTGCTCTCATCGCATCGCCACTCCGGCGTCTACATCTACACCTACTGCCTGCTCCAGGCCCTGCTGGAGCTGGACAAGACAAACACCTATCAGCTGTTCCAGCACAACGCCTACAGCTCCAGGCTCTTCGACTACAGCCAGTTCGCCTCCGAGCGGGTCGTTCCCGTCTTCGTGGGCGGCGCTCCATCAAGCAGCCCTCAAGACGCGGGCGCCGAACACAGGCTGCGCGGCATCTACAAGCTGGCCCCCTATGTAGTCAACCAACCCCTCCTCCATGAGCTGGCCCTGCGCTGGCAGGAGCGGGCCGTGCGGCGCGCCCTCAAGGCCGATATCGTGCATGCGTCCGAATACTTCTTCCCGCGCCATAGGCACCGCGCCAGCGTGGTGACGATCCACGATATCACGACGGTGCTGTTCCCCCAGTTCCACACGCGCGCCGACGTCCACATCCACCAGCGTAAGCTGGCCTTTGCCCGCGACCACGCCGACGCCGTTATCGCCGTGTCGGAGACCACCAAGCGCGACCTGGTGGAACGCGTCAATGTGCCCGAGCGGCGCATCGTGGTCATCCCCGAGGCAGCGCGCCCCATCTTCGCCGAGCCACCGCCCCCCGGCTACCGCGAACGCATGCAGGCGACGTATGGCATCGCTCGGCCCTATCTTCTATTCGTCGGCTCACTGGAGCCACGTAAGAACCTGGAGCGTCTGTTGGACGCCTACGCCCAGGTGGTGGCTGAGGGCGCCGCGGGCGACACAATGCTCCTGATTGTGGGCGCCCGCGGGTGGCACGACGCCGCAATCGTGGATCGCCTGCGTCAGGATCGCCTGGCCTCGCGTGTCCGCTGGTTGGGATTCGTGCCGGACGAGGATCTACGGGACCTCTATACAGGGGCTGAGTGCTTCGTCTATCCGTCGCTGTACGAGGGCTTTGGGCTGCCTATTCTGGAAGCCATGGCCAGTGGCTGCCCGGTAATCACCTCGACAACGTCCTCAATGCCGGAGGTAGCCGGAGATGCCGCCCTGCTGGTTGATCCCCAGAATACAGGAGAGATAGCAGAAGCCCTCACCCGGCTGTTGGGAGACGAGGCCCTGCGCGCCCACCTATGTACAGCAGGCCGTCAGCGCGCAAACCAATATACATGGCGCAGCGCCGCCACCGATACGCTACGCATCTACGAGACCGTCGGGTGAGGGCAATCTAGGGATGCTTTCGTTTCTCACGCTGAGTGCCCGCGGAAGAGGCGCGTCTATAGCCACGGCTCGCAACGTTGCGCAGCAGCAAGGTGATCTTGGAGGATTCCAGGAACAGTCGCTCGGGCGCAGTGGTAAACCCGAGCCCCATATGCCGCGCCGCCCTCCAGTACTGGGCACAGGCGATATAGTGCATTGCAATCCTGTAGTGTGCAGCGGAGTAAGCCCTGCGCCGGGTACTGCGCGGTAGCCTGGCGCCGCTGGCCGAAGCAAAATACTTGTCCAGCATCCGCCACGTCGTTGTGTCCATGACCTGGATATTCTTTGTCAAGCTGATGCTGTGCCACAGCATGAGCGTAAGCGCTTCAGGAATATGTACCCACCTATAGCGCTCGGCCAGCTGAAGTAGCAAGAGCCAGTCCTCATGTGCAGCTAGCTCTTCATCGAATAGGCCAACATCAAGCAAGCACTGCCGCCGGATCAAGAACGTGCTCGGAGCAAGCCAGTTACCCATTAGCAACGTGGAGAGAAGATCAGGAGGATGAGGTCGAGTCACGGCTACGGGCGGACGACTTATGCTAGACGCAGCAACATACATGAAGTTACTATAGACGATATCCATATTCGGTTCTGCCAGGAGAGTTTGCGCCTGGTGCTCCAGCTTATAGGGCAGCCATTGATCATCGTCGTCGAGGAAAGCGATATGAGTGCCAGTTGCTCTCAGTATGCCAGCATTTCTGGCCGCTGAAACGCCGCGATTCGGGCGCGAGATAACGATGATATGATCACTGAACTCACTCAACACGCTCAGGGTATTATCTGTTGAGCCATCGTCTACCACGATGATCTCGTGGCAAGGATACGTCTGCGCAAGACAGCTTTTTATTGCATGAGCAACATGATCCGCACGGTTGTACGTTGGGATAACCGCCGACACAGTAATCATAAACGACCGTGATATCCCATCTGCTGATTCGCCTATATGCGCGACCGACCGTACGGAAATCGACTATGGTCTCTGCCCTTGCCGAAGGGCAGAGAGATCAATGGCGCCCGGATCTCCCAACTTCATCTTTAGCCAGGAGCTAAGGAAGGGGATCGCGTCAGGAAGCTGGAGAGCCAGGGTGGGATTACGCGCCAATGCCAGAGTGACATACCGCAGAGTCAGTTCACGTGATCGGCCCTCGCGTGCTAGCTGAAACGCTCGGCCGAGGTAAGCATAGCTGGCTGCTCGTCCTGGGTCAAAGAAGGAGCGTGTCTGTTCCGGCCATGTTTGTGTCACTTGGTGCAGGTACGTGAAGGCACGAAGCGGCGACAGGCCCGCGCCGGTAATGTCCATAAAATAGCTCGCTAAAGCCCAGCCTCCGTGGGTGAGTCCCCCATGGCGGGCAGTCACGCCAAGCACATCGGCCACCATCGGGATCATCTGCGAGACAGTTTTGGTGCCCTTGGAAAGCCGGTAATTGGCTAGCGTCCGTGGCACATAGTGGAAGGCGCCACACCGGCTCATCCGGATCCATAGATCATAGTCCATGGCATAGTGCAGGCCGAGATCGAGTGGCCCCGCACATTCCCACAGGCTGCGGCGGAAGAAAACGGCCGGCTGTGGGAGATTTCGCGGGTACGGGTAGCCCCAAGAGGGACTAAGCAGCTTACCCGCCTGGAAGCCAGATGAACTCAGAAATCCCATCTTCTGGTTATGCTCATCGATAAAGGCGCAGTCGCCGTGAAATAGTTCAGCTTCGGGATGGCGGGCTGCCATCTGTACGACAGGCCATAGGGCGTCGGGCTCATATGTATCGTCCGAGTTGAGCCACGCCAGTATGTCACCGGTAGCACGCGCAAAGCCCTTGTTCAGGGCGTGGCTCTGCCCCTGGTCCGGCTCACTCACCCAGTGCGCCAGCCGATCAGCGTACTTCTTGATGATCTCAACGCTGCCATCACTTGAACCACCATCAATGATGATGTACTCCAGGTTGGAGTAGTCCTGGTCCAGAACTGAGAGGATGGTCTCCTCAAGGAATGGAGCCTGGTTGTAAGAGGGAGTCACAATGGTGACGCGAGGTGGCAGTAGCGCATCAGTTGCTGCCATAAAATGATGATTCATTAAACGCTGACGTCTGTAGGTAGGTTAGCCAATGAGGAAAAGGCCTGCAGATAGCGGTCTGCCTGGAGAGCAACTGAGTAGTCATGCTCCGCGATGGACCGACAACTGTGGCGATAGTCCTGGCCGCGGCGGATATCGTCTATGGCCGTCGTAAGCTCCGTAGCCAGGGCATGCGGAGACACGTCTAGCGCCAGCCATCCTGACTGGCCTGGATGGACCATCTCTGGTATTCCTCCAACAGAGAAAGCAAGCGTCGGCGTCCCACAGGACATTGCTTCCATCACTACGTTCGGCAGATTGTCCACGAGAGCAGGGTGAATCAATAGGTCAGCGGCACTGTAGACGAGAGACTTTTGGTGCTCACTTGCCACATAGCCGAGATTGCGCACAGTAATCGTCGGATTGCGGATCCGTATAGTGCCTTTGCCCATGGTCACGAGGGTGAGGGGCAACGAGACGTTTTCCAGTGCTTCTATCAGAATATCCGTGCCCTTGCGCCGCTCTCCTAGCCGCTCAGCCACTGTGAGCACAACGGACTGTGACGTGACCAAATCAAGTTCCTGCCGCGCCCAATCACGAGAGTGCGGGTGATACATGTCTAAAGACAGGCCATTAGGAATAACTTCGATCCGATGATCCCGCCACATGCCACATCGTGCCTCATCCGCCAGCCATTGGGACGGTGCAACTGCACTGAGTATCGGGTTTGTTTCATACATCTCCTTACGCCTCAGCCACGCACCAGCTATGCGCGTGGGTCGGAGCGCCGGATACTCGTGAGGAGTCGGGCACGTAACATCACACCCTGTAATGAATTTGCGACAATCATATGTATAGGCGCATCTACCTGTAAAGCTCCAGGCATCGTGTAGAGTCCAAAGTGTCGGCGCATGACGCATGCATATGGTAGCAATATCCGGGCTCCACCCAACTCGTGCCGCGCCATGCACGTTGTGCAAGTTGATAGCTTGGGGGCTAAAAGCCTTGAGCTGTCGCGCCAGCCCTTCGCCTGCCTGGTGGCGAACCCACGCTTGGGTGAAAGAGGCAGGTGTAGCATATCGGGCGGCACGTATCGGAAGAGGTAGCGTCTCCGCCTGCACAATATGCCCGGCATCCTCACCTCCATCAGAGTCAGCCACGATTCTGGCAACCTCGTGACCAGCGTCGCGGAACGCTGCAGCCAAACGAGTTGCGGCAATGGCCGCGCCGCCGGAGGATTCTTGGTCGGAGATAAGGACGATTCTCATAACTTATAGGCTTCCATATAGAGAGAATCGGGCTTATATATTGTCCCATCAGGCTCTGTGTCTAGGTGATGCGAACTCCAATCATTAATGCGTGACTCGGTAGGGCCGACAACACGCGGATTCTGAAAACCAGTACTTGTGAGAAGATGAGCCAGTGAATATCGGTCATACATCCACAGATGTATCTCCCCACTGCGACGGAACCGACCAAGCTGTAGCAAAGGATACTCGGCACCTACCAGTACCCGCAGTAGAATCTCCCGTGGGGCCATAGCGTTGCGCACCAATATAGGCACTGCGCGAACCAGCCAGACAAGAACTAGGTGCCACCTTGATCGGCCCGCCTTACTTCTGCGCACACTCGCCGCCTCTGCAATAATACCCTCAGCCTCACGGCCCACGCGGCTCGTGATGAAATCTGCGTTGGGTAAGGATGCTCGGCGTAAGTAGGTTGCCATTTGACCTCCGGGTGATTCGCGCACCATCTGATCTAGTAGTTCAAGCTTCATCCATTCATAATTGTAGCGCCAATGCTCGTCACCCTGTGCTACTCCTCTGTCGAGCGCATGAAGGTAAGCTCTTACTATACCCTCCAGGTCAGGAACCACTATCCTTACGGTTCCATTCTGCTCAAGGCACCGATAACACTCGCGTAAGAATGCACGAGCTTGAATTATTGTGAAGTGCTCCACAAGATGAGAGCAGTAAATGACCTCAAATGATGACGGTGGAAAAGGCAGCCCCTTCCGCAGGTCGTGGGCAATAACCGCACGATCATGGGAGACAAAGTCGACATTGATCCACGTCGGAGCTATTCGTCTGCCGCAGCCAAGGTTTAAAAGCTTATACATAGACTTTGATCAATGTAGCAGTCGCCGTCTCGCCAATGACATGCCTTTGAGGAGTTTCTGGGGCAGATGGGGGGCCAGCGCTCTGTATACTCTATCTTCCAAGCTAGTGGTCGGAGACATAAACGCACGACGGAAAGTGGCCTCGTCAATAGTTCGTTCACGTATCATGACTGGGGGGTGGCTTATGGGAAAGATCAATTCTGACGATGGTACGTTTGCAAGTACGTGTGACGTGTCGCCAGTGTGACTCGCATGCTCCCCGAAACCAATGTTGGAAACCAGGTTGACAGCGGGGCAGATAGCTGAACCACTCTGGGTCCAGCAGGAGTACGTCCAGGTATAGTCCCATGTGTCCACCTCACCATGATAAGCACTGTCGAAGCTATTGCGCCAATAAATAGTGGCATCATGTTGACCCAAAATATCTGATAACCACGATGATTCACGTAGATTCGGCCATAAGGCCATACCGGTATCGTAATATTTCCACGCTCTTCTCCACGATGCCCAACCCCAGATTAAAGGGTATAAGGAGTAATAGTAGCTATAGGACAGATTTTTATGTTTCTCGACAAAGTTGTTCCCACTAATCATCATGACCCGTGTATCATACCTATATCGTTCCAACAATTCAGCGCAGTATAAGAAAAAGGACGGGTGAGGCAAACAATCATCTTCAAGTATGATAGCCGCCTCACATTGCTCAAAAACCCAATCCAGTCCGGATAAAATACGACGCTTACAACCAAGATTGATATCCGAATAATTGGTTAGAACTTCGCAGTGCCAATCCACCTGATCTATAACAGAGCGTGTCTCCAGACAACGGCGCTCCTCTTCGGTTGTGCGCGGCCCATCCGCAACTACCAAGAGTCGAGCTGGTTTGTACCTGGCTATCTCACGAAATACCTGCCGGGTCTGCTCTGGCCGGTTGAATATCATAAGTGCGACAGGGGAATTCATAACGCAGCTAGTTTCCGTTCTATCAATCTGTTGAGCCTCAACCACATCTCTCGAAGGTCAAGTCCCAAATCATCTGTAAAAGCACTCCACGGCCAAAGTCATGCTTAGGGACCGTCAGAGATTAACTACCTCAACATTCGCAACTGCCACCAGAGGAGGAGCGCCCGTAATCTGCTACCTTTATTGATTGACAGACCCTTAGGCGACCTGCAGGGGCACCTCCTTCTCCTCCGACGGTGTGGTGGACGGATGGTGTTGTTGCTTCCACTGGAGATAGAGGTCCATGTCCAGGTAGCGTTTGCCGGTGGCCCACTGCTTATCCCATTCCATCAGGAGAGCACCGAGCAGGCGGACGGCAGCGGGGCGGTTGGGGAAGATGCGGATGACCCATTCGCGGCGGCGGATCTCATCACTCTTGCGTTCCTGGCTGTTGGTGGTGCGCAAGCGCACGCGGTAGGGGGCGGGCAGGGCCAGCACGGCGGTGGCATCATCGAAGCCCGCGTCAAGGATCTCCAGTGCTGTGGGGGCGCGGTCAGCGAAGAGGGTGTGCATCTGGCGCAGGAGGGTGCGGGCGGTGGCCAGGTCGGGCGCGGTGAACAGGGCGGTGAGGTGGGTCTTGAGGTCTTTCTGGGCGGCCTTGGGGGTGGCGCCGAGGACGTTGCGGGAGAAGTGGGCCTGGCAGCGCTGCCAGGTGCAGCCCTGGAAGTGCCGCCGGGCGGCGGCGACCAGGCCACTGTGGTCATCGGAGACCACCAGATCCACCCCCTGCAGGCCGCGCTGCTTGAGGCTGTGGAACAGGGCGCCCCAACTGGCTTCACTCTCGCTGTCCCCCAGCGCCAGCCCCAAGATGGAGCGGTGCCCGCTGGCAGCGACGCCGGTGACGATCAGGGCGCTGCGGGCGCGCACCCGCTCGTCCTCTCTGATCTTGAGCACCAAGGCGTCTACTAAGAGGAAGGGATAGGCTGTCTCCTCCAGCGGCCGCGCGTTCCAGTCCGTCACCAGGGGGTCCAGCCGCCCACACAGCGCCGAGACGGTGCTCTTGAACACCTCGACCCCACACAGCTCCTCGGTGATGTTAGTCACCTTACGCGTGGAGACTCCCTGCACCACCATCTCTAGCAGGGCCAGCAGGAAGGCCTGCTCGCTGCGTTGGAAGCGCAGGAACAGATCGGTAGAGAACTCCCCCTGCCGCACCTGGGGCACCCGCAGCTCCAGCGTGCCCACCCGCGTGGTCAGCTGGCGCGGCTTGAACCCGTTGCGGTAGCCCCGCCGCTCTGTGGTGCGCTCATAGGGCTGCGCCTGCAGATAGTCCGTCACCTGCGCCTCCAGCACCTGTTGCACACTCTGCTCCACTAAGCCAGCCAGCGCCTCATCCCGGGCGAACAGGCCCTGCATGGTCTGGGTATCTACGGTAAGCTTGTACGGGGTCATCGGTGTTTCTCCTTCTCAGTAGCATGGCGGTTGTTTTTTCTTCTCTGCCAGCCTACCAAGGAGCGCGGGGGGCCGGTCCGGGGTCCCTTTTACAGATCATACAGGACACAAGCCCTTCGGGGCCGTCGTTCTTCATCTGAGCATCTAATCTTTACGTGCCACAATACGTACCTGAAACCATGAACGCTCAATACGAGCATAGATCCTGCAACAGATATCAAAGAGGCGTCTGCCGCCTACCCGAGCTATGAACCTGTATTTCTTGGGCCACTTGTGCAAGTATGATTTGCTCTCCTCAATTACAAAGCCCGCCTCCGTGAATAAATTTCCCAAGCTCATTGGGCTCCATGAATATAGATGGTGATTAATGTCATTAGCAATGTACCTGTATCGTACTGATTCACAAGGCACCACCAAGATAATTCTACCACCGTGCTTCAACTTTGGATATAGAGTCTTTAATTCCTCTAAAGGATGAAAACAATGTTCAAGTGCATTGTCAGAGATAATTACATCCGCCCATCCGTCCTCAACTTGGTTAGATGTAGCAAACGTATTTATGCCTAAGGCATTAGCCTGCTCCCGTGCTTTTTGGCTGACATCAATCCCGATCTTTCCTTTACAGTCAAGACTCTTCAATAGATAACCACCCCCACATCCGAAGTCCACCACATTGAAATGAGGTTTGATATATTTCTGAAACTTGGTGATATTTGCCCATCCGCCGAACTCGCCAAGATTTTTCTGCCACTTGAAATACCGCTCATCATAGTGTTCTGTAGGCATTTCCACCTCCTAGGATAAACATCCAGGCACTTCAACATCTTCCCATGTGTGAGTCGCCTTGACGTAGTGACTCCTCTGCATATGTTGAAGGCTGCGCGGCGCTTTAGGCTTGGATCACGACACGCGCCTCTCTTCGACGAGTTGCACCCTCTCCTCAAAATAGATCACGCAGCAACACATCGGTGTTCCTCTTCAGCTGTGCGAGGCCCATCGGCAATCACCAGGAGCCGGGTCGGCTTATACCTGGCTATCTCGCGAAACACCTGCTGTGTTTGTTCGGGTCTGTTGAAAATCATAAGCGCCACCGGAGATGTCACAATACGGCCCCTTTCCGCTCCATCAATTTGTTGAGCCGCAACCACCCTCTCTGTAATCTCTTTTGCAGCCGTATTGAACGCCGCCTCAGACGCCGAGTTGTCCAATCCTTCAGCAACTGCATGTAAGCCGCAGCCTCGCCAGGGACTCTACCAGTCAACTTCCTTGTATCAAACACGCCAGATGAATCTAATGCCGGAAGTAAGCTGGCAGTCATGAAGGACGTAAACACTTTACTTCCCCCTAACTGGTGGGCTATGACTGATGCTACTAAGTTTGGCTTAACATCTCCTAGATCTGGACGGCCAGGCAAGAAACGCACACGATACAATGCCTCATTACCTATTATTGGATAAGATGGCCAAAGAAGATCCTGCGTGATGTTGCCAAGACGATCCTCCGGCAATAACTCTACCACATGGCGGGCTAGTCCGCTCGGGAGGAGCATATTAGAGCCATGTACACCCACCACACAGTCCGCAGCCCTATATAGTTTAAGCCAGTGACGTTCCTGTTCAATGCAGTATTTTTGCACTCGTTCATCAACTATACCGCCGGCAAACGCGCCGTGCTTCCCAAAGCCGGTTACCACGAAGGACAACGTCGGGAAGGCCAGTTTTAAGTTTTGGAATAAGGCGTTGATATTGTGTGTTTGCCACAGACCAGACGCACCCCATGTCCTATCCCCTCGATAGGCAAATACGACGACGGGAGCGCCTCGAACTGCTCGTTCAATTTCCTCAGGTAGCTTAACGAAGCGCTGCAAGTCATACCGAGATGGATGAGGATGTGAATGAGCGACACTGAGGTAGCAGATCTCGCGAACCTCAATCTCCTGTCTACACTGATCTTCCAATGACACGTACCAGTTTTGAAATGCCTTGAGGGGAAGATCTACCTCCCAGATCTCAGCTACTCCATCTGGAACCAGGTGCATGAGCTGCTTTGGCACAATCACACAGCAGGCCAAGTCTGAGTGGTGGTCAAGGTAGTGTTGTGCATTGAGCAATTTTAACAAGCAGTGGCCATAGAGATAATCCAGGCAATTAAGAATCACAATGCGTGGATGTTGACGCTGGCGATGGAAAGTTATCGGCACATGATCAAAGATTTTGTGTTTAGTGCTGTTCCCAAGGATAACACTAAACCACTCAGCATGAGCTAGGTCGAATAGCTCTTCTGTATCTTTATCAATGGCCACCGGCGTAAGCAGCCCATGACCAGACGGTAAATCAATATAATAATTTGAGTGGCAAAAATTGCAATGAGCGTCTAGCAGAGTGCGCATGCCGTTGATAACTATACCGTTGGAAGTCACGGTACGCCGGCATCTAGGGCAGATACAGAGGTTTTCCGAGAGAGGCTTGAGGGGAATCATTACGTACTCCTTCTCAGGTGATAGCAGGCAACGCAGAAACCCTCACCCTTCTCCATTGTAAAATCTTTGCCAACGATGTACCTCTGTTCCATTATGTGGAATGGTGCAAACAAGTTCTTAAGATAATTCTCCGAAAAAACCCGGTGTGCGTTGAAAAATACCTTGTTATGTGTGTCAATAGGAACGGAGAGATACAGATCTCCTCCTGGAGCAACAATGCGCTTGAGTTCGGCGACTGCTTTCTCGCTTCCCTGATAGTCGAGTGAATCGCCATAGCGACCAAGGCCGATGTGCTCTACAACACACATGCTCGAAACCGAAGGCAGGCTGCCATCATCATATGGCATATCCAGGATTGATCCGACCTGGAACTGAAGGGAGTCCAGGTGCAAAGACAGAGGCCGAATGTCCACCATTGTCACCGGCACTACCTTAGATAGTAGAGCGACGAACTTGTGGTGAGAACCGACATCTACATGCCTCGGTGGCTGCCGCTGCACAACCTTCTCGAAAGCCCAACTATCTTGATAAAAGTAGATTGGCTCGATGTCTGTCTCTGCTGTATCGTCGCCAAGACAGGGGTACAACTCGCTCAATCGTAGCTGCCCGACTGGAGAGGTAAGCCTCCTATATTGCTCATAGGTTGCCCAGAACCTGCCCCAAGCTACCAGGTTCCGACGCAAACTTCTCAACCCACGGATAAGTGCCCGCTGGGTATACCCTACCATCCACAGAGCTTCAGCAATCACTATGTCGCTGCCTCCACCTATGCACTGATATTGCCTGCGCCTGCTAGCGCGCTAACGGGCCGGGTATCACTCGCCTGCCCTGAGGGCCCAAGCTGCCACCTAGCATTAACGAGACAGACGCCATGGCTGCTAGGAGGGACTTCACCGGACCCGTAGAAGTCGCCATCTACCACGTTGAACTCGCCAGCATCGTTCATCACATCAAAGTAGTCACCCCTGCCATCGTCAGCAAGCAAGCTAAAACTAATACGATAGGCTGAAGCTGGCAAAGGTAGTTGCCGCACTCGACAAATAAAAGAACCTGATTGCGGCAGTTCGCCAAAGTCATCGTGAGTCAAACGGTTGTGCTGGAGAAAGATCGGCACATCCATCTGATTCTTAACCGACAAGCTAGCAATTAGCCTCTTTATCTTGGCCTGGGAAATCTTCTCAAACAGGAGGCAAATATCCACATCCTGTCCCGACTTGGCTGCGTCAAGAATTTTTCCTTCGAGATCGCGTAGCTGGATCTCCACGACACGCACTTCACCTGAACCCCGGCGATCCAGACGATCTCGCAGCGAACCAGAACTAGTTGACGAGCCAGTCAGGTAGCGGGCTACTGCTTCTACTTGAGTGCCAAGGAACTGGACGTGGCCTCTGTGAAGGACTAGGCCCGTCTGGCAGAGGCTTTCGACAGCGGCCATACTGTGGCTGACGAACAGGACTGTGCGGCCCTCCCTGGCGACCTGCCCCATCTTCCCCAAACACTTTTTCTGAAAGTGGGCGTCTCCCACCGCCAGAACCTCGTCCACCACCAAAATATCTGGCTCCAGATGAGCAGCCACCGCGAAGGCAAGTCGAAGGTACATCCCGCTGGAATAGCGCTTCACCGGTGTGTCAATGAAGCGTTCGACCTCGGCGAAGGCGACGATCTCATCGAAGCGCGCCCGGATATCGTTTCTGCTCATGCCCAGGATCGTGCCGTTGAGCATGATGTTCTCGCGGCCGGTTAGCTCGGGGTGAAAGCCGGTGCCCACCTCCAGTAGGGCGCCGACCCGGCCATACAGATCTATGCGGCCTTTGGTTGGCTCGGTGATGCGGGAGAGCACTTTGAGCAGGGTACTCTTGCCCGCTCCGTTGCGCCCGATGATGCCCACCACCTCGCCGTGTTTCACCTCGAAGGAGACATCGCGCAGCGCCCAGAGTGTGGTGTCCTTTGTCTCTGCCGAGGGGCGGCGCAGCCGACGGAACGGGTTGGTCACCGCGCGGGCCAGGCTCTCGCGCAGGCTGCCATACGGCTCGGCGGGTCCACCAATCTTATATTGCTTGCTCAGCCCCTCGACGCGAATGGCCACGGCGCTCATTGTGGCGTCGCTCCTTTGGTCTCATGCCGAGCAGCAATGATGGATGCGCTACACGATGTCGGCAAAGGTCTGCTCCATACGTCTAAAGTACATCAGGCCACCAAAAAGCAAGACCAGGACCATGCCCACGGAGACGAGCAGGGTAGCCCCCGGCGCGGCGGTGCCCAGCAGGGCCCAGCGGAAGCCGTCGACCACGCCGGCCATGGGGTTGAGGCCATAGAGGGTGCGCCACACGCCGTGCAGCAGGCTGCTGGGGTAGGCCACGGGCGTGGCGAACAGCCAGATCTGGATCAGGAAGGGGATGGTGTAGCGCACGTCGCGGTAGCGCACGTTCAGTGCGGAGAGCCACAGCCCCACGGCCAGCGCAGTGGCGATGGCCAGCAGCAGGAAGCCGGGCAGCAGCACGATCGCCAGGGTGGGCACGATGTGGAACCACAGCATCAGGCCCAGCAGGACCACGAAGGCGATGGCGAAATCAACCAGGCCGGCCAGGGTGGCGGCCATGGGGATAACCAGGCGGGGGAAGTAGACCTTTGAGATCAGGTTTGCGTTGCCCACCAGGCTGTTGCTCGATTCGCCCAGCGCGTAGGCGAAGTAGGTCCAGGGCAGCAGGGCGCAGAAGGTGAACACGGGGTAGGGCACGCCGTCGGAAGGGATTTTGGCCAGGTGGCCGAAGAAGATGCTGAACACGATCATGGTGAACACCGGCTGCAGGATGGCCCAGGCCGCTCCCAGCGCGGTCTGCTTGTAGCGCACCGAGATGTCGCGCCAGGTCAGGAAGAACAGCAGTTCACGGTACTGCCACACGTCGCGCAGCTGTAGGGCCGCCCAGCCACGGGTGGGCTGGATGACGATGTGCGGCAGGTCGTGGGGGGGATCTCCGGTGGCCCCCGTCGGCGCCGCGGCGTGCTCGGCTGCCTCCAGTGTGTCAGCGGTCATGCAGTCCTGCTCGCAAGATCCGTGCGCCGAGCCCGGTACCACTCCACGGTCTGACGCAGGCCGGTGGCGAAGTCGGTGTGGGAGGTGAAGCCGAACTGGTCGCGGGCGCGGCTGGTGTCCAGGCAGCGGCGGGGCTGCCCGTTTGGCTTGCTGGTGTCCCACACGATGCGGCCGGTGTAGCCGGTGGCGGCGGCCACGGTCTCCACCAGCTCGCGGATCGTGATCTCGGCGTGGGCCCCGATATTGACCGGCTCGGCCCCATCGTAACGCTGGGAGGCTAGCAGGATGCCTTCGGCGGCGTCAGCGGCGTAGAGGAACTCGCGGGAGGCGCTGCCGTCGCCCCAGCAGACGATCTGGTCGTCACCCCGGTCAATGGCGTCGAGGCACTTCTTGATCAGGGCGGGGATGACGTGGGAGGAGGCGGGGTCGAAGTTGTCGCGTGGGCCATACAGGTTGGTGGGCAGCAGGTAGATGGCGTCGAAGCCATACTGGGCGCGGTAGGCCTGCGCCTGCACCAGCAGCATCTTCTTGGCCAGCCCGTAGGGCGCGTTTGTCTCCTCGGGGTAGCCGCTCCACAGGTCGTCCTCGTGGAAGGGCACCGGCACGATCTTGGGGTAGGCGCACACGGTGCCGATGGCCACGAACTTGGCCACGCCGGCCAGCCGCGCCTGCTCCATCAGGCCCACGCCCATCATCAGATTATCGTAGAAGAACTCGCCGGGCCGCTCGCGGTTTGCCCCGATGCCGCCGACCACGGCGGCCAGGTGGATCACCGTGTGCGGTGTGGTGTCGCGCAGCAGGCGGGCCGCCGCTTGCGGGTCGCGCAGGTCGTAGTCGCGGCTGCGCGGCACGGTTAGCATGGCGCACCCCTCGGCGCGCAGGCGCTCCACCACATAGGAGCCCAGAAAGCCGGCGCCGCCGGTGACTACAACACTCTTGCCAGCCCAGTAGCTCATCGCTGCCCCCTCAGCAGTACCATCACGGCGGCCTCATATGGGACGATGTCAGATTGTCTGCACTCAGTATACGCGCTGACCTCAGGGTAGCGTCTATAGCCTATATTAGCTATGCCCCAATGCTGGTTCAGAGCGGTTACTGTGCAGCAGGCTCACCGGCGACTGGGAGATGCGTAGGGGGAGGTTGGGCGAGGCGCTCAGCGCCGGTCACGTCGGCGTTGCCGCTATGGTCCACGGCCACCGCCGAGGCCGCGTCGGCGCAGGCGCCGCCCAGAGAGTAGCTCCCCGCCGGGAGCGTTCACGCTTGCAGCCGCCGCTGCTGACCAGTGCCATCCAGGGCCGCGATAATCATGCGGTCTGACAAAGCGACCCGGGGAGAGATCGCGGTTCTGGCGACATATCCATGCGATTCCACGCGATCCACGCGTCTACCCCACACCCGTTCACCGCCTCGACCTGACGGGTGGGAGCGACGCGGCGCCGTCGTGCCGCGGGACGCCGTTCTCTCGGGCCGGGGCGCATGGTCAACTACGGCCCCAGGGTGGCTCACCCTGTCGTACCTCCCACTACCAGCGCCAGCTCAACCGCCTGCTCACAGGAGAGTGACTGACCAGCGACATAGGCCGCCGCAAAAGCAGCATCGCCCATGCGTGAGCGGACAACCCACAACTCGCGTTCCAGGGGAGGGTACGGACCACCGCGCGGGTGGCCCGTAGCGTTCACCGCGTGCAGCGCCATCGCGGCGCCGTGGAGGCGCACGCCACGCGCCAGGTCTCCTTGGCGCATAACCAACGCGGCCACGGCGTCCAGGCAGAGCGGGATATTCAGTGGATTTTGCGTCTCAGCCTGCAAGGCCAGGCTCTCGGTCAGCAGCGATTGCGCCTGGACGCCCTCACTCTGTCTCTGGGCCAGCAGTCCCAGATTGAGCAGGGCCTCCGCCACCACGGCCTTGTCGCCGATCGTACGGGCCAGCGCCAGGCTCTCGCGCAGCCAGTCAGCCGCCTGCGCGTCATGGCCCTGGAGCGCGGCGACACAGCCCAGGTTCATCAGCAAACCGGCGATGCCTTGCCTGTCACCGATCTCGCGCGCTATGACCAGACTCTCCTCAGCGAAGCGGGCCGCGCTCGCCAGGTCACGCCGCTCCAGCGCACATGAGCTCAGGGCGTAGAGGCCACCCATGGTCATCTGCGCGTCCCCAGCTTGCCGCGCGAGCTGGAGCGCCTCCGCGAACATGCGCACTTCTTCCTCGCTGTCGCCATCCACGGCGGCTAACCGCGCCAACATCAGGGCCGTGCGTAGCGCTTGCTGCCCCTCACCCAACGCCGCGGCGAGAGGAACGTACTCGGCAAATAAGGCGCGCGCCCGCACCCGGTCGCCCTGGTCGAGTGTCACAGACGCCAGCCCATACAGCGCCGCGGCGAGACCCTTCTTGTCGTCGCCCGCGCGGGCCAGGGCCAGGCACCGCTCGTAGCAGGCCGCGGCGCGCCGGTGGTCACCCTGCATAAAGGCCAGCGCGCCCAGCGCCGCCCACACATTGACCGCCGCTGCCGCTCGCTCGGACTGACCCACCTGCTCCACCATGGCCGCGAACCTCTCCAGCCACTCCCGCCCCTCGGCCAGATGGCCACGCGCCTGCCAGAGCGGCAGGAGAGCCGCGGCCATGGACATCCCGTCGACGACCCGTCCAGCCTCCCAGGCCCAGCGCAGCACCGCCCGCATGTTGTCATGCTCCTGCTCAAACCAGGAGAGGGCATCCAGTTGCTCTGGCCCCTGGAGTAACGCGCGCGTCTGCTCGGCCGCGGCCGAGTAGTAGGCCGCATGCCGCATGCGCAGCGCCTTCACATCATCGCCCTCTCCGAGGCGCTCGAGCGCGTAGGCGTGCAGCGTGTCCAGCAAGACGAAGCGTGGTTCGCTACCCAGCGTCTCCCCCCGGCGCAGCAGGCTCTTGGCCACTAGCGAAGCTAGCCGGCCCAGGATAACGTCCTCAGTCTCCTCCGGTGCGCACACGGCGCGTATGGCGTGCAGCGAGCAGCCACCGGTGAAGAGCGCCAGGCGCCGAAATAGCGCCTGCTCCTGGGACGTGAGAAGGTCGTAGCTCCAGTCGAGCGTGCCGCGTAGCGTGCGCTGGCGCGGCGGCAGGTCCAGTGGGCCATCGGTCAATAGGGCCAGCCGATCGTCCAGCCGCGCGGCCAGGGCGGAGAGCGGCAACGCCACCAGACGCGCCGCCGCCAGCTCCAGAGCCAGCGGCAGGCCATCCAGGCGGCGGCACACCTGGGCCAGCGTCGCCGCGTTCGCGCGGGTGACATGGAACTCCGGCGTGACCGCCCGCGCGCGCTCCACGAAGAGCCGGACCGCCGCCGAGCGCAGCAGCACGGTCGGGTCGTCCGCGGCGCCCGCCCGCAGGAGCGCCAGGGGCTCCACGGGAAAGACGGCTTCGGCGCGCACGCGTAGCGCCGCCCGGCTCGTCACCAGCACACGCAGCGCCGGGCAGCGGGCCACCAGCGCCGCCAGATCCACGGCCGCCGCCGCCACCGTTTCGAAGCTATCGAGCACCAGGAGCGCCTCTTTTGTGCCCAGGTGACGGCTCAACCTTTCCAGCGTGGACTGGCCGCTCTCCTCCCGCACTCCCAGCGCCGCGGCGATCGCCGGCAGCACCAGGGCCGGATCACGCAGGGCAGCCAGCGAAACCGTACACTGACCGGCTGGAAAGTGCGCGGCGACCGCACCGGCCACCGCCACGGCCAGTCGCGTCTTGCCCACGCCGCCCGGGCCGGTGAGCGTCAACAGGCGACTGTCTCCCTGCAACAGGCGGCTCGTGATGGCCTCAATGTCCTGCTCGCGGCCAATCAGGCGCGTTGGCGCCGCCATTTCGTCCAAGGGCGGCGCACCAGCCGGCTGCCGGCGGGAGCGCGCCCGCGGTGGCCTCCTGCGCGAGATGGTGGCCGCGAGCGCGGCACTCTCCTGCTCGCTCAGGCCGAGCGCGACCGCCAGGCTACCCAACACCTCTCTGCTGGGCTCCTTGCGCCTATCGCTCTCATAGTAGCTGATGGTTTGAGCGCTGGTGGCGCTCAGCTCCGCCAGTTGTTCCTGCGTCAGGCCGGCCCGACGCCGGTGGCGGGCCAGGAGTTGGCCAAACGTGCCCTGCTGCTGCGTGTGCATGGTCCGTGTCCTCTCCATCCGCGTCTCTGGGCGCCTGGCCCATGCGTGGTCCCCACCTGTCTACACCAGCGTACCTCCGGCCCCGCATGCAGCGCCAGCCTTTTCCCCGCACATCTTGCCGTGCCCGGTGTTGCTCGCCAGCGCGTCGGAGCAGCGCCAGCGCGGCTCGCGTCCTGCCGACGACACAAGAGGCTGGACGCTAACTCTACAGGTTAAGCATGTAAGTCGCGATGGTCAGCCCGTCGCCAGGGTTGTAGATTGGATGGAAGAAGGCGCTGTTGGCGCGCCCCACGCACGGCCTGTCGAAGAGCGCGGCGCCACGCCTGGAGGCCAGGTTCAAACCTGTATCTGGTCCTTGCTGGGGCGCTGCTCACCGGGCGCCGCTGTGGCCCTGTGCCGCGAGCCGTCTCCGACGAGCGCGCACCCGCGGAATTGAGGAGGCCCCCAGTGTGGCGGCCTGGACACACAGGCAGGTCGCGGCCATCTCGGACGCCCATACCCACGGCACTCAGCGCACGAAAGGAGCACGGCCAATGCCACGAATTCTTCACGATGACTACCGCCCGGCGGGCCCACGCCGCTCGTCTCCACTTGGCGACCTGGTCGGCATCGTCATCATGGTTGGCGGGCTTGCCGTGCTCTGGCGCCTCGCGGTCGCCGGCAAGCTGGGCGCGAACAGTGGCGCACTGGTCATCGGTTGGATCGAGCACCCGCTGACCGGCGCGTCACCCGTGCCCGGGGCCGGCGCAATGGCGCGCGCCATCGATGGCGGGCTGCTGCCCTGGTTGCTTGCGCTGGTGGCTATAGGTGGACTGGCGGCGCACCGCCTACTCGCCCTGCCGCGGTGGCGAGAGCGTTCGCTGGGGCGGGTGCTGGCCCGGGCCACGCGCAGCAGGCGCCCTCTGCCCCTCGTAGTCGGGACGAGCGCCGCGAGGCCGGTGCGCCTGTCAGACTGGTCGAGGAGCGCCCACGGCCTGCTAGCCGGTGTCTCAGGGCTCGGCAAGTCGTCGCTTGCCGTGGCCCTGGCCGCACAGATCCTCTGCCGCCGCGACGAGGCGGTCGTCATGATCGACCCACACGCCACGCTTGTGGACGGCCTGCTGGGCTACTTGCCGGCCCGCGTGCGCGCTCGCGGTGTCCTGCTGCTCGAAGCCGGCGTGCCCGACTGGGTCTACGGCATCAGCCCGCTGTACTGCCCCAGCGGCGACGACCCGGCTTTGCGGGCCCGCGCCGCCGCGGACGCGCACCGGGCTCTGTACGGCGACTCCTGGAGCGACCGCATCCACCACCACATCAGCTATCTGTTCCAGAGCCTGATCGAGTCGGGGTACAGCTACCTGGAGGCGCCACGCGTGTTGCAGGACCCCACGTTCCGGCAGCACGTGGCCGGGCAGTGTACGAGCCCGGCCACGCGAGCATGGTTCCGCGAGCTAGCCGGCAAGAACCAGGCTCAACTGCAGGCCGAGATCGCCAGCGTGTACGTGCGCATCAGCGAGATGGTCGGTAGCGCCGAGGTGCGCATGATGTTGGGTCCGGTCGTGCGTAACCCAGCCTACAGGACGTACCTGGCCGCGCACATGCCCGGCTATGCGCCGCGCGAACTAGATCTGGAGGCCCTACTCTCCACAGGCGTGCCGCTCCTGGCATGCCTCTCCCACCAGTTCCTGGGCGGCTATAACACGCGGCTGTGCGCGCTGCTGCTGGCCCAGCTGGCCGACTCTGTCTTCCGCCGCGATGCGACGCTGGCCCAGGGATCGATCCGCGCGGCGACCTTCTTTCTAGACGAGCTGCAGTCGTACGCCTCGAGTTCGGTCATCGATGCGTTGCAGCAGGCACGGAAGTTCGGCTGCAGCGTGCTGGGCATCTGCACCACGCTGCAGACGATCGACACCAAGGTCGCCCGGGCACTGCAGAGCGCGCGCCTCTTGATTACCTTTGGCTGCACCTACGACGACGCCAGCGCGCTGGTCGGCGACATGTTCACCGCTCAGGGGACAGCAATGAAGTACAGCGCGAGCCCAAGCGGGACGCCCACCTTCTACAGCGCCGCGGAGATGCGCGACACCTGCGCCGACCTGCTGGCCAAGTGCCCCGCGCAACACTGCTACGTGCATACCCGTGACCACCGCGGCGACGCGCGGCTGGTCCGCACCCTGGCCGTGACACGGCGGGGCACGGCCCAGGAGCGGGCGGCCCTGCAACGCCACTCTGGCCAGACATGGGGCCTGCCCCGCGCGCTGGTGGAACAGGAGCTAACTCTGCGCGAGGAGTGGCTCACCAAGCGCCTCTATCTCGCGAGCGCCCCTGCGGTTGCGCGCCCCACGGGGACCGTCTCCGCGCCGCTAACGGCGTCACGGCCAGCGGGGCGCCGCCAACTCCCACCGCCGCGCCCGCCGCCTGGTCACGTGCAGGGTCGGCCGCGGGGCCACCTGCCGGCCCTATCCCCACCGCGGCGACGGCGAGTGCGCCTCCGGCCACAGGGACGCGCTCGCCAGCGGGAGGAAGCGCCATGCCGGTCCAGCCATCGGGCGGCGTCACCAGGGCCAGGGCAGTGCCGGCCGCGTGGTTGAAGGGGGCGGACGAGACGCCTGTCGTGGGCGCGGACACAGCGGCGCCGGAATCTGGCCACCACGGAGCGCTCTCACCGCCTGCTGGGCCACCATGGCCGGTGACGACACGCGGGCGCGTTCCGCCACCCGCGGCACAGGCAGCGCCAGCCATGCCCGCGCCGGGCAGCGCCTTCGCGGGCTGGACCGCCGACGATGAGCAGGACGAGGACAATGCCCAGTCAACAAGCGATGCCTGAAGGCGCCGGTTTGTCCCTACGCGTGCGCCACACACGACACAGGAGGGAACCCTTACTGTACCGATACACCGTTAGGCTGGTTGCCGACGTTGGTGAGACGCCCCTCTGCCGGGCAGACAGCCTGCACGTCGCTCCGCGCTCTACCCCACACCACGAAGGAGCAGTCTTTGCGCGAGAGGGCTGGCGTTGCTGGCCTGGCCAGTGCGCCCCACAAACCGGTCCTGCCCTGGGAACGCGCCCTGGGTCAACCTGACACTCCCCGATGTACCACATTTGCTAGGCCTGGGGGCCTCCTGCACGAGGATGGCCGCGGACCCATAGTCCTCTGCCGCCCAAAGACGGCAGATTTTAGAGGAGGTTGTCGATGACCAATGAGCTTATCCACGAGGCCGCAAGGCAGGCGCGCAAGTCCCGCACCCAGCGGGTCGACTTGCCTCCCCCACTGTGCCTCACCGACCGCGATCTGGCCATCCTGCACGCTGTGACACAGCAGCGTCTGCTCACAGTCACGGAGGTCACCTGGCTGTTCTTCTCCAAGGGCGGCGCCGCCGGCAGAGGGCCGGCGTCGGCGGCCGCACGGCGCCTGCGCGTGCTCTACGACGCAGGGTTGGTAGCCCGGGTGTTCCGGCCCGTCCGCCTGGGAGAGGGGCAGAAGGCGATTGCCTACACGCTGGACAGGGCCGGCGCCTACGAGCTGGCCCGCGCCGGCCTGATGCCGCCCGAGGCCCTGGTGGTGCGCCGGCGCCAGGTCGAGCCCCTCTTCTACGATCACACGCTGGCCGTCGCGCGGGTGTGGGCCGCGTTGGGCGCGGCCTGCGCGGCGACGCGCGGCCTGCGCCTGGCCCACTGGCGGGGCGAGAGCGAGCTGCGCCAGGCGAGCGCCGCGGAAGGCCAGCGTCAACTGGAGGCAGGGGAGCGGGAGGCCGGTGGCGCCGGTCCGCTGATTCCGGACGGAGCCTTTCACCTGACTCTGGAAGGAGAGGGCGCACGGGTCCTGCGCGCACGCTTTTGCCTGGAGGTAGACCGGGCCACGGAAGAGCGCCGGGAGGTCACGGCCAAGCTGCGCTGGCTGGCGGCATCGCCGGAGTATCGCTCGCACTTTCTGCTCTTTGCCATTTTGGGAGAGCGACGCCTGCGCAGCCTGGCCGACGTCTTGGGCAGGGTGGTGGAGGACGACCCCAGCCTGCAAGACCGTGTGCTGGTGGCAGAGGCAGAGGGGCTGACCCCACAGACCGTACTCACGGCCTGGCGCGTACTCCCCAGCGGCGAGTGCCGGCCGCTCGTGCCCCAGGCCGTCCTCGTGACCAATACGACAGTGGATGGACGATGACCGTTGCCCGATATGTCGACCAGCGTGTAGAAGCTACGTTCGACATGCCCCAAGCGCGGGCGCATCGCCGCCTTCTAGCGCCACCTTTGTCATAAGTTAAAGAGTCCATAAGGGGGACGAGACACATGGCCTACACCGCCGAGATCAGCCGCGGCCAACCCGGCTGCTTCCTCTTCTTGATCGATCGCTCTGACTCGATGAATGACGACGTGAAGCCCGGGGTCAGCAAAGCCGCCGAGGTCGCCACTATGCTCAACCGCGTCCTGCAGGAGTTGATTATCCGCTGCAGCAAGGGAGAGGGCGTGCGCGACTACTTCCACGTCGGGGTGATCGGGTACCAGGACGAGGGGGCGCATAACGCTCTCTCGGCGCTCACCGGCGCCGAGGTCCTTGTGCCGATCAGCACGCTTGCCGCGCAGCCGCTGCGCTGTGAGCAGCGGCCGCTCAAGGTGTCGGACGGCGCCGGCGGCCTGGTAGAGACCCTGACCACCTTCCCGGTATGGTGTGACGCGACTGCCTCCGGCGCGACACCGATGTGCGCGGCGCTGAAAGCTGCCGCGGACGCGCTCGCGCCGTGGTGCAATGCGCACCCGCGTAGCTTCCCGCCGGTCGTGCTCCATTTAACCGACGGCGCGGCCACCGACGGTGATCCCGAGCCTATTGCCGGCTTACTCCATGAGATCGGCACCTCCGATGGCGGCGTTCTGCTGTTGAATGTGCATATTGCTGCCTTACGGGGTGCGCGCGAGATCGTCTTCCCCGACTCTGAAGAGGTGCTGGACGACGAGTACGCGCGCATCCTGTTCCGCATGTCCAGTCCGCTCGTCGGCGGCATGCTCACCGTGGCGCGTGCCGAAGGCTTCGACGTCGATGGGCAGTCGCGGGGCTTTATGTATAACGTGCGCACTGAGCGCGTCGTCCAGTTCTTCAGCATCGGCACCCGCCCGGCACAGGTACGTTAGCTCAATGAACGTGAGCCTGACCTGGCCGCCGCGGCACCTATGCTTGCCCAAGACGGCCACTCTACCCGAAGAGTGCGAGGACGCCTATGCATACGGCGTCTCGCGGGTAGACAGCCGCGACGTGTATGTGGCAGCCATCACCGACGGCGCCACCGAGTCGGCGTTTTCGGGGCCGTGGGCCCGCCAGCTCACCGCCCATATCGTCGGTGACCCCGCGGGGTTGCTGGCGTTACCTGAGGCGCCAATCACTCCCGGGTGGCTGGGATCTCCCCGGCGCGCGTATGCAGCTGGCCTGGAGGTCAGCGCTCTGCCCTGGCACGCCCAAGCAGCGGCGGCACGGGGCTCGTTCGCCACCCTGGTGTGCCTCATGCTGGACCTGGAGCGCCACTGCTACCATGCCGTGGCTGCCGGCGACTCGTGTCTGGTCATCGTGCGCCATGAGAGAACGGCTCATGCGCGTGTGCAGCTTCTGCCCTCCGCGCTCTGGGACCCGGCCGCCTTTCGCCGGAGGCCGCATCTGGTGGGCACTGACCCGGCCTATGATGGGGGTCTGCCGGCGATACAGCACTGCGCGCATGGCCCTCTGGCGCCGGGGACAACCACGTTCTTACTGATGACGGACGCCCTGGCCGCGTGGTTCGTGGGCGAGCACCTGCGCGGCCGGCGGCCCTGGCGCACTCTTGCCGGTCTTCAGGACCCCCAGCGCTTTACAGCCTTTGTGGACCACGCTCGCCGCCGGTCGCGACGGACCGTGCGCGACGATGACATGACGCTGGTCCGCCTGTTGGCCACAGTGACACGGGAGCGAGAGCGATAATGAGGTATCCGTCATTAACCGACTACCAGGCAGCTCTTTGGCATCCTGAACACGTCTTTGCCGATCCCGAACTGCAGGCGTGCCAGCCAGTAAAGGATCCCCTCGGCCTGCCCCAGGCCATCTCTGGAGGCTTTGCCCTCACGTTCCACGTGCGTGCCCAGGCAAGCGCCGGCGAGTGGGCCGTGCGCTGCTTCCAAAAGGCGGACCCCGACCGGGCGCGTCGCTACCAGGCCATCACCAGCTACCTGCCGCGCGCCCAGTCTGACTGCCTGGTTCCTTTTTCTTTCCAGCCGGAAGGCATGATCATGCCCGCAGGACGCTTTCCTCTGGTCAAGATGGCCTGGGTGCCTGGACAGACCCTCGGCGCCTACGTCGAGCGTCATGTGGGCAATCCAGGTCGCCTCCAAGCGGTTCTGTCATCCTTCCACGCGCTGGCGGCAGAGCTGGAGAGCAGCGGAATCGCCCATGGCGACCTCGACGATAGCAACATCCTGGTCACTAGTGGCCCGACGATGGCCCTGCGACTTGTTGACTACGACGGCATGTATGTGCCAGGAATGCCTCCTGGCGAGAGCACCGAACTGGGGCACACAAACTACCAGAGCGCGCTGCGCGACGAGCATACGTTCGGACCCTACCTGGACCGTTTTGCCATGATGGTCATTGCCCTGGCCCTGGAAGCGCTGGCGGTCAAGCCCGACCTATGGCGGCGCTACGCCCAGGACGGCGAGAACCTGCTCTTTGAACAGAAGGACTTCCGCGACCCCGAGACGTCCCCTCTCCTGGCTGAGCTCCGCGCACTGCCATCCCTTGCGGCGCGCGTCGAGCAGTTCACCGTGCTCTGCCGCACGCCGCTGGCGAGCATCCCTACGCTGGCCGACTTTACGCGCGGCGCGGCCCGCATCAGCGCCGATGTGATCCGCCCAGTAGCCTCAGGAAAGAGGCAGCAATATCCGATCGTCGACGCACGCGAGAAGGCGGTCTTGCTCGGCCTGGTGGGCCAGCGGGTGCAAGTCGTCGGCCTTATTATGACTACTAGGCGCGGTGAAGGGCCGCGTCCATACGCCTTTCTCAACTTTGGGCGCTGGCAGGAGGGCGCCTTCTACCTCGTCCTATGGGCCGAGACGGTAGAACGCCTCAAGGAGCGAACGCAGCCTGTCGAGTCGTTTGCGGGATCCTGGGTCAGCGCCACGGGGTTGGTGCAGGAATTCGTGGATAAGGATGGCCGGCGCAAACCACAGATTGTCCTCGAAGACGCGCGGCACATGCGGCGGTTGGCCGGCGAGAAGGAAGCGCGCGCCCTCCTTGAGGATGCAACGCAGAGGGCCCCAGCGCTACAACCTCTGGAACCGGCTCGGCCCGCACCGCCCAGGATGAGGCCGGCGCGACAGGTCATGGTCCCCCTGACCGGCGCCCGTGGTGGCGGGCTTCGCCCAGCTGGCCCGGCTTCGCGGCCACGCGCAACCACTCCTCCACCGGCTGCTCTTGCCAGTCGCACCCAGGCCGCTCTTGCGGCAATCAATCTCCTCTCTCCACCGGTATATCCTGGTTCCCTGCCGCCATCGCCCACACGCCCGTCTGGCGCTCCGCCCCTCAGGGGTGTGCCGGCGCCACAGGCGGGGCCGAGTGCCTGCTACGCAGCAGCTACGTTGCAGCGGGCGCCGTCCCCTCAGACAGCGGCCACGAGCGCCGAGTCAGCCAAGATACAGCGGAACCAGCACAAAGTGGACAGCCGGCGACTCCCCGCAACCGGACTGGCGCTGCGCATAGTCCTTGTCGCTGGCGGCGGGCTTGTGCTCATGACGGCCTGTGGCGCCTGGATCGCCCTGCTCGTCACACTCATCCTTGGCGCGGCCGTGCTCCTGCTGGTTTGGTGTATCTGTTGGAGGACGCGCTAAAGTGGCTACCGTGAGCCGCAAGATCATCCCCCAGTGTGCCACTCCTGCTCAGGGTGGCCCGCCCGCTTCCTCGACATCACCTGGGACGAGGACTGGCCCGCCAATCGGCTTGCTCAGGTGACACTGTATCTGCTCGTCCCGCCTCGCCTGGACTCCCCCGCAGCTGTACTGTGGCGGCCGCCCAGCGCAGCCATGGCATTCCCTGGAGGCACTCCACTCCTTGGCTATACACAGCCAGATAGTGTTTATGGCTGGCCCGTCAGGTCTTCTAGAGGGTGAGGGGCAGCAGCCGATCCCCATCCATTCTCCAGTTTTTAAGGTAGGGTCTGCCGGCTATTCCTCCGCTCTACTACGGGGTAGCCCACGTGCGCGCCGCCCCGCATTTCAGTTGACTCCGGGGACGCACCAAGAACAGACCCGTCGTTACCCACCAGGATGCGCATGGGGCCGGCCATGAAGACCAACCATCATCTTTTTCCTCTCTTCGCCTGTTGGCTCTGCCTTTCCGGTGGGTGCCCGAGCCGACCTTCACCATGTCCCGTCGATGACAGGAAGCCCTTGGGCTACGACACGGCCTCGCTCGTCTGTGTGTGCCACGTGCTGGCATACGCACACTCCTTATGGGTGAAGCGGTCACAGAGTTCCTTATGTCCCATGAATAATGTTGTCGTATCCCCCAACTGCGCACTGTTCGCCCGGGTGACGTTGTGGGACTGTTCAGGCGCATCGGCACCCGGGCGTGGAGGCTACTACTTCCCTTTCTGGGCCTGGGGTGTTAGCCAGTTTGATCAGGCTATACTCCTGACGCGTCACATATCGGTTCCTGTCGTCAGCATTGGGAACAGAATTCACGCTCTTTGCCAGTGACTGACTCGGCAATCAGGCGCTTTGTCAGGCGGCTTCACACTCTGAGGAGTATCGCTCCCCAGCGTAGGCTGCTCGACCCTCTTGTCACTGTTCAAACAGGGCTCTTATTGAGCAACACCATCCCTCGTTAGTTGGGCGCGCCTGGACACTTATAGCTGGCGCCGTGCCGACCCTTCGCCCAACCTCGTTGGCGGCATCTGATCCCTATCTATCGGCTCCCGCCACGCCTACGCCATGTTTGTTGTGCTGTCGCTGTGCCTTAAAAAAGCTACGATCCACCCCTCGAATCTGTTTTCCACAACCCTATCTACAGCATAAGCAACAACCAGCACCAACTCCTCTCGCTACAGCGCGTGCTCACCTCGCGCATATGCACCAGGCGGAAGCGCACCAGCCAACAGCCTCCTGTGGAAAAACCCCTGATTTAAGAGAACATTTGTACTATTATAGATGAGTCGCCGAGCGGCAGCGCTGGGTCTCCGCGAGCAGATAGAGCACAGCATGGGAGCAACTGATCCTCTAACACTGGATCAGGTTTGGCAAACAACAGAGGGAGCGGATTTCGAGGCCGCGCCTTGAGGCGGAGGTCTCGAAATCCAGGGTGGGTATTCGCTGACGATACCCAACTGCTCCACGGATCATATGCTGCTGCTGGATCACCTGAGAGTATGAGGTCAGGAGGTATTGGTGTCATGTCTTGCGGTCAACATCATGTCACGTGCGCACCTACGTTTGCCATCTTCACAGAGACCGCATCCCTCAAGGCGCCAGCCAGAAGCCCTGAGGTTGATGCATGCTCTCTACCTGTGCGAGGTGAGCAAGGGCTCCTCCTGGTTCCGGCGGACCTGTATCTCTACGAAACGCGTCCTGGGTGGCAGCCGCGAGGGGAACACAGCTGCGAAGTGACAGCCACTCAGGTGCACCGCTATGGGTTGTGTCCTGCATTTGCCGCGGCGACGGTATTACCCGGTGCTCCGCGCCAGCCACGCCGCGTGCGCTCTGAGGACGACGAGTTCGCCCGCAATCTGGGTACCGCTGCCCATCTGCTCATTCAGGGAGCAAACCAGAGGCTGATAGGGGCAAGGACCGTTGATCTCAACGATCTGCTCGACGCACACTGGAATTCGTCACTCTTTGTGCGCGACCGGCGGCAGGCGGCCCGTGAGCTGTGTGGCCAGTTTCTCTGGGAGTATCTTCACTACCTCCAGTCAGAGAGATTGCAAGTCCTCGCCGCTGAACAGGACATCTGGGCCACTGGCGTGCTCCACGAGGACGAGGGCGCACCGCCCCTACGCTTCACCCTGAAGGGTCGGATTGACTGTCTTGTGCGCAGAGGCGAGGCAGTCGTCGCTCTTGACGTCAAGACCGCGCGCTTGCTGCCGACGCGTGCCGAGCTTGCCGCTGATCCGGCGTCTATGGTTTATTATCTGCTGGCGACGCGGTACTTGACAGTCCGTGGTGATCCCTCGCGTGTGCTCATCGGTCAGCTGGGTCTGCGCAGAGGAGCTGCTGTGGAGGTCGAACTCAACGCCTCTGACATCGGCGCAGGCAAGGCCATCTTGCGCTCACTGGTGCTCGCCCTACACGATAGGGACGCCTACGCGGCGACGCCGGGAGTGCACTGCTCCTACTGTCCTCTCAACCGAGACTGTCCGTGCAGCCCGCTCCGACCCGGCAGCGCGACGGGTGACGTGTGGGTAGATGGCGACGAGGACAGCATCGTGATCTGAAGCGCGTGCGTGCATTGCAGCGTCATGGTGGGAAGCCCAGTCCCTGTTCCTTAAGACTGACATAACGGCGATTACCGATCACCAGGTGATCCAGCACCTCAATGTCGAGGAGACGTCCGGCCCCGACAATCTCGCGCGTGACCCGCACATCCTCTGGACTGGGAGTCGGATCGCCGGAGGGATGATTGTGGATGAGGATCAGCGCCCCACAGGCCTGGCGTACTGCTTCTCTGAAAATATCGGCGGTGCGGATGGGAATGGAGTTAATCGAGCCCTGATAGATGATCGGTGAGTCCACAATCATGTTCTTGTTATTCAAGAGCACGACGCGGAGGCACTCCTGCTCCAAGCCAGCCATCTCCAACATCATGACCTCTGCCACATCCTGTGATGAACGTACGCAGAGGCGCCGCTCCCCAGGATCAAGAAGAAGGCGTCGCCCTAATTCAAGGGCGGCTTTGAGTGTCACAGCCTTGGCCGGCCCCAGTCCGCGCTCGGCCTGCAGGATAGCCAGGCTGGTCCTGGACAGGCCGGTGAGCCCACCATGTTGTATCAGCAGCCGCTGGGAGAGGGCGAGCACATCTTCGCCCTGGCTGCCCACACGTAGCACGATGGCCAGCAACTCAGCGCTGGAGAGGTGAGCGGCGCCAAAGCGGGCTAGCTTCTCACGTGGTTGCTCGCTCTCGGGCCACTCACGTACGCTGAGGCGCCGGCTTCGCCACCCGTTGCTGTTTTGAGCATCCTGTGACATTCTCACGTCTCCGCAGGCGCGGCTTTTGCCGCAGAATGAGCCAGTGGGATATCGGTAGAGAGAGCCTTCCGGGTTCCATTATAGTACATTGGTTCTATAATATATGGCTTTCTCCACACTGCAGGGTCACGGCCAGGGCGTGATTCAATTCATGCGCCTAGTTTCCAACTCCCCAGCCCGGCTGTGGTGAGGAAGGCATCCCTAAGTCACACAACGCATGCTCCCAACTAGCCGCCGCACGACCTACCTGGATTGTGAGAGCGGCATCACTCCCATGAGGCCTGGCCACGCGGCTGTAGTTGATCACCTTTGCCTGCGGTGCTAGCTGCTGGATCCCTTCCATGACCCAAGCCATCTCCCTAATCTGTAGTTAACCTCGGGGTCCCATGAGGTGGGTGTGCGCCAAACCGTGGTGAACCGATGAGGATGTGACAAAAAGGAAGGAGTCCGCAAGAATCTCCCATGCAAACAGCTCCATCACCAACGGAAGGGAGAGGCCGTGGACCCGACGCAGGCATTTTGCCCCACGGAGACCTGCCCGGCAAGGGCAACATCACGATCCATAGTCTGAAGGAACAACGGTATCGCTGCTCTGTCTGTCGCGGCACGTTCAGCGCGCGGCAGGGCACCATCTTCTATCGGCGACGCACAGAGGAGGTGATGACGCTGGTGCTGACGCTGGTGGCCCATGGCTGTCCGGTGGCGGCGATTGAGGCTGCTCTGGGGCTGCAAGGGCGCACCGTGCGTGCCTGGGTGGAGGCAGCGGGCCGGCACTGCGAGCAGATCCATCAGGAGCAGGTGGTCCAGCCGTGGGACCTGGGGCAGGTGCAGGCCGACGAGATCCGCGCTAAGGTGCAAGGCGGGGTGCTCTGGCTGGCCATGGCGGTCGCGGCGCCCACGCGGCTGTGGTTGGGCGGGGTGGTCAGCGCCCAGCGCGACAAGCACCTGATCCGCCACCTGACCACGCTGATTGCCGCCTGTGCCCGGCCGGGCCTACTGCTGATCAGCGTTGATGGCTTGGCCAGCTATGTCGACGCGATGCGTCGTGCCTTCCGCGCGCCGCAGCCGACAAGCCAGGTGGGCCGTCCCCCTCTGGTGCCCTGGCCTGGTCTGGTGCTGGGTCAGGTGCTCAAGCAGTACGCTCGGCGGCGCGTCATTGCGGTCACCCAGCGTCTGGTGCAGGGGACGCCTGCCGACCTGACTGCTCTCCTGGCGACAACGCAAGGCGGCAGCATGCTCAACACGGCCTATATCGAACGGCGATGGCGCTACCTTCCGTGCGCGCTTGGCGCTGCTGACCCGGCACACTCGCGCGCTGGCCCGCCGCCCGGCGCTGCTGCATGCCGGCCTCTACCTGGTAAGGACACTCTACAACTTCTGTACCTATCACGACAGCCTCACCACTGCGGCGGGCCCACGCCGTACCCCGGCCATGGCCGCTGGCCTCACTGACCACTGCTGGACCGTCACCGGGCTGCTCTGGCACCGCATCCCTCCGGCGCTGGGTACCCCCGAAGAGGCGGGGCCGACGCTCGAAGGAGTTGCAGCGCCTCATCGAGCAGTGGGCGGCATGACCACGGTTAAGCGCCCCGCTACCCATCATGGGCGGCCGCTCCGCAAAACCTACTTTGCCTTGGCTGTAGCACTCCAAAGCCTGCACCCATGTCCAACCGATCGACTGCAATTCGCCGCAGGGACCTGTCTCCCTATCGGATCTATGCGCGACAGGCCGTCGAATCTATGGGCGACAGGCTAATCTACATGGCTGACAACGGGCACGAGTGTCGCCGCAGAGACTTCTGGGCCGCACCGTGCTCCACGTAGTGGAGCATGGATCAGGCAGGTATGCGGGCGAGAAGATAGGATAGCATGGTTAGCCCGGCAGAGTTGCGCGGGCCATAGGAGGGCATCAATTCGAGGGCAAGCAAGTGGACGCAAAGGTTCTATGGACTCTGCACTTACACGGCGCCGGCGACGTAGCGGCTGCCATGGCGTCGCCAGGCGTGGTGCTGTTCGGCAGTGGGCGGGGACATAGAGTGGATGATACGGCGGCATACCACATCGGGGCCAGTTTCAATAAGGATCCCTCGGCTTATTCTTGCTCGAGATCGACAGAGTGCTCGGGCTCGGCGGCACATCATACTACCTGCGTTATGGCAAACAGCGCCTGATCTTGAGTGGGTTCGCGATAGACGCGGCACAACTCGGGCCGCTCACGATTTGCCCCGATACCGCCCACCACGGCGGCCAGGTGGATCACTGTGTGCGGCCTGGCCCCGCGCAGCAGCCGCGACTACGACCTGCGCGACCCGCTGGCGGCAGGGCGCCTGCTGCGCGGCACGGTCAGCAAGCCGCACCCCTCGGCGCGCAGCCGCTCCACCACGCAGGAGCCTAAAGTGAAGCCGAGGTGGAATCTACATGCCGCTATGCCGCCTCTTGGAGAGCCGGGCTTAGGGGCGCGGCCACCTGGTCCGTGTCGAGAGCATCGGCCCGGCTCTGCACCTCCGTGCGGCAGCGCTGGATCACCTCGGCACGACGGATGGCCAGCCCGGCGAAGGAGGGATCGACATGCGCGCGCACGGCGGCGGCGGTGCCGAAGCAGGTGTTGGCGGTGATTTCTTGGCGCGTCCAAGCCCAGATGTGCTCATCGGCGCTCTGATCCGGGCTGTACGCCGGCAAGCGACGCAGGCGCAAGCGCAGGTCGGGCGTGGCCAGGTAGGTGCGCAACGCCTCTCCGCCATGGGCGGGCGCATTGTCCCAGATCACGAGGAGCTCTGTCGTGTGGTGGGCGCGGAGCTGCGTGAGGAAGGTGACCGACGTCTCGGCGCTGCTGTTGCCTTCTAGGGGCATGGCGTCCACCTCGCCCGTCTCCAGACACACCGCAGAGTAGTAGCTGGCCTTCTCTCCATAGCGGGGACTGGTGGATGCCACCAGGGCGGGCGTGCCCCTGAGCACCCACGTGCTGTGCAGATCGACGTCAGCATAGAAGTGGGCCTCGTCCACAAAGAAGATCTTGGCCCCGCTCGCCTGGGCCTCGCGGCGCAGCGTGGCATAGGCGGCAACGAAGGTCTCCCGCTTGGCCTCGTTCGCCTTGAGCAGCTGCTTAAGGGGGCGCTTGCGCACAAAGCCCAGCCGATGCAGATAGGCGAGACAACTGCTCCGCGACAGCGTGCGGCCGAAGCGGTCGCTGACGAAGCGCCGCACCACCTTCCCGTGCCAGTCGGCCAGCGCGATGCCTGCCTCGCGCGGGGGCCGCTGCACCGCGGCCTTGAGCTCCGCCTGCTGCTCCTGATTCAAGGCGGGGGGGAACCGCCGGTGTGCGCAAACGTCAGAGCTGCGGGGCCGTCGCGGCGGACGGCGGTCAGCCACCCGCCCACCGTGTGGGGATCGCGCCCCAGCGCCGCGGCCACGCGCGCCACGGGCCACCCCTGCAGCGCCAGCCACACGGCGTGCCAACGCTCCCGTTCGCGCGGCGTCGGGGCGCCATACAGCTGCTCCCGCACCACCTGCGCATCCACCTGCCAGCGCCCTAGGGTCTCCTCCAGGTCGTGCTGTTTCGTGACCGCCATCGTGGCCCTCCCTTCACCATGCCTGCTCTGCTCACAGCTTAGCGCACTATGTCTGCGGGTTCCACCCTGGCTTCACTTTAGGAAGCCGGCGCCGCCGGTGACGGAACGTAACCCGCCGCAAGCCACGCCACTGTAGTGGCAGTGGTTAGGCGGGTTTCTCGCGCGGCTTCAGCCATTGCGACTATAGTCAAAAAGCTATATGCTCAAGATATGAAGACGTTCACCTATCTCCTGAGGCCAAACAAGACACAGGAGGCAGCCCTATGGTCTGTCCTGATTGGCTCGCGGCGCCTCTACAATGCGCTGTTGGAGGAGTGCGTGACGCACTACCAGGAGACGGAGAAGCATCTCAACATCTACGAGCAGGACAAGCGGCACGGCTCCAAGGAACACCCCACCTTGCCCGCTGTGGTCGTGGACACCACACTCAAGCGGGTGCATCGGTCGTTTCGGAACTTCTTTGAGGGGCGCAAGGAGGGGCGACGGGTGGGGTTCCCCCGGTTCAAGGGCGCGACACGCTGGAACTCCTTTGCCTTTCGAGACGCCGGCAACTGCCTGGACGGGCGCTACTTCAAGGCGGGCAAGCTGTGCGGGGGGCGTATCAGGACGGTGGCGCATCGTCGCCTGGAGGGCACATTCAAGTTTGCGCGGATCGTGCGGCGTCCGTCTGGCTGGTATCTCCAGTGCGTCTGCGAGACAGAGCCGCACCCTCTGCCGGTGCGATCAGCGGCGATTGGACTGGACATGGGCATCACCTACCTGGTCGCCGATAGCAACGCTCACATGGTGCGCAATCCGAAGAACCTCCAGAAGAGTGCCGCACGCTTAGCCAGGGCGCAGCGGGTGCTCTGTCGGCGTCACAAAGGCAGCGCACGGCGCAAGAAGGCTGGGCGCCGCGTTGCGCGTATCCACGAGACGATAGCAAACCAGCGCAAGGACACCTTGCACAAGGTGAGCCGCCAGTATGTCAACGCCTACCAGATGATTGCGATCGAAGACCTCCAGCCCGCCAACATGGTACGGAACCACGCGTTAGCGCGGGCCATATCAGACGCATCCTGGGGCACGTTACGGTTCATGTTGTCGTACAAAGCAGAATACGCTGGGCGACACCTCGTAGCTGTGCCCCCGCACTACACCAGTCAACGGTGTAGCCGCTGCAAAGAGCATGTGCAGAAGTCGCTGTCTGTCCGGACACACGTCTGCCCCTTCTGTGGGTATGTGGCCGATAGGGACACGAACGCGGCCCAGAACATCCTCTTTGCAGCACAGAAAGGCGGGGACGCCGCCGTCGGGGACCAGGGGAAAAAGGCTGCCTCCGGGCAGTGGATATCTCCTGGGGAGAACCGAGAAGCCGCGGGGCTTTAGCCCATGCGGAGTGTCACCACAACGCTCTTGTCAGCCCAATAGCTCATCGCTGCCCCCCCGGCAGTAGTGTCAGGCCTGAGCCAGATCAACGGTAGAGTGTACGGTAGCAGTGGCTCATCGCTGCCCCTCAGCATGATCGTCACGATGGCCTCACGCGAGACAGCCCCAGCCGGCGCCCCGCTGAGCCAGATTGTCTACACTCAGTATATGCCCTGACCTTAGGATAGCGTCTATAGCCTAGATTGGCTATGCCCTGCCACAATACTTCTGCTGGCAGCTGTGTAACGCTCTCGCCCCACTGGGGCATAGCGGCGCTGGCCAGCAACAGGCATGGAGAGCCGGGGAGTGCTATACTAAAGGCACGACGGTCAGCACGTGCGGAGGTGTGTCAAGAAGTGGGCCACTGCGGCCCACTTCTTGTCTTTCCTCATTCTGGTGGAGTGAGCATAGGCGGGACATCTAGAGGGTACACCGACGCGTGTACGGGCGATCTTTAGATAGCGGTGGCTAGTCAGGCGGCAGGCTGCGTGTAGCGGCCCGTGCGGTCCTCACTAGCCACTCTCAGTTGACAACCGTGGAGGGAGGAAGCACCCATGCCCAATGTGTTCACGGGCGCTATCCAGCAGATAGCTTTTGAGAAGGGCCTGTCGCGTGAGGCGATTATTGGGGCCATTGAGTCGGCGCTGACCTCCACCTACAAGCGGATGTTTGGCACGGTGCCTGAGGTGCAGGTGCGCCTGGACGAGCACAGCGGCGAGTTCCGCGTGCTGGCGGATAAGAAGGTGGTCATTGATGTGACCGACCCGCGCACGCAGATCTCGCTGAAGGAGGCGGCGGCGCTCAAGGAGGCAGCTAAGTTGCCCCACCGGCCGGAGATCGGCGAGGTGGTGCAGGTGGAGCTGGCCGAGGCGCCCAAGGAGTTCGGGCGCATCGCCGCCCAGACGGCCCGCCAGGTGATCATGCAGCGCATCGGCGAGGTGGAGCGCGACCGGCTGTTTGAGGAGTTTAGCACCCACGAGGACGACGTGATCAGTGGGATCATTCAGCAGGTGGAGGGCCGCACCCGCGACGTTGTGCTGGAGGTGGGCCGCACGGAGGTGCGCCTGCCCCACGCCGAGCAGACCCCCGGCGAGCACTACCGGGCTGGTCAGCGCCTGAAGGTGCTGGTCACCGATCTGCATAAGGGGCCGCGCGGCCTAGATGTGAAGGTCTCGCGCACCAACAAGAACCTGGTCAAACGCCTGTTTGAGATGGAGGTGCCTGAGATCTTCTCCGGCGCGGTGGAGATCAAATCCATCGCCCGTGAGCCAGGGGTGCGCACAAAGGTGGCCGTCGCGGCGCGTCAGGAGGGCGTGGACCCCGTCGGCGCCTGCGTAGGCCAGCGGGGGGTGCGTATCCAGAAGGTGGTGGATGAGCTGAACGGCGAGAAGATTGATGTGATGGCCTGGAGCGCCGACCCCAAGGTGTACGTGGCCAACGCGTTGCGCCCGGCCACGGTGCTCTCGGTCACCGCCGATGAGGGGGGCCGCGCCGCCGTGGTGGTTGTGCCCGACCGTGAGCTGTCACTGGCTATCGGGAAGGATGGCCAGAACGCCCGGCTGGCTGCCCGGCTGACCGGCTGGCGCATTGATATCAAGAAGGCGTCCGATGTCAAGGCCGCCGCGACCGCTCCGTGATGACTAACCAGTGACGGGTGACTGCCATGATCAAGAAGATACCACAGCGTACCTGCGTGGCCTGCCGGACGGCCCGGCCCAAGCGGCACCTGGTACGCATTGTGCGGCTCAAGGAGGGTGGGGTGGCCGTGGATCGCACGGGCAGGCAGGCCGGCCGGGGGGCGTACCTCTGCCCAGCCCAGGATTGCTGGGTGCTGGCCGCCAAGCGCAAGAGCCTGGATGGCGCGCTGGAGCTCTCCGTCTCCGCTCAGGATTGGATTATGTTAAACGAATACGCCGAGGGTCTACCAGAGCATAGTTATTAGGTGTCCCGGTCGCGCCAGGCCCTGCCGCTACGTACCAGGTACGTGAGCGGCCGGGCCAGGTAGGGCGTGAATCACCGGGTGTAGGTAAAGGAGTACTGCATGCCAGGGCAAAGACCAGGATTTCGCGGCGGACGGCCAGGTGGGAGCCGTCCCGGTGGGCGCCCCGGTGGGCGCGGGCGGTCGGGCGGTCACCGGGGCCGCGGCGAGGGCGGCGGGGCGGCGACGGCGACAGCCGTGGCGGTGCGCCCCGAGCATGTCGAGCTGCCGTCGGTGATCAGCGTCAAGGAGCTGGCCGACAAGCTGGGCGTCAGCGTGGTCGAGGTGATCAAGGCGCTGATGAAGAACGGCATGATGGCCACGGTCAACCATGAGATAGATTACGATACGGCGGCTATCGTGGCCTCGGATCTGGGCGTGGAGTCCAGCGAGATGTCCGTGGCCGCCCAGATGGGCGACGGCCTAGGGCCGGCGACCATTGACGCGGCGGGCCATATCGAGGAGGATCCGGCCAAGCTGAAGCCCCGGCCCCCCGTGGTGACCATCATGGGCCACGTGGACCACGGCAAGACCTCCCTGCTCGACGCCATCCGGCAGACCAGTGTGGCCACCGGCGAGGCTGGCGGCATCACCCAACACATCGGGGCCTACCAGGTGGAGAAGCGCGGCCAGAAGATTACCTTCCTAGATACGCCGGGTCACGAGGCGTTTACGGCCATGCGCGCCCGGGGGGCGCGTATCACTGATATCGCCGTGATCGTGGTCGCCGCCGACGATGGCGTGATGCCTCAGACCGTGGAGGCGATTGATCATGCCCGCGCGGCCAACGTGCGGCTGATCATCGCCATCAACAAAATGGATCGGCCCAACGCCAACCCGGACCGGGTCAAGCAGCAGCTCTCGGACAACGGCATCCTGGTCGAGGATTGGGGCGGCGATGTGGTCAGCGTCAATGTATCGGCGCGCGCGCGTGAGGGCATTGACGATCTGCTGGACATGATCGTGCTGGTGGCCGACCTGGCCGACCTGAAGGCCGACCCCGAGCGCCCGGCAATCGGTACCGTGGTGGAGGCCCGCCTGGACCGCAACCGTGGTAGCGTCTGCACGGTGCTGATCCGCACGGGCATGCTCAACAAGGGCGATAACCTGGTGGTGGGCGGCATCTATGGCAAGGCCCGCGCCATGTTCAACGATCGTGGCAAGGAGATCAAGAGGGCCGATCCTTCCATGCCCGTGGAGATCCTGGGCCTCTCGGATGTGCCGGAGGCCGGCGATATGCTGGAGGTGTTCCCCGACGAGCGGTTGGCTCGCGCCGTGGCTATGGAGCGCATGCGCGAGAAGCGCGCCGAGGCGCTGGCCCCGGCCAGTCGGCTGGGTCTGGAAGACCTGATGGCCCAGGCCGAGGCGGGCCAGAACAAGGAGCTGAACCTGATCGTCAAGGCCGACGTGCAGGGCTCTATTGGGGCAATTCAGCATGCCCTGGCCGAGTTGGGCAGCGATACGCTGCGCGTGCGCATGCTGCACAGCGGCGTGGGCCAGGTCAACGAGTCCGATGTGTCGCTGGCCATCGCCTCGAAGGCTATCGTGGTCGCCTTCAACGTACGCGTTGATCCGGCGGTCAAGAAGACGGCGGACGCCGAGGGCGTGGATATCCGCTCCTACAACATCATCTACAAGCTGACCGAGGATATGACGGGCGCCCTGCAGGGCCTGCTGGAGCCGGTGTATCGCGATGTGATGGTGGCGCGGGCGGAGGTGCGGGCGATCTTCCCTGCCGGCAAGACACACAAGGTGGCCGGCGTGATGGTAGTGGAGGGCACTGTGACCAAGAACGCCCTGGCCCGGGTGCTGCGCAACGGGGAGGTGGTGACCACGGGCCGCATCGCCTCGCTGCGCCGGTTCAAGGACGACGTGCGTGAGCTGTCGTCGGGCTCCGATGGCGGTATCCTGATCGAGGATATGAACGACTATCAGGTGAACGACGTGATCGAGACAATCAACAGGGAGCGCGTCTTGTAGCGCCGTGCCCGCCTACCTGGCTAACTCGGCCGACGTGTCTCGTCGGTGTGTCGGGGCGCCCCTTGTGGGTAACAAAGCGCCCGTGGGTAGCTGGACAAACTGGCTGACGTATCTTGTCGGTGTGTCGGGGCTTCCGGGGGGCGCTGGGTAGCGGGAGGCGGCCCGACCATCGGCACAGGCTGGCCGCGCCAGACCAGGCGCGGGGGCCGACGGTAGACATGGACTACGCCCGTCTGTAGGGGCGCTCCTACAGATGGCTGATCGTGGGGAAAGGAGAGCATCATGCCCGGGCCAACGCCGCACCGCCGCGAACGCGTGGCTGAGGATATCCAGTGGCGGATCAGTGAGCTAATCCGCACCCAGATCAAGGACCCGAGGGTCGGCTTCGTCACCGTCACCGGGGCCAAGGTATCGCCCGATACACGATCCGCGCACATCTCCGTGAGCATCCTGGGCACGGCCGAGGAGCAGCGCGAGACGCTCAAGACGCTCAAGCACGCCGCCGGTTTCCTTCGCCGTGAGTTGGGCCGCACCCTGACCACGCGCAACACGCCGGAGCTGTGGTTCGAGCTGGATACCTCCATCGAGAGCGGTGATCGGGTGATGCGGCTGCTGCGCCAGATCGAGGACGAGGGGAAGGGTCAGCCGGCGGGCGTGGACGAGGCGCCGCCCGCGCCATGAGCGCCCCCGACGAGTGGGCTCGCCTGGTCGCCGCCCTTCGCGCGGCGACCAGCGTCCTGCTGATCAGCCACCGCTCACCCGACGGCGACACCGTGGGCTCGACGCTGGCTCTGGCCGCCGGGCTGCGCGCGCTGGGCAAGCGGGTGGGCCTGGCCTGCGGCGACCCTATCCCCTTCAGCCTGCGCTTCCTAGAGGGCTGGGCCGACTACGCGGACACCCTGGCTGGCCCAGCGTACGACCTGGTGGTGGCCGTGGATTGCGCCGACGCCAGCCAGATGGGCGCTCTGGCTGGGCCCGTACTGCACCTCACCGCCGCAGCCACGCCCCCGCTGGCCAACCTGGACCACCACCGCAGCAACACGCGCTATGGCACGATCAACGCCGTGGACGCCGAGAGCGCCTCGGTGGCCGAGATGGTCCACAAGCTACTTGGCCAGCTCGGCGTGGCCCTCACGCCGACCACTGCCCAGGCCCTGCTCACCGGCATCATCAACGACACCCACTCGTTCCAGAACGCCAACTCCACCGCGGCGGCGCTGCGCGCGGCGGCGGCGCTGGTGGAGGCGGGCGCCGCCGCGGCGGTGGTCAACTTCCACCTGTTCCGTTCGCGCCGCCCCCAGGGGGCCTACCTGTGGGGCCGGGTGCTGCCCACGCTGGCCCTGGCGGAAGGGGGCCGCGTGGCTTCGCTGCTGGTCACGCCCCAGATGTTCGCCGAGACGGGGGCCGACGCAAACATGGACACCGATGGACTGGTAGATATCCTTAGCGGCATCATTGGGGTGGACCTGGCCATGCTGATCAAGGCCACCGGGCCAGCCTCCAGCAAGGCCAGCCTGCGCACCTCGGCGGCGGTAGACGCGGTGGCCATGGTCACACCGTTCGGCGGCGGCGGGCACAACCGCGCGGCTGGCTGCGATGTGCCGCTGGCCCCGGCGGAGGCCCGCGAGGCGCTGCTGGAGGTCTACCGCCGCGCCGTGGGCGGGGGCGCATGAGCGAGGGCGGGCCGGTCAACGGGTTGCTATGCGTGGACAAGCCGTGGGGCTGGACCTCGCACGATGTGGTTGGGGCGGTGCGCCGCCACACGGGGCAGCGCGCCGTGGGCCACGCTGGCACGCTAGATCCGTTGGCCAGCGGCGTGCTGGTGTTGGCCCTGGGCGCGGCCACCCGCGTGCTGGATGCGGCGATGGACCTGCCCAAAGTGTATGTGGCCGAGATCCGGCTGGGGGCCACCTCGGCCACCGACGACGCCGAAGGTCCGCTGCTGACGGCTGCGCCCACGGAGGGCCTGACCGAGCAGGAAGTGCGGGGGGCGCTGGGGAGCTTTGTGGGCCAGATCCAGCAGCGCCCCCCGGCCTACGCGGCGATCAAGGTGGACGGCCAGCCGATCTACCGCGCGGCGCGGCGCGGTGAGGAGGTGGTCGTGGCCGCCCGCCAGGTCACCATCTACCGGCTGGAGGTGTTACGGCTGCGCTTGCCCCGCCTCACCCTGGGCGTGTGGTGCTCCAAGGGTACATATATCCGCGCCTTGGCCCGCGATCTCGGCGAACGGCTGGGCGTGGGGGCCTACCTGGCTGGCCTGCTGCGCGCGGCGGTGGGGCCGTTCACCGTGGCCGAGGCGCTGGCCCTGCCCCAGCTGGGCGCGGTGGTGGCCGAGGGGCGGCTGGGCGACCACCTGCGGCCACCGGAGACCGTGCTAACGGCGCGGCCAGTGCTGCTGGCCCGCGACGATGTGGCCGCCGACCTGCGCCATGGCCGGCCCGTGGCTCTGCCGGGCCGCCCACCGGCGGGGGCGTCGTGGGCGCTGGGGCCGGATGGCCGGTTGCTGGCCCTGGGCGCGGTCCACGCCGGGCCGCTGGGCCGCGCCGAGTGGCGGCCACGGCGCGTCTTTGGCGGGGACTCCACGCCGTGACCCCGTTGTGGACGCCGCCTGCCCTGGGGCCAGCCACGCCGGTTGCCACGTCGTTCGCCGAGTTGCCCGCGCTGGGTAGCGTCGTGGTGGCCATCGGCGCCTTCGATGGCGTGCATCGCGGCCACCAGTACCTGCTCTCGCAGGCGCGCGACCGCGCGCACAGCCACGGCGACGCGCTAGTGGTGATCACCTTCGCGCCCAACCCCCAACTGGTGCTGCGCCCGGCGCTGCGCCACTTTGAGCTGACCCCCCCGCCGCTTAAGGTGGCCCTGCTGGGCCAGATGCGGCCCGATGCCCTGGTCGTGCTGCCCTTTACCCGTGATCTGGCCGCCACCAACGCCGACGACTTCATGGACGCCCTGGAGGGCCGGGTGCGCCTACGTGAGATGTGGATGGGCGAGGACTTCGCCTTTGGTCATCGCCGCTCGGGCAATGTGGCCTACCTGATCGCCAGGGGCCAGATCACCGGCTTCTCCGTGCATGTGATCCCCCGCGAACCCTGGAATGATCTGGCGGTCAGCTCAACGCGCATTCGCCAGGCCCTGGCCGATGGTGAGGCGGACCTTGCCGCCGACCTGCTGGGCCGGCCCCTGCTGATCTCAGGCGAGCTGAGCGCCCCCGACCTGCTGCGCGTGCCGGCCACGCAGGCGCTGCCTGCCCCGGGGGCCTATGCGGCCCAGGTGTGGCCTGCCCCATTGGCCAGCCCCGCGTTGCCCCATGGGCCCGGCCACGGTGGGGTGCTGCGCGTGCCCCAGCCGCCCACCGACGCGGAGGGAGCCACGTTGCTGCGCCTCATCCATGATGGCCCCGCCGGCAGCGCCACCACGTCCATTACTGTGCAGGTGGCCGTGATGCGGAGGCAGGGCGATGTCTGACCTTGACGAACTGCAAGACAGGCTGGGGGTGCGTTTCGATAATCCAGCCCTGCTGCGGCGCGCCCTGGTGCATGGGTCGGTACTGACCGAGCCGACCATGCGCGGCCCCAACGACACCACGCCGGAGACGAACGAGCGACTGGAGTTTCTGGGCGACGCCGTGGTTGGCCTGGTCGCCGCCGCGCATCTGTATGGCGCGTTTCCCGGCCTATCCGAGGGTCAGCTGACCATTATGCGCTCAGCGCTGGTTCGCCGCGCCACGCTGGCCCGCTACGCCGAGCGGCTCGATCTGGGCCGCTTTGTGCAGGTGGGCCGCAGCGAGGAGATGGCCGAGGGCCGGGCGCGGCGGTCGGTGCTGGCCGAGGCCTACGAGGCCGTGTTGGGGGCCATCTTCCTGGATCAGGGCTACGCCGTGGCCGCGCGGGTGGCCGAAGCCGACATGGCCGGGGATGTGCCCGACGTGCTGGCTGGCGAGCTACACCGCAACCATAAATCGCTGCTGCAGGAGCTGACCCAGGCCGTGCGGCACATCACGCCGCGCTACCGCCTGCTGGAGCGCAGCGGCCCGGCCCACGAGAGCCTGTTCCTGGTGGAGGTAGACGCTGGCCCGCTGGGTCAGGCCATGGGCGAGGGGGCCTCCAAGCAGGAGGCCGAGCAGGCCGCCGCCGCCGTCCTGCTGAATGAGCTGCGGCAGGAGACGGCCAAGCCAGATTGAGCGGTACCATAATAGCTGGCGGGTTAGCCCCCTGGTGTGGGATCCTGGCGCGCTGGTCGCGTGCCCAGCGCGCTCAGCAGCGTGCCCACGGCGCATTGCCGCTCCAGGGGGTGGCGCAGGGGCAGGTCGGGGACCAGCGCGTAGCTGTTGCGCCGGCCCACCCGCTGGCGCGAGACGTAGCCGCTGGCCACTAGATCGGCCAGGATGCGCTGGGTGGCCCGCTCGGTGATGCCCACCAGACCGGCGACGTCACGCAGCCGCGCCTCGGGGTCGCGGGCAATGCACAGCAACACATGGGTGTGGTTTGTCAGGAAGGTCCACCCGCTCGGCCCTTCATACGATGAAGAAATCATGTATTTGACGTCCTGTTATCTATAGCGTATGATCAATACGCGACTTCTATGTCGCATGATACCACGCGGATGCAGATCAGGAGGGTAGCAGGTGGTCAACCAGGGAGCAGTGGCTGGGGCGATGGTGGAGGGCAAGCGCCTGGTGACGGTGATCCCCGGCGATGGGATCGGCCCGGAGTGCGTGGCCGCCGCGCAGCGGATCATTGAGGCGACGGGGGCGCCACTGGCCTGGGAGGTACGCCAGGCGGGGGCCAGTGTGTTCCGCCAGGGCTTGGCCTCGGGCGTGCCGCGGGAGACCATTGAATCAATCCAGCGCACCCGCGTCGCCCTCAAGGGCCCACTGGAGACGCCGGTGGGCTTCGGCGAGAAGAGCGCCAACGTGACCCTGCGCAAGCTGTTCGAGACCTACGGCAACATCCGGCCGGTGCGCGAACTGCCCGGCGTACCCACGCCCTACAGCGGCCGGGGCATTGACCTTGTGGTCGTGCGCGAGAACGTGGAGGACCTCTACGCGGGCATCGAGCACATGCAGACGCCCGGCGTGGCCCAGTGCCTCAAGCTGATTTCGCGCAAAGGCTGCGAGAAGATCGTGCGCCTGGCCTTTGAGTTCACCCGCTCGGAGGGCCGCAAGACGATCCACTGCGCGACCAAATCAAACATCATGAAGCTGACCGAGGGCCTGCTCAAGAGCACTTTCGAGGAGATCGCCCCGGAGTACCCTGAGATTGAGGCGCAGCACATCATCATTGACAACTGCGCGCACCAGTTGGTCAAGAAGCCCGAGCAGTTCGATGTGATCGTGACCACAAACATGAACGGCGATATCATCAGCGACCTGACCTCGGCCCTGGTGGGTGGCCTGGGCTTCGCGCCGTCGGCAAACCTGGGTAGCGATGTAGCTATCTTCGAGGCCGTCCACGGCTCGGCCCCCAAATACGCGGGCAAGGACGTGATCAACCCCACCGCCGTGATTATGTCGGCAGTAATGATGCTGCGCCACCTGGGCCTGTTTACCGAGGCGGGCCAGATCGAGCACGCCGTGCTGGTCACCCTGGAAGCGGGGGTGCTGCCGCGGGACGTCGCCGGGGTCACCCAACCAGCGGCCACCAGCGTCTTTACCGACGCCGTGATCGCCAACCTGGGTAAGCAGTCGGCCACCTGGAAGCCCCGGACCTACCAGCCGATCAAGATGCCGCTGCAGCCGATCCCCACGGATACCGTGCGCCCGGCTTCCCGCCGAGTGATCGGGGCCGATGTCTTCGTTGAGTTCGCCGGCACGCCCGACGAGTTGGGCCACAGCCTGGAGGGCCTGGTGCAGGATAGCGGTGTACGCCTCAAGATGGTCTCCAACCGCGGCACAAAGGTCTACCCTAGCGTGGGGGCCATGACCGACGTGGTGGACCATTGGCGCTGCCGCTTTGTGACGCCCGACGACCAGGGCGAGCTGAGCGACCAGACGCTGCTCGATCTGGTGGGCCGCGTCGCGGCCAAGCACCGCTGGATGCACCTGGAGAAGCTACAGGAGTTCGACGGGGCCGCTGGCTACACCAGGGCACAGGGCGAAGACTGAGCGGCCCGCCGCGGCCTCAGCCACGGCGGCCCGCCAGCTTGGCGGCCGCGGCCCGCCACCGGCGGCGAGCGGCCGTGGGGCTCGCCGCCGGTGGCGGGCCGCTCAGCGCGCGCCAGTAGGTCACCAGCGACTGCACATCAGCGATATAGGCGGCCACATCGTTGTTGTCGCTGCTGGGCGCATAGATGGGGATCACCTCGGCGACGGTTGGCAGACCCCAGCGGCCAATATACACATCGCGGATCAGCCGATACCAGTCAGTCACACTCTCCTCCCAGGTGGCGTAGAGGCGGTAGCCATCGCGGCTCGGTTCACCTGACCGGGCGCGCAGGTTGCCCACACTGTGCGTCAGCACCGCCTCGCCCCTGGTGCCGGCGGCGCTCTCGTGGACAAAGAAAGCCAGGCAGTAGGCGGGGTCAATCCCGTAGACCACGCCCAGATCGTAGATGCGCTGGCCCTGACCAGCCATCGGCGAACCATAGCGGGCCAGCACCCCTTCGATCACGGACACGCTAATTGTCGGCGGGCCGGCTAGCCCATAGCCCACCGCATCTACGCTACGTACCGCGGCGACGGCCTCCGCCGCGCTCGCGGTACCACCGCCCGCCGCGGCGGGCGCGGCAGTCGGGCGGGTCACCACCTGGACAGGCCTCACAGCCCGATCCGTCGCCGTCGCCAGCGCGGCCGGACCACCCTCGGCGGGTGGCAGGGCCACCAGCACCAGACCGGGCGGATTATGCCTGGCATGACCGGTCGCCACCAGCAGGCAGGCCCCGAGCACGATCAACGCGCCGACATGGCGGCGCACGCCGCTAGCCTCCGCGGGTGCTGAGCGACGCATTGACCGGCCCGGGCGCGCTACGCGCGAGTTGGAATGTGTGCCTGGCTGGCACGTTGAGATAGGTGATATCCTGGTCGTTGACCCGCAGGATCAGGTCGGCGGCCCCATCGTGGTTGACATCGGCCAGGCGCACCAGGGGCGCCACCAGATCCAGTCCATCGCCCAGCAGGGTGGGTCCGCGCAACACCCGTACCCGCGTCGGGTCGCTGCCATTGACCACCAGGATACTGATCTGACCGTGCAGGTTGACCGCCACGACATGGGTCGGCTGGCCGGCCGTCTCGCCGTAGCCCACATAGCCATCAGTCTGCACGGTGCGCGGGTAGCCATAGCGCAGGTCGTCCACCTTCTGGGTGGCCCAGGCTACCCCGTCGCCGATCAGCGTGTAGGCCAGCCAGACGGCCAGTCCCACCACGATCAGCGACGACAACGCGCTCAGCAACCGTCCTGAGCCGCGCCGAATGCGCTGAGGCGCGCCAACCGCAGGCAGCGCCAGATGCGTGTGTTGCAGTTCCCGCCGCACGACAGCCATTGTCTCTCCTCCTGTTCGTCTGTTGCCCCCGTCAACTGGCCGCTCAAGACAGTGCCAGTTGCTCTGCGTATAGATTAGAACAAATGTACTAAATCTGTCAAGGGGCTGATCACCGGCACGGAGAGAGAGTCCAGCACCTACCAGGGGCGATGGCGCCCCGCCGTAGGGCGCCGCGTAATCAGGGTAGTGGATGTGATGTGTATGCCATCATGGCGCTCCATCCGGCGCCACGCGCCAGCGGTGTCGGGCGTTCACCACGGCTCGGCGTCCCCTCTGACATCGCACTGGTCATCTATCAGCCCTGGACTGAGCAGTATGCCTCACCGCTATCGCAGAACCGCGGCGTAGCTAGGATGCGGGCGCTACCACCCAAAGCTGATCATTGCTCAAGGCGTGGCTGGAGCTCCACTAGTCGCCGATCAGAGCTGACGTGAGGGGTCCATGTCAGGGCGTGCCCCATGCGCCCGGGCCGACCTGAGTGTGGGGGACGCCCCGACCATTGCGCGATTCCCTCACATGATGAGTGCTACACGACTAGGGGGCCAGGATCAGGAACATGGCTTTCTGGCCGCGCGCCTCGGAGCGGAACCCCAGGCGCTGGTAGAACGGCGCGCCCTCAGCACTGGCGATCAGGCTGACCGCGCCGACGCCATGCTGGCGCAGCACGCCGAGCACCTCCTGCACCAGCAGGCGGCCTACCTCGGCGGCCTGACCGGACTCGCGCACAGCCATGTTGCACAGGTAGGCCTGGTAGACGCCGTCGGAGAGCACGCGGCAGAAGCCGACCAGGGCGCCCGCATCGTCGCGCACGGCGGTCCACCACCAGGAGTTCTCCAGCACGGGCGCATACCTGTCCATGGTCAGATCAACCCAGCCCACCGAGGTGAATAGCGCGGCCAACTCGGCCAGGTCGAGCTGGGGCCGATGCGATGCGCGCAACCCACCGGCGTCGCTCACCCTATCTGTTCGCTAGCTGGCCAAGCGCCCACGATGGCCTCGGCCTCGATCTCCACGAGCATGTCCGGGGCGATCAGACGCCGCACCTCGACCATCGTGGCGGCGGGCCGGATCGCGCCAAATACCTCGCCATGCGCCCGCCCTATCTCCGGCCACTGCACGATATCCACCACGTACATGCGCGTGCGCACCACGTCGGCCAGCCCGGCGCCGCAACTTTCCAGCGCCGCCTCTATAGTGGCCAGAGCCTGCCGGGCCTGCGCATAGGGGTCCCCTACGCCCACCACGTGACCCTGGGCGTCCGTCGCCGTTGTGCCCGACACGTACACGAATGGCCCCTGACGCACGGCCCGTGAGTAGCCCACCACGGCCTCCCACGGCGCGCCGCTGGAGACCCTCTGCCGCTCCATCGTCACTCCTCCGCGCCACGCCGATGGGCGTGGCTACCCGTTTAGTGTACTGTGTAGGCGGCCAACTCGGCCACGGCGGCCCACCTGGTAGCCTGGCGTTCGCCTTTGGCCGCGGGACGCCGTATGATAGCTAATGACAAGCCGCCCGGCGTCACGGTGAATCAGCTGAGGTCGCCGGCGCGGTGGGGGCCCAACTCGGCCACGCCGACGAGCGCGCCAAACCGGTGACGGTCACCGTACGGGACACTTGGTCATGGCACACTGCCTTTGTGATGAGAGCGAGATCTGGAGAACACATGGTCGTGGGTATGCGCTATCGCTGGGTGGGTCAGAGAGCGATGCTGCTCATCGCACTATTGGCGGTAGCCCCAGTCGGGACGTCGGCTCAGGCTACCACGCGGTCAACCCGGGTGACCAGCATCGCTATCGCCACGCCGGAGAAGGCCAACGACTACGGCTGGAACCAGCAGGGCGTGCTGGGCGCCCGGGCGGCGGCCCGGGCCGCTCACGTGTCGCTCACCGTAGCCGACGGGATCGGCTACGACACCGTGCAACCGGTGCTGCGCCGCCTGGCCGGTGCCGGGGTAGACCTGATCATTGCCCACGCCAGCGGGTACAGCACGATCGCGCCGCGCATCGCCGCTCAATACGGTGTGCCGGTGCTCACCTACGACGACCCACGCACCCTAAAAAAAGGGCTGGTGGCGGACATCGAAACGTCCAGTCAGCAAGGGGCTTACCTGGCCGGCGTGCTGGCCGCGCGGATGACCAAGACCGGCGTCTTGGGCATCGTCATCTCAGCCGCCGACACCAACTGGTTCAAGCAGTCTGGCGGCTTTATCGCCGGGGCCCGCGGCGTCAGAGGCCACCTGGTCTTCCGCTTTGCCCAGATCGGTCAGGGCGCCTACGCCGACGCGGCCGGGGGCAAGCGCGTGGCCCAGAGCGTGATCGCCCTGGGGGCCGACGTGGTCTTCGGTATGGGCGACGGGGCCTCCTTTGGCTACCTACAGGCTGTGGAGACCGCTCAGGTTGGTCACAAGGTATGGCTGATTGATGTGATCGGCAACAAGAGCGCTATTGATCCACACCACGTGCTGCTGTCGTCGGTGCTGTGGAACTTCGGGCCGATCTTCCAGCGCGCTATCGCCGATATCAACGGCGGGACCTTTGGGACCCACCTCTACAACCTGAACGTCGCCGATGGTATCAGCCTGTTGAAGACACCGGCCATACCGCGTGCAGTGTGGGACCTCATCGAGCGGGATCGCCAGGCTATCCTGGCCGGCAAGATCACGGCGCCCCTGACGCCTACCGAGGCGGCCGTGCGGGCGATGCTCAAGTAGGCCGCCGTGCCGAGCGCCGCCCATTGATCATGCTCGCGTCCTATCAGCCACAACCGCCTGGGCCTACCCGACCATGAGCGCGCCGGCCGCGCGTCAAGTTGCTGCCGTGGACCGGCCTGCCGCCGTGGAGGTGATCGGCATCAGCAAGCGCTACCCCGGCGTCGTGGCCAACGACGCGGTGACGGTGGCCTTTCATGGCGGGGAGATTCATTGCCTGTTAGGGGAGAACGGCGCGGGCAAATCAACCCTGATGGGCATCCTGGCCGGTCAGGTCACCCCTGACGATGGCCGGATCATGGTCAATGGCCGGGGGGTCCGTATTCCCTCGCCACGGCGCGCTCGCGATCTGGGCATTGGGTTGGCGCCGCAGCACGCCGTGCTTGTGCCGGGGCTGACCGTGCTTGAAAACCTGATGTTAGGCGACAACAGCGGCCTGCGCCCGCGGCGGATGTGGGCGACGGCCCGCCTGGCTCAGTTGGCTGGCCTCCTGGGCGTCACACTCCATCCAGGGGTCCAGGCGGGCCAGCTAGCCCTGGGCCAACAGCAGCAGGTGGCCATCATCAAGGCGCTGTGGGCGGGCGCGCGGGTGCTGATCCTGGACGAGCCGACCTCGCTGCTCTCAGCTCAGGAGGCCATCGCCCTGTGGAGCGGACTGGTCAGGTTGAAGCACACCGGCGTGGCCATTGTTATGAGCACACACCGGCTACAGGAGGCGATGACGATCGGCGACCGCATCTCCGTGCTGCGCGGCGGCCGGTTGATCGGCACACTGGATGCGGCGACGCGGGCGCCCGAGCAGGCGGAAGCGCTGATCATGGAGATGATGTTTGGCCAGGCCCCCGACTCTGGCGGGGCGCCTGTAGAGCGCCCGCGCCGCCCCCCTCTGCCCGGTCGGCCGCTGCTCGAACTGGCCGGTATAACAGCAAATGGCGGCGCGGGCACGATGGGGGTTAGGGAGGTCACGCTGAGCGTGTGCGCGGGCCAGATCGTCGGTGTGGCTGGCGTGGAGGGCAACGGCCAGGGGCTGCTGGCCGCCGCCATCGCCGGCCAGCAGCCCCTGGCCGCTGGCGAGATCTACCTGTCTGGCCATCCCGTTGGGCACCTAGGCGTGGCCGGTCGGCAGCGTCTGGGCCTGCGCTATGTGACCGATGACCGGCTGGGTGAAGGGATTGTGCCATCGCTCAGCGTAGCACTCAACCTGGTGCTCACACGCGTCGGGCAGCGGCCGTTCTGGCGCTGGGGCCGCATCCAGCAGCGCCGCATTGAGGAGGCCGCCCGCGAGTTGATCACCCGGTTCGATATACGCGTGCCCGGCGGGGGCACTCCCGCGGGCGCCCTGTCGGGGGGTAACATCCAGAAGGTCCTGCTGGCGCGCGCCCTGTCTTTTGACCCAAAGGTGGTGGTCTACAACAAGCCCACGCATGGCCTTGACGTTCGGACAACCCTGTGGGTGCGCCAACGCATCCAGGCTCAGGCCACCGCCGGTGTCGCCGCACTGATCATTTCCCCGGACCTGGACGAACTGCTGGCGCTGTGCGACGACGTGGCCGTGCTCAGCCGGGGTCGCCTGGCCGGCATGGTGCGGAACGGGCCAGGGGCCGCCGCGCGCATTGGGGCGCTGATGGTCGCGGGGTCGCCAAGCGCGCCGGATCGGGGGAATGGGTGAGCAGGCCAGGCAGTCCACCGCGACCGGCGATCCCAGGGGGAGAGCGCGGCATGGCGACTCTAGCGCTGGTGGCGCGCGGCGTCGGACCCGTTGCCCTGGCCCTGCTGGCCGGCGGCCTGCTGCTGCTGGCCCTGGGCCGTGACCCCCTGGCCTTTTATGGGGCCATCTACAGCGGCGGACTGACCCACGCGGCCTGGCAGGACAGCGTCACCCGCATGGCTCCCCTGCTGCTGATCGCCGCCGGGCTGATCGTGGCCTTCCGGGCCAGCCTGTGGAACCTGGGCTACGACGGGCAGTTTCTGCTGGCCGCCACCCTTGTGGCCGGTTTTGGTCCAGCCACCCAGCGCGGGCTGCCCACGCCGCTGGCGCTGATCGCGCTGTGCGGCCTGGGAGCCGCCGTCGGCGGCCTGTGGGCGCTGGTACCCGCCCTGCTCAGGGCGCTCTACGGGGTCAACGAGATCATCACCACCCTGATGATGTCGTTCATCGGCGTCAACCTGGCCAACCTCCTGATCAAAGGCCCCTTTCAAGACAGCTCATCGAATGTGCCCCAGACCGGCGTGCTGCCGCTGGCGGCCATGTTGCCGTCGCTGCCCGGCACGCGCATCCATGTGGGCATCGTGGTGGCCCTTGGCGCGGTGGTGCTGGTCCACTACACGCTGAGCCACACGGCGCTGGGCCTGCGCCTGGAGGTGCTGGGGGCCAGCCCACGGGCCGCGGCGCATGTGGGAGTACGGACGCCACGGCTGATCGTGACCGCCTTTGTGGTCAGCGGCGCCCTGGTCGGGCTAGCCGCGGCAGTGGAGATCCTGGGCGTGTGGGGCTACGTGCGCACCGACTGGAACCCCGCCTTTGGCGACGCCGTGATCCCCTTCGTCTTTCTAGCCCGGCTGCACACGCTGGGGGCAGGCCCTTTCATCGCCTTCTACGCCATCCTGTCCATCGGAGGCGAGTACGCCACCCAGCAGGCTGGGCTGCCCACCGATTTCCTGCTCGTGCTGATCGGCCTGATCTTGCTGTTTATGACCATCACCGAGTACCTGGGCCGGCGGCGCGGCGCGGCGGAGAGCTACCTGCCGGCCGGCCTGAGCGGGGCGTTAGGCGGGCGCAACGACGGTGCATGACCTGTTCAGCGTCGTGACCATCACGGCCCTGCTCAGCGGCGGCGTAGCCGCGGGCGTGCCGCTGCTCCTGACCGGCCTGGGCGAACAGATCGCCGAGCGCGCCGGCGTGCTCAACATCGGCATTGAGGGCATCATGCTGGGGGGGGCCTACGCCGGGTTCTTGGGCGCTTACCTGGGCAACGGGGCGTGGTGGGGCTTTGTGGCGGGCGCGGGCGCGGGCGCCGCCATTGGCCTGGTTGTGATCGTGCTGTGCGTCTGGCTAGGCCTCGATCAAATCGTGGTGGGTATCGGGCTGACCATCGGTACACGTGGCCTGACCAGTGTGCTGCAGGGGGCCCAGTTCGGCACGACGTATCCGCGTCTGGGCGCCACGCCCACCCTGCCCCTACCGCTGCTCTCCGATCTCCCCGTCGTGGGCAGCGGGCTGTTCGATCAGCCTCTGCCCGTCTACCTGGCTGTGGGCCTTGTCGGGCTGGCCCACTGGACCTTCCGCTCCACTATGCTGGGTCTCAACCTGCGGGCCGCCGGTGACCGGCCCGCCGCCCTGGACGCCGCTGGGGTCAGCGTGGCGGCCACGCGGGCCTGGGCCGAGCTAGTGGCGGGCGCCCTGATCGGTCTGGGCGGCGCCTACCTGGCCATCGTGGGCGCGGGCATCTTCGTGCCATTCATGACCCACGGCCAGGGCTATATCGGGCTGGTCGTGGCCATGCTCGCGCGTGGCCACCCTCTGTGGGTGCTCTACGGGGCCTATCTGTTCGGCCTGGCCCTCTCGCTGCAGACGGTCTTGCAGCTGACGGGCATCGGCGTCTCCACCGACCTGGTCAATATGCTGCCCTTCGCCGCCGTGATGGTCACTCTGATCATCTTCGCCCGGCGCTCCTACCTGCCCGCCGCGTTGGGTCGGCCGTACGTGCGCGGAGAGCGCCACTAGCCACGCCCCTTGCGGCGGTCCGCCGCCATGCCGCTCGCCAGAGGGTGCGCCTATGCATGGGGATCGCCAAAAGGGGCCGAAGACCGGGGCCAGTGTCGTGGCGCCGCTGGTCCGGTGGTATGCTGAGGATGCGCCGCCCCTGCCGCGGCGCGTAGCGCCCGCACGGGAGGAATGCGCGATGGATTTTATCCAGGACTACACGCCTCTGCACCTATCAGCGCGCATGAACGCCGGCCCCGACACCCTACCTGGCCACAGCCTGCCGGTAGGCCGGCAGGTGTTCCGCGGCTTGCCCTTCCAGATCGGCCCACCGGTCACCGCCGCCGGACCCTGCTTCCTGCGTCTGGCCGGAGGCGATGAGCCAGTCACGCTCCCCGTTGACGGACAGACCGCCTACCACGTCATCTTCGCCCATCGGCTCCTGGAGTCGCGCCTGCCTGACGGCGGCCCCCTCGGCGAGGTGGTCGCCCTCTACGTCGTCACCTATGACGATGGGAGCCAGGAGCGGCTGGCGGTGCGCGACCGTTTTGAGATCGCCACGGCGCCCACGGCCTGGGGCCAGTTGCCCTTTCTGGCCGTGCCTGACCTGCCCGACGCCCTGCCGCCACGCTACCAGGGCGCCTGGGGCGACGCCGGTGAGCGACTGACCGAGGTGGAGCAGGCCTGGCCAGGGGCCTACTACCTGTGGGCCTGGGCCAACCCCCACCCCCAGCGGGCCCTGCGCTCCATTGAGGTGCAGCCAGCGGGGCCCGCCTTCCTGCTGGCCGCCGTCACACTGGGGCGCCTGGACGAGGAGCCGTTCTGCCGCGCCGCCGCCAGCACAGTCAAGATTACCCTGCCTGACCCGGAGGACGCCGCGCGCCCCTTCGCCCTAGGCGTGACCGTGGACCGCGGCACGGCTACCTACCCTTACCCGCTGCCCACGGCGCCTCAGGGCTTCTTGGATCGGCCCATGGGTGGCTTTGGCGCACAGGCCAACCCTGGCAGTTCGCCGGCCTACGTGGAGGTGGCCGCCAGCCCCTCGGCCACGGTGACTGTGACCCAGGGTGAGCACACCCTGGGCGCCGTGCGCTGGGGCGACCTGGAGAGAACGGGCCGGGCCGAGCCGACACCCCGTCTGCGCGTGGAGGTGGTGGACCCTGGCCGCAACTGGGTGCGCACCACCGTCGTGGACGACGCCACGGGCCAGCCTGTGCCCTGCCGGGTCCACTTTCGCTCGCCCGACGGCGTGCCCTACGCGCCGCACGGCCACCACGCTCAGCTCAACGGCGGCATGGGCACCTGGCATGTGGATGTGGGGGGCGATGTGCGCCTGGATGGGGCCACCTACGCCTACACCGACGGCACGTGCGAGGGATGGCTACCCCGCGGCGATGTGCTTGTGGAGGCCGTGCGCGGCTTCGAGTATGAGCCATTGCGCCAGCAGGTACGCATTGAGCCAGGCCAGCAGGAACTGACTCTGCGCCTGAAGCGCTGGTGCGACATGAATGCCCAGCGCTACTTCAGCGGCGACACCCATGTGCATTTTCTGTCCACTCAGGGATCCCACCTGGAGGCGCGGGGCGAGGATCTCAACGTGGTCAACTTGCTGCTCTCCCAGTGGGGCCACCTGTTCACAAACGCCGAGGAGTGGACCGGTAAGCCCAGCGTCTCTCCCGATGGCCGCACAATCGTCTACGCGACCCAGGAGAACCGCCAGCACATGCTGGGCCACCTGACCCTGCTGGGCCTGAAGAAGCAGGTGATGCCCTGGTGCTCGGACGGTCCCAGCGAAGCCGAGATGGGCGGCACGCTGGAGACAACCCTGGCCCACTGGGCCGACGCCTGCCGCCAGCAAGGCGGCACAGTGGTCATCCCCCACCTGCCCACGCCCAACGGCGAACCTGCCGCACTGATCGCCACGGGCCGCGCCGACGCCGTGGAGATGATCCAGTTTGGGGCCTATCAGCACAACGAATACTACCGCTATCTCAACTGCGGCTACCGCCTACCCCTGGTCGGTGGCACGGACAAGATGAGCAACGAGGTGCCTGTAGGGCTCTACCGCACCTACGTGCGCATCCCCGGCGACGAGGAGTTCTCCTACGAGAGCTGGTGCCGCAACCTGCGCGCGGGGCGCACTTTTCACAGCGGTGGCCCGATGCTACGCTTCACCGTGGATGGGCACGAGATCGGCGACACGCTGAGCCTGCCCGGCAACGGCGGCACGGTCGAAGTGGAAGCGTGGGCCGAGTCAGTGCTGCCCATCAGCGCGCTGCAGATCGTGCAAAATGGCCAGGTCGTGGCCTCCACCGAGGAGGCGCGGGGCGCGCGTTCCCTACACCTGCGCACCACGCTCACCCTGAACGGTCATGCGTGGCTGGCCGCCCGCGCTGGAGGCAAGGGCTACTTTGACACCGTGCCACACCACGACGTGTGGGGCCGCGGCGTGATGGCTCATACCTCACCTATCTACGTGGCCGTGGGCGGCGAGTGGACCCTGTTCGACCCGGGTGTAGCCACCTACATGCTCACTCTCGTGGAGGGCAGCCTGGCCTATCTGCGCACGCGCAGCCGCCAGCACAGGCCGGGTACGGTCACCCATTTCCACGGCGAGGCCGACCACCAGGCCTTTCTGGAGCGGCCCTTTCAGGAGGCCCTGCAGGCTCTACACACCCGTATGCACCGGATGGGCCTGCCCCACTGAAACCCGCCAGAGTAACCGCGTGGTGCGGGCTCACCGCCGATGGCGTCGGGCCAGGCCACGCTGCCTCTGGAGCACGCGTATGACCCGCAAGGTAACTACACTCCGGGCTGCCAAGGCGCCCCGGTGAACCGTGGCGACCACCCTGAGCAGCCCAGGCGCGGCGTGCCGGTCCAGCACAAGCAGTACCGCCGTGTAGCCAGGCGCTACCACGCGGCTGAGCAGGCGCAGGCGTGGGGGCGGGTGGCCATGGCTGTCTGCCACGGCGACCTCTACACGAACGCCGACGGGGCCGCGCACCATCAAGGACAGCACTCCGCCAGCGCGGGCAACGCCCCGCCGGATCCGTAGAGACAGAGAGAGGCCCCGCTGGCCGGCGCCTGACGCCTGGGTTGGCAGCCTGGGCGCGGGAGCAGGTAGCGTGGTAGCCGTGGAACCCCCGCTGGCTGGTGAGGTAGCGGAGGGCCCAGGTGGCCCAGTAGCGTCAGGACCTGGTGTGCCCACCACCTTCGTGCTGGACGTCGGCGGCGTGGGGGTCACCGTCGCCTCGCCGTCGCGTTCCGCCGGGGGACCAGTGCTGGTAGCGCCGGGCTGCGTGGGGGAGGGCAAGGGGGTCGGGCCGGTGGCCGCGCCGCCATCCGCGGGGGTGGGAGTATCGGGGGGCGGCGGATTGGTGGCCGTGGGCCGGGGTGTGCGCGTCTCCTCGGGCGGTTCAGTCGGGCGTGGCGTATGCGGCGCCGTAGCTGTGTGGGTCGGCCGCGGCGTATGCGTCTCCGTCGGCGTCTCCGTGGGCCGCGTCGTGTGCGTGGCCGTAGGTGTGTGCGTGGCCGTAGGTGTGTGGGTCTCCGTGGGCGTGTAAGGGACGCGGCAAAAGCTACGTCTCCCGGAGGCAGGGAGGGGAAGAGGGGATGTCGATGAAGTACTTGGCCAGGTGCGGCAAGCGCGTGACCTGGGCTTCGACAGCGGCCATGGCCTCTTTGGT
>JAABUM010000239.1_pt1 | contig 110533 bp, 104 predicted proteins | sample 5559161 | NCBI WGS metagenome assembly JAABUM01 (sample SAMN10711868, study PRJNA513369) | rock metagenome | isolation source: Antarctica rocks | place: Antarctica: Victoria Land, Siegfried Peak nord
CGTCCGCCACAGACCCAGCCTGCCGCGAAGCCGGCACCTCTGTCATCGTCGCACTCATCAGGAAACCCTCCTTCCCGCCCTCCAAGACACTGATCAGGACGGTCCTGGTGCCTCACCCAAGGTTGACCGAGAGGGGCATGGCCTGAGCCTGGCTCAGTCGCTGTTCGGCTAGCCATGCCGCACCCGATCCAGCGGCCATCTGCGGTCACGCGTGCACTCTCGGATCGCACATGGATCGCACGGACCCGTCGAACGGCGCGTGCGTGATGGTGTTTCTGCACGTCAGCCTGGTGCAGCGGGCTGCGTGCACTGAGTCTTGTAAACAGGGGGTTGGGGGTTCGAGTCCCCCGCCGGCTCGGTTCCCAGACGAACCGGCCATAGAGGTCGGTGCGCCGTGCCGCCCGCTCCGGCGGAGGCCGGGCGTTTGCGCATCCCCTTCGTCACGCGAACAGAAGCGACGAGGGCGCGACCTTCGGCGGCGGGTGCATGCCCGTTCAGCCTTCGGATCGGCCAGGGCCAGTGGGTGGACCCACCCGTCAATCGCCGGATGTCTTGCCAGAGGGATCAGCGGTGGCTTACGATCCCGCCTAACGGTTCTAACCTTTAGAGCCATTGATCCGGCTCGACGGCGAGCCGGCGCGGAAGAGGAGCCCTCATGGCCAACGCTCACAGTCAACGTCGCTTCCTTTCCGCCTGGCGCGGCACCTCCACGCTCGCCGCGGTGGCCTCGTCGGTGTTGGCCGTCGCGGTCCTCGCGGGCTGCAGCTCTGGGTCCGCGTCGGGCTCGAGCCCTGCTGGGTCGGCGTCGGCGGGGCAGGGGGCGGATGTGACCGCGGCCAAGGCCGTCATTGCCCCGTTCCTCGGCCAGCCGAGCACCTTCCCGGTGACGGAGCCGCTGAGCAAGCCGTGGGCGGCCGGTAAGAAGTTCGCCTTCCTGCAGTGCTCGACGCCGGTATGCGGTCAGGTGGCCAAGTCCTTCACGGCGGCGATCCAGGCGCTCGGCGCCGAGGCGACGGTCGTCAATGCCGGGGCCACGGCACAGACGGCCCAGGCCGCCGCTTCGAGCCTGCTAGCGCTCAAGCCGGATGCGGTCATCCTGAGCGGCGCGGACCCGGTGCTCTACGGCGGGGGGCTGAAGGCGCTCGCCGACGGCGGCGCGAAGGTGGTCTCGATCCAGATCAACAAGGACGTCACGCCGTACGGCATCTCGTTCAACTACCTCGGATCCAACCTCAGCCAGCAGAACGGAAAGCTGCTGGCCGACTGGGTGATCGCCAACAAGGGCGCTGACGCCGATGTGGTGGTCTACGGCCTGCCGGCCCTCGATCTCTCTGCCCCGCTGCAGAAGGCCTTCGAGGACGAGATGAGCAAGAACTGCTCGTCCTGCAAGGTCCGGGCTGTTCCCATCGATGTGGCCACGGTCGGGACGACCGCGCCGCGCACGATCGTCACCGACCTGCAGGCGCACCCGAAGACCAACGTCGCGGTGTTCGTCAGCTTCCAGGTCGCCACCGGCCTGCCGGCGGCGCTGAAGGCGGCCGGCCTGTCGGTCACGACCGTCGGCTTCGCGCCGACGACCGGCGTCCTGCAGGACATCAAGGACGGGAACCTGACCGCCGGGTTGGCCATTGACTTCCCGACGTCGATCTGGACGGCCGTCGACGCGGCCGCGCGCCTGGTGCAGGGGGACCAGCCCACCAAGGGTGAGCAGGCCGGTCAAATCCCCGAGCAGTTCCTGGAGCAGAAGGACATCACGTTCGACCCGACCAAGGGCTGGACCGGCTACCCGGACTACGCGCAGCGGTTCACCAAGCTGTGGCAGCCGGCCGGCTGATGACCGACTCCTCGGTGCTGCTCCGGGTGAGCGGCATGTCGAAGACGTTCCCGGGGCTCAAGGCGCTGGACAACGTGTCTCTGGAGGTTCGTTCCGGTGAGGTGGTCGCGGTGCTGGGCCACAACGGATCCGGCAAGTCGACGCTCGTGAAGATCCTTGCCGGGGTCTACCAGGCCGATCCCGGTGCGAGGGTCCAGGTCCGAGACGCCGAGGGCGCGATGGCCTCCGGAGTCGCGGGAGGGCAAGGACTGCACTTCATCCACCAGGACCTTGGACTCGCCGACATCTTGACGACGGTGGAGAACCTCGGGTTGGGCCGGACGCCTCGAGGACGGGGACTGGCCCCGGTTCGCCGCGGCGCAGAACGACGCCATGCACAGGAGCTCATCGCCCGGTTCGGTGCGCACTTCGACGTATCCGTGCCGGTGGGAAGACTGTCTCCGGCGCAGCGAGCGATCGTAGCGATCGCCCGGGCGATGGACGGTTGGACCCGGCCGGACAACGTCCTCGTGCTCGACGAACCAACGACCGCGTTGAACGGCACCGAGGTGCGGGTCCTGTTCGGGGCCGTCCGGCGCGTGGCCGAGTCCGGGGCCGGGGTCGTCTTCATCTCCCATCGCCTGGACGAGGTGATGGACCTGGCCGACCGGGTGGTCGTGCTACGCGACGGGCGAGTAGTGAGCCAGGAGAAGACGAGCCGGCTGAACCATGGCGCGATCGTGCGACTCATCGCCGGGCGCGACATCGCGGACGTCACCGGGTCGGAGGACGACGGCAGCGGTGAACCGGTCCTGACCGTCACCGAGGTGAGTGGTCAAGGCATCGAACATCTGTCGCTGACCCTGCGGGCGGGGGAGATCGTCGGGGTCGGGGGTCTGTTGGGCTCTGGTCGTGAACACCTGGGTCGGTTGCTCTTCGGCGCCCAGCACCGTTCCGGCGGTCGGGTCGAGATCGCCGGCGACGAGCTGGCCGCGGACGACACGGTGGGGGCGATCGAGGCGGGGATGGCCTACGTGCCGGCCGACCGGCGTCGAAGCGGTGCGGTGATGGACATGAACGTGCGGGAGAACATCACCCTGCCCGCGATGCGGTCGCTCAGGCGCGGCATGGGCCGGCTGGACCGTCAGGCGGAGCGAGACGAGACCCGAGCCTGGGCGCATACCGTAGGCCTGCGACCCCCCAACCCGGAGCAGCCGCTCAAGCTGTTCAGCGGCGGGAACCAGCAGAAGGTGGTGCTCGCCAAATGGCTGCGCACCGGACCTCGCGTCCTCATCCTCGACGAGCCCACCCAGGGCGTCGACGTCGGAGCCAAGGCGGCCATCTACGAGCTGATTCTGGCGGCCAGCCGGGCGGGGGCCGGAGTGCTCCTGATCTCGTCGGACACCGAGGAGCTCGTGACCTTGTCGAGCCGGGTGCTGGTGCTCAAGGACGGGCGGGTCGTCAGCGAGGTGCCCCGCTCGGCCCTGAGTGCGGAGCGCCTCGTGCGTGACGAGCTCGGCCTGCAGGTGGAACCCGCATGAGCGCGGTGCGAGGCGATCAGAAGAACGGCATCGAACCAGTCGGGCGGTTGGAGCCAGCGCAGGCCGTCGACAACCCACCGGTCCCGACGCCGATGGGTTCGGCCGCGGATCCGTCATGGCCCGTCCGGCTGCGGCGGGGGTTGGCCTTCCGGAACGCGGCGGCGCTTTATCTTTTGGTACTGATGGTCATCGTCTTCGGGCTCTGGATCCCGGACACGTTCCTGACGCTGGGGACGTGGCGGTCGCTGCTGTCCAACGAGGCGATCAGCTGCATGGTGGCGGTCGGCCTGGTCGTCCCGATCGCGGCCGGGGTGGTGGACCTGGCGATCGGCACCGAGGTCGGGCTGGGCGCGATCCTCGTGGCTCGGTTGCTGGTCGGCACGGTACCGATCCCCGTGGCGATCCTGTTGGCCCTGCTGGCGGGTGCGGCCGTCGGAGTCTTCTCATGGCTGATGATCACCCGGGCCCGGATCCCGTCGTTCATCGCCACGCTGGCCGTGAGCTCGCTGCTGGTCGCGGCCATCGCATGGATCTCCGGCAGCCAACAGATCGTCAACCTGCCGCCCGAGTTCGCCCAGGTCGGCACCGGACAGCTCCTCGGTCTGACCTGGCCGTTCTGGATCATGCTCATCGTCGCCGTTCTGCTGTGGTACGTCCTGGAACGCACCCCGGTGGGCCGGCGCATCTACGCCACCGGCGGTAACCCTGACGCCATGGGTGGCAACGCCGAGGCCGCGGCCCTCGCGGGGGTGCGGACGTCCCGCATCATCCTCTTGGCCCTAGTCACCTCGGGTGTCGTTGCTGGGTTGGCGGGGCTGCTGCTGACCAGCCAGCTCTCGGCCGGGGACCCGAGTGTGGGTCCGGGGTACCTCCTGCCGGTCATCGCGGCGGTGTTCCTCGGGTCGACCCAGTTCCGCGGTGGGCGGTTCAACGTCTGGGGCACCGTGGTCGCCGCCTACGTGCTGGCGGTCGGCGTCAAGGGCTTGCAGCTGGCCGGGCTGCCGATCTGGATCCCCGACCTGTTCAACGGCGCCGCCCTCCTGCTCGCCGTCGGGCTCGCCGCCTGGCGCCGGCCCGCGGAGTCGCGCCGGGAAGCCGTCGTCCGATTGCTGCGCACGAACACCTCGATCGCTCGGACCAGGAAACAGGAGCGGCGCCGCGAGCTGGCGGCTCGGATGGCCGGCCTGGATGTGGCCACCGTGTCTGGCGACCCGACTCATGCTTCGTCGTCGGCGCAGCACCACGAGCCGTGGTCGGCGCGGTTACGGCGGGGGTTGGCGTTCCGGAACGCGGCGGCGCTCTATCTGTTGCTGCTGATGGTGATCGTGTTCGGGCTCTGGATCCCCGAGACCTTCCTGACGCTGGGGACGTGGCGGTCGCTGCTGTCCAACGAGGCGATCAGCTGCATGGTCGCAGTCGGTCTCGTCGTCCCGATCGCGGCGGGAACGATCGACCTGGCGATCGGCACCGAGGTCGGGCTGGGCGCCATCGTGGTCGCCCGCCTGCTGGTCGGCACGGTGCCGATCCCGGTGGCGATCCTGCTGGCGCTTCTGGCGGGAGCGGCGGTCGGGGGGTTCTCATGGCTGATGATCACGCGGGCGCGGATCCCGTCGTTCATCGCCACGTTGGCGATCAGCTCACTGTTGATCGCGGTGATCGCCTGGATTTCGAGCAGCGAGCAGATCGTCGACCTGCCGGTGGAGTTCGCTCAGGTCGGCACCGGTCAGCTCCTCGGCCTGACCTGGCCGTTCTGGATCATGCTCGTCGTCGCCGTGCTGCTCTGGTACGTCCTCGAGCGCACCCCCCTGGGCCGGCGCGTCTACGCCACCGGTGGGAACCCGGAGGCCGCCAGGCTGGCCGGCGTCCGGACCTCACGAATCATCCTCTTCGCACTGGTCACCTCGGGTGTGGTGGCCGGGTTGGCGGGGCTGCTGCTGACCAGCCAGCTGTCAGCCGGGGACCCGAGTGTGGGTCCGGGGTACCTCCTGCCCGTCATCGCGGCGGTCTTCCTGGGATCGACCCAGTTCCGGGGTGGGCGGTTCAACGTCTGGGGGACCGTCGTCGCCGCCTACGTGCTGGCGGTCGGGGTCAAGGGGTTGCAGCTGGCCGGGCTGCCGATCTGGATCCCCGACCTGTTCAACGGCGCCGCCCTGCTCCTCGCCGTCGGTCTCGCCGCCTGGCGGCGAACTCCGCGCGAGGGGCGCAACCGGTTCGGTCCCCTTCGTCGTCGCCGACGCACGGCAGCGACCTCCGCACACCGCGCGCCGAGCGCAACCTGATTCACACCGAGGACAGGAAAGAACACATGACTCATCCCACCCACCCGCGACCATGGGAAGAGCGGTCTGTGCTGCGTCAGGGCCGGTTCGCCGGACCCGTGGTCGGTCTGAGGTACGACGCGCCCTCGTGCTCCGGCTACACGGATACGAACGGCACCGTGGAATACCGGGAGGGCGAGGTCATCACGTTCTCGGTCGGATCGGTGGTGGTCGGCACTGCGCGCGGGGCTGAGCGACTCACGATCGCCGACCTCGTCGCGAGGGTCGACGGGAGTCTCCACAAGCTGGCTGACCCCGGGTTCACCAACGTCGCTCGGTTCCTGCTGACCCTCGACGAGGACGGCAACCCGGACAACGGAATCACCCTGTCGCCGGCGATCCATGACCTCGTCGGGGAACGCCCGATCGACTTCCGCTACGGCCTCATGACCCTCCCGATGGCTCCGGTCGACCCGGTCAATGCGTTCTCGGGCGACCCCGTCGTCGCGCAGCTGATCGATGACCTGAACGCCGCGAGCATCCTGTCGGCCGGAACCCCGCGCCGGCTCACCTCGCCCGCCGCCGCCCGCAACGAGGTCCGACGCAACCTCCTCGGCATCCGTCGCTATCGCGACGTCAAGATCCCGCTGCGGAACGACTCGTTCGTGTATGCCGACGTCTACCGTCCCGACAGCGACGAGCCGGTCCCCGTGATCATGAACTGTGGCGTCTACGGGCGGGCCTTCATCCATCACTCCATCTGCAACGAGGACGACGCTGAGCACCACGAGCAGATGGAGGAGCGCTACTTCTCGGGCAACCCGGACGGGTACGAGTTCGAGAACCACGAGAGCCTCAACACCGAGGACTGGGTCCCCCGCGGGTATGCCCTCGTCCGGGTCGACAGCCCCGGTGCGGGCAAAAGCCCTGGCACGCTTGGCATCTGGGGTATCGACGAAGCGGAGGCCTACTACGACGCCATCGAGTGGGCCGGGGAACAGCCGTGGTCGAACGGCAACGTCGGCCTGTGGGGGATGTCGTACTACGCGGTGAACCAACACGCGGTGGCGAGTCTGCAGCCCCCCCACCTCCAGGCGATGATCGCCGTCGGCACGGACGCCGACCTGTACGAGGAGCTCATCTACACCGGCGGCATCCTCAACGAGCAGTTCTTCCCGATGTGGTTCCAGTCGGGGATCGTGCCCGCCATCTGCGGGGAGGTCGATGCGAAGGACTTCATGGCTACCGCCAGAGCCAACCCGTTCAAGGACTCGGACCCCGGCGCGATCTTCGGGCCGCGAGCCGAGGTCCTCATGAGCCCCGACCTGAGCAAGGTCACCGTGCCGCTCTGGACGGTTGCCGTGACGACGCACCCCAGCCACTTCCACCAGCTCGGGAGCAGCGAGACCTACCTGAACACCCCGACCGCGAACAAGCGGATCGACTTCTGGGAGGACTGGTTCATGAAGGCGTACTCCGCTGCGGCGGTGAACGACCACTCCGCCTTCTTCGACCACTGGCTCAAAGGCATCGACAACGGGGTCATGGACCAGCCACCGGTGCGGCTGGAGATCCGGACCGGACGCGGCGGCTCGTACCTCCAGGAGGAGAACGAGTGGCCGGTCGAGCGCACCGAGTACGTGAAGTGGTACCTCGACGCGTCGCCCGTTGACGATAGCCGGCTGCCCCGCGACAACGTGCTGCGCCTGTCGCGCAGCGCCCCGGATGGCGACCGATCGGTGCGGTACTCGGCCGAAGTGGACGTGAGTGCGCCGCCGGTGCCACCACCGCCGGCTTCGGGAAGTCCGGCCCCGAAGACTGCGCCCTGCAGCCCAGGAGCCAGCTTCGTCAGTGAGCCGTTTGACGAGGACACCGTGATCGCCGGCTACAGCAAGCTCGTGGCGTGGGTCTCGTCCACCAGCGAGGACATGGATCTCTACGTCTCACTTCGCGTCCTGGACGAGGACGGCCGTGAGGTCGACTACTGCGGCCCCGCCCTCATCCCAGGCATCTCCACCCTGTTCTATCCGCTAGCCAAAGGGTGGCTGAAGGTGTCGCATCGCGTGCTGGACGCCCAACGGTCGACCGAGTTCCGTCCGAAGCACACCCACCTTCGCGGCGACCATGCACCCCTGCAGGCGGGCGAGGTCGTGCCGGTCGAGGTCGAGATCATCCCGAACACCGGCTTGATCAGGAAGGGACACCGTCTCCGCGTGGACATCCAGCCCTATACCGGAGTGGGTCACGGTATGCGGCACGCCTACGACGCGGGCTACCACGACGGGGCGGAGAACACCATCCACACCGGGCCGGGGTTCCCGAGCTACCTACAGCTGCCGGTCCTGCCGGCTCACGAACGACGGGATGCACCATGACCACAGACACTCGACCGGCAACCGCAGCGCCGCAGGCGGCCGACATCATCGAGCGGGTTATGTCGTTGCGGGGGTGGTTGCGCGAGCACCAGACGCTTGCCGAACAGCAGCGTCGGGTCCCCCAGGAGACCGTCGATCGCCTCGACGCTGCCGACGTCTACAGCCTGACCATTCCGGCCCGGTTCGGTGGGGCGGACTTCACCACCCGTGAGCTTCACGACATCTACCGCGCGCTGGCCTCTGGCTGCGGAGCCACCGCCTGGGTCGTGTGGGCGGCCGCCGGGGGGAACCTGTGGAGCTACGCCTTCGGTGACGACGTCGTGACGCCCGTCTACGAGTCACAGTGGATCGGCAACCGTACCTTCGCTCTCGGCGGCACCTCCCGACGGATGTCCGGAACGGGTCGTCAGGTCGACGGCGGCTGGATGATCAACGGGGCCTGGCCTTTCGCCACCGGCAGCGTGCACGCCTCACACGGCTACCTCGCCGTCTTCTTCGACGACGACGACGACTCCAAGGTCGGGATGGCGCTCGTGCCCAAGAGCTCGCTCATCGCGCGTGATGACTGGGACTCGATGGGGCTGGCGGCAACCGGCAGCCAGACGGTCGCGACCGACGGTGATCTCTTCGTTCCCGATGCGTTTTTCAGTACCCCTGCACTCCTCACGGCCCGAGTAGACGAGCTGACCCGCGAGGGTCTTGGACCACGGCGTGGAGGTCTGGTCCGCTCGGTTGTGTCCGGCACCGGTCTTGCTCTCGGCATGGCCGACCAGGCGATGGAGGTCTTCATGACCGGGGTAGGCAAACGCGGCATCCCGTACTCCACCTATACGAGCGCGCTCGACTCGCCCGTCATGCACCACACGGTCGGTCGGGCCCACACGCAGATCCGGGCGGCGGCCGCGGTCGCGAACGCCGCGGTGGCCAGGCTCGACCAGTGCGACGCTGACGGCATCGACCTCACCCCACAGGAGGGGGTCCAGTACCACACCGACGTCGCCTACGTCTGGGACGCCTGCGCGGCCGCAGTCGAGACCCTGCTGCAGGCGTCAGGGGCCTCGGCGATCATGAAGCGCCTGCCGCTGCAGCTGATCGCCCGGAACGCTCGAGCCGGAAGCATGCACGCGGCCTACAACCTGGACACCTGGCTGGAGAACCTCGGCCGCGACCTGTGCGACGTCACCTCCGCGCCGACCTCCACGAGCGTGCTCGAACGACGGACCTGAGGTCGTCGTCCAAACCTACTGATCGGAGCCCACTGATGGACCTTGAAGAACTGAGTGCTCGTGCGCAGATCCACGACGTGCTGCTGCGCTACTGCCGTGGCCTCGACCGGGTCGACATGCGCCTGGTCCGCGGCGCCTTCCACCCCGATGCCTACGTCCAGTTCCCGGAGAGCCTGCACACGGGCTCGCTCGACGGGTTCGTCGAGTTCCTGTCCGCGGAGATGCCGCGGTTCGTGCGGACGATGCACTTCCTGGGCAACAGCCTCATCGAGTTCGACGGACCCAAGGTCGCCCACGTCGAGACCTACCTCAACGCCGACCACCAGGGGTCCGAACGGCACCACTGGAAGGGCGAGACCGTCAAGCTGTGGGCCCGCTACCTCGACCGGTTCGAGGAACGGGACGGTGTCTGGCTCATCGCGCGCAGAAAGCTCGCGGTCGACTGGATGTTCCGTTACCCCACTGACGGCTGGTTCGACGACCACCCCGACGCCTCGGGCAACGTCAGAGACGGCACGGACCAGAGTCTTCTCCCCGTCGCCGGCTTCCACGGCACCCCGGTCACGACGCAGGAGTGGCCCGCATGAAGCGGGAAGAACAGCTCGAGCTGGTCAGGAAGCACTACGCCCTCAACAGTGCCGGCGACTTCGCGGCGGCGGGAGAGCTCCTGACCGAGGACTTCTCCATCACGATCCCCTCCTCCATGCCGTTCGCCGGGACCTATCGGGGCAAGGGAGCCTTCCGGGAGCTGATCCCGATCGTCGCCCAGGCCGTTCCCATCGTTCCGCTACAGCCGGTGGCGACCACCGTCGGAGACGACTACGCCGTCGAGCTTGTCGAGTTCACCCTCGCCGGCGACGACGGCCCGCCATTCCAGGTCGCCGAGGTGTTCAGGTTCCAGGGAAACCACATCCGCGAGATTCGACCGTTCTACTTCGACCCCACGCCGATGGTGGACGCTATCGCGCGGAAAGCCGCAGCGACCAATCTTGAACCCCACGTGGACGGAGACACCCATGACTGAGAACGCGCGTGCGTACGTACCGTCGGCGCCGCTGCCGCCCGAACGCACCGGCCCCCTCACCCAGTTCGACCCGGGCACGCGAACCCTGGCTGCCGGATCCAGGATCGCGCCGCCGTTCCTCCCGCTGCCGGACGACATCGTGCTGGAGAAGGACATCGCCGTCACCCTGCGCGACGGGGTGACGATCTACGTCGACGTGTTCCGTCCGGTGGGGACCGAAGCCGTGCCGGTGATCGTTGCGTGGAGCCCCTACGGGAAGGGCCAGGGCGGTTCTCCCAGCGTGATGGGCATCTTCGGAATGGTCGGACTCGACAACGGGATCGTCTCGGGTCTGGAGAAGTTCGAGGGTCCGGATCCGGCCTACTGGTGCTCACGCGGCTACGCGATCTGCAACCCGGATGTCCGTGGCGTGGTCGACTCCGACGGGAACAGCGTCCTGTGGGATCGCCAGGAGGGCCGGGACTGCTTCGACCTGGTCGAGTGGCTAGCCGTCCAGGACTGGTGCACCGGCAAGGTGGCCATGAGCGGGACCTCCTATCTCGCCGTTGCGCAGTGGTTCACCGCAGCCGAGTCTCCGCCACACCTGGCCGCGATCAACCCGTGGGAGGGCGTCAGCGACGTCTACCGCGACCTGGTGATGCGTGGCGGTATGCCCGACACCGGCTTTGCTCGGCAGCTGCAGGTCAACAGCTTCTGGGGGAAGGGCCAGAAGGAGGACATCATTACCGAGGCGGACGAGCATCCCCTTATGGATGCGCTGTGGGAGAACAAGATCCCGGAGTTCGACAAGGTCACCGTGCCGGCATACGTCGTCGCGAGCTACTCCAATACCCTGCACACCGCAGGCACGTTCCGGGGCTGGCGGCGGATCGCCTCGAGCGAGAAGTGGCTGCGCATCCACAACAGCCAGGAGTGGCCGGACTACTACGACGAGGAGAACCGGGAGGATCTGCGCCGGTTCTTCGACCACTACCTCAAGGGCGAGGACAACGGATGGGAGCAGACGCCTCGGGTCCGCTACTCCGTACTGGACCTCCAGGGCGGTGACCGGACGAACGTCGCCGTCGATGAGTTCCCGCCGACGGACGTCACCTCGACGAAGTTCTATCTCGATGCCCGCTCGCGAAGACTCGACACGGCTGCTCCCGCCGACGCAGCGACGGCAACCTACCAGGTCGACGCCAACCCTGACGTCGTCTCGTTTCTCACCCGCTTCGCCTCGGAGACCGTTCTCGTGGGCTATCCCAAGGCGCATCTGTGGGTCGAGGCACACGGGTCCGACGACATCGACCTGTTCGTCCTCCTGCAAAAACTGGACGCCTACGGCACCCCCTTGGCGCAGTTCACCGTGCCGAACCAGAGCGCTTTCGCGCAGGACGTGACCGAACGCGGTGCGTCGATCCTGCGCTACAGGGGATCCGACGGACGCCTACGGGTCTCCATGCGTCACCTGGACGAGACGCTGTCCACCGACATGGTGCCTGTGCATACCTTCGACCGGGTCGAGAAGCTGTCACCAGAGCAGGTCGTCGACGTCGAGATCGACCTGCTCCCCGTCGGGCTCGTCTTCTACCCCGGTGAACAGCTTCGCTTCGTGGTCAGTGGGCGTTCGCTGCTCGGGACGATGATGCCCGGGACGCGTGAGTACGTCCCTGCCAACAGCGGGCGTCACGTCATCCACACCGGCGGCGAGCACGCGTCCTACCTGCAGCTGCCTGTGCAGGCGCGGTAGCAGCCCCGGCCGGGGGGCGTCGGGGCTCCGTGACCGACGCGCCCGTCAGGGTCAGCGTTCGGCCGCGAGGCCCGCGGCGGTGGCGACCCGCTTGAGCCCTGCGACCCAGAGGTCGACCTGCTCCGTCGAGGCCGCTCTCGGCAGCCCGGTCAACCGGATTCCCATGGGTGGCGCGTCGGCAGGGGTGGGCATGCGCACGACGATCGACTCGATGTCGTAATGCTGCCCGGGCACCAGGTCGGGGCAGTAGAGATCGACAAGCGCGGAGGTGGCTTCTTGGACCACCCGCTCCTGCCGGGGCAGGCGGTCGGACAGCTCGAACGCCGACAGCGCTGCCTGATGTCGCCCGATCGCCTCAGGGTCGGCGACGAGGACCGAGTAGCCGCGCGCACGCACCGTGTCGAGCAGGGCGGTGTTGACGTCACGCCGGTCCGGTCGCGCGTCCGACGCCCGCCCCAGCCACTCGTCGACGACGTCGTCGGCCCCGTCGACCAGGAAGATGGCACCGAGCGGGGGGACGATCGTCTGGCGGTGGCCGAGGGGCAACGAGAGGGGAACCTCTCCGCCGTCCGCAGCCAGGAGCTGCACCACGTCCCAGCGGATCCTGGCGAGCACGCTGCAGTGCGCGGAGAACTCGACGCTGAGGTCCTCGACGAGGGTCCGCACGGTCGCGGCGAGCTGCGCGGCCTGGATCAGCTCGGGGTCCGGGGCGGCGATGAAGGAACCGGGGGAGAACCGGCCGTAGCCGCCCTGGAAGAACAACAACGGCAGCGTGGACCGTTCGACGGCGAGCTCGTTGACCCGGCCGAGCACGAGGTAGTGGTCCCCGGCCTCGCGGACGTCCTCGTAGGTGCACTCGACCCACGAGACGGCCCCGTCGAGGATCGGCGCGCCCAGCGTCCCGGGGCGCCAGCTCACGCCGTCGAACTTATTGTCCCCACCGGTGGCGAACTGGCGGCAGAGCGGCTCCTGATCTGACGCCAGGACGTTCACGCAGAACGCCGGGGCGTCCCGGAGCAGAGCGAACGTCCGGGATGCCGTCGTCGGGTAGAAGGCGATCAATGGCGGGTCCAAGGACACCGCCGAGAACGTCCCGATGACCATCCCGGCCGGCGTGCCCTCTTGCGTCATCGCCGTGACGACGGCCACGCCGGTCGGGTAATGACCTAGCGTCTCGCGGAACAGGGCCGGGTCAATGTCCGCGGGCATGCAACCTCCATCGACGTGGACGAGCGGCACGGGGCACCGTTGCGCCTGGTCCAGCAATGAAACCAAGACCGGTTAAAGATGTCAACGGTTATGAGGGTATGCCGTCGGCCTGCCGACCGTCGGCTGCCGCCCGACGGCTCTTGACAGCACCGTCCCGGACCGTCAGACTCCATCAAACACACCAAACGGTTATACGCGTTTACACTCAACACCTACGTCCGATGACGAGGAGCCCACCATGACGGACGACAAGGCCGCCATCATCGAGATCCTGAATCTGTACGCGTTCGCGCTCGACACGCGTCAGTGGAATCTCTTTGACCGGGTGTTCGCCGACGACGTCCACGCGGAGTTCGGGCCGGCCGGGGCCGGCTGGAAGGGCCTCGAGAACTTCAAGCGCTCGTTCGCCGAGTTCCACGCCACGCTCGACAGCCACCAACACACCATGATGGGGCACCTCGTCGAGGTTGACGGCGACCAGGCCCACGCGTTCAGCTACGGCAACTGGCTCCTGATCCGCCACGCCGCCGAGGGCGGATCGAGCTGGCTCGGCACCGGGTGGTACGACGACGCGCTGGTCCGCACCGACGCCGGCTGGCGCATCCAGCACCGGGTCTGCCGACTGCAGTCGTGGAGCGGCAACCCGCTCGTTCCCGAGCCCAACGGCGAGCACGACCCGGACATGAACCTCAAGGTCCTGCACGAGTTCGCCGAGGCCGGCGACATCGCGTTCCTCCGGGCCATCGCCTAGAGCCGCGGCGGCGCAGCGTACCGACTGAGGTTGTCAGGTGAGCGAACAGAGCCACGTCGTGGTGGTCGGAGCGGGGCCGGTCGGTCTGGTCACCGCGATCCTCCTCGGTCGCGCCGGGTGGCGGGTCACCGTGGTGGAGAGATGGCCGCACCGCTACCCGATGCCTCGCGCCTGCACGATCGACCATGAGGCCCTGCGCATCCTGCAGTCCGCCGGCGTGATGGTCGAGCACCAGGCGCTGTTCGAACCCTCTCGCGGTGAACGCGGCGGCTATGAGATGCGCAATGGTGCGGGCGTCCTGCTGCAGGCGATCAACTGGAACCGGCCGGCCGAGTCCGGCTGGGCCAACACCAACGGGTTCTACCAACCGGAGCTTGAGGACGTGCTCGAGTCCATGGCGCAGGCCCAGCCCCTCGTGACCGTGCGCCGGGGATGGTCCGTCGACGCGGTGACCCAGGATGCCGACGGGGTGACCGTGACCGTCGCCGACACGAGCGACCGGTCTCGGCAGGAGGAGCTGCGGGCCGACTGGCTCGTCGGGGCCGACGGCGCCAACAGCGCGGTGCGCCAGCAGCTGGGGATCGGTGTGGTCGACACCGGCTTCCAGGCCGACTGGCTCGTCGTCGACTACGAGCCCATCGTGGACCGCCGGTGGGACGCGTTCGTCACGCAGTACTGCGACCCCGAGCAGCCGGCGACGGCCGTGAACAGCGGGCCCGGTCGGCGTCGGTTCGAGTTCATGCGCCGGGGAGATGTCACGGTCGACGAGCTCGGTCGGTCCGAGACGGCCTGGCGGCTGATGGAACCCTGGGGCGTCACCCCCGAGAACGCGCGCCTCGAGCGCCACGCCGTCTACACGTTCCGTGGCCGCTGGGCCGACGAGTGGCGTTGCGGCCGCGCCTTTCTCGTCGGTGACGCCGCCCACCTCATGCCGCCGTTCCTGGGACAGGGGCTGTGTTCCGGTCTGCGTGACGCCAGCGCGCTGTCGTGGCGTCTCGCGATGATCGCATCCGGTCTCGCCGGCGATTCGGTCCTTGACACCTACGGGCCGGAACGGATGGCTCACGTGCGGGAGATCATCGACGGCGCAGTGACCATCGGACAGGTGGTCTGCGAGCTCGATCCCGTGCGGGCGGCCGAACGGGACGCCCGGATGAGCGCGGCGCTGACGGACCCCTCGGCGGTGTTCGTCGAGCCGCCCCATCCCCGGCTCGGGCAGCCCTCGATCAGCGTGCCGGACGATGTGCTCGCGGGCACGCTGTCGGTCCAGGCACGGGTCGAGGTCGACGGCGCCGTCGGGCTCTTCGACGACATCGTGGGGGGGAGCTGGCAGCTCGTCACGCTCGACGTCGACCCGTTGCGCCATGTCTCACCGGACCTACGGGACTGGTTCTCGGCGATCGGCGGGACGGTAAGCACCGTGTCGGACGACGGGCCGGTCCGCGACGTCGACGGCGCCTACCGCGCCTGGTTCGAGGCGCACGGACGCACGGTGGTCCTGGCGCGTCCTGACTTCTACATCTTCGGTACGGGGGACCAGCAGGACGTCCCTCGGCTGTTGCAGCGCTTGCGCGACGCGCTCGACGCCACACAACCCCATCTGAAAGGTGCACTGACATGACGATGCGAGTGACGAGGGTCGAGGACGCCGAGCCGTTCAGCCCCGTCGGCCATCAGGGCGTCGGCCCCGTCCGCCTGCAGGGCGGGTCGCAGACTCCGACGACGGCGTTCACCGTGGCGCTGTCGCACTACCTGCCGGGGGGGATGGCCGAGCTCGCGCCCCAGGAGTCCGAGACCGTCTACGTCGTGCTCCAGGGTGAGCTGGTCATGGCCAGCGAGGGCGAGGAGCAGGCGCTCGGGCCACTCGACTCGGTCCACTTCACGCCGGCGACCATGCGCACCGTCGAGAACCGCACCAACGTGCCGAGCAGCATGCTGGTCATCCGGGCGACGAGCTGACCTCGTGAGCACCGACTCGACGACACCACCAGCTGGTATGCGCCTCGCCGGCGTCCGGCGCGACGGCCGGGTGCTGGTCGGATGCCTGAGCCCTGACGGCGCTCAGCTGACAGTCATCGCGGACTGCGAGGCGTTCTGGTCCGCGCCGACTACCCACCTGGCCGCGACTCCGGCCGGGCCGGTTCTGTCCGTGGCCCGGGACGAGCTGGTGCCGCCCGTGCTCGACCGTGCCCGGGTCGTGTGCATCGGGCTGAACTACCAGGACCACGTCAACGAGGGTTCCTTCCGGGACGAGGCACTTCCCGAGGTGCCCACGCTCTTCGCTCGCTGGCCGGCGTCCTTGAGTTGCGACGGGGCTCGGATCCCGGTCCCTGCGACCGAAGTCGGTCTCGACTGGGAGGGGGAGGTGGTGGCCTGGGTCGGGTCCACCCTCGTCGACGCGACCGCGGAGGAAGCCCTGGCCGCGGTGGTGGGGTACTCGACGTTCAACGACATCACCTCTCGGCGCGCACAGAAGCACACCTCGCAGTGGATCATCGGGAAGAACGGTGACCGGTCGGGGCCGCTCGGACCGATGGTGCCGGCCCGTGAGGTCGGTGACCTGCGCGACGGGCTCCGGCTGGAGACCCGGGTGAACGGACAGGTCGTGCAGCAGGCGAACACCGCGCAGATGATCTACGGCGTCGGCGAGACGCTCTCGTACATCTCGCGCACCTTCACGATCAACCCCGGTGACCTGCTGGCCACGGGGACCCCGTCGGGCGTCGGGTATGCACGGACGCCGCCGTGGCTCCTGAAGCCGGGTGACGTCGTCGAGGTCGAGGTCGAGCGACTCGGTGTTCTGCGGAACACCATCGTCGACAACGCCGCACGACACGCGAACAGCGCCGGCTAGCTGGTCCCGGACAGTCCCGCGTGCCGCTCCACGGCCACCTTCACCGCCGGCACGTCCCCGGCGATGATGGCGGCAACGAGCTCCTGGTGGATCTCGATCCGTTTCGGCAGCCACGACGCCGCCGACTCGGCGTCCTCGTCGTGGGTGGCCGCGACCGAGTGCTCACGGACGAACCGGGTCATGGAGAGATAGAGCGCCGACGCGGTCTGGTTGGGCGAGACCAGCGCGATGCGTTCGTGCAGGTCCCAGTTGGCGAGAAGGAACTGCGTGCGGTCCTTGCCTGCGGTCTTGAGCCGTTGAAGCAGCTTCTTGATGTCGGCGATGTCCTTGGCGGTGCGGTGCTCAGCGGCGTCCACGTCGATGAGCACCTCGAGGGCTTCGCGCACCGCGACCGCCTCAGCGACCGATGCGGGCGCGTCGGTGACGGCGAGCAGGGTGTGCCGGATGCGGACCATCGGACCGGCGGCCGTGGCGAACAGCCCGCCGCTGCGGCCCGGCCGGATCTCGGCGAGCCCGCGGTCGGTCAGGATGCGGATGGCTTCGGCCACCGTGGACCGCGCGAACCCGGTGCGGGCCTTGAGCGCGTCGATCGTGCCGATGAGGTCTCCAGGCTCGAACTCCCGGTCAAGGATCTGCTTCTCGATCTCGCTCGCGAGGACCTGCGCGCGGGTCTGTGCCACGTAGGTGCTCATGGTCGAAGTCTACGCAAGAAGCATCGCAACGGTTGTTGGCCTTTGCGGGTGTCGGCAGGTGTCACGACGACGACCAGGACCAGTCGCCGTCCTCCATCGGGGCCGTCTCGCTCGAGGTGGTCCGGCTCGACAGATGGTGGCCGTGCTCGGCCACCCGCGCCTCATGGTCCGTGAGGACACCCGCGGCGAAGTCCTGGTCGACGTCGCGGATGACCGAGTGGATGTGGTTGCCGTTGTCGACCGCGTTGACCATCTCGACCAGCAGCGACCGGGTCTGCACCCGGAAGTAGTGCGGAACGCCGCGCACCGACCCGCCGGCCCAGGCGAAATGGACGTGATCAGGCCCGTCGGCGTCGATCTGGGCGCGGTACTCCGCCGCGGCCACTCCTGGGAGCCGGGCGAGGTAGGTGTCGACGAGGCGGTCGAGCACCCCTCGCTGGCTCTCGGTGAGGCGGTCGGCACGGACGCCGGACGGCTCGTCGCGGTTGAAGGCCAGGGCCTTACGGTCCTCGGTGGTGATCTGGTACTGCGGCATCCCCAGGTCATAGTGGTCGGGGTATTCAACGGCACCGATCTTCGGCACCTGGCGGGTGACGAAGTCGGCCGGCGCTACGTCGTGGATGACCGCCGCGGCACGCTGGTCGTCGTCGAGCGACTCGAGCAGCTCGAAGCCGAGGCCCTCGTCGGCCGCCAGTGGGCTCAGCACCCCGGACCCGGAAACGGGCTGTTGGCCCAAGGCGCTGGGGGTCGCACAGATCCACCGTTGGTTGACGACGGTGATGTTGAGGCAGACGTGGTGCCCGAGGAACCGGAGTGACCACGTGTCCTCGAACCCCGGGCGGCCGAAGATGGTGAGGAAGTAGGAGTCGGAGGTGCGCCACAGTGGCGCGGCGACCCCGAGGAAGTCGGCCTCACGGGCGCGCAGGACGTGCTCGAGCTGCATGATCGCCAGGATCTTGGTGAAGACCTCGTGGGAGACGGTGAGGCGGACCAGGTCGAGGACCACGACCTTCTGGTGCCGGTCGAGCTGGTGCAGCGAGACGCCCACCCGGTCCGGCTTGGGGATGATGTCCCAGTCCAGCCGGCGTGGGTCGTCGAAGTCGAACCACGCCGCCGCGCGCTGTTCCGCCGAGAAGGTGTCCAGCAGACCGATGACGCCGACCAACAGCTTCTGGATCGTCGCCGCGTCCTCGTAGGTCGGTTCGGGCAGGGTGCCTGGGTTCGTCATCGAACACCTCCGGTGGTCACCAAAACACTATAACCGTTAAGTGGGTTTAGTTCCACTGGCCAGGTCAGGCGACGGCTCCCTTGACACCGGGCGCGGCGACTGGCCACAATTCGTAAAACATACCAACCATATTGATGGTAAAGGGGCTGGCGTGCCGGCGATCGAACCTCCAGGACGAGGCACAGGACCGGTGGCGATCGATGCCGTCCGTGTCCAGGCGGGAATCGTCGACGCACCCGGCTCGGAGCCCCGTGTCGGGTCGGTGTCGCTCGAACCCCGTCGGGCGGGCACGACCCTGGTCGCCGTCATCGCCGCCCCGGTCAACCCGTTGGACCTGCTCATCGCCTCCGGCGGTTTTCACTCCGCTCGCCACGAGTCCGCCTACGTGCCGGGGAGCGAATGCGTCGGGGTGGTGGTCGACTCTGACCGTTACCCGTCCGGTGCCACGCTTTACGGCGAGTGTCACGCGTCGCCCACCACCCCCGGGGCTTTCGCCACCCAGGTGCTGGTCGAGGACGACGACCTGCTTGCCCTGCCGACGGGTCTGGACCCGGTGCTGGCCGCCGCCGTCGGGAACTCCGGTGTCGCGGCATACCTGCCGCTCGTCGCCGTCGCCCGGCTGATGCCGGGAGAGACTGTGCTCGTCCTGGGGGCGACCGGCGCGGTCGGACAGCTGGCCGTCCAGATCGCCCGCCGCCGCGGTGCGGGGCGTGTCGTGGGTGTCGCGCGCAACCGGGTGGCGCTCGACCGGTTGCTGGACCTCGGGGCGGATGCGGTCGTCGACCTGCGGGCCGACGAGGACGTCGAGCAGCTGGCCACCCGTCTGCAGACCGCGGCGGGACCGGTCGACGTGGTCCTCGACGGCCTGTTCGGGGCACCACTCGAGGCCGCGCTGCACGCCTGCGCCTCGCGGGCCCGCGTCGTCAACGTCGGCAACCTGGCCGGGACGACCGCGCAGCTCTCGGCGGGGCTGTTGCGGGGTAGGCAGCTGAGCGTCACCGGGTTCGCCGGACTGCATACGCCTCTGTCGGCGAAGCGCGACGCCCTCACCTGGTTGTGGGCGGCGGTCGCCCGCGGCGAGCTGCGGATCGACGTGAGGACCTACACCCTCGAGGAGCTGCCTGCGGCCTGGCGCGCGCAGGGCGGCTCGCCGCACGCCAAGTGCGTCATCCTGCCCGGAGAGGCAGGGCGCCCCGCTGACCCTGAGCAACGAAGGAGCCCCGACGTGGGAGCGACGCTGCGATGAGCACTGCGCATACCGATCACGAGAACACCGGGGTCTTCGCCGGCCCGGTCCGCGGTCTGCGGTATGAGACACCGACGCTGTCCGGCCTGACCAACGAGCGGGGCGAGTTCCGCTACCGCGACGGCGAGACGGTCACCTTCCTCGTCGGCGGTCTGGTCCTCGGGGCGGTCGACGGTGCGCCGAGGGTCACGGTGGGGCACCTGGCCAACCGCGCCGACGGGAAGATCGAGAGGGTGCACGACCCCATCGTCACCAACCTGGCGCGCCTGGTGCTGACCCTGGACCGGGACGGCAGTGGCGAGGGCCCGGTCACCATCGCCCCCACGGTGCACGAGCTGGTCGGGCCCCTGGTGCTCAACTTCAACCAGGCCACCACGGATGCGGCGCAGGTGCAGGACGTTGACGGCACGGGCGCCACCGCCTCCTCCGGAGGCATCCGCATGGTCGCCTTCGCCGGCGACCAGAGCGTCGCCTTCGCCGGCGACCCCATGGTCACGCAGCTGCTGGCGAGGCTCAACGCGGCGCCTGGGGTTTTCACCGCGAACACTCCAAGGACGTTGTGCGACGGGGCCGCTGCCCGCAACCGGCTGCGGCGTGACATCCGCGGCATCGTCAAGACCACTGACGTCCGGATCCCGCTGCGGGACGGCTCCTACGTCTGCGCCGACGTGTTCCGCCCCGCCGACGACGGCCAGTACCCCGTGGTGATGAACCAGGGCTTCTACGGCAAGAGCTTCGGCCACGGCTGCATCGGCAGCGCTGAGGAGGCCACGCAGAAGGAGGAGCTGGAGGACCGCTACTTCTCCGGCAACCCCAACGGGCTGCAGTACGAGAACCACGAGAGTGTCGACTCCTCGGTCTGGGTGCCCGAGGGATACGTCTGCATCCGCGTCGACGCCCGCGGCGTCGGCAACAGCCCCGGCCTGCAGGCGCCCTTCAGCGCTCAGCAGGCGGAGGACTACTACGACGCGATCGAGTGGGCCGGGACCCAGCCGTGGTCGAACGGCAACGTCGGGCTGTGGGGTATGTCCTACCTGGCGATCACGCAGCACGCTGTCGCGAGCCTGCAGCCACCCCACCTCAAGGCCATGGTCGCGTTGGGCACCGACGCCGATCTCTACAACGAGGCGTTCTACGGCGGCGGACTTTTCGGGGAAGGCTTCTGGACGTGGTGGCGGGCGACCATGGCCGGCCACAACTTCCACGGTGAGCGCCGCGAGACGGACTGGCTGGCCCAGCTCCTCGCGACCCCGTTCGATGACCCGGCCGCCTACGGCGCGCGAGGCTCGATCTTCGTGAAGCCGGATATCGACCAGGCGACGGCCCCGGTGTGGATCGTCGGCCCGCAGACCGGCGTGGTCATCCACCAGGCGGGCAGCAGCGAGACGTTCGTCCGGTCGACGGGAGTGAGGGCCAAGAAGTTCGACTTCATCGACGCGTGGTTCCCGCACTCCTACAAGCAGTCCACCATCGCCGAGCACCTGCGCTACTTCGACCACTGGCTCAAGGGGATCGACAACGGTGTGATGGACGGACCGCCGGTACGCGTGCAGGTGCGGACGGGGAACGGCGGCGGTTTCGTTCTGGCCGAGTCCGACTGGCCGATCTCACGGACGGACTACCGCCGCTGGTACCTCGACGCCACCCCCTCGGACTGGGGCGGGGACGGGCTCCGCAGTGATTTTCTGCGGATCCGTGAGGAGGAGCCGGCGGCCGCGTCGAGCGCCGGCTACGACGCCCACCTCGACATCGGTCGACGGATCATGGCCCCGGTCGGTGTCGTCGGCGGCACCCCCCGCTGGTCGACCGGCGTCTCGTTCGTCAGTGACCCGATGACGCAGGACGTGGTGCTCGCGGGATACATGAAGGCCGGCCTGTGGGTCTCCTCGAGCAGCAGTGACATGGACGTCTTCGTCTCCCTGCGCGTGCTCGACGAGAAGGACCGCGAGATCCGCTACGAGAGCCTCGTCCCGCCGGTCGACCCCACCAACATCCACCCGGTGGGACACGGCCTGCTCAAGGCCTCGCACCGCACCCTCGACGAGGAGCGTTCGCGGCCGTACTGGCCGGTCCACACTCACTCTGAAGCGGACTACCGTCCACTGCAGGCCGGTGAGATCGTCGACGTGGAGATCGGCCTCAACCCCAGCAGCGCGCGCATCCGCGAGGGCTGGCGGTTACGCGTCGACATCCAGCCCTTCTCGCCCGCCGGCCTACCGTCGCGTGCCTACGACGAGAGCTACCACGTCGGGGCGCAGAACACGGTCTACACGGGACCCGACCACCCGAGCTACATCCAGCTGCCGATCATCCCGCTGGAGACCCGGACCAGTGACCCAGGAGACCGCACGTGACACCAGACACCATGACCATGACCTCGACCGAGAAGCGCTCCGACCGGCTGACGACGACCCTGGAGCGGATCCGCAAGCTCGGACCGACCCTGCGCGACCGCGCCGTCGCCGCCGAGCGGGCGGGCCGTCACAGCGACGAGACCATCGCCGACCTGGCGGCGACCGGCGCCTTCGACATCGCCAGCCCAGCCGAGTTCGGCGGCGCTGAGCTGTCCGTCCGGCAGCAGCTGGACGTCATCGTCGAGGTCTCGGCGTGGGACGGCTCGGCCGGGTGGACGGTGTGGGCCGGCTCCTCGACGAACTGGATTCCGGCGGGCTGCGGGCCTCGGGTCATCGAGGAGGTCTACGGCCCCGAATGGGCCGGGCCTCGCGTCGCCGGCTCCAGTCACTTCCCGGCGTCCCGAGGCCGGGCCCGGCGGGTCGACGGAGGATGGCTCGTCACCGGTGGCCCATGGGGCTTCGCGACCGACTCGCTCTGGTCGCCCTTCACCAACCTCGGGTGCATCGCCGACGACGGGGACGGACCGCGGCTCGTGGCCCTGCAGGTCCCGCGCGACGAGCTCCGGTTCCTGGACGACTGGAACGTCGCCGGGATGAAGGCCACCGGAAGCGTGTCCGTCGCCCTCAAGGGCGACGATCTTTTCGTGCCCGACTACCGCGGGGTGGAGTTCAGCGACATCACCCAGGGGACGATCGACAGCGGACTGGCGGGGTCGCTCTGGAAGGCACCGACCCTCGGCGTGGCGTTCAGCACCATGTCCGGCCTGTCGATCGGCATTGCGCAGGGCGCTTTGGACCGGTTCCTCGAGCGGTCGGCCGGCCGCCCGATCCGCGGTACGACCTACGCCAACCAGCTCGAAGCGCCGCTGACCCACCTGATGCTGGCGGAGGTGCACTCCAAGATCCAGGCCGCGACGCTGATGGCCCAGGCCAACGCCGACGAGACCGACCGCCTGGGCGAGCGCGCGGCCGCGGGAGACGCCGCCGACCCGGCATACATGCAGCGGTTCAGCGCCCGCGTCCTCCTCGAGACGGCCTACATCGCCCGGTGGTGCGCCGAGGCCGTCGAGCTCCTCCAGCGCAACTCCGGGTCGACGGCGATCCTGGACGGCGAGCCGATCCAGCGGGCCTGGCGTGACGCGCGCGTCGTCACCCTGCACGGCGCCCTCAACCTGGAAGCCCTGTCCGAGAACTACGGGCGGTTGATGGCGGGAGTCCAGCCGCACAAGGTCGCCGGGATTACCACGTTGGACCGGTTCACGGCTGCTGGTCGGTGACGAAATGCGGCTGTGGCCGTGCGCGAGCGGCCAACGGCTGACCCCGACCCGTCGAACTGGACGGTGTCCGGTTTGCCCACCGGGGTGGGTCACAAACCGGGCTCGGGCCAGCTCAGCGGTCCGGGGCAGGCGCACGAGGCTGCCGAGTGCGCCGAACTGCTGAGCGCCGCCGGCATACCGGTCGGTCCGATCCTCACGGTGCCGGAGACGGTCGCGCACCCTCAGGGCGTCGCCCGCGTGATGGTGGTCGCCCTCCCTCACCCGACGGAGGGCACGGTCCGCACCCTGGGCTCCCGCTCAAGCCGTCGAACACGCCACCGAACCTGCGGCACGCCAGCCCCACCCCACAGACAGCACACCGCTGAGGTCCTCGCCGACGTGGACCTCACCCCGGGCGAGATCGCCCGCCTTCCGGATCAGGGATCGACCCGAGGCTGAATTCGGGCCAGCAACCCGGGGGGACCTCTCGGGGGACGGTTCGCGTGGGGCGTGGCCGTCGTCCCGACGCGCCGGTCTCAGCCACGCCCCGCCGAACCACTCGCGGCACGCGGTCGACGCCGTGGTTGACTGCTGGTCCAGCACCGAGGAGCAGCGATGAGCCCGCATTCCGACGATTCCGATCCGCAGATCCAACCCGACTCTCAAGATCTCGACGCGTCGACCGCCCCGACCGAGTCGCCCTTCGCTGGAGGTGGCGCCATCTCCTCCGGCCCTGCTGGCTCCGTGCCGGGCCAGCCCGACGCGCAGGACGGCGACCGCGACCTGGGAACCGCCGGCGGCAACCCGCTGGCTGGTCTCATCATCGACCCGGCCGATGCCGAGCAGGCTGTACCCGGCGACGAAGGCCCTCTCAACCCGGGTCAGCGCTGAACACTCCCTCCGCTCGGCGCGTCACCCGGGCTCGATCACTGCTCGACCGAACCGCGCGTCGACGGGTGCAGCTGGTCCCGATGACCCCACGGCAGCAGCTGCACGCGGGCCGGTTGCCGCGCAGGCTCACCCAGCTCGCCGTGGGGCTCTGGCTCTACGGCACGGCGATGGCGATGTTCATCCGAAGCGGCCTGGGCCTCGACCCGTGGGACGTCTTCCACTACGGCGTGCAGACGCGCTGGGGCGTCAGCTTCGGGACCGTGGTCATCGTCGTGGGCTTCGCCGTGCTGCTGCTGTGGATACCGCTGCGCCAATGGCCGGGCCTGGGGACGGTCGCCAACGCGGTCATCATCGGGTTGTCGACCGACGCGACGCTGGCGCTGTTGCCGGCCCCGGAGCATCTCGGGCTGCGCTGGGCGTTGCTCCTGGGAGGCATCGGGCTGACCGGGGTGGCCGGGGCGATGTACATCGGCTCCCAGTTCGGACCCGGCCCGAGGGACGGACTGATGACCGGGCTGGCGCGGCGCACCGGACTGTCGTTGCGGCTGGTCCGCACCGTGCTCGAGCTGACGGTGCTCGGCGTCGGCTGGCTACTGGGTGGGGTGGTGGGCCTCGGCACCGTCCTCTACGCGCTCCTGATCGGGCCGACGGTGCAGGCTTTCCTCCCCATGCTCACCGTCCGCCTCGACCCGCCAGACGCTGAGAACACCTGAGAAGAATGGACGGAGGCGCTTTGTCAGTGCATGTCAGTGCACCGCCCTCGTTGTCATCGTGGACGTCATCCCGCTGCTCGTCGCCACGTTGGGGCTGATCGTTCTGGTCGCCTCATGCCTCGTCCTGCACCGCCACCCTGTTGGGCCCAGCAGACGGCGCGGCGTGAGGTTGGCCCAGCGGGTGCATGGGTACCAGGAGAGTGGGAAGAGGCAGCCCGAGACCCTGGCGCGTGTTTCCTTGGTCGGTCCCGGACCTGCCTCCCACACCACAACACGCGTGGACACCCCCTGTCTGAGGCGTATGCGGCCAGGCGGCGTGCGCCACGCTCCAGCACTGCAGGCCCTCGCCTGCGAAAGGACGGGACATGAGCACTGCGTCCAACACCGCGGGGTCGCGCGGGGCCTCGGAGACCAGGATGGGGACGACCATGCAGAAGGTCGCCATGGCCTTCGGGGTGGTCTTCGTGCTCGTCGGCCTCGCGGGCTTCGTCCCTGGGATCACGACGAACTACGACAAGATGGGGGCCGCCGGCCCCGACTCGATGGCGATGCTCCTCGGCGTCTTCATGGTCTCGGTGCTGCATAACATCGTCCACCTCCTGTACGGGGTCGTCGGGATCAACACGGCCGACAACTGGCTCCACCTGGGCCTGGGCGTCGTCATGGTGGGTGCTGCACTCGCCCTCAGCCGCGAGCGAGACCGCGCGACGGGTCACGCGGCGGCCTGACGCCTCCGAGTGGGGCTGTCACCCGGCGGGTGCGGAAGGGTCGGAGTCGGCCGGGTGCGCCGTCGCACGGGCCGTGCCAGATACTGACCCGATGCCGATGAGCTCCGCCGAAGGTAAGGACTGGACGAGGACGCGCATCCAGGGGCTGGCCGGGCGTCACGGCCCCCTAGCTGTCCTCGACGTCGGCCCGGGCGTGGGCACCTACGCGAAGCTGCTCACGGGCCCCGACGTGTGCCGGATGGTCGGGCTCGAGGTGTGGGAGCCCTATCTGACGACCTACTCGCTCGACCAGTTCTACGACGAGCTCATCGTCGGTGACGTCCGCACCACGGCGCTGCCGGACGTCGATGTCGTCATCCTCGGTGACGTCCTCGAGCACATGTCCCGTGAGGACGCCGTGACGGTGTGGGAGCGAGCCGCCGCCGCTGCCCGGCGAGCCGTGTACCTCTCGTTGCCGATCGTGCATTACCCGCAGGACGAGATCGAGGGCAACCCCTTCGAGGTCCATGTCGAGCAGGACTGGGACGTGGACTCGGTGCTTGGTGCCTTCGACGGCATCGGCGAGGTCTGGAGCGGCGCCGAGGTGGGGGTCTTCGAGCGCCTGACGAACGGGTGAGCCGGCCCGGTCACGCCGGTCGGGCCATGGCGTCGACGGCCGCGTCGAAGACGGTCGGTAGCCGACGGGCCAGGGGCACCAGGGCCGAGCGCACCCGGGGCTGGCGGGTGGCCTGCACCAGGCCCAAGGTCAGCCACCGGTACCGCCGGGTCAGGGACGGCCATTCGCGTTCGTACCGGCCAGGATTGCCCTCCCTCACCGCGGCCACTGCGGACTCGGCCTGCGTGATCGCGAGGGCGATCCCCTCGCCGGTCAGCGCGTCGACATATCCGGCGGCGTCACCGACCAGGAGCACCCGTCCGGCGGTCCGCGCCCGGGTGCGCTGGCGCAACGACCCCGCACCGAGCACCGGGCCGGCGGAGGCACCGGCCACCCGGTCGCGCAGCTCGGGGAAGTCGGACAGGTGCTCCTCGTATGCGCGCCGCTCGCGCGACAGGATCGCAACCCCGACCAGTCCCGGGCCCACGGGCGTGACGTATGCCTCCGCGCGCGGCGACCAGTGCACCTCCACGAACGCCGTCCACGGTCGCACCGCGAAGTGGCGCCGCTGCCCCCACCGCCGTAGCGGCCCGGGTCGGGCCTCGAGGCCCAGCGTCCTGCGTACCGGTGAGTGCAGCCCGTCGGCGGCGATGACGTAGCCGAAGTCGTCGCCGTCGACAACGACGCTGTCCGACCCCGGCCGGACGTCACGCACCGCGACCCGTTGGACGTCGACACCCGCGTCTGAACACGCCGCCTCAAGGGCCGACTGCAGGACCGTGCGCCGCACGCCCCGCCCGGGTCCGGCCCGGAACGACGCCTCCGCGACGCACGGCTCCCCTCCGGAACGGACCGACAGGTAGCGGATCCCGGCCAGGGCGTGGCCCGGAGGGTCGACCCCGAGGTGCTGTAGCCGGCTCAACGCGCCCGGCATCAGCCCCTCGCCGCAAGCCTTGTCCAGGGTGCCGGCTCGAGGGTCGCGGACCGTGACGCCCAGACCCGCGCGGGCGGCCAGGAGCGCGGTAGACAGGCCGGCCGGCCCGGCACCGACCACGAGGAGGTCTGGACGGCTCACGAGACCGCCCGTCGCAGGGTGGGAAGTGTTGCCAGAGCATCGTTCTCGACCTGGAGACGGGTCCTCAGCAGTACGGCGTTAGCCACCGTGAACGCCACAGCCGTGATCCAGGCCGAGTGCACCAGAGGGAGGGCAACGCCTTCGACGACGACCGCCAGGTAGTTCGGGTGGGCCAGGAACCGGTAGGGGCCTCGGCGCACCGGACGGACGCCGGGAATGACGATGACCCGGGTGTTCCAGTGCTGGCCAAGAGTGTCTATGCACCACCAACGCAGCGCTTGGGCGGCCACCACGAGGACCAGCATCGGCCACCCCAGGGCGGGCAGGAAGTCCGGCCGTCGCAGCCACACCTCGAGCAACACGCCGACGAGGAACGCGGTGTGCAGCGCCACCATCAGCGGATAGTGACCGCGACCGGTCTCCACGCCGCCCTGCGCCAGACTCCAGCGGGCGTTGCGCCTGGAGGTCACCAGCTCGACACCTCGTTCGAGCGCGACGGCGACGATCAACAGCGTGAACCAGGCCTGGGAGCTCATGACCCGGGTGCCCCCGGCGCTCTGAGCAGCACCAGTTCCGAGCAGAACCCAGGGCCCATGGCGAGCATGAGCCCGAACGATCCTGGGGGCGGGGGATGGTCGGCCAGGGTGTCGGCCAGCACGTGGAGCACGGACGCCGACGACAGGTTCCCGACCCTCGCCAGGCTGTCCCACGTCACACCCAGGGCCGCACGCGGGACCTCGAGCGCGTCGGCCAAGGCCTCGAGGACCTTCGGGCCGCCAGGGTGCGCGACGTACCACTCCACGTCGTCGCGGCACAGCCCGTTGTCCGAGAGAAACGCGGCCACGTCATCACCCACGTAACGCCGGACCACGTCAGGAACGTTGCTGTCCAGTACGATTCGTAGTCCCGTCGCGCGGACGTCCCAGCCCATGGTTCGCTCCGAGTCGGGATAGAGACGACTCCGGGTCGCGACGACCTCAGGCTGCGGATCGGGCGATCCACCGCTGCTCAGGGCGTCACGCTCGTTGCCGACGGCGACCACCGCGGCTGCGCCGTCCCCGAAAAGCCCGCTGGCGACGAGGTTCGCCAGCGACAGGTCGTCGTGCTGCAGGGTCAGCGAGCACAGCTCGACCGCAACGAACACCGCGACCTGTTCGGGGTGGCCCAGCAGGTAGTCGTTGACCCGGGCCACCCCCGCAGCGCCGGCGACGCACCCGAGCCCGACCAACGGCATACGGACCACGTCCTCACGAAAGCCCAGCAGGGCCGCGATGCGGGCGTCCAGGGTCGGCACGGCGAAACCGGTTACCGTCGCCGAGACGATGACGTCGACGTCATGCGGCGTCAGGCCGGCGGCCTTGAGCGCGTCGGTCACGGCCTGGGCGCCCAGCTGGGTGCCGACGCGGATGAAGGTGTCGTTCGCCGTGCCGAAGTCGCGGACCTGCGCATACTCCTCCAGCGGGAGGGCGAGGTGCCTGGTGCGTACCCCGGCGTTGCGGTGGAACCGCGCCACGAGAGCGCGGTCGACGTCACCGTCGAGCATGGAGCCGACGAAGGCGTCGGTGATGTCGGACTGTGCGTAGCAGTGTTCGGGCACCACGCCGCGAACGCTGACGATCCTCATGAGGCCTCCTGGTGGACGCGGGCACCGCGGTGGCGCCCCGGTGCTAGAGAAGAGGACAGCGGCGCTCCCGGCACCAGGCCAGGAGCGCCGGCCCGCACCTGCGCCAGCCCTCGGACGAGGCCGCGCGCGACGGTGGCGGTCAGCCGACCGCGGGCCAGGCCCAGCTCGACCAGGTCGTCGAAGACCGCCTGGTCGTCGTCGGCGGCCGCGATGCCGGCCTGCAGGATGCGGGGCGAGTGGCTGAGGCGCGCGGCCAGGGCGGTGTGACGCAGGTGGCCGCCGAGCAGGCGCCGGACGTCATGCCGGTAGGCCGCCGCGGGCTCGACGCCCGTGCGGACGGCGGCCGCCGCCGCTGCGCCGGCCAGCAGACCGGTCGCCACCGCGTAGAAGATTCCCTCTCCGGTGAGGGGATTCACCAGGCCGGCGGCGTCACCCACCAGCAGCACCCCGCCTCGTCCGGGGCGTAGCGGGCGCCAGGTCGACAACGGCAACGGGTGAGCGCGCCAGTCCCCGCCGTCCATAGCAGCACCGGGGAGCAGAGTCTCCAGCCGGTCGAGCATCGCGGCGCGAGTGAGCTTGTCGCCGCTCGTCACCTCGCCGTAGCCGACGTTGGCGAGGCCGTCACCGCGGTCGAACGACCAGGCGTACGAAGGTTGCCGGCGGGCGCCGAAGGCAATCACCTGTGCACCGCGTCGCCCGTCGGTAACCGGGGCGTAGCCGCGCAGAGCCACCGCGCGCGGTCCCCGCGGGACACAGAGGGCGCGGGCGACCACCGAGTGGGCGCCATCGGCTCCCACCACGATGCGGCCGGCCACCTCGCCCTCGTCGAGGACTGCCGAGCCGGTCGTGCCGCCGACCGAGCGCACCCGGTGGTGCTGCACCACGGCGCCCGCGTCGACCGCCGCCTGCACGAGACGAGCGTCGAACACCCGTCGCGGGACGACGTATGCCGGCCGCGCCATGGTCCGGGCCACCATCTGACGTCCCCGGCTGAGCCGCAGCTCCCCCACCGGCACCCGGTCGGCGAGGAGGTCGGTGACCCCGACCGTGCGGAGCAGGTCGACGACGTGGGGGGCGACTCCGTCGCCGCATGCCTTGTCCCGGGGGAACGAGGCCCGGTCCACCAGCAGGACGCGCAAGAGCGGGTCGGCCCGAAGGGCACCCAAGGCGGTCGCTGCACCAGCGGGGCCGGCCCCCACCACGACGAGATCCCACCCGCCCCACGGACTCATCGGGTCGCCGCCGCCAGGAGCAGGACATCGAGCAGTGCCAGGAGCATGGCCGCGACGAACGGGGCGCGACCCCGCCCTCGGAGCGTGCATAGAACCAGCACTGCGGCCCCCACCAACGCCACCACCGAGGGCGTCTGCACCGGTCTCTGCGGTCCCAATATCGACAGTAGAGAGGCAGATCCGAGCAGGAGCGCGGCCGTCATCCTCGACCGCTGTTCTCCCAGGCGGTGGGGTAGGCCGAGCACGCCGGTGCGGGCGTCGTCGGCCAGGTCTGGAAGAGCGTTCAGCAGGTGAGCCCCGACGCCGAGGCACGCCGCGGCCAGGACGACGTAGGCCGCAGGTCCGTCGTGGGCGGCACCAGCCAGCGACACGACAGCGGGCAGCGCGCCGAACGCGACGGCATACGGGACCCACGAGAAGGCTGTCGCCTTGAGCCACAGGTTGTAGGCGTGTCCCGACGCGACCCCCAGGCCCAGGTGCACGGTCGCGCTGCGCCAGCCCACGGCGGCCGAGAGCAGAACGCAGGCCACCGCGGCCAGGCCGAGCACGGATCGGACCAGCCGGGGCGACAACCGGCCGGAGGCGAGCGGCTTGTCCCCCCGCCCGACCAGCGCGTCGCGGTCGGCGTCGCGGAGGTCGTTGCCCCACCCGATCGTCAGCTGCCCGGCGAACACGGCCGCGGTCACCGTCACCGCAGCGGCCGGAGCCAGCCGGGAGGCGACGGCGAGCATCGCCGTGACCGCGGTGACGACGACCGCCGGCCCAGGGTGGGCCGCCTGGGCGAGTGCGCTGGCCGTGGCGACCGGCGAGGACCGGTCGCCGCCGAACGAGGTGGGGGTTGTCCGCATGGGTCGGCTACCTGGTCGCCAGATGCCGACGCACTCGTGGCCGGGTCACGGACGTTCGCGCCGGAAAACCGGCCCTCGGGTCACGGCCTGGCGCAGGTTGTCGGTCATCGTGCGCGCCCGCAGGACAGGCGTCGGCCCCCAGGCAGCGTCACGCATCCCGCTCACGACCTCCCGCAGGACCGTCACCGCGTCGGTGGCGGGCACCCACCCGAGCTCCCGCGCAGCTTTCGAGGAATCCAGGAGGGGCAGCGCGAAGGCCAGGTCGATCCACCCCGGGTCGAGCTGTTGCACCCGGGCGTGCCACGAGGCGCTCACCGCCAGCCGGACCACGGCGGACGGCAGGTGGACCGGTGTGGCCCCGAGCACGGCGGCGATGACATCGCGGGTCAGCGGGGGGTCAGCCGCCAGGTTGAAGGCGCCGCCCGCCCGCTGCCCCACCACCAGGTCGACCGCGGCGGCGACGTCGTCGGCGTGGACCATGGGGATCACGAGCCCGCGATCCAGGGGGAGGACCTTGACCGCGTCGATCACCCGTGCCGGGACCCAGCCGGGGACCCCGTAGCGAAGCAGCGCACTGGCCGCGTCACGCTGCCCGACGATGCCCGGCCGCAGCCGGGTCACCAACACGTCGTCGTGCGTCTGCTCGAACGTGTCGAGCAGGCGCTCGGCGGCCACCTTGTGCCGGCTGTAGGGCGAGGAGGGGACGCCGTCGGTCGGCCAGGACTCGTCGACAGGCGTGTCGTCGGACTTGGGGGAGTATGCACCGAGGGACGACATGTGCACGACGTGACCGACGTTGGCGCTTGCGGCGGCCTCCAGGACCCGTCCGGTCCCGCCGACGCCTAGGGCCTCGAGGTACGCCACGTGGTGCGAGGGCTGAAACCCCCAGGCGAGGTGGACCACGACGTCAGCCCCCGTCATGGCGACCGCGAGGACCGCCGCGCTCTGCTCCCGGCTGAGGTCTGCGCTGACCCAGCGCACCCCGGGCGTTGTGGTGGCCGGCAGCCGGCGGGCGAGGCCCACGATCTCCACGTCGTCGCCGATGGCCCGCGACGGCGACGACCAGCGGCGCAGCAGGGCGCTGCCGATGTTGCCGGTCGCGCCCGTGACAACGATCCGCATACGGGAACCTCCGGAGGGTCGATGGAGCACCGGCGACGGGACCGGAGCGGCCGGGTCAGGGACTACTCGCTTGTTCCACGTTTACCCCCGCGTCCAGGGCCCTAACCGCGAGTGGTTCGATCCCGGCCCGGCGGAGCGGTGCAGAGCCCAGCCGCTCGCGACCAGGAGGACCCCGAAGGCGAGGAACCCGAGATCCCAGGACAATGGGCCACCGAGGTCGTCACGCACGTGGTGGATCCCCAGCAGCTGGTGGTCGAGGAGGCCCTCGACGACGTCAAAGAGTCCCCACCCAAGCAGAAGGAGCCCGACGACCGAACGCCACGAGGGCGCGGCGCGTCCGCGGCGCCAGTCCCGCACGGCGGCGGCCACGCCCGCGACCACGAGCAACCACGTGCCGGCGTGGAACACGCCGTCGGCAACGGTGTTCAGCTGCAGACCATTGACCGTGTCGACGGGGTAGCCGGCTACATCGCTGACCAGGTGATGCCATTGGAGGATCTGATGCAGGACGATGCCATCGACGAAACCCCCCAGGCCCAGGCCGACCAGGAGTCCGGCCGCCGGTGAGGGAGCGGTATGCGGTGGGTCGGCTGCCCTCGGCGTGGACGACACCGAGCGGCACTACCCGATCGGTCCGGCGTGACACCCCAACGCCGTGGTCTACAGCGACCGACCTCGCCGAACCGCGCCCGTGTTGTCATGGCGAGCACCGATCAGCTGATCGCGCACGGATAGCCATCGTCGTGGCGCCGATCCGTGCGCTCTCCGCAGATTGGTCATCAGGCCTCGACCCGCCGCTGGGGTGGATCGCGGCACTGCCCAGAGCTGGTCTTAGTGCTGCTCCTCATCCCCAGCTTCCTGCTGCTATACCTCCAGATTACCCGGCTGCCGGCAAGGGTAGATCTGTCGATCATCCTGCTTGGGTCAGGAGCGGACCAGGCGAGCGATGGCGGCCGAGGCCTCCTTGACCTTCGCGTCCGCCTCAGCGCCGCCGTGGTGGATCGCGTCCGTGACGCAGTGGGACAGGTGCTCGTCGAGCAGCGCCAGCGCCACCGCCTCGAGGGCCTTGGTGGCCGCCGAGATCTGGGTCAGCACGTCGATGCAGTAGGTGTCCTGTTCCACCATGCGCTGCAGGCCGCGGACCTGGCCCTCGATCCGCCTGAGTCGCTTAAGGTGGGCCGGTTTCGACCCGACGTAGCCGGGTGGGGCGACGGGTGCATCCGCGCCGGACCCCAGGTCACCCAGGACGGGAACGGCCGGACCAGCAGAGCCAGGGGTGGGCTCGACAGGGGCTGTGGTCATGATGAGGTTCCTCGAACGGGTGCTGGGCTGGGAGCTGTCACAGGCCGGTCACCCATAACGCCCAGCCGTTGGGAGCGTAGCCGCAGCGCGTTGCTGATGACGCTGACCGACGACAGGGCCATCGCGGCGGCGGCGATGACGGGGGAGAGCAGCAGACCGAAGAACGGGTAGAGGAGGCCTGCGGCGATCGGGATGCCGGCCACGTTGTAGACGAACGCGAACAGCAGGTTCTGCCGGATGTTGCGCATCGTCGCCAGTGACAGCCGGCGGGCGGTCAGGATGCCGGTCAGGTCACCGCGTAGGAGGGTGATGCCGGCGCTCTCGATGGCCACGTCGGTGCCAGAGCCCATGGCCAGCCCGACGTCGGCCGCGGCGAGCGCCGGTGCGTCGTTGACGCCGTCACCGGCCATGGCGACGACCCGCCCCTGCACGCGCAGTCGCTGGACCGTAGAGCCCTTCTGGTCAGGCAGCACCTCGGCCTCGACCCGGTCGATGCCGAGACGGCGGGCGACGGCGTCGGCCGTCACCTGGTTGTCGCCGGTCAGCATGACGACCTCGATCCCCGCGGCTCGCAGCGCGGCGAGTGCTGCCGGGGTCGTCGCCTTGACCGGGTCGGCGACGGCGAAGAGGCCGGCGAGCCGCCCGTCGACAGCGGCGAACACGACGCTCGCCCCGTCTCCGCGCAGTCGGTATGCCTCGTCGGCGAGGGCGGCCGGGTCGACCCGGCCGGAGCCCAAGAACGCCGCGCTGCCAACCATGACCCGCCGACCGCCGACGAGACCGGTGATGCCACGCCCAGGAGGAGCGTCGACGTCGGCGACCGGGAGCACGTCGACGCCCCGTGCGGTGGCTCCGTCGACGATGGCCCGCCCCAGCGGATGTTCGGAAGCACGCTCGACGGCGGCGGCCAGGGCCAGGACTTCGTCAGCGTCGAAGCCCGGCGCCGGAACCACCGAGGTCAGGGTCGGGCGCCCCTCGGTCAGGGTGCCGGTCTTGTCGACGACCAGGGTGTCGACCTTCTCCATGCGTTCCAGCGCTTCCGCGTTCTTGACCAGCACGCCCAACCGGGCGCCTCGCCCGACCCCGACCATGATCGACATCGGTGTCGCCAGCCCCAGGGCACAGGGGCAGGCGATGATGAGCACCGCGACGGCGGCGACGAGCGCGTGGGCCAGCCTGGGGTCGGGTCCAACCAACGCCCAGACCACGAAGGCGGCGACGGCCACCGCGATCACCACGGGCACGAAGACGGCGGCGACCCGGTCGGCGGTGCGCTGGATGGGGGCGCGGGAGCGCTGCGCCTCGGCGACCATCGCGACGATGCGGGCGAGCATCGTGTCGCGTCCGACCTTCTCCGCGCGGATCACCAGCCCGCCACCGTGGTTCACGGTGCCGCCGATGACCGCGTCACCCGGATGCTTCGTCACCGGCATCGACTCGCCCGTGACCAGGGACTCGTCGACCGACGAGCGGCCCTCCTCCACGCTGCCGTCGACCGGCACGGCCTCCCCGGGGCGTACGCGCAGCCGGTCGCCGATCTGCACCTCGTCGAGGCCGACCTCCTCCTCGTGGCCGTCCGACCCGACGCGACGCGCCGTCTTCGGCGTGAGGTCGAGCAACGCCCTGATCGCGCCGGAGGTCTGCTCCCGGGCGCGCAGCTCGAGGACCTGCCCGAGCAGCACCAGCACGGTGATGACCGCGGCGGCCTCGAAGTAGACGTCAACCGTGCCCATGCCCGACGACCCACCGGCCCCGCCCGCTCCCATGTCGGAGAGGTCGCGGAACGAAGCGGGAAAGATGCCGGGCGCAACAGTGGCGACGACGCTGTAGGCCCACGCGACACCGGTGCCCATCGCGATGAGGGTGAACATGTTGAGGTTCCGCGTCCGTAGCGACGCCCACCCACGCACGAAGAACGGCCAGCCGGCCCAGAGCACGACTGGGGTGGCGAGCACCAGCTGCAACCAGGTCGACACCGTGGCCGGCACGACTTCGCGCACCGCCGGGACCAGATGCGAACCCATCTCGAGGAGGACCACCGGGACAGCCAGCGCGACCCCCACCCAGAACCGCCGGGTCATGTCGACCAGCTCGTGGTTGGGGCCGCGGTCGGCCGTCACGAGGACGGGCTCCAGGGCCATGCCGCAGATGGGGCACGCCCCCGGCGCCGGCCGACGGATCTCCGGATGCATAGGGCAGGTCCACTCGGCGACGTCCGGCTCGGGGTGGTCCGGCTCGTCCCCGTCAGCCGGTGTCGTCAGGTACCGGTGGGGGTCGGCCAGGAATGCGGTCCGGCAGTGCTCGGAGCAGAAGTGGTAGGGCTGGCCCTGCACCTCGGCAGTCAGGCTCGTCGCCAGGTCGACCGTCATCCCGCATACCGGGTCGACCGCCATATGGGCAGCAGGGGCCGAGGCGAGAGCGGGCGTGCGGGCGTGGTCGAAAGGACTGCTCATCCGTCAAGCATACCCCCATAGGGTATCGGGAGAGTCGGGGAGGGCCCCGGGTCATTAGCCCCAGGGCCGGTCGGAGCCGACACACCGTGACCCCCTCAGATGGATCCAGCCGGACCTGGGCATCCTTGGGGTGTGCCGAACACCGACCGCCCGATGCCTCGCCGCACCGTCCTGGCTGCCGGGGTGCTGGCGGTCGGCGGCGGTGCGCTGGCCGCCTGTACGGACGCTCCGACGTCGCCGGCCACCGGCGGCCCGGCCACGGCGTCGACCTCGGACCCGTCCGCCGCGCCGGCGCCGGCCGCCTCGACGCCCCCGACCACCGGCACCACGAGCCCGGCCTTGTCATCGTCCTCCGGCCCGTCGACCACGGCGCCGCCGAGCATCCTCACCACCCCCGGGGCCGACATCGCCTCGGGACCCACCACGCCGGCCGCGGTCGCCCTGACCTTCCACGGCGCCGGTAGCCTGTCCCTCACAGCCGCGGTGCTCGACATCGCGCGCTCGGCTGGCGCGCATCTGACCGTTTTCGCGGTCGGGCAGTGGCTGGCCGCGAACCCGGGCGTGGGGCGAGACATCGTCACCGCCGGGCACGACCTCGGAAACCACACCTGGAGCCACCAAGAAATGACGACCCTCAGCGCCGCGGCCGCTCGCCGCGAGATCGAGCAGGGAGCCGGCGCCGTGGCGGCTGCGGTCGGCCAGGCGGGGGTGCTGTTCCGGCCGTCCGGCACACCCACGAGCACGGCGACGATCCGGGCGGCCGCGGCGGCGTTCGGCTACGCCCGCTGCATCTCCTACGACGTCGACTCCTTCGACTACACCGACCCGGGAGCGGCGGCCGTGCAGTCGCGGACGCTCGGCGGGGTCAAGGCCGGGTCCATCGTCAGCCTCCACCTCGGCCACCAGGGCACCGTCGATGCCCTCCCCGGCATTCTCAAGGGTCTCGCCGACAAGGGCCTGGCAGCGGTCACGCTGACCCACCTGCTGGCCGGTGCCGCATGAGCCTGCTCCCGCCCGCTGGTCGACCAGGCGTGCGTGCGGTCGTTGCTGCCCTGGCGATCGGCGCGGTCGGCCTCCTCGCCGGCTGTGCCGACACCGAGCCCACGGCCCAGACCACGGGTGCGGCGGCCGCGCCGGCCACCACCGCACCGTCCGCTGCGACGGGTTCCTCGGCGCCGGCGTCGCCGGCGCCGACGCCCTCCGAGAGCAGCGCCGTCGCCGCGCTGCCCTACGCCGGCACCGGCCCGGGTGACGTCCAGGGGCCCGCCAAGGAGGCCAAGTCCCTTGTCTACGTGCCTGAGCAGCTGTCCGGCAGCATGCAGGTGATCGACCCCGCCACGCTCTCGGTCATCGCCACCTACCCGGTGGCCACCTCCCCCGAGCACGTCGTGCCGAGCCATGACCTGAAGACGCTGTGGGTCAACAGCGACGCCGGCAACACCCTGACCTCGATCGACCCCACGACGGGCAAGATCACAGGGACCAAGCCGGTCGACGACCCCTACAACCTCTACTTCAGCCCCGACGGCAGCTCGGCGCTGGTGATGGCCGAGGCCCGCCGCCGGATCGACGTACGCGACCCGCAGAGCATGAAGCTCATCCGCTCGACCACGGTCCCCTGCGTCGGGCTCAACCACGCCGACTTCACCGCCGACCTGAAGCAGATGCTCGTCAGCTGTGAGTTCAGCGGGCAGCTCGTCGCTCTGGACGCCAACGCCAACGCCATCTCGTCCGTGATCGACCTCAACGCCATCACCACCCCGGGGGCGACCTCACCGGCGATGGCCATGTCCATGGGGGGACCCAAGTCGCGCCTGATCAAGGGCGCGTCGTCGATGCCCCAGGACGTGCGCCTGGCGCCCGACGGCAAGAGTTTCCTGGTCGCCGACATGCTGCGCAACGGCGTTTGGATCATCGACGCCACGACGATGAAGCAGACGGGGTTCATCGAGACCGGCTTGGGCGCCCACGCGGTCTACCCGTCGCGCGACGCCAAAAGCCTCTACGTCAGCAACCGCGACGACGCCAGCGTCACGGTCCTCGACGCGGCCACGTTGAAGCCGTCGGCCAAGTGGGCCCTCCCCAAGGGTGCGTCCCCCGACATGGGCGGGGTGACCGTTGACGGGTCGCAGCTCTGGCTCTCTGGCCGATACAGCTCGGCCGTCTACGTCATCGACACCAAGACGGGCGAGACGATCAAGACCATACCCGTCAAGGCCGGGCCGCACGGCCTGCTCGTCTGGCCGCAGCCGGGTCGGATCTCGTTGGGGCACACCGGTAACATGCGCTAGCGCCGGCCTCGGCGTACCTCATCCGGCTGGGTCAGGAGCCCGGAAAGGCCTGCCGTAGCGTGGCGAGGGCGTCGGTGTCGCTCACCGACTCCGGCGTATGCGCGGGGTCGAGCCGCCCGTAGACGAGCCGCAGCCGCCTCGGCCGGGAGCGCGACATTGGCGCTCGCGTCAGCTGGTGCCGGCCCGGCGGTGACGGCCGGGTGCAGGTCCAGGGCGACGCGACGCTCGGGCGACGTGGTCTCGACGACGACGGGCGCGGCTCCCGCCAACGGCTTTCCGAACCCGCGCCAGCCGGGCGTCCAGCCCCTCGACGAGCAGGTCGACGGCGTCGGCGGAGACGGTCGGTCGGGTCGAGCGCGACGGCGACGTCCCAGGTGTGAATGGCCGGGGGCGTTCACCGTATCCCATTCCCGAGCCGGGAGGCCACGGGCTGGAGGGCGGTCAGGCGAGGACGGCTGACAGCAGGAGGGCGACGGAACAGGCGACCTCGACCGTCGCCCCGAGCACGTCGCCCGTCACCCCACCCAACCGCCGCAGACCCACGAGCAGCACCCAGCCCGCACCGAGGACGGCGGCGACGACGACGAGCGGTCCGGCATACCAGCGGGCGGTGGCGAAGAGCGCCGGGAGGGCGACACCGATGCCGAGCATGATGCTGCTCGCGGCGACGGCCGCAAGGGTCGGCACCGATCCGGAGACCGCGGCCCCTAGCCCGGTATGCCGGGCGGCCGGTGTCCGCTCCCAGCAGCCCCACACGAGGACGTAGCGGCTGGCCAGTACCGCCACGACGACGAGCCCGACCCCGCGGCGGGTAGTCAACAGGCTTGACAGACAAGCGAACTGGGCGAGCAGGAGGATGAGCAGGGCCGCGACCCCGCTCGGCCCGACGTCTCCGCGGCGCATGACCTCGAGGGCCCGGTCCCGGTCGAACCCGGACGCGAGACCGTCGACGGTGTCGGCCAGCCCGTCGAGGTGGAGCCCACGCGACCAGAGGGCGATGAGGCCGAGAACCAGCGCTGCGGCGACCATCGGCGGCATGGCGCCGTCCACGACGACGAGATGGGCGAGGACGGCGACGAGGGCGGGCGGGACCGCCGTGACGGGCGCCAACAGCATGGCCCGCATGGCGGTTCCGCGGTCGACTCGTGACGGGGGAGGCGTCGGCACCGCCGTCAAGGTGCCGAAGGCCAGCCGGAACGCGTCGGTCACCGGACCACCGGAGCGGCGCTGAGGTCGAGGACCCGCCCCGCGACCACGAGGTGGACGTGATCGGCACGAGCCGAGACCTCGGCGTTCAGCCGGCCGAGCTCGTCCTGGAACCACCGCCCCGCCGGGGTCGTGGCGACCGGGGCCAGGCCGACCTCGTTGGTGACGACCACGACTCGGGCGCGAGTCGTCGCGAGAGCATCTCTGAGGTCGTCGGCGGCGGCCCTGACCAGTCGGCTGGCCGCGGGGAGGTCGGTCCACAGGTCGGCGTCGTCCACCAGCCCGGTGAGCCAGGTGCCGAGGCAGTCGACGAGCACGCTGCCCTCTGCGCCGCGCACGACGCCCGCCGCGTCAGTGGTCTCGAGGACCCGCCAGCTAGAGGAGCGTCGAGACTGATGGGCGGAGACGCGTCGGGTCCACTCGACGTCCGCCCCGTCGGCAGGGGAGCCGGTGGCCACATAGGTCACGTCGGCGTCGCCTTTGAGGAGAGACTCGGCATGCCGGCTCTTCCCGCTCCGGGTGCCGCCGGTCACCAGGGTCACGGCCATGGCCGCAGCCTGCCACGATGCGCCGGTGGATCTCGACACCCTGCTCACGTCCATCGCCCCACTCGACGGCGAGGCGATGCGAACCGCTGACGAGCGTCAGGCGCGGCTCACCAAGCCGCCGGGGTCGATGGGCCGGCTGGAAGCACTCGGGACCCAGCTGGCCGGCGTCGCCGGGGTATGCCCGCCGCCCATACCTGCGCCCGTCGCCGTAGCCGTGTTCGCCGGCGACCACGGTGTGCACGCCCAGGGCGTCACCCCGTGGCCGCAGGAGGTCACCGTCCAGATGGTCGCCAACGTCTGCGCCGGAGAGGCCGTCGTCAACGCGCTCGCCGGGCAGGTCGGAGCCGACGTGTGCGTGGTCGACGTCGGGGTCGCCGGCCACCTTGCGCCGCACGACAGCCTGGTGAGCGCCTCGGTCGCCAGGGGCACGGCCGATCTCAGCACTGGACCGGCGATGACGACCGACCAGTGTCGGGAGGCGCTGCAGGTCGGGGCGGACACGGCGGGGCGCCTGGTCGACCGGGGTTACCGGCTGCTCGTCACCGGCGACCTCGGACTGGCCAACACCACGGCGTCGGCGGCCATCGTCGTCGCGCTCACGGGCCGGGACGCCGCTGAGGTCACCGGTCGAGGCGCCGGCGCCGACGACCTGATGCTGCAGCACAAGCAGGAGATCGTGCGGTCGGCCGTGGGGCGCCTCGCGGGGCCACCGGAGGACCGCGACGGCCTGGACGTGCTGGCCGAGGTGGGCGGGTTCGAGCACGCCGCGCTCGCGGGGTTCGTGCTGGCGGCCGCGGCCCGACGCATACCGGTGCTCCTCGACGGGGTGATCGCCTGCTCCGCCGCCCTCGCCGCCGTTCGTATCGCGCCCGGCGCACTGGCGTACGTCATCGCCGGACACCGCTCGCAGGAGCCGGGAGCGTCGGTGGCCCTGACGGCCATGGGCCTCGATCCGCTGGTCGACCTGGGGCTCCGGCTCGGGGAGGGCTCGGGCGCGCTCCTCGCGGTGCCGATCGTCCAGGCGGCGGCCCGGCTGCTGCACGAGGTGGCGACGTTCGACTCGGCGGGAGTCTCCGAGGGGTGACGCCGAACGGCCGGCCGCACCCGAGGTGCGACCGGCCGCCTGGTTGGTCCGAGGCCCGCGTCAGGGGTGGTTGACCGCCATGACCAGGGCCGGGAGCAACGTCTCCGCGTCGGGCGTGCCCAACCCGGTGACCGGGTCCCACCCGGTGGTCGCCGGGAACCCCGGCACCGACGCGACCCGGTGGTTGTCGCCGAGTGTCACGTCGTAGAAGTCGGTGCCGTAGGACGTGGGGTTGGCCGCCAGCCGGTAGAGCGCCGGGTTGATCAGACCGAGTCCTTGACCACCGTTGAGCTGGTCGGCCAGAGCCACCAGTCCGGCCCACTCCGGGCTCGACAGCGAGGTGCCGCCGATGTCGTACCACCCGGTGCTGCAGTTGGTCGTGCTGCCCGCCGGGCACTTGAGGCCGCCGGCGCCGTCCGGGGGCAGGCTGACGTAGACCAGTGCGCCGGTGGCCGGGCTGGCCTGCAGGGCGATGTCCGGGACACCGCGCGAGCTCGCCGGGATCGGCGTCGAGCCCGCCGGCAGGACGGACTGGTAGTCGGGGCGAGCGAAGACGTGGCTGAAGCCGCCGCCGGAGCCGCTCCAGGCGACCTCCGCCGCGTCGGGGTTGGTGCTGCACGGAGCCGGCGGGTGGATGCTGTCGACCCGGCGCGTCGTCCTGGCCTCTGCGTCGGTGCACAGGTTCGTGCCTCCGACGCTCGTTACCAGCGGGTCGGACGCCGGCCAGCCCACGGTCGGGTAGGGGAACACTGGGCCGGCGTTCGGGCCACCGACCGGAGTCTTGCTCGGAGACGGCGCCGCAGACCGACGCGACGTGGCGCCCGGTCTCGCCGTCAGCCCGCGGCACCGGGCACCTGCTGGGCGTTCGTGGAGTTGTCGGCGGCGGTCGCGTTGTCGGCGGTGGTCGCGTTGTCGGAGTTGTCGGTGACCCACATTCCGGTCAGCCCACGGAAGTGCGCCATGAAGCGTTCGTGCTCGTGCTCCGGGTAGGTCGCCGCGACGGTCTCGCGCAGCAGCCGGTCGAAGTCGGGGCCCGAGACCCAGTCGTGGACCTGCTCGGGAAGGTGGGGGAGGTTCTCCTCGCACCACTGCCAGTAGCGGTCGGTCGTGAAGTGCTCGTTGGCCAGAGCCAGGTAGGCCGCGATCTTGGCGTCGTAGCTGAATGACGGGTCGTCCGCGACGGCGAAGTAGCGGTCGGTATGCAGGTCGACACTCGTCGAGCGGCGGGTCACCAGGGTGTAGACCGACCACCGCACGAGGGCGGTGATGGCCCACGGGAAGTAGTAGTGCAGGGAGGTGACCGCGACGTCGGGGCAGGCGTTGGCGTAGTCGATGGGGTAGACCTCGTCGCCGGTCACCAGCATCTCGGCCGAGTTGAACTCCCAGCCGAAGAAGGCGTTGATGATCTTGCTGATGGCCTCGCACTCCCGGCCGGCCTTGGGCGACAGGAAGTCGTGCGACACGGCATACCGGGCGTGCATGGGCTCGTCCGGCCGGAAGTCCATGACCATCGTCTCGGGCCCGATGGACAGGGCGCGGGCGAACTTCTCGTAGTCGACGGTCGCCTGGAGGTGCATGAGCATCTCGCCGGACTCGTCGTAGGCCTGGTGCAGGTCGTCCTGGTTGTTGACCCGCGAGACGCCGCGCCAGCCGCCGCCGTCGAACGGCTTCATGTAGAGCGGGTAGCCGAGGTCCGCCGCGATGGCGTCGAGGTCGAAGGACTGATTGTACTTCGCGGACGTGTAGGCCCACCGGACGTTGTCGACGGGGTTCTTGTAGGGCACGAGCACGGTGCGCGGGATTTTCAGGCCCAGGCGCACCATCGCGCAGTAGGCGCTGTGCTTCTCCATGGACTGGAAGGTGAAGGGGCTGTTGAGCAGGTAGGTGCCGTCCATCAGCGCGGCCTTCTTGAGCCACTCGCGCGGGTGGTAGTACCAGTAGGCCAGCCGGTCGATGACGAGGTCGGCGCGCACCGGGTCGGTCAGCTCGAAGGGCTCGATGGTGAGGCGCTCCGACGTCATCTCGTGCACCTTGCCCGCGCCGTCGGTCACGGGGCCCACCCGGCGCAAGATCGCCTCGAACGCCTGCGGCCAGTCCTCCTCGGCCCCGAGCAGCAGTCCGATGAGGTGACGGGAACGGTCGGCCACAGGGGCCCTCCTGGCGGTCGCTGGGGCACACGCTCGGTGTCGGCGTGGGGAGCGACCCCGACCGTATCGGCCCGCGCGCGCGATGGACAGCGGATCTGGCGCCCGGGCCGGCAACGCAGTCGGAGGCGTCGAGCGGGACCGTTCACCTCCGCGACGCGTGTTGGTCACAGAGCAGGTCAGGTCCGGCGGGTAGAACTGCTCTCAGCAGCGCGCAGCACCCGAAGACCTCGAGACAAGGTGAGACCCGGCCAAGTATGAGTTGGCCGGGTCTCGGTGTGTCCGGGCGCTGACGAGTCCGAACGTCGACCAGCGCGCCCGGCATCCGCTCGATGTTCGTAGCGTTCGGCGTGTCGGCGTGACACGCCGATGACGGATCTGCCGGGCGCGCACTGTTCAGCCGGTTGCGCAAGGCTATCCAGCGTCCGACTGCTGATCGGTGCGCGTGCCGCAGATCGGTGTGCGCTTCGTTAGCCCCGCCGCGGCACTACGCTCCGGTGGATGGCCGACGCGTACTACGACCTCGGCGCCTTCCACCGCCCGGTGCGGACGCGGTCGGACGCGGCACAGACCTGGTTCGACCGCGGGTTGGTGTGGGCGCACGCGTTCAACCACGAGGAGGCGGTCGCCTGCTTCGAACGCGCGCTGCAGGACGACCCGGACCTGTGGGAGGCGCACTGGGGCATCGCGTATGCGGTCGGCCCCAACTACAACAAGGGCTGGGAGGCGTTCGACCCGGTCGACCTACCGGCCAGCCTGGCCCGGGCCAACGCCGAGCTCGACCTCGCCCGCGCCGCGATCGAGCGGCGGGGAACGGGTGGCGAGGGCGCGAACGGTGCGCTGCCGGTCGGTCTCGTCCCCGCCCTGACGAAGCGGTATGCCGGTGTGCGGCCGGAGGATCCCGACAGCTGGCCGGCGGGGCACGCGGCATACGCCGACGCCATGGCCGCGCTGGCGACGCAACATCCCGAGGACCTCGACGTGCTCGCTCTCGCGGCCGACGCACTCGTCAACGTGACCGCCTGGGCGCTGTGGGACCCACTCACCGGACAACCGGCTCCCGGTTCCCGGGCGCCCGAGGCGGAGCGGCTCCTCGACACCGCGCTGGCGCTGCCCGCCGGCTCCCGGCACCCGTTCGTCCTGCACCTGCACATCCACCTGCTGGAGATGTCGGAGCGACCCGAGTCGGCTCTGTCGAGTGCCGACCGGCTGCGGGGACTCGTCCCGGACGCCGGGCACCTGCAGCACATGCCGAGCCACATCGACGTGCTGTGCGGTGACTACCACGCCGCCATCGCGGCGAACCAGGCTGCGGTACAAGCGGATCGGCGTTTCGTCGACCGCTCGGGGCCGTTCAACTTCTACTCCTTCTACCGGGCTCACGACCTGCACTTCATCGTCTACGCCGCGATGTTCCTCGGCCGCTACCAGGACGCGATGTCAGCGGCGGACGAGCTCGGCGCTCAGCTCACCCAGCAGCTGCTGTCGGTCGAGAGCCCGCCCATGGCTGACTGGCTCGAGGCCTTCGTGCCGTTACGGACCCACGTGCTGGTGCGGTTCGGTCGGTGGGCCGAGCTGGCCGCGGCACCGCTGCCCGACGACGAGGAGCTCTACTGCACGACGACGGCCATGGTCCACTACGGCCGGGCGGTCGCCCACGCTGCGCTGGATGACGTCGCGGCGGCGACCGTGGACCGCGAGGCCTTCGTCCGGGCGGTCGGCCGGGTACCCACCACCCGCTTCCTTTTCAACAACACCGCCCTCGACATCCTTGCCATCGCCGGCGTCATGCTCGACGGCGAGATCGCCTACCGCCAGGGGCGGTTCGACGAGGGCTTCGCGCACCTGCGGAGGGCCATCGCCCTCGACGACGCCCTGCCCTACGACGAGCCGTGGGGGTGGATGCAGCCGACGCGACACGCCTACGGCGCACTGCTGCTCGAACAGGGTCGGGTGGCCGAGGCGGCCGAGGTGTATGCCGCGGACCTCGGCCTCGACCCCACGGTCAGCCGGTCGGTCCACCACCCGGGCAACGTCTGGAGCCTGCACGGCTACCACGAGTGCCTCGTGCGCCTCGATCGCCGCGACGAGGCGCGGATCATCGCCCAGCAGCTAGCGGTGGCGTCGGCCCGGGCGGACGTGCCGGTGCTCGCCTCGTGCGCCTGTCGGCTCGAGGTTTTCGCGGCCGGCGAGACACCCGGCGGAGGATGCGGGCCCCGCTGCGACTGCGACCACTGTCGGGGATGAGCGGCGAGCGGTGGGCGGTCGGACTGGCACAGTGGGCGGGTGGACGACGAAACCCGGGCGCGGCGTGATCGGTGCAGCACCTTCATGCTCGGCGACGGGAACGTTCTACCGCAGGAGCTGCTGGCGACGATAGGCAAGGGCGTCGTCCCGGACACCTACGGTGAGGGCGGCGTCGTCGCTGAGCTCGAGTCAGCGGTGGCGAAGCTGTTGGGGTTCCCCGCAGCGGTGTTCATGCCCAGCGGGACGATGGCGCAAGCGGCGGTGCTCCGGGTGCACGCCGACGCCCGCAGGTCACGAACGGTGTTGTGGCATCCGTTGTGCCACTTGATGACTCACGAGGGTGACGCATACCGCCGGGTGCACTCGTTGGTTGGCCGCACGGTCGGGGCGCCCCACCGGCTCGTCGAGCGCGACGACTTGGAGGAGGTGGCCGAGCCCGTGGCTGCCCTCGTGCTCGAGCTGCCGCAACGGGACCTCGGAGGACAGCTTCCGGCGTGGCCGGACCTGCTCGACCAGGTCGCGTGGGCCCGCGAGCACGGGGCGGCCGCCCACCTGGACGGAGCCCGGCTCTGGGAGGCCAGTGCCGGGTACGAACGGCCGCCGGCGGAGATCGCCTCGGCGTTCGACTCCGCATACGTCTCCTTCTACAAGGGCATCGGGGCCTTGCCCGGGTGCTGCGTGGTCGGGCCGCCGGACGTCGTGGCGCAGGTGCGGGAGTGGAGGGGCCGCCTGGGGGGCACGCTGCACGGACTCTGGCCGGCGGCGGCCTCCGCGCTCAACCTGCTCGACGAGCGGCTCGCCGAGATGCCGCACCGGCTGGCGCACGCCAGGGCGATCGCCGCGGCCCTCGTCGACGTGGAGGGCGTCCGGGTGGTGCCCGACCCGCCCCAGACCCCGATGATGCATCTGCTGTTCAGCGTCAGCGAGGAGCGGTTCGTCGCCAACGCGCGGCGGCTGGCCGAGGACGAGGGCGTCTGGGTGTGGCCCCGGCCGATGCCCACGGCAGACCCCGAGGTCGTGCGTTGCGAGCTGACCGTCGGGAGGGCCACCGGCCGCATGGCTCCGGACGCCGTGGTGGCGGCCCTGGTGGCCCTGCGGGCCCCTGCGTGACGTCGCGGCCCTTCGCACCATGCCGGTGCAGATCGACGCCAACCAGGCCCGGTGTCACAGGCACCATCGGTGCGTGACGAGTGACCGGGTGGACGTCGATGCCGATCTGGTCGCCGCCCTCGTGCGGGAGCGTTTCCCGAATGGGCCGGTATGCCCCGTGGTCGCGGAGGAGCCGGGTGGTTGACAACCGCACCTTCCGACCGGGGAGCGGCTCAGTGCCCGGCGGTCGTCCGCAGCCGGCTACGGCGAACAGGTGGCCAAGGAACATCGGTGGCTGCCGTGGCTCGCCCCGTGAGCGACAGCCGACACCGCCCCCGAAACAGGGCTGGGCTGAGACGCCCGGGTTCCTGCGACCGGCCGCGACGACCTTCGTTCCCTAGCGCACCGCTGAGACCTGACTTCCAAGGTGTGGGACGACAGCGTCGTCGACCCGGATCGTGTCCCCACCGCCGGTGCGGACCAGGCGGATGCCGAACCACGTCTTGCGGTCCCATCGCCGGTGTCGGGCCAGGGTGCGGATCGGTTCCTTGCCCCCGGCGAGGGTGACCGGGTCGATGGTCGTCATCACGCACCGGTCGCAGAGCTCGGTGGTCCGGAAGTCGACATCGCCGATGCGGACGCCCTCCCACCGGTCCTCGTCGAACGGGTCGGCACCGTCGATCACGACGTTGGCCCTGAACCGCAGGATCCCGAGCGGCTCCGCCACCGGCGGGGCAGCGGTGTCACTCAGGTCGTCCTCGTCGATGTTGGGCACGTCCGCGTCGTCCGCCTCCTCGCGGATCCACTCGTTGAGCCGGGTCATCGACGTCTCGGAGACGAGGAGCACCGGGCCGGCGTCGGCCCACGACATCGCGTCTCCCGGGCGGCCCCCGTGAGCGCCGGAGATCGGTCGCCCGGTCGGGTCCTCCTGCCAGACCAGCCGCAGCGGCCTCCCCACCCGGTCGCTCACCCAGGCGCTGACGTCGTCGTCGGCCGGTGGGGCGGCGCCCTGCCGCGAGATGCCGACGGGCACCGGCGGCAGGCCAAGGGGGGTCTCGACGAGGATGCCCGACCCGTCGGCGCGGTCGGTGATGCGGATGGTGTCGTCGTCGACGGGGGTCGCCGTCAGCCGCAGCAGCGCATGGACCTCGCGGGCGGTCACCAGGTCGCCCGCCGGGTCGACCAGCGCCCAGCGCCGGTCGCCCGCGAAGCCCCACGGTTCGACGCCCGCGGACGTCACGGCCACCCCGCCCATGGACTTGACGGGATAGCAGCGGAGCTGGGTCACCGGCATGACCGTGATGCTGCCAGAGGCCCGGCCAGGCTCAGTATGCCCGTCGGCGTCGTCTGGTGGTGTCCCCCGGTCATAGCGGGCGTCGTAGCGGCCATGGTGTCGTGTCCACGACGATCTCGCCGCTACGGGCGCCGCTGTGACCGGGGGCCGAAGACCTTGTCGTCGATCCCACGGCCCACATGCGACGCCGGGCAATGGCGGCTCGAGATGCAGGGTCGCGACGTGCGCTGGCTGTTGTTCGGGCTGGACGCGCTGGACGCCCCATTCACCCACGAGTCGGCGCCCCCAGGGCTGGTCGACGCCATGGCCGACTTGGCCGGCCGGTTCGCTGCGGCGGCACCGGCGTGCGACCGCCCTCGATCCGGGGGTGTCGGACGCCGGTGTCACACTGTCGCGGTGCTCCTCGCAGACGTGGTCGAGACCGCCGAGCGGGTCACCGCCACGTCGTCGCGGCTGGCCAAGACCGAGGCCCTGGCCGACCTCCTGCGCCGCCTGTCACCCGAGGAGGTGGCCCCTGCCGTGGGCTTCCTCGTCGGTCGCGCACGGCAGGGCCGCGTCGGGGTCGGCTACCGCACGGTCTCGTCGCTGCTGGGCGAGCCCGCGGTCGAGCCGAGCCTGACCGTCCACGATGTCGACGCCCTGCTCGACGAGCTGCTGGCGACGACGGGGTCGGGGGCGGCGGCGTTGCGGTCCGAGACGATGCGCGCCATGGGGGCCCGGGCCACGGCGGCCGAGCAGTCCTTCGTCACCCGGGTGCTCATCGGCGAGATGCGCACGGGGGCGCTCGAGGGCGTCCTCGTCGACGCGGTCGCCCAGGCCGCCGACCTCCCGGTCGCGACGGTCCGCCGGGCCGTCATGCTCTCCGGCGACCTGGGCGGCACGGCCCGCATCGCCCTCACCGAGGGGGCGCAGGCTCTGGAGCAGGTGGGCCTCGCGGTCGGGACGCCGGTGCTCCCGATGCTCGCCTCCACTGCGGCCGACCCCGCCGCCGCCTTGGCGGTGACCGGACGGGCCTCTGTGGAGCACAAGCTCGACGGCGCTCGCATCCAGGTGCACCGCCGCGGCGACGAGGTGCAGGTCTTCACACGCAGCCTGGCCGACATCACCCACCGGGTGCCTGAGGTGGTCGACGCCGTGCGGGCGCTGCCGGTGCGTGACGCCATCTTCGACGGCGAGACGCTTTCGCTCGACGAGGACGGCGGCCCCCGCCCCTTCCAGGACACCATGTCGCGGTTCGGTGCCGAGGCGCCGCGGTCCCCTCTGCTCAAGCCGTGGTTCTTCGACGTCCTCCACGTCGACGGGGAGGACCTCATCGACCGGCCCCTGAGCGAGCGGCTCGAGGTGCTCGAGCGGGTCGCGCCGGCATACCGCATCCCGGGTGAGGTCACCGACGACCCCGCCGTCGCCGACCGGGTCTCCGCGGCGGCGCTGGCGGCCGGCCACGAGGGCATCGTCGTCAAGGCCATCGACTCGGTCTACGCCGCGGGCCGCCGGGGCAAGAGCTGGGTCAAGGTCAAGCCCGTGCACACCTACGACTTCGTCGTGCTGGGCGTCGAGTGGGGCTCCGGCCGCCGGCAGGGCTGGCTCTCCAACCTCCACCTGGGCGCGCTCGACCCGTCGGGAGAGTTCGGGGAGCCAGGCGAGCTCGTCATGGTCGGCAAGACGTTCAAGGGTCTGACCGACGAGCTCCTGCGGTGGCAGACGGAGCACTTCCAGACCATCGAGACGCGGCGGACCGGGCATACCGTCTTCGTCGAGCCGGCGACCGTCGTCGAGATCGCCATCGACGGGGTGCAGCGGTCGAGCCGGTATGCCGGCGGGCTGGCCCTGCGGTTCGCCCGGGTGAAGCGCTACCGCGAGGACAAGCCCCCCGAGGACGCCGACACGATCCAGACGTTGCGCGCCATGCTGCGCACCTGAACGGCCCGGGAAATCCGTCGAACCGCGCTCACTAAACGCCCATCCATCGGGCGAGGGCCGTCGAATCCGCGCACTCGACTGACAGTGCTGCGGCCCCTGCCCGTGGAGGACTCGGGGAATCACCTCTGCCCGGTCGCGCTGCACAATGAGCACATATGAGCAGTACCCCGCAGAAGCGGAGCCCGTTCGCCCGGGTCTTCGTCGCGGTGCTGGTCGGCCTCGTCCTGGCCTCGCTGGGGGTGGCTGGCGCGGCGTTCGCGGCCGGTTCCTCCACCAAGCCGGTCTCGAAGGCCACCACACCCGCCTGGGTCGACGGTCGGACCGTCACGATCCAGTACCCGCAGAACTTCTTCGCGACAAGAGCGTCCCGTCCTCGGCCCCCAGCGGGTGCGAGGTCGGCACCGACAGCAACGTCGGGCCGGTGGGCAACGCCGACCGCTCGGTGCTCTACGTCCTGGTGCCACTGTTCGCCGGGGCCAACCCGGCTCCCATGTGTGCCGTGGCGTCCTGCCCGAACCACCCGACGACCATCGACCTCTCCCGCATCGCGGGCGCTCTCGGTGCCGACCCGTCGGCCGTGGCCAGTGTGCCGCTCCCGGCCCACAGCCACATCCTCGACGGCCCGGCCGGCGGCTGGTGGGACACCAAGATCGTCGCGGTGACCAACCAGGCGGCGTGGGCGCAGCTCGCGGCAGCCAAGTCGCAGGACAAGATGTTCCAGCTCATCAACACCCCGAACAGCGGTGTCGTTGGCCCGATCCCGACCAACCTCTACCTGTTCTTCAACGTCGTCGGACACTGACCTCGTGGTCCGGTGGGCCTGGTGTGCGGCGACGTGCCGCCTGCCCGGCCCACCGGCTCGGTCGAGAGGAGAACGCTCATGAGTATCGTGTCCGATCGTCAGGCGACACCGACCGCACCGGCCCTGCCGGCCCCTCCGGCCGCCACGCAGCCGTCTCGAGCCCCACTCACCCATTCAGTCCTCGCCCTCGGGGTCGTCCTCGTCGCCGTGGGCGCCTACCTACCGTGGCTGACGGTCTACAACGGCCTGACCCCCATCCCGGGGTTCCGGCTGGGCGGCGGCCCGCTCGCCGGCATCGCCGTGGCCGGCGCCGGGCTGGTGCTCGTCTCCGTGCACCGCGGTGGCGGACGCGTCCTACGCCCAGTGGCCGCCCTCGGCTCCGCTGTCGTCGTCGTCGGCGCCCTGTACGTCGCGCACGGCGTCGTGGGGTATGCCGCCGACCCGGGTCCCGCCGGCCCCCTCCTCATGCCGCAGGCCGGGTTCGGCGCCTACGTCATGGCGGCGGGCGGACTGTCCCTACTCATGGCGGCGGTGCTCGCCCGACCCGTGTCCCGGGCATCAACGGCTTTGACGGCAGTGCTGTGGCTGCAGCTCGTGCTTGCCGCCCTGACCCTCGGTGCCGGCTGGGTGCATCTCCTGCTGGCTCCCGAACATCTCGCCGAGCACCCTTTGCTGGGAATGGGATTCATCGCAGCGGGCGTCGCTCAGGTCGCCCTCGCCGTCCTCGTGGTGGCCCGGCCCACCATGACCACGCTGCCCCTGCTCATCGTCCTCGACGTGGCGATCATGGCGGTCTACGCCTACGCCGCCCTCGTCGGACTTCCGTTCGCCGCGGACGATGGCATGGCCGGGATGGCCGGGATGGCCGGGATGGACATGTCCGACGACCACGGCCTCGTCCTCGGGGCTGGGGAAGCGGTCGACCTCGTCGGCGGGCTCACCTTCGTCGCCGAGCTGGTCGGGGTCGGCCTCGTCATCGCCCTGGTTCGCCGGCTGGCCGGCGGGGTGCGCACCGCCCCCTGAACCCGAGACCCGCTGACCCGGGCCGGGGGCGGCCCGGGTCAGCGGCCAGTGGCTCGTGCCCGCATACCCGGGGTGCGGCGGAGGCGCGGGTCGCCCCTCTAACCGACCGGACTCACGTTGTCGTCGGTTCCAGCGCTCTTGGACGTCGAAAACCAGCGAACTCGTGAGTCCGGTCGGGGTTACCGGGGTCAGCGCGGGGGCATGCGCAGGGCACCGTCGAGGCGGATGACCTCGCCGTTCAGCATGGGGTTGTCGACGATGTGGCGCACCAGCGCGGCATACTCCGCGGGGTCACCCAGGCGGGAGGGATGCGGTACGCCCGCCTCGAGAGCAGCTATCGCCTCGGGCGGCAGCCCGGCGAGCATCGGCGTCGCGAACGTGCCGGGAGCGATGGTCATCACCCGCACCTGCTTGTCGGCGAGGTCGCGTGCCGCCGACAGGGTGAGGGCCACCACGCCGCCCTTGCTCGCGGCGTATGCGGCCTGGCCGATCTGACCGTCGTAGGCGGCGATGCTCGCCGTCATGACGACGACCCCCCGGTCGCCGTCGACGGGCTCGTTGCCCACCATGGCGGCGGCCGCGAGCCGCAGGGTGTTGAAGGTGCCCACGAGGTTGATCTCGACGACGGTGCGAAAGGTCTCCAGCGGCAGCGGGCCACCGCGCCCGACCACACGCCCGGGGGTACCGACCCCGGCGCAGGTGACAGTCAGCCGCAGGTCCCCCATCTCCCGGGCGGCGTCCACCGCGGCCTGCACCTGGGCCTCATCGCGCACGTCAGCCCCGACGAACCGCGCCGCGGAGCCGAGCTCGGCCGCCAGGTCGGCGCCGGGGGAGCCCGGCAGGTCGACCACGACCACCTTGGCGCCGTCGGCGACGAGGCGCCGGGTGGTCGCCCCGCCGAGGCCGGAGGCCCCTCCGGTGACGAGCGCGACCGTCGTGTCGGTGATCTGCACGGGCCTCCTAAGCGTCCTTGAGCAGCTGCCGCGAGATGACGAGCCGCTGGATCTGGTTGGTGCCCTCGAAGATCTGGGTCACCTTGGCCTCGCGCAGGTAGCGCTCGAGGGGGAAGTCCTGGGTGTAGCCGGCGCCGCCCAGCACCTGCACGGCGTCGATCGTCACCCGCATCGAGTTGTCGGTGCAGATCAGCTTGGCGACGGCGGCCTGCTTCGAGAAGGGCCGGCCGGCGTCGCGGAGCCGAGCGGCGTGCAGGTAGGTCGCGCGGGCGCTCGTCACCGCGGCCTCCATGTCGGCCAGCATGAACGCCACCCCCTGGAAGTCGCCGATGGGACGGCCGAACTGCTCGCGCTCCTTCGCGTATGCCGTCGCCGCGTCCAGGGCGGCTTGCGCGAGTCCCGTTGCGGCGGCGGCGATCCCGAGCCGACCTGAGTCGAGGGCGGCGAGGGCGATCTGCATGCCCTGACCCTCGTCGCCGACGCGGTGGTCGGCGGCGACCGGGGTGCCGGCGAAGGTGACCTGGCGGACTGTGTCGGACGCCAGGCCCATCGTTCGCTCCGGCGGCGCGAACTCGATGCCCGGCGCATCCGCGGGGACGACGAAGCACGACAGACCCCGGCTGCCCTCGTCGGAGGTGCGGGCGAACGTCGTGTAGAAGCCGGCGTGGCCGGCGTGGGAGATCCACGCCTTGATGCCCTTGAGGCGGTAGCCGGAGGAGGCGTCACCTTCGGAGCTCCGGGTGGCGCGGGTCGTCATCGAGCCCACGTCGGACCCGGACGTCGGCTCGGAGAGGCAGTAGGCACCGAGCTGCTCGCCGCCCAGCATGTCTGGCAGCAGGGCCGCGCGCTGGGCGTCGGTGCCCCACGCCGCGACCGGGTAGCACGTGAGGCCGTGCACGCTGACGCCGACGGCCACACTCATCCAGACCGACGCCAGCTCCTCGACGACCTGCAGGTAGACCTCGTAGGGCTGGGCGCCGCCGCCATACTCCTCGGGGTAGGGCAGCGATAACAGCCCCGCCTTGCCAAGCAGCCGGAACGTCTCACTGGGGAACTCGGCGAGCCGCTCCATCTCGTCGACCCGGGGGGCGAGGTCCTTGGCGCAGATCTCGCGAGTCAGCTCGATGAGGTCGTGCGCCTCGTCGGAGGGGAGGAGACGGACGGCGGGCATGTCCGCACTCTACCGACGTCGTCCCACATGCTGGACGCCGGGCGAACCGGTGGGGTCGCCCGGCGCCGTCCTGCCCCGGTGCCGCCGGTCAGCGCTCGTCGCCGCTCGCCTTCGGATGGGTGGTGTCGCGCGGCCAGCCGGTGCCCGACTGGGTCGGGCCGGGCTCGTCGATCGGCGCCGCCGGGTCGATCGGGTCGGCCCGGTAGGGCTCCGGGGCGTACGGCTCGGCCGGAGCGTCCTGGGGGTAGGCGTTCGTCGGGCCCGTCGTGCGGTCGGTCGCGCTCGACCACTCGGAGCCGGAGGCGGGTGCGGGTCCCGCCGCCGAGGTGCCGGTCGGAGTCGTGCCCGTGGTCGTGCCGGGTCCCTGGGGGCCGCCCGGGCGCTGCTCCGCGAGCCGGTCGACGCCCTTGGCCACCTGTTCCTTGGCCTTGCCGATCTTGTCGGAGTACCTGCCCTCGGTGCGCTCGTCGATCTTGGCCCCCGCCTTGTCGAGGCCGCTGGCGACCTTGTGGCGGTTCTCGTCGGCATAGGTCGCGGCCTTGTCCTTAGCCTCGTGTGCGACCTTGTCGACCTCGGCGGCGAGCTTGTCCGCCTTGCCCTGGACATCCCACTCCTCGGCCTTGGCCTTCACCTTGCGGCTCACGTCGTCCATGAAACCCATTGGTCGTCTCCCTGTCTGGAGGTCGAGCGGTCGGTCGCCCGTCTCAACGGTCCGGGAGGCATACCCGTTCCGGTGCCGCACGCAAACCCCGTCGGTGACCTCACCCTGACAACACCGCCCGGATGTCCCCGGTCACGCCGGGCTGCGCAGCCGCCGACGTGCGGTACTACTGGAGTGCCCCGTCCAGCAATGGTGGAGAAGGAGCATGACCTTGAGTGAGATCAGGCCGTACCTGTGTACGAAGGACGCTCGAGCGGCCATCGACTGGTACGTCGAGTCGATGGGCGCCGAGGTCACCGAGGGTCCGATCGTCATGGACGACGGCCGGATCGGGCACGTGGAGCTGTCGTTCGGTGGCGCGCCGGTGATGATGTCGGACGGCTACCCCGACCTCCACGTCGAGGCGCCGGCGGAAGGTCGAGGCGCCGCCGTCACCTTGTACCTCACGGCTGACGACGTCGATGCGCTCACCGCGCGCGCGGTCGCCGGGGGAGCCACGCTGGACCGCGGACCAGAGGACAGCGACCATGGGCGAACGGCCGTGTTCCGCGACCCGTTCGGTCACCGCTGGATGCTGGGCGGCACCGGCTCCTAGACCGCCAGGCGCCGCGGACGCACGGGATCAGACGCGGCTGCCGCTCCACTCCGTGACCGGTCGGCCACCCCGGTCGCCGTCGACCACGGTGTCGGTGTGCTCGGCGTAGAAGCACAGCAGGTCGCGCACCTCGTTGGCATCGTGGCGGGGATCCTTGTAGCTCCACGCGATGTCCGGGAGGTCGGTGCCGCCGGCGGTCGTCGACCAGTAGCCGGCGTGGCCCTTGTAGGCGCACGTCGTGCGGGTCTCAGAGGGGGTCAGCAGGTCCATGCGCACGTCCTCGCGGGGCACGTACCAGCGCGGCGGCAACCCCGTCTCGAGCAGCAGCGTCGGTCGCCGCGTGTCGGAGATGACCTGCCCACCCACCTCGACGACGACGTGCCGGCTCGATGGGAGGCACTGGATGCGGTGGAACGGGTCCCGCGGGTGACCGACGGCCTCCTGATCTTCCTCGTACCACCGGGTGAACGACGTCCAGTCGACGAGCGCGTAACCGTCGAGGTCGGGGTCGTCGACGACGTAGGCCGCGCCCGGCAGAGTCGCCACGTCGGTCTCGATGTCGTATGCGGTGCCGCCGGCCGAGTGCACGGCGAACGGCTGTCGCGGCGTGAGGACAGGCGGGAGGCCGGCCGCCTCGGGTTCGACCCGTCCGGCCGACCCCACAGGAGCCACCAGCCGCCCGGCGATGTCGGCGACGGGCACCGCAAGACCGACACGACCCGCCGTGGCTCCCACACCAGGCGGGCGGCGGTGGTGTCGATGACGGTCACGTCACCCACATCGGCTCGGACCCGCACGACGACCGGCTGGGCACGCAGCTCGCGCAGAGCGGCACCGAACACAGCGCCCATCTCGACGGCCACGACGCCCTCCCCCCGTAGGCCACCAGCGTACGCGTCCTCGGGGTGTCTTTGACATCCTCGGTCAGGTGACCGAACCCCAGGACTGGCTCCTCACCCGGACCGAGCGCGACAACCCGCAGACCCGGCTCGACGAACGTCACGGCGGCGACCGGGCCTGGTCCACGGGCAACCTCGTCACGCCCCTGGTCCACGGGGCCGCCTACTTCCGGGAGCTGTACGAGGTGCTCCGCGCCACGCGGGCCGGTGACCTGGTCCTCTTCACCGACTGGCAGGGCGACGCGGACGAGCGGCTCACCGGGGAGCCCGGCTCGGAGGTGCTGGAGGTCATGGGCTCCGCGGACGAGCGCGGGGTCGACGTGCGTGGTCTGGTGTGGCGCTCGCACCTTGACCAGACCGGCTTCTTCGCCACCGAGAACCGGCATCTCGGCGAACAGCTGCAACGCCGCGGCGCCGAGGTGCTGCTGGACATGCGCGTGCGGGTCGGCGGCTCGCACCACCAGAAGTTCCTCGTGGTGCGACACGCCGACGACCCCACGCTGGACGTCGCGTTCGTCGGTGGCATGGACCTCGCGCACAACCGCCGAGACGACGCCGACCACCGCGGGGACACCCAGTCTCAGCCGTTGACCGACGAGTACGGGCCCCACCCGCCCTGGCACGACATCCAGGTCAAGATCCAGGGGCCGGCGGTCCACGACGTCGAGACCGTCTTCCGCGAGCGGTGGGAGGACCCCACACCGCTGAGCCGGAGCCCGCTGCGCACCCTCTCCGACAAGATCCGCCGACTGGATACCCATCCCGACCCACTCCCGGCGCAGCAGCCACCGCCGCCGGACGCCGGAACGCATACGGTCCAGCTGCTGCGGACCTACCCCAACCTCAGCAACGGCAGGGACTTTCCGTTTGCGCGGGGCGGCGAGCGCAGCGTCGCCCGCGGCTACACGAAGGCCATCGGGCAGGCCCGCGGCCTGGTCTACGTCGAGGACCAGTACTTCTGGGGTCACGACGTGGCCGACCCCTTCCTCGCCGCCCTGCGGGACCGGCCCGAGCTGCGCATCGTGGTGGTGGTCCCGCTCGTCCCGGACGTGGACGGGGCGTCTCGGGTGCCCGAGCTCCTCGGCCGCAACCGCGCGTTCGGTGCGCTGTTGGCCGCCGCCCCCGACCGGGTGGCGGCCTACGGCATCGAGAACCACGCTGGCACACCGGTATACGTGCACGCCAAGATGTGCGTCATCGACGACACGTGGGCGAGCGTCGGGTCCGACAACTTCAACCGGCGCTCGTGGACCCACGACTCCGAGCTGTCGTGCGTGGTGCTGGACGAGGGGTATGCGCGCTCGCTGCGGCTCACGCTCGCGGCCGAGCACCTGGACCGCCGCGCGGAGGTCGAGGCGGGCGGCCTGGACGAGGTTTTGGCCGACTGCCTGGAGCCGGCGGGCTTCTTCGACGCGTTCGCAGCCAGCGCCGACCGGCTCGATGCGTGGCATGCCGGTGGACGGCTGGGGGAGCGTCCCCCGGGGCGGCTGCGGCGCCTGCCGCTGCCTCCCGTGGGAAGGTTGGCGAGCCGGTGGGCGCGGGTGCCGCTCGACCTGCTGCACGACCCGGACGGGCGGCCCGGTCCGCTCCGGGGCGGACAGGAGTACTGAGCGCTGCCGCAGCCCTCCTCAGCTGAAGGCGCTCTGACCCGTCAGCGCCCTACCGACGACCAGGGTGTGCACCTCGGTGGTGCCCTCGTAGGTGAGCACCGACTCGAGGTTGGCGGCGTGCCGGATCGGGCTGTACTCCAATGAGATTCCGTTGGCGCCGAGGATCGTCCGCGACTCGCGCGCGATCTCGATGGCCTTGCGCACGTTGTTGAGCTTGCCGACGCTGACCTGCTCAGGGGTGATCGTGCCGGCCTCCTTGAGCCGGCCCAGGTGGAGGGCGAGGAGCATCCCGTTGCCCAGCTCGACGGCCATGTCGGCGATCTTCTTCTGGGTCAGCTGGTAGGCCGACAAGGGCTTGTCGAACACCTCCCGCGTGGCGGCGTAGTCGACCGCGGTCTCCAGGCTGTCGCGCGCCGCGCCGAGTGCGCCGAAGATGATGCCGAACCGGGCCTCGTTGAGGCAGCCGAGAGGACCGCCGAGACCGGCCGCCTCAGGCAGCAGGGCCGACGCGGGCAGCCGGAGGTCGTCGAACGCCAGCGCACTGGAGACGCTGGCTCGGAGCGACAGCTTCTGGTGGATCCCCGTGCTGGAGAACCCTTTCGCGTCGGTCGGCACCACGAACCCGCGGATCCGGTCGTCGGTGCGCGCCCAGACGATCGCGACATCGGCGATGGTCCCGTTGGTGATCCACTGCTTGCTGCCGTTGAGCACCCAGTCATCGCCGTCGCGCTTGGCGCTGGTGCGCATGGCGGCGGGGTTCGAGCCGGCGTCGGGCTCGGTGAGCCCGAAGCAGCCGATTCTCTCGCCGGCGGCCATGGCCGGCAGCCACTCCTGCTTCTGCTCCTCGCTGCCGTAGCGGTGGATCGCGTACATCGCCAGAGAGCCCTGCACCGAGACCAGCGAGCGCAGCCCCGAATCGACCGCCTCCATCTCCTGGCAGGCCAGGCCGTAGGCCACGGCTCCCGTGCCCGCACAGCCGTAGCCCTCGAGATGCATGCCGAGGATGCCGAGCTTGCCGAGCTGGAGCGCCAGCTCGCGCGCCGGCAGCTCGGCGTCCTCGAACCATTGGGCGATGTGCGGGCGCAGCTCGCGAACGCCGAAGTCGCGCACCGTGTCGCGGATGGCCCGCTCCTCCTCGGTGAGCAGCCCGTCGATCCCGTAGAGCTCGAACGTGTCCATCAGTGGTCCTTCCGTTCCAGGGGCGTGACGAGCGGGCGCTTGGCCGTGAGCCGGTCTCCCGACGACTGCCCCCGGAGCCGGCGCTGCACCCAAGGGGCGAGGTACTCCCGGGCCCATCTCGCGTTGCCGGCCAACGTCTCCCGGCGGGCCAGGGCCACCGCGGTCGGCAGCGGCGTACGCCAGTCGTCCTCGTCTGTTTCGTACCCCAGGGTCCAGAGGGCGGCCAGCGCGACCCGGCGGTGGCCCTCGGCGGTCATGTGGATGCGGTCGTCGGCCCACAGTCGCCAGTCACGCAGGGAGATGAGGCTCCACTGGTCGACGACCCGGGCGCCGTGGCGCTGCGCGATGCCCCAGATGAACGCGCTGTAGGCGCCGACCCGGCCGCGGGTGGTCTTGACGATTGGGGCGTCGGCGGGGTCGACCGGCGTGGCCATGAGCACGTCGGCGCCGGTGGTCCGGATGCGCACCACGGCCGCCTCCAGCTGGGCCGCGAGGGCGTCGATGTCGGCCGAGGGTCGCAGGATGTCGTTGCCGCCGCCGACGATGCTGACGAGGTCGGGCTCAAGGGCGAGGGCCGCGTCGAGCTGCGGCCCCACGACGTCGGCGAGCAGCCGCCCGCGCACGGCGAGGTTCGCGTAGCCGAAGGGGTCTCCGGCCTGCGCGGCATACCCGCTGAGGTGCACGGCGAGCCGGTCGGACCAGCCGAGGTACTGGCCCGGCTGGTCGGGGTCGGCGTCGGACATCCCCTCGGTGAACGAGTCGCCGAGGGCGATGAACCGCGTCCATCGGCGCGGTGGTGGCTGAGGATGGCTCATGCGAGGGCCCAGTCCACGGGCTCCGCCCCGGCCTGGACGAGGAGGGCGTTGGTGCGGCTGAAGGGGCGCGACCCGAAGAAGCCCGAGCGGGCGGACAGCGGTGAGGGGTGGGCCGACTCGACCCTCGGCGTCGTGCCGAGCATGGGCACGAGCGAGCGGGCGTGGCGGCCCCAGAGGATTGCGACGAGCGGTCCCCCCCGGGCCACCAGGGCCTCGATGGCCTGCTCAGTCACGATCTCCCAGCCCTTGCCCTGGTGGCTGGCCGAGGCGCCGGGCCGCACGGTGAGGACGCGGTTGAGCAGCAGGACACCGCGCTCGGTCCACGGGGTGAGGTCGCCGTTCGAGGGGGTGGGCACGCCGAGGTCGGATGCCAGCTCGGCGTAGATGTTCACGAGGCTCTTGGGGATCGGCCGCACGTCGGGAGCCACGGAGAAGCTGAGGCCCACGGGGTTGCCCGGGGTGGGGTAGGGATCCTGACCGACGATGAGCACCCGCACGGCGTCCATCGGCTGGCGAAAGGCCCGCAGGACGTTGTCACCCGACGGGAGGTAGCCGCGCCCGGCCGCCACCTCCTCACGCAGGAAGTCACCGAGGGCCGCGATGGTCGGCGCCACGGGGGCGAGCGCGGGGACCCAGGAGGCGTGGACGAGGTCCTTTAGCGGCCGCGCGGTCACACCCCCACGCTAGCGGCCGAGGGAACCCGGGAGGCCCACGGGTGGCGGCCCCGCGGCCCGGTGCCGGCCCCGCGGCCCCGGTGCCGGCCCCGCGGCCCGGTGCCGGCCCCGCGGCCCGGTGCCGGCGCAGGTCACGGATGGCTGACCGACAGGACCTCCCCCAGGCGGAAGACGCGGTCGTCCTCACGCAGGTGGCACCACCCGGCCAGGTGCGTCCCGGAGAGCTCCAGGTCGGACACCACGCGGTCGGTCACGCTCGAGCTCGCCGAGCGGTAGCGGATCCGCACCGGCCATCCATGGACCACGGCTTCGGCCAGGGTCTCGACCTCGTGGTTGCTCAGGGCGCGGTTGGCCCGGCGGATCGTCGTGACGAGCCCGGGGTCGGCGGTTACCGTTGCCGGCGCGTGGGTCCGCCCCACCAGCCGCGCGGCCGCGGCCACCGGGTCCTCCGTGCTGAAGGGGGCGGGCAGCCGGCGCGGGCCGCCGGCCGGTGGGGTGAGCCCCTGCGCCTCCGACCACAGGCGGAGGGTCAGGTCGAGGATGTTGTCAGTGGCCAGCGCGCGCGGGACCTGGCGGTCCCTCGACCGGCCGGGCGGGCGAGGTGGGTCGGTCGGGTCCGGCGCCTTGTGGGTCTCGTGGGGTTCGGGCATCGGCAGGTAGCCCGCGGCCCGCAGCGCGGTGATGGTCTCGGCCTCGCCGGCCGTCGAGACGGCCACGGTCGGCGCGACGAGCCGCAGACCCAACCGGCGCAGCTTGCGGTCCACGGTGACCTCGGCCAGGAGGGCCTCGTCGTCCGACCGGATGACCGCCCGCCCGGAGGCCACCCGAAGCCGGCCGTGACGGCGACCGACATCGGCCAGGAGGTACTCCAGGGGCTGCGGGAGGCCGGACCCGGCCACTTGAGAGAGGCGCTCGGTGAGGGCGGCCGCGGTCGTGCCGGCGTCGAGCGCCCGACGGACGGAGGCGGTCGAGAACCGCCAGGTCACCGCGCCGCCGCGACTCTCCCGGTCGGCGCAGGCGTCGAGCAGGGCGCTGAGCTCGCTGGTCGGCGGCCCCACGACCAGCGCGGTGAGGTCGGAGCCGAAGGTCGCCGTGCCCGCCGCCGCCGGCAGCATCGAGTCGGTCAGCGACACGAGCGCCGGGCGGTCCTCGCCGAGGAGCGCCCGCAGCAGCGGGGTGGCGGCCCCCCGCGTGACGAGCCCGAGCAGTCGCGCCTCGTCGGCGATCGTCCCGAGGTCGGGGGGCTCGTCGCTCACCAGCAGGGGCGGCGGGCCGGGGGTGGGGGCGCGAGGGGCCCGACGGCTCGACCACCCGTCGTCCCACGGGTCGGGCTCGGGCTCCCGGTGCGACGTGTGGGCCAGGGGGTGGCTCCAGGCGACCCGCGCCGCCAGGTCCACGTCTGCGGTGGCACCGTCGAGCCGCACCCACTCGTCGAGGGTTGCGAGCCGGCCGTCGACGCACAGGGGGCACCGGCGGTCGGGGGCGCCGACCGCCAGGGCGCGCGCTGTGGTGTCGTGGGTCTGGGTGGGCGCGCGTGGCGTCCGGAGCCAGTGCTCGAGCAATACCGTCATCCGGGCCCCGGCGTCGAGGTCGCGCCACGCGGCGGCGGCGTCACCCCAGCGCAGCACCGGCTCGTCGTCCTCGAACAGCCGGGCTTCGCACGCCGCGTCGAGCACCAGTCGCACCGTCTGGCTGTCGACCTTGGCGGCCTTGGCCACCCGGGTGACCTCCTGAGCGCCGATGCCCCCCTTCTGCAGCCCCTTCACCGGCCGGTCCCGGACCTGGTCCAGGACGGACAGGCTGGCCTGGTTGAGCTGCACCAAGGCCGCCGTGCTGTCACGGTCGACCAGACCCGCGTCCACCTCGAGCGTCGGGGGCGCCGGCGGCAGCGGGTGGAAGGGGAGGCGCCGGCCTCTCAGCGCCATCAGGACCTCGGCCGGCGCCTCGCCCTCGAAGGGCGAGTACGCATACGGGGCGAGCAGCAACCCGGCCCCGATCCCGGCGCGCTGGGCCGCCATCCGCTCGGCGTATGCGCGCTGGTCGGCGAACCGGGGGCTCCACTCCTGGTCACCTCCCTGGGCCAGCAGCTCTCGGTGCCGGGGCGTCAGTCGCTCCAGCTGAGCCCGAAGCCGGGCTGGGTCGCTGAAGGCCTCGGCCAACGCGGCCACGGTGGCCGGCTTAGTGCCCGGTCGCGGAATCCCCCAGGCGTCCAGCACCGGCCTCAACGCGTCCTTGCTGATCCCTTCCAGGAGGATGCGGGCTGGCCGGCCCCAGTCGGCCGGCACGGGAAGCACGGCGTCGACGAGCGGTGCGGCGTGCGCAACGTCGTCGGTGTCGGTCCAAGCCAGGGCGTCGTCCTCGAGGTGCCCCAGCCAGTCACGGACGTGGCGAAGATGGGCACCAACCCCCGCGTCGGCATCGTCGAGCGCGGCGGCGCACTGCGACACCGGAACCCGGCCACCGAGCATGAGCAGGGCCGACAGCACCTCGAGGGCGGGGCGCGGCTGGCGCACCAGCGCGGCCTCGATGCCGTAGTGCTGGGTCAACCGGGACGCCACCGCGGTGAGGTCAGGCGGCGGCGTGCCGTGCAGGACCTCGGGGCGACGGCGGAACAGCGTGGCCAGCGCGGCCTCGTCGTGGCCGGCCAGCCAGGTCAGGTAGTCGGACATGGGCCCCTCTCTGCGGCGGCTCCCAAGTCTAGGAGGCGGGTCACGGCGGACCGCCCGCCATCCACACCGTTCCAGGGGGCCGACGCGATGTGGTGACAGCTCTGCACCCGGGAGGCTCCGGCCGTCCTAGGGTTGCGGGTCATGCCTCCCTCCGCTCGCTGGCCCGTGGTCGTCTTCGACCTCGACGGCACCCTCGTCGACACCATCGGCCTGATCGTCGCGTCCTACCAGCACGCGTTCACGAGCGTGCTGGGCCGCGAGGAGGACGAGGTCATGATCCGGTCGTGGATCGGCCAGCCGCTGATCCGGGGGTTCCGCTCCATCGACCCCGAGCACGCGGACGAGCTGCTCGGCACCTACCTCGCCTGGAACCGGGCCAACACCGAGCGGCTGATCCGCCGGTATGCCGGCATCGACACGCTGTTGGCCGACCTCACCACCGCCGGGGTGCACGTCGCCGCCGCGACGTCGAAGCTGCGAGGACCGGCCGAGGACGCGATCCGCCTGACCGGGCTCGAGGCAAGCCTCGACGTCCTGGTCTCCATGGAGGACACGGACGCCCACAAGCCCGACGCGGCCCCGCTGCTGCTGGCCGTCGACTGGCTCGGGGGCACGCCGGCCGACGCGGTCTACGTCGGCGATGCCGTCGTCGACGTGCAGGCCGCCCGGAACGCCGGCATGGCCGCGGTCGGGGTGACGTGGGGAGCAGGCACTCGCGACTCCGTGGTGGCCGCCGAGCCGGACGTCGTGGCCGACACCGTCGTCGACCTGCGGGCCGCCCTGCTCGGCTGACCGTCCCCTCATCCGGTCTTCCAGCCCCCGGCACTCGACTGTCAGCCGAGCGACTCGGGTGCCGATGGAACGGCAGTGAAGTGGCATGACTGGCCGTCACGTGGGAGCGCGTCGGACGGGGCGCGGGCGTGGGCGGATGGCCGCGACGCGACGCGCATACACTCCGGCTCGTGCACCGCTTCGACCGGCCCTCGTCACCGGCCGACGTCGACGCCGTCCTGGCGTATGCCGCCGACCGGCTCACCCTCGACCCCGTGCCGCTCGACGGCCCGCTCAGTGCGGCCGAGCTGGTCGAGGAGACCGGGGTCACCATCACGCCCAGTGGCCTCGGCACGGCGCGGGCGCTCGACGTGTTCGCCGACGTCCTGGCGCCGTCATGCCTGTCGACCGACCATCCGCGCTACCTGTCCTTCATCCCGTGTGCGCCCACCCAGGAGGCCGCGGCGTTCGACGTCGTCGTGGGGGCGTCGTCGATCTACGGCGGCTCGTGGCTCGAGGGCTCGGGCGCCGTCCACGCCGAGAACGAGGCGCTGCGCTGGATCGCCGGCCTGGCCGGACTACCCCCGACCGCGGGCGGGGTCTTCGTCGGCGGGGGCACGGTCGGCAACCTGTCGGCGCTGGTCGCCGCGCGGCATACCGCTCGCGATCGCGCGCAGGCGAACGGGACCGGGATCCGGCCCTGGCGGGTGGCCGCGACCTACGGCGCCCACTCGTCGATCCAGGCGGCCTGTGACGTGATGGACGCCGAGCTCGTCGAGGTGCCGGCTGACGACCGCTGGCGCCTGACCGGGGAGAACCTGCGGCGCACCCTTGAGGAGCACGACCCGAGCACCTTCTTCGCCGTGGTCGCCACGGCCGGCACGACGAACTTCGGGATCATCGACGACCTGGCCTCGGTGGCCGAGGTCTGCGCCGACCTCGGCATCTGGTTCCACGTCGACGGGGCCTACGGGGGAGCGGCGCTCGCGGCGCCATCGGTGCGCGACCGGTTCGCGGGGGTGGAGCGGGCCGACTCGTTCATCGTCGACCCGCACAAGTGGCTGTTCGCGCCGTTCGACTGCTGCGCGCTGCTCTACCGCGACCCCGCCCTCGCGCGGGCCGCGCACACCCAGCACGCGGGCTATCTCGACGTGCTCACCGAAGGGCCCGACTGGAACCCGTCCGACTTCGCCGTCGGCCTCACCCGGCGGGCGCGCGGGCTGCCGCTGTGGTTCTCCCTCGCCGTGCACGGCACCGACGCGTATGCCCGGGCCGTGGAGCGCACGCTGGAGGTGGCGCGCTTCGCGGAGGACGAGATCCGGCGGCGCGAGCACCTCGAGCTCGTCCGCGAGCGCGACCTGTCGGTCATGGTGTTCCGACGGGTGGGCTGGGGCCCGGCGGACTACCGCGAGTGGTCCGACCGGCTGCTCGCCGAGGAGTTCGCCTTCGTCGTGCCGACGACCCACGACGGCGAGACGGTCACCCGGTTCGCCGTCGTCAACCCGACGACGACCGAGGACGACATCCGCGCCATCCTCGACACGATGATCTGAGGGCGGCGCGTGAATCACAGCGGTGTCATTTTCGCCCTATAGTGGGGCCACCATGGACGCGCAGCGACACGACGACGACGATCACCGACCCGGCGTCCTGGCCGCCCGTGACCGCGAGATCCTTGCGTTCGAACGGCAGTGGTGGAAGTACGCCGGGGCGAAGGAACAGGCGATCAAGGAGCTGTTCGACATGAGCGCCACCCGCTACTACCAGGTGCTCAACGCCCTCATCGACACCAGCGAGGCGCTCGAGGCCGACCCCATGCTCGTCAAGCGGCTGCGCCGGCTGCGCGCGTCGCGCCAGCGAGCCCGGAGCGCCCGCCGCCTCGGCATCAACGTCTGAGCGTCTGACACGCTGAGCCGGTGCAATCCGGCCCCACGAACAGCCTCACCGACGTCGCCGGCCTCCAGGTCGGCCACGCGACCCGCCGCGAGCCCGGCTGGCTGACCGGGACCACCGTGGTCGTCACGCCTCCTGGCGGGTCCATCTGCGGGGTCGACGTGCGCGGCGGCGGTCCGGGCACCCGGGAGACCGACACCCTGCATCCGCACAGCCTCGTCGACCGGGTCGACGCCGTCATGCTGGGCGGCGGGAGCGCCCTCGGCCTGGCCGCCGCCGACGGCATCGTGGCCGCCCTCCTGGCCGAGGGGCGGGGCTGGCCCGCCGGCGGGCCGGGCGAGGTGGTGCCGATCGTCCCGGGGGCAATCCTCTTCGACCTGGGCCGCGGCGGGGAGTGGGCGAACCATCCGGGAGCGGCCGACGGGGCCGCAGCGTTCCACGCGGCATCCGCCGGCCGGGTGCCACGGGGGGCGGTCGGCGCGGCGACCGGAGCACGGTCGAGCGTGCTCAAGGGGGGCATCGGCTCGGCGAGCGTGGTGCTCGAGAGCGGGATCACCGTGGCGGCCCTCGTGGCGGTGAACTCGGCCGGGTCACCAGTCGACCCCCGCACTGGGGTGCTCTGGGCGGTGCGGCACGGGCTCGACGGCGAGTTCGACGAGGTCGGGAGGCCTTCGGAGGGCGACGCGGCGGCCCACCGCGCCGAGCTGGACCCCCGTCAGGCGGCGGCGCTCAACCCGGGCCAGGCGACGACCATCGGCGTCATCGCGACCGACGCGACGCTGAGCAAGGCGCAGTGCCAGAAACTGGCCGGGCTCGGCCACGACGGGATGGCCCGGGCCATCAACCCGGTGCACACGATGGTCGACGGCGACACCCTGTTCACGCTGGCCACCGGTGACCGGCCGGAGCCCGACCTGACCGGGCTCTTCCTGCTCATGCAGGCGGCCGGCGACTGCGTGACCCGGGCGATCGCCCACGGCCTGCTCGCGGCCGAGTCCGTCGACCGCACCGCCGACGGAGGCGTGGCGATGCGGTCGTGGCGTGACACCTTCCCGTCCGCCGCCGGCTGACGACCCGCCACTCTCGGAGGGTATGCGCGCCGGCCGAGACGGGCAGCACGGCTCACCCGACAGGCTCGACCGCCCAGTGCGGGTCGCGGCCCATCCAGCCGACGAGGCGGTCGTAGACGGGGCGTCCTCCGCCACGACTACGACCCCACCGACGCGATCGGGCCGCCGCGCGGTTCGGCCGGGAGGAACCGGCGGACCGGGTCGAGGCAGGCGGCGGCCGGCCACCCGCCGCGACAGGAGGCTGTGGTCTCCGAGAGCGGGCGTCAGTGGTCGGTGTTCGTCGTCAACGCCCGGGCCTCGCGGCCGGCGGCCGCCCTCGTCCTCGGGTTGGTGGGCCGGTCAGGCTGCTCGGCCCCGACACCCTGCGCCACGATGTGGTCACCCGCGCCTGCGCCACGCTCGAGATGCACACCATGGACGCGTGACCACAGCGCCGTTGACCCCGGCTGGCCCACGCGACACCTACACCCACGGCCACCACGAGTCCGTGCTGCGCTCCCACCAGTGGCGCACGGCGGCTAACTCCGCGGCCTACCTGCTCCCGCACCTGCGGCCGGGGCTGCGGCTGCTCGACATCGGGTGTGGACCGGGCACCATTACCCTCGACCTCGCCGCGGCGGTCGCCCCCGGGCAGGTGCTCGGGGTCGACGTCGTGGCGGAGCCGCTCGACGCCGCGCGAACCAACGCGGCCGCCCGGGGCGACACGGTGACCGAGTTCGCGGTGGGCGACGTCTACGCGCTCGACCGGCCCGACGGCGGCTTCGACGTGGTCCATGCGCACCAGGTGCTGCAGCACCTCAGCGACCCGGTCGCCGCACTGCGCGAGATGCGGCGGGTATGCGCGCCGGGCGGGCTCGTCGCCGCGCGGGACGCCGACTACGCGGCCATGGTCTGGTACCCCGCCGACCCCCGGCTCGACCGGTGGCTGGAGGTCTACGAGGCCGTCGCGCGGGGCAACGTGGCGGAGCCGGACGCCGCCCGGCACCTGCTGGCCTGGGCGCATACGGCGGGGTTCGTCGACGTGACCTGCTCGGCGACCACCTGGTGCTACGCCACCTCGGATGAACGGGCGTGGTGGGGCGGTCTGTGGGCCGACCGGATCACGCAGTCGGCGCTCGCGACCCAGGCGGTCGAGCGGGGAGTGGCGACGACCGACGAGCTGGCCGAGCTGGCCCAGGGCTGGCGCGACTGGGCGGCGCACCCCGACGGATGGTTCGTCGTTGTCAACGGCGAGATCCTCGCCCACGCCTGACCAGGCCCGCTGTTCGGTGGAGGTATATCCGGGGGCCCTACCGCTCGCTGGACTCTCCACCCGTCGGGGCAGACTCCCGGGTGGCGTGGAAGGGTGAGCCCATGACCGCCTCGTGGAGCACGCCCGAGCAGCTCGCCGCCGCCCTGGAGACCATCGCCGCGTCGATCGAGGGCTGGCGGGAGCCGGCGGTGTTCGCGGTCGGCCTCACGTCGGCGACGTCATCGGCGGAGTTCGCGTACCCGCACATCAACGTGGGCACTGGCTACCTGGCCGCGGCGGTCCTGGCCAAGACCATCGGGTACGCCAGCAGCACCTCCACGCATACCCTCTCCGTCGCCGAGCTAACCCACGCGGTCAACGGGCTGTCGCCGGCGGAGGCCTGCACGACCGTCGAGCACCCCAACCTGGCCGCCTGGCGGGAGATGCTGCACGAGGTCGAGTCCAACCCCTACCGCACCATCGTCGCGGTCTTCATCGGCGACCTTGCGGACCCGGTCTCCTCCGAGGCGGACGGATCGCTGCGAACCCAGCTGCCGGAATGAGCTGCCGGTGAGCCCCACATGAGCCCCACGTGAGTCCCAACAAGGCCTGCGTCTTCTGCCTGATCGTCGCCGGCGAGGTGCCGGCCCACGTCGTCCTCGACGAGGTCGACCTGATGGGCTTCCTCGACACCCGACCGGTCTTCAAGGGTCACGTGCTGCTGGTGCCTCGACGGCACCTCGGCACGCTGCTCGACCTTCCGGCCGACCTCCGTGCTCCGTGGCTCGAGGCGACCCAGCGACTGGCGGCCGTCGTCGTCGAGGCGCTCGGGGCGCAGGGGTCCTTCGTCGCCACGAACAACGTCGTCAGCCAGTCGGTGCCCCATCTGCACGTCCACGTCGTGCCCCGCACCAAGGGCGACGGGCTGCGTGGCTTCTTCTGGCCGCGCACCACGTACGCCTCGGACGAGGAAGCAGCGGAGTATGCCTCCCGGCTCGCCTCGGCCCTGTCACCACCGACGGTCTGAGTATCACCGGGGCGCGGCGTCGGCTCCTCTCCGGCATGGCTATCGCAGAGCGCATCACCTCGTACTCGGCCTGGGTGGGCCAGACCAGCTACCTGTCCTGGACCCGGACCCTGCGGCTGGGGCTCGAGACCGGCACCACGGCCTACATCGGGTTCCCGACCACCCGGCCGACGTCCTGGCTCACCTTCGGCCCGGGATGGGTCGACGTGGCCATGACGGCGGACCAGTACGACGACGTCCACCACCTGCTGCAGTCCGAGGACCCGGTCTTCCTCACGGCTCTCGACGCCTTGGGGTTCCAGGTCGCAGCCGTCCACACTGAGCTGGACCTCAGTCTGGGCGAGCCGACCGGTGAGGGCTACCGGGACGACAGCCTCGAGGCCCTCGTGGTGCGGGCCCGGCGCGAGCACGACCCGATCGCGACGGTCTAGTCCAAGTCTAGTCCAGCTGCGCGTAGCCGCGCTCGAACGCCGCGCCGAGCCCTTCGAGCGGGTAGGGCAGCCGGGCATCGGGCTCCCGCGTCGCGTCGACCAGAGGTATGCCGGCTGCGTGGCGTTCGCGGATGACGGCGGCGACCGCGGCGAGCTCGTCGCGTTGGCGCGCGACGAAGGCCCGGTTGACCGGTCGCCCGTGGCCCGGGAGGACGAGGTCGCCGGGTAGGGCGGCCAGATGACGGTCGAGTGTCGTCGCCCACTCGAGTGGATAGGAGTCGCCACCCAGCGCCGGATGGGCGGACTCCTCGATGAGGTCACCGAGGAAGGTCGCCCCGGCGTCCGGGACGACCACCCTGATGTCGCCGTCGGTATGCCCGCGCCCGGCGTGGGTGAGAACGACCGACCGGCCTCCGAGGTCGACGGTCGCCGACGTGGTGAACGTCTGGTCGGGTCCCCGGACCTCGGTGCCGAGCAGGTCGTCCAGGTCGGCCACCGTGTAACCGAGCTCGGGAGCATCGTGCCGGTCGCTGCGGACGAGGGCCTTGAACCGTTCGGCGTCGGCGACGAAGGTCTCGTCGACCCGCTCGTGCGCGTGAACGGTGGCGGCCCCGAACGCACGGTTGCCGAACGTGTGGTCGAAGTGCACGTGGGTGTTGACGACGTGGCGCACGCCCACGTGGAGACCGAGCGCCCGGACGTCGTCGAGGATCTCGCGCCCCTGGGTGGTCGCGGCGCGGGTGTCGACGACCAGCGCGGCGTCCCGCCCGACCACGAGCCCGACACCGACGTCCCACTGCCGGTAGCGGGCCAGGAAGACCCCGTCGGCGACTTCGACGAACGGGCTGCTCCCTGGCATACCCGCGATTCTGTCAGGGTGATGCGCCCCCCATGCGTCGGCGAGCGGGCGTGCGACCACCAGGGGCGACGGGGCGCCGCGGCGTTTGCACTCTCTGCACGAGAGTGCCAATAATGGCGTTAGCACTCTCGACCTGAGAGTGACAACTCGACCACTGGGTGAGGCTCGGCGAACGCACGCGAACATGGGCGTGCCGGACCCGTGCCGTCCGTCGCGGGCGTCCACGTGGTCTCCACATCGATTCGCGTGGGAGGAACCACCCGAATGGCCAAGATCATCGCATTCGATGAAGAGGCACGCCGCGGTCTCGAGCGAGGAATGAACATCCTCGCCGACGCCGTCAAGGTGACGCTCGGCCCCAAGGGCCGCAACGTCGTCCTCGAGAAGAAGTGGGGTGCCCCCACGATCACCAACGACGGTGTCAGCATCGCCAAGGAGATCGAGCTCGAGGACCCCTACGAGAAGATCGGCGCCGAGCTGGTCAAGGAGGTCGCCAAGAAGACCGACGACGTCGCCGGTGACGGCACGACGACGGCCACGGTGATCGCCCAGGCGATGGTGCGCGAGGGTCTGCGCAACGTCGCGGCCGGTGCCAACCCGATGGCGCTGAAGCGCGGCATCGAGAAGGCCGTGCAGGCCGTCGCCGACGAGCTGCTGGCCAGCGCGACCGAGATCGAGACGCGCGAGCAGATCGCCGCCACCGCCTCGATCTCCGCCGCCGACGAGCAGATCGGTGAGCTCATCGCCGAGGCGATGGACAAGGTCGGCAAGGAAGGCGTCATCACCGTCGAGGACTCCAACACCATGGGCCTCGAGCTGGAGCTGACCGAGGGGATGCGGTTCGACAAGGGCTACATCTCGCACTACTTCGTCACCGACACCGAGCGTATGGAGACCGTGCTCGACGACGCCTACGTGCTCGTCGTCAACAGCAAGATCTCCTCGGTCAAGGACCTGCTGCCCGTCCTCGAGAAGGTCATGCAGTCGGGCAAGCCGTTGCTCATCATCGCCGAGGACATCGACGGTGAGGCGCTCGCGACCCTGGTCGTGAACAAGATCCGTGGCACCTTCAAGTCGGTCGCCGTCAAGGCCCCCGGCTTCGGTGACCGTCGCAAGGCCATGCTCGGCGACATCGCCATCCTCACCGGTGGCCAGGTCGTCTCCGAGGAAGTCGGTCTCAAGCTCGAGAACGCCGACCTCGACCTGCTCGGCCGCGCGCGGAAGGTCGTCGTCACCAAGGACGACACGACCATCGTCGAGGACCAGGAAGACCGCTCGGCGATCGAAGGCCGGATCAACCAGATCAAGGCCGAGATCGAGAAGTCGGACAGCGACTACGACCGCGAGAAGCTCCAGGAGCGCCTCGCCAAGCTCGCCGGCGGCGTCGCCGTCATCAAGGCGGGCGCGGCCACCGAGGTCGAGCTCAAGGAGCGCAAGCACCGCATCGAGGACGCCGTGCGCAACGCCAAGGCGGCCGTCGAGGAGGGCATCGTCGCCGGTGGTGGCGTCGCTCTCCTGCAGGCGACCAACACGGTGTTCGAGAAGCTCGACCTGCAGGGTGACGAGGCTACGGGCGCGAACATCGTGCGTGTCGCGGCCCAGGCCCCGCTGAAGCAGATCGCCATCAACGCCGGCCTCGAAGGTGGCGTCGTGGCAGAGAAGGTCCGCGGCCTCGACAAGGGTCACGGCCTCAACGCCGCGACCGGCGAGTACGTCGACATGCTCAAGGCCGGCATCAACGACCCGGTCAAGGTGACCCGGTCGGCGCTGCAGAACGCCGCGAGCATCGCTGCGCTGTTCCTCACCACCGAGGCGGTCATCGCCGACAAGCCGGAGAAGGCCGCTCCGGCCATGCCCGGTGGCGACGGTGGCATGGGCGGCATGGACTTCTGAGTCCACCAGCACCACCTGCACGACCTGCGCCACCTGCACGACCGGCACCAACCGGAGGCGGCTCCCCAGACGGGGGGCCGCCTTCGTCGTGTCAGCGCGCGAGTCAGCGTGCACATCAGAGTGCGAGTCAGAGTGCGGATGGTGTCGTCAGGACAGCACCAACCGCACTCTGACCCGCACTCTGACCCGGGGGCGGGACCGAACACGATGACGAGGCGCGACCCGGCTTGGGGATGGACGTCGAGATCTGACCCCCGGAACGCGGCAGGCGTTCAGACGCAGAACTCGTTGCCCTCGGGATCCTGCATGACGCACCAGTGCACACCGAGACCGGACGCCTCGCCCACGGTCGCGGCCCCAAGACCTTCCAGGCGCCGCACCTCCACGGCGATCCGCTCCCGTTGGGTCTCGGCCGGCACCGAGGGGCCGCCACCGGCCAAGAGGTCGATGTGCAGGCGGTTCTTGCCCGCCTTCGGTTCCGGCACCTTCTGGAAGAAGATGCGGGGCTGCCCGTCGGCCTCGATCGCCGACGCGTCGTTCCAGTGCTCCTCGGGGACGCCGTTGGCCGCGAGGAACGCCGGCCAGTCGGCGAAGTTACCGGGTGGCCCGGGGATGTCGTAGCCCCGGGGCGACAGAACCGCCGCCCAGAACTGGGCCAGCACGCCGGGGTCGGCGCTGTCGAAGACGACCTGGATGGGTGCGGTCGATCGATCCATCCCGCAAGTGTCCTCGCACCCACCGACAGGCCGACAGCACGCAGCCTGACCATCAGAACCGGGGGGTGAGCACCTCGACCGGGCACCGAGGCCCGGACGCCCGTCCGAGGCGAGCGTCCGCCGTCAACAACGTCGCTCCTAACGTCTCCGCCAACGCGACGTAAGCGGCGTCGTACACCGACACCGTCTCGCGCAGCTCCCAGCAGCGTGAAACCAGGACCCGATGGGAGGCCCGGTGAAGGGGAAGCGACTCCAGGTCCGTCATCGCAAGGGCGGCTCGTCGAGCGCCGATCCGGCCAGCCAGCACCTGACACCGCAGCACGGACGCCACCTCCAGATCGACCAGCTCGGGGGCGGACAGGTGCTCGTCTCTCAGTCGGGCGCGGGCCACAACCCCGTCCGCCCCGTCGTCGGCCAGCGCGACGACGAGCACGCTGGCCTCAACGACCAGCACGCTCGTGGCGCAACGTTTCGACGGCCTCACTGAGCGTCACGGAGCCGGCTGCGTGTCCCCCCGCTCGGTCGAGGACCTCGTCGAGGGTCGGCCGGGCTGCCTCGGCCACGAGCCAGGACCGGAGATACTCCTGCAGCGACTGGTGCGCGGCAGCCGCCCGACGTCGCAGCACGGCATGGGTGTGTTCAGGGACGTCCTTGATCTGGATGCTGGTTATGGCGCCATTATGGCGCCATGAGCGCGCAGACGCCCCAGAGCGCCAGAGCGCCAGCGCGCCAAAGCGCCAGAGCGCCAGAGCGCCAGAGCGCCAGAGCGCCAGAGCGCCGGAGCGCCGGAGCGCCAGAGCGCCAGAGCGCCGGAGCGCCGGAGCGCCGGAGCGCCGGAGCGCCAGAGCGCCGTCCCCATCAGTGGGCGAAGAGGCCGCGCACCCCCTGCTCGGTCTCGGCGTAGGTACCGCCGGCCCGCGACGTCAGGGCGGCGATCTGGGCGAGGTCGGCGCGCACCCGGTCTTGCAGCGCCGCCCATTCGGTGACCAGGCCCTGGAACTCGGTGGCCGCGGCGCCGGTCCACGAGCCCTCGAATGACGTCAGCCGGGCGTGCATCGCGGCGACGGACGACTCGATCTCGCCGGCGATGCTGGACATGTCGGACGCCGCGGTCTGGATGCGGTCGGTGTCGACGGTGAACATGGGATGTCCTTTCGAGCGGTGGTTGTTGCCCCCGACGCTAGGCACTACCGCCGGCCCGTCCGCGACCTTGTCCACAGGCCCAGTAACGTCAGCCGCGATGACCATCTGGATCGACCAGCCGATGTGGCCCCGGCACGGCACCGTCTTCGCGCACCTCGTCAGCGACACCTCGTTCGACGAGCTGCACGACTTCGCGCGCCGTGCCGGTCTGCACCCGCGCTCCCACCACGGCGACCACTACGACGTGCCGGCGGAGCGATATGCCGCGGTCGTCGCCGCCGGCGCGATGTCCACGACCGGAGCCGAGGTCGTGCGCCGGCTCATCGCCAGCGGGTTGCGGCTGCGCAAGCGGCAGGGCGACCGGCCGGTGGCGCGCATACCGGCCCTGGTCTTCGCCGACGGCACGCGGGCGGCCGTCGACCTGCTCGTGTCCGACCGTCCGGTGACCACGCCCGGCGTCTTCGCGGCCATGGTCTTCGTCCAGGACGCCGACGGGGGGTTCGCCGTGGTGCACTCACCCCGGCGTCACTCGTGGGGGTCGCCAGGAGGGTGGCTCGAACCAGGGGAGTCGGCCGAGGACGCCGCGGCGCGGGAGGTACGCGAGGAGACCGGCCTCGTCCTCACGGCCGCCGATCTCGAGGTATGCGCGTACGAGCGGTTCGAGGTCGACGGTGAGGTCCGTGGGCGGTGGCCGGCGGGCCGCAGCTACCTCCAGGTGTTCCGCACCCGGCTCGCGCTGGCCGGCCCGGAGCTGTCCGCCTCGGAGCCTGACGTCGACGGCTGGCGGTGGGTGACGCCGGCGGACTTCGAGGCCCTGTGCGGTCGTGAGTTCTGGTGGCCGCTCGTGCCCCGGCTCTTCGGGTAGGGCCTGTCGGCGCCGTGCCCTAGCGTCGAGGACATGGCTGACCAGATGGCGATCGGGATGTGCTTCGACCGGACCTTCCCCGGGTCGGCGGTGACCGAGTTCGCGCGCCGGCTCGACGCCGGCGGTGTCGACGAGCTGTGGCTCATCGAGGACTGCTTCTTCACCACGGCCCCACCCCTTGCCGCGGCCGCGCTGGCCGTCACGGACCGCCTCACCGTCGGTCTCGGCATCCTGCCGGCCGTCGCCCGCACCGCGGCGATCACCGCCATGGAGATCGCCACGCTGGCCAGCATCGGCCCGGGGCGGGTCATCGGCGGCATCGGCCACGGCATCCAGTCGTGGATGGCGCAGATGGGGGTCCGCCCCGAGTCGCCGCTGACGACGCTTGACGAGGTGCTCACCGCGGTCCGCCGGCTGCTACGCGGCGAGGAGGTCACCGTCGACGGCCGCACGGTCCATCTCGACCGGGTCCGGCTGGAGCACGTCCCCGACCCGGTGCCGCCTGTCCTGGCCGGCGTGCGCGGCCCGAGGTCGGTCGCCCTCTCCGGCCGGGTGGCCGACGGGGTGGTGCTGGCCGGCCTGTGTCCCCCCGACTACGCCAGGTGGGCGCGGGAGACCGCGGCGGCCGGCCCCGACTTCACCGTCGCCTGCTTCGCCTCGGCAGTCGTCGCCCCGGACGCTCGCGAGGCCCACCGGGTGATGGCTCCGCTTGTCGTCGAGGCCCTCGAGACGGCCGAGGGCACGGGGCTGCGCCAGCTGCCCTTTCACGACGACCTCGCCGAGCTGGCCCGCACCCGAGGCCCGGACGGCGTCGTCGGTATGCCGCGAGACTGGTGGGTGCGGATCGGCCCCATCGGCACCCGCGACGACGCCGCCGAGCATCTGGCGCTCATGGCCGAGGCGGGCGCGTCGTCCGTGGCGCTCTTCCCGGGACCCGACCTCGACCTGGCGCTGCGGCAGGTCGACGACGTCGTGGCGCTGGCTGCTCGCTGACGGCGGTCAGTCCGACACCAGCGCCAGCCGGGCCAGCTCGCGGGCAAGGTTCGCCCGGGCCGGCCCGCCCGAGTGCTGCTGGCCGTAGGCGGTGAGGTAGAGGCCGGTCGTCCCCACCAGTCCGCGGAGGATCGTCGCGCGGGCGGGGCCGAAGACCGCGTCCGGCACCGACGCATACTCCTCGCGCACCTGTCCGCAGTAGTCGTCGAACCGCTCCTGGTCGGCGGCGAGGATCCACAGGTCGGCGTCGTGGAACGCCCGTTGCAGCGCGTCGCCCTGATCGACCACGTGGTCGGCGGTCATCCGCACCAGATCGACGACGGTGCGGACGTGAGCCGGGTCGAGACCGAGCCCGGCAAGCACCTCACTCGCGAGCCCGGCGCTGGCCGCCTCGTTGGCTCCCGGCGCGGCCGCGGGGTCGTAGACGGCGTCGTGCAGGCAGGCGGCGACGCGGCCGACGGTGGCGTCCTCGTGGCTCAGCTCTCCGGCATCGGTGAGGTCGTCCAACGCCCAGAACATCTCCACGAGGTGCCGGGTCCCGTGGTAGCGCCGGTGCGGCTGCGTCCACCGGGCCAGGAGGTCGGCACCCACCCCCGCCACGGCGTCCGGGTCGGCGCCGGGCGCCAGCTCCGCGATGTCCTGGGTCCACCACGTGATGAGCGCCGGCACCGCAGCAGTGTGTCAAACGGTCCCGACGGGCTGGTCCAAGCCACGTATGTCCGCGCTTTCCGTGGACATTTCAGACTCGGTCCACCCGCATGGTCCCGGACCGGAGGGACCTAGGCGCTCGTCAGCCGAGCTCGGCCGGGAGGTCCTGCGAGTGCACGACGGTCAGGGCCGAGACCGCCCGGGTGAGGACGACGTAGAGGCGCCTCAGACCGGTGCGGGCGTCGGGCTCGTCGGCGGCGATGGCGGCCGGTTCCACGACGACCACCCGGTCGAACTCGAGGCCCTTCGCGACGGTGGCCGGGATGAGGTCGACCTGGTGGTCGACGTCGCCGTGGTCGGCACCGAGCACGCCATGGCCGATCCCGGCCGAGTCGAGCGCCGTTCCGACCCGAGCCACGAGAGCGGCCGGAGCGATGATCCCCACCGAGCCGGGTTCGCCCGCCATCTCGGCCACCACGTCCGCCACCCGCGCGGCGACGTCTCCCGGCGCGACCCGGACGAGGTCGAGCCGGCCGGGGTTGTCGCGCACCGACACAGGCGCACCGAGGCCTGGCGCCATCGTCGGCAGCAGCCGGGCCGCGTAGTCGATGACCGACGCCGGCACCCGGAACCCCCGGTCGAGCACCTCGATATGGCCGTCCGGCTTCCCCAGGTGCTCGAGCGAGACGGCCCAGGAGTCCGTGGCCCACGGCGTGGTGCCCTGGGCGATGTCGCCGAGCACCGTCGCCGACCCGGTCGAACAGCGTCGGCCGACGGCCCGCAGCTGCATGGGGGAGAGGTCCTGCGCCTCGTCGAGCACGACGTGGCCGAGGCTCGGGGTGCGGTCCAGCAGGTCGGCTAGCTCGTCGAGCAGCACCGCGTCGGCGACCGACCATCGCGCCGATCCCTTGCCGCGAGCGGGCTTCTCCCATAACAATATCCGCTGCTCCCCGGGGCTGAGCAGACCGTCGGCGCTCGCGGCGAGCTCTTCGGACGATGAGAACAGCCGGTAGAGCACCTGGCGCGGGTCGAGCTTCGGCCACACCGTCGCCGAATAGGCCCGCACGGCCGTGGACCGCGCCACCGTGTCCTGCACACGGTCGTCGGGAGAGTCGCCGCTGCGCTCCATCGCGAGGAGCACGTGGTGGGCGAGTCGCTGCGGCAGCACCTGCCGGGCCGCCTCGTAGCGGATGGTGCGCGCCCTCAGCTCGGCCAGCACCTCGTCGACGTCGTACGCCGGGACGCGCCACTTGTATGCGCCCCGCGGCACGACGAGTGCCTCCGGCGCGCTCCGCACCTGCGACCACACGGCTCGGCGCAGCACCTCCGCCAGGCGGATGTCACCCTTCAGCACCGCCACCGGCGTGGGATCGAGAGCGCGCACCGCGACCCCTCCGGCCACGAGCTCCTCCGCGGTCGTATGCCGCACCTCCACCTCGCCGAGCGCGGGCAGGACCGCGCCGATGTGGTCGAGGAAGGCCCGGTTGGGGCCGACGACGAGGACGCCCGAGCGGGCGAGCCGGTCGCGGAAGGCGTACAGCAGCCACGCCGCGCGGTGCAGGCCCACCGCGGTCTTGCCGGTGCCCGGCGCGCCCTGGACGCATACCGTCGTCGCCGCGTCGGCCCGGACGATCTCGTCCTGCTCCGGCTGGATCGTGGCCACGATGTCGCGCATCGGGCCGACGCGAGGGCGCTCGATCTCGTCGGCGAGGATCCGGCTCCGGCCGCCGGGAGGGAGGTCGGTCGGCTCAGGAGCGGAGAGGTGCTCATCCTCGTAGGCGGTCAGCCGGCCGCGGTCGAGCCCGAACCGGCGACGCAGCCGTACCCCCATCGGGTTGGCCGGCGAGGCCCGGTAGAATGCTCCGGACAGGTCGGCGCGCCAGTCGATGACGACCGGGTCGCCGCGTTGTTGACGTGGCGGCGACCGACGTACCAACGCTCCGTGGGCTCGGCGCTCCGGGTGACATCCGGAGGTCCGGCGCCCCCGACGTGGTGCTCAGGGTGCTCGAGGTCGAGGCGGCCGAAGAACAAGGCGGTGGTGGGGTCGTCGACGAGCTGGGCCGCCCGGCGGTGCAGGGTCGCGGCGAGGAACTCGGCCGACACCCGGTCGCCACCGGACGCCGGCATCCCGAGGGTGTGCTCGCGCATACGGGCGAGCTCGCGGCGGGCGTGGGCGAGGTACGCCTGCTCGCGCGCCAGCTCGCCCTGAGGATGGTCGGGCATGACGAAGGGCCTTCCACAGGGGGCGCTGCTCGAAAGGAGCGCGTCAATCTACCTGTGAAAGGCCCTTCGGAGGTAACCGGTCAGCGCGAACCAGGAAGGCGCACCGGCTCCCTCCCCCCTAGCCGGGACGGGCGGCCAGGGTGACCTTGAGATCCTGCCTCTGCGAGCCGCGGATCACCGTGAGGGTCACGACGTCACCGACCTTGTGCTCGTGGATGCTGGCGACGAGCGACTCGGAGGAGTCGACCGCTTTCCCGTCGATGGCGATGACGACGTCGTTGGCCTGCAACCCGGCGGCCGCGGCCGGGGAGCCGGCCGACACCGCCTTGGCGAGCGCCGCCTGCCGCTTCGAGCTGCCGTCGGTCACCGTGGTGTCGGCGGCGCTCACGCCGATGTAGGCGTGCTGAGCCGTGCCCGTGGCGATGAGCTGGTCGGCGATCGACTTGGCCTCGTTGACCGGGATGGCGAAGCCGATGCCGATGCTGCCGCTCTGGCCGCCGGAGGACGACCCGAGCGAGGCGATCGAGCTGTTGATGCCGATCAGCTTGCCGTCGGCCGTGACCAGCGCACCGCCGGAGTTGCCAGGGTTGATCGCCGCCGACGTCTGGATCGCGTTGGTGACGACCGCGTCCGCTGCGGTCTGCGTGTTCTGGCTCTGCTGGCTCTCGGCGGCGGACGTGGTCACCGGCCGGTTGAGGGCACTGACGATGCCGGTGGTCACCGTGCCGGAGAGGCCTAGCGGGTTGCCGATCGCCATGACGGGCTGACCGACGGTGAGGGCCGACGAGTCTCCGAAGAAGATCGGCGCGAGGTCGCTCGGCGGGCTCTTGATCTGCAGGACGGCCAGGTCGGTCGACGGGTCGGTGCCGACGACCGTCGCGTCGTAGGTGCGCCCGTCGTTGAGGGTCACGCTGATCGTGGCCCCGGTGCCCGCGCCGGTGGCGACGTGGTTGTTGGTGAGGACGTTGCCGCTGCCGTCGATGACGACACCGGAACCCTGTCCCTCGGCCGAACGGCTCGTGACGGTGATCGAGACGACGCTCTGGGCGACCGCCTTGGCCGTCGCGGTCCAGTCCGGGGCGGTGGCACTGCCCTGGATGACCTGCGGCGCAGCCGAGCCTGAGCTCTGGGTGCCGGCGCCGGCGCCGGCCGAGCCGGACGCGCTCGACGCGGCAACGGAGGCCGCCGGGGCCGGGGTGGCGTAGCGGGTCGCGGCGTACGTGCCGCCGCTCGCGAGGGCCGCAGCGAGGATGGCGACGGCGGTGAGCTGGCCGACGCCACGGTTGGGCTTCGACCGGGGCGCCGGGGCCGGGGTGACCGGCGGGTAGCCGCCGTCGTAGCCGCCGGATCCTGCGGCGGGCGTGCCGTACCAGCCGCTCCCCGCCCCCTCGCCGGCCGGCCGCTGGGTGGTCGGGTCGGTCGCGCCGAACCCGTAGCCCCCACGGGAGTAGGCGGGGCCGGGTTCCGCCGTGGTCGCCCCACGCTGCTCGGACTCGCCGTACCACTGCGGGACGGAGGTGGTGCCCCCGTCGTCAGGCCGCTCGCGGGTCGGGTCCGGGTGTGTCTCTTGCTGCGTCATGCCTTCTGCCTCTTCCCCTGTGCTGGATGCCTTGTCCATCACTACACCGGTGGCTCGTCAACGTGGGCTGAGGTCATCCTGTGGGCGCGCTGTGGGAGTTGGACCACGAAGGTCGCACCGCCCCCCGGAGTCGGGGCGACGCCGACCTTGCCGTGATGAGCGGTGACGATCGCGGCCACGATGGCCAGGCCGAGACCGCTCCCGCCCGCCCCTCGCCGGCTGCGGGCGGGATCCTCCCGGTAGAACCGCTCGAAGACGCGGCGGGCCTTGGCGGGGTCGATTCCGTCGCCGTGGTCGCGCACCTCGAGGGCGGTGCTGCCGTCGGGGCTGCGGCCCACGGCGATCTCGATCGGGCTGCCGGCGGGGGTGTGGTGCAGGGCGTTGGAGACGAGGTTGGTGACGACCTGACGTAGTCGGTGCTCGTCACCCGACACGTGCACCGGGCCCAGCCGGCCGTTCAGGCCGACGAGCCGGATGTGTCGGTCGGGCTGGAGCACCCGGGCGTCCTGCACGGCGTCCCCGGCGAGCACCGCCAGGTCGACGTCGTCGGTGGCGAGCGGGCGTTCGCCCTCCAGCCGAGCGAGCACGAGCAGGTCATCGACGAGGCCGGACATGCGCGACGCCTCGCTCTCGATGCGGCCGAAGGCATTGGTGACGTCGTCCGGCTTGCTGACGGCGCCCTGGCGGTAGAGCTCCGCGTAGCCCCGGACCGTGGCGAGCGGGGTGCGCAGCTCGTGCGACGCGTCGGCGACGAACTGGCGCATCCGTTGCTCACTCGCCTCCCGCACGGCGAACGACTGCTCGATCTGCGCGAGCATCGCGTTGAGCGACCGCGAGAGCGACGCGACCTCGTCGCGGGTGTCAGGTTCAGGCACCCGTTGGGTCAGGTCGCCGGCGGCGATGGCGGCTGCCGTGTCCTCGATCGAGGTGAGCGGCCCGAAGGCCCGGCGCACGGCGTACCAGCCGAGGGCCATCGCGGCCCCGAGGATGACCAGCCCGATGAGGGCCGCGTAGGCGAGAACGCTGCTGAGGGTGTCCTCCATCGCGCGTAAGGGCACGGCGACGACGTAGATGGCGTCGCCGTTCTGGTTGAGGCCGGCGATGGCCCGCCACTTCAGGTCGGCGTCGTCGGCGGCCTGCGACGCGACCGTGAACGGCTTCTCGGAGATGACCCGGGGGTCGGCGCTGGTGAGGACGGGGATCTGCGGCGCGGCGTCGGGCTCGGTGGCCGCCTCGGCCACCTCGATCGCTCCGGTGCCGTCGGGGCGTGAGAAGCGCACCGTGAAGTTGGGCTGGATGGTCTGGGTCCCGCCGCTGCGGTAGGCGACGGCCGCGGCGATCTGAGCGTAGGTGTGCAGCTCCTCGTCGGTGCGGTCGAGCAGGTAGGACCGCATCAGGACGGTGACGATGACGCTCGACACGGCGAGCGCGAGCGCCAGGAGGAGGGCGACCACGGTGAGCAGGCGCACCCGCAGCGGCATACCCCCCACTCGCGCGCGGATCGCGCGGAGCAGGCGACCGGGGTCTCGCCTGGAGGTCTCGGCGACGGCCGCCCGGCTCGGCGTGGGGGCGGGGGTCAACCGAACGCTCACGCGACCGGCGTGCCCGGGGGGAGCCGCAGCACGTAGCCGACGCCGCGCTTGGTGTGGATGAGGGACGGCTCCTCGGTGTCGATCTTGCGACGCAGGTAGGAGATATAGGACTCGACGATGCCGGACTCGCCCCGGAAGTCGTAGTCCCAGACGTGGTCGAGGATCTGCGCCTTGGACAGCACCCGGTTGGGGTTGAGCATGAGGTAGCGCAGCAGCTTGAACTCGGTGGGAGACACCTCAATGACCCGGCCGGCGCGGCGCACCTCGTGGGAGTCGTCGTCGAGCTCCAGGTCGTGGAACGTCAGCGTGGCGGTGCTGGGCTCGTCACCCCGGGTCCGGCGCAGGACGGCCCGGATCCGCGCCACGACCTCCTCGAGGCTGAAGGGTTTGGTGACGTAGTCGTCGCCGCCCACCGTGAGGCCTTTGATCTTGTCGTCGACCGAGTCGCGGGCGGTGACGAAGACGATCGGCAGCTGTCGACCGGACTCGCGCAGCCGTCGGGTGACCTCGAACCCGTCCATGTCGGGGAGCATCACGTCGAGGACGACGAGGTCGGGGTTGTGCTCGGACGCGCTCGTGATCGCCGACCGCCCGTCGCTGGCCACGGACACGGTGAAGCCGGCGAACCTCAGGGAGGTCGCCAGTAGCTCACGGATGTTGGGCTCGTCCTCGACGACGAGCAGGGCGGCCTCGGTCGGGGCCTCGGTCTGGGTGCTCACAATGTCGAGTCTCCGCCGCGTTCCTGGATGTTTGCTGTGAGTCAGCCGAACGCGGACGAGCCGGGTTGCGGCGCCTCAGACGGTGAGATCGTCGGCGTCGACGATCCGGTAGGCGTAGCCCTGCTCGGCGAGGAAGCGCTGCCGGTGGGCGGCGAACTCGGCGTCGACGGTGTCGCGAGAGACCACGGTGTAGAAGTGCGCGGTGCGGCCGTCACCCTTCGGCCGCAGCACCCGGCCGAGGCGCTGGGCCTCCTCCTGGCGCGACCCGAACGTGCCCGACACCTGGATGGCCACGGACGCCTCGGGCAGGTCGATCGAGAAGTTCGCCACCTTGCTGACGACGAGCAGCTGCACCTCGCCGTCGCGGAACTGCTGGTAGAGCTTCTGCCGCACCGCAACCGTCGTCGCGCCGGTGATGATGGGGGCGTCCAGCCGCTCAGCGAGGAGGTCCAGCTGGTCGAGGTACTGGCCGATGACGAGGGTCGGCTCACCCCGGTGCTTCTCGACGAGCTGCTGGACCACCGGGTCCTTGGCGTCGCTGCACGACGCGAGCCGGTAGCGCTCGTCGGGCTCGGACATGGCGTACGCCATCCGCTGGCCGTCGGGGAGGGTGACCCGCACCTCGACGCAGTCGGCCGGCGCGATGTAGCCCTGCGCCTCGATGTCCTTCCACGGCGCGTCGTAGCGCTTGGGTCCGATGAGGGAGAACACGTCGCCCTCGCGGCCGTCCTCGCGCACCAGGGTCGCGGTCAGACCGAGCCGGCGGCGGGCCTGCAGGTCGGCGGTCATCCGGAAGATCGGCGCGGGCAGCAGGTGCACCTCGTCGTAGACGATGAGCCCCCAGTCGCGGGCGTCGAGCAGGTCGAGGTGCGTGTAGACGCCCTTCCGCCGGGTCGTCAGCACCTGGTAGGTCGCGATGGTGACCGGCCGGATCTCCTTGCGGGCGCCGGAGTACTCGCCGATCTCCTCCTCGGTCAGGGACGTGCGACGCAGCAACTCGTCCTTCCACTGCCGCGCCGACACCGTGTTGGTGACGAGGATCAGGGTCGTGGCGCCCGCGGCGGCCATCGCCCCGGCACCGACCAGGGTCTTGCCCGCGCCGCAGGGCAGGACGACGACGCCCGACCCCCCGTCCCAGAACCCGGCGACCGCCTGCTGCTGGTAGGGCCGCAACGACCAGGTATGCGTGTCGAGCGCGATCGGGTGCGCCTCGCCGTCGACGTAGCCGGCGAGATCCTCGGCCGGCCAGCCGACCTTGAGCAGCTCCTGCTTGAGGTGGCCGCGCTCGGAGGGGTGCACGGCGACGGTCAGGTCGTCGAGCCGGGCGCCCAACAGTGGCTGGATCCGCTTGTGCCGCAGGATCTCCTCGAGCACCGGGCGGTCGTTGGTGCGCAGCGTCAGGCCGTGGGTCGGGTCCTTTTCGAGGGTCAGCCGGCCGTAGCGGGCCATCGTGTCGGCGATGTCGATGAGCAGGGCCTGGGGCACGGCATACCGGCTGTGGGTGAGCAGCGCGTTGACCACCGACTCGGCGTCGTGGCCGGCGGCGCGGGCGTTCCACAGGCCGAGCGGGGTGACCCGATAGGTGTGGACGTGCTCGGGCGCGCGCTCGAGCTCCGCGAACGGGGCGATGGCGCGCCGCGCCTCCTCCGCGCCGGGGTGGTCGACCTCGAGGAGGAGGGTCTTGTCGCTCTGGACGATGAGGGGGCCGTCGGTCATGGTCTGTGGTCCAACGGCCCGCGGAGGGGGCTTGTTCCGGCCGTCGTCACTGGTTGCTGAGCGCCCACACGTAGAACCAGATCAGCAGCGGCACCCCGAGGGCGAAGTTGGCCGCGTAGACGATCCACCCGGTGGTGCTCAGCTTGGTGGCCGAGGCCGGGTCGGTGGCGCTGCGTCGCCAGGCGATGACGGCCACGATCGCGCTGGGGATGCCGATGATGCCGGTCGCAATAAGCGAGATCGCGCTGAGGATGAGCAGGATGAAGGTCCCGACCGGGAAGCGGGAGGTCGACGTGGGGGCATACCCCGCATAACCCTCGTAGCCCGCATAGGCCGGTTGACCCGGCTGTTGTCCGCTGGGGTAGTCGGGCTGGTAGGCCGGGGCGTACGCCTGGGTCTGCTGTGCCTGCTGGGAGGCGTAGGCGGGGGCGGGCGGGTAGGCCGGCCGGCCCTGCTGAGTCGGTGGGAGGCCGTAGGGCTGGCCGGGCGGCGGGGGGTATGCCGCAGGGGCGCCGGAGGGGGGCGGGAACCCGGGGGCGCTCGCGGGGGGCACGGGTTGGGCCTGCGCACCGGAGGGACCGGCGGGACCGGCGGGACCGGGCTGGGACCACTGGCCCGCACCGGGGGGCGGGCCGAACCCGCCCTCGGCGGGGTGCTGCCCGGAGTCGCTCATCGGGTCACGGTACCTCCCAGGACCGACCGCCAGGAGGCCGGAAGAACCGTAGGGAGCGCACCGGGAGGCCTGGCGGAACATGAGGAGCGCCGCGCACGGTTTTCCGAGCGCCACACTCCTCATGCTGTGGCCGGCCCCTTATTCCGTACGCTGCACTCCTATTAGGCGGGAAAGGCGGCTGCGGGAGGGGTCCGGAGCCGGCCCTGTCAGACTGCCCTTCTGCGGAACACGCACCCGCCAGGAGGCAGCACGCATGAGAACACCACAGGTCGAGGCAGCGGCGGGGTTGCCGAGCCGGGTGACGATCTACGAGGTCGGCCCGCGTGACGGCCTCCAGAACGAGAGCGGCCTCGTGCCGACCGCCACCAAGGCGGAGCTCGTGCGCCGGCTCGTCGCGGCCGGCCTGTCGACGGTGGAAACCACCTCGTTCGTGCCGGCGTCGTGGGTTCCGCAGCTGGGCGACGCCGCCGAGCTGCTCGACCTGCTCGGCGACACCGGACGTGGGCGCAACCGCCCGGTGCTCGTCCCCAACGAGAGGGGCCTCGACCGGGCGCTGGCCGCCGGCGTCGAGGCGGTCGCGGTGTTCGGCAGCGCCACCGAGACCTTCGCGCAGCGCAATCTCGGCCGTAGCGTCGACAAGTCGGTCGAGATGTTCCGGCCCGTGGTGGCTCGGGCCCGCGAGGCCGGCCTCTGGGTGCGCGGCTACGTCTCGATGTGCTTCGGCGACCCGTGGGAGGGTGACGTGCCGATCGCCCAGGTGGTCGACGTCGCGGAGCGCCTCATGGACCTCGGGCTCGACCAGCTGTGCCTCGGCGACACCATCGGCACCGGCACGCCCGGCCATGTGCATCGGCTGCTGGACGCACTGCACGACAAGGGAATCGGCGTCGACGTCCTCGGCGTGCACTTCCACGACACCTACGGCCAGGCGCTGTCCAACGCCCTGGCCGCCCTCGCCGACGGGGTGACCACCGTGGACTCGTCGGCGGGTGGGCTCGGCGGCTGCCCTTACGCCAAGAGCGCCACCGGGAACCTCGCCACCGAAGACCTGGTCTGGGCGCTGCACGGGGCGGGGGTCGAGACCGGGGTCGACCTCGAGGCGCTCGTCGCGACCAGCGTCTGGCTGGCCGCTCAGCTCGGGCGGCCCTCACCCTCCCGGGTCGTCACGGCGCTCGCCGCGTCCTGAGCGGCGCCGCTCGCCGCGTCCTGAGCCGCGGCCGCTCGTAGAGTCCTGAGCCGCGCCGCTCGCCGCGTCCTGAGCCGCGCCGCCCGAGCCGCCCGCTCCGGCGACGCCGGTGATGCGGTGCACCGAGAAACCCCGCTCACTGCCCGAGTCGGCCACCCGCCCCCAGGCGCGGCCCGCCTCGACCCGGGTCGGATAGAACAGGTAGCGGTCGGTGCGACCGGTCATGTCGGCGTAGCCGATCCACACGCCGTAGCGCTCGGCCGCCGCGTCGCGGAGTGCGGCCAGAGTCACCGTGGGGTCGGTCGCGGTGACGCTGGGTCGCACGTCCTCACCGGTCACGGACCGCGCCGTCTGCTCGGCGGCTCGCAGTCCCCGCACCAGGCTCGCGGCATACGTGGAGTCCACCGGCACCGACCTCGGCGGGGTGCTGCGACGTCGCTGGGCCGCCCGGCGACGAGTGGCGACCGAGACGACGACCGAGCCGTCGGGGCGCTCCTGCACGGGTGTGTAGCCCGCGTCGCGCATCAGCTCGAGCAGGCTCTCCGGGTCGGCGGTGGAGATGAGCACCGTCGGGGCGATCCGGCGCAGCTGCAACGACGCCAGCGAGCGCTCGGCAAGGAGGGCCTCGAGCACCGACTCGTCGTCGCTGCGCACGTAGCCCGTCGCGCGCCCGACCTTGGTCTGGCCGTGCCGCCGGGCGACGTCGCGAACCAGGTACTCCAAGGGCTGCGGCATCCCCGTGCGACTGGCCGCGCGCAGGGCGTCGAGCACCTCGTCGGCCGTCCAGCCCGCGTCGAGGGCCCGCCGCACCGACCCAGGGGTGAACCGGTGCACGGTGGCCCCGCCGCGCGACTCGACGTCGGCGACGAGCCGCATCAGCTGCGCCAGCTCACCGTGCAGGGGTCCCGGAGCGATGGCGGTCAGGTCGGCCTGGACGAGGATGTGGTCGACCGGTGACGGCAGCTGCTCGGCCATCCGCTCGGCCAGCGCGTCGCCGTCGGCACCGGAGGCGAGCTCGCGGCCCGCGCTGGAGAGGGCGCCGCGACCGGTGACGCCGAGCCACTCGGCCTCGCGCAGCACGGCGGTCACGGCGTCGCCGAGGCGGGTCGGGTTGCGCAGCGGGCGGCGCCACCGCAGTCGGTCGAGGATGGACGCCTCGGTCGTGGCGCCACCCTCGGGGAGGACGGCCAGCTCGCTCAGCACATCGGCGCGCATCGAGCGGATCGGCGGCCAGTGCACGTCGGCGCCGAGGGCGTTGGCCGGGGTCGACCCGCCCGCGACCCGCTCGCCGACGAGCTGCGACGCGCGGGTCGAGGTGAGCCAGCCCGCGGCGAGCCGCGCCCAGCGCACGCCAGGGGCCTCGGTGAGCCACTCGTCGGCCAGCGGGGTCGGTGCCCAGACGGGCACGATCTCCCCGTCGTCGGCCACGAGCCCGGCCGTATGCGTGAGCTCGACGAGCCATCCGGCCCGGGCGGCGTCGACGTCGAGGGCCTGGCTGAGCCGGCGTAGGTCGCGGACCGCCAGACCACCGGTGCGGAGCACCCGGGGCGGGGCCGGGCCCCACAGCTGGATGATCTCCTCCACGAGGTCGAGCAGGTCGCTGACCGCACCGCCTGAGGCGTTGTCGACGAGGGTGGCCCCGACCTCGACGGCTACCGGCTCCGGTGGGTCGAGGCGGACGACCTCGTGCAGCCGTCCACCGCGCAGCTGCAGGGCGATCTCGCGGGGGAGCACGACCCGGCTCTCACTCCCGTTGCCGCGCTGATGGTCGACCCTGGAGGTCACCGCGTTGAGCAGGCGGTGCTCGAGCAGCCACCGCACCCCGTCGGAACCCGGGGCGTCCCGGTTGACGACACCGATCGGGGGTCCCCAGGCCAGCCGCTCGAGCACCGTTCGGGCGGCGGCGGGCGCCTCCGCCAGCAGAGCCGCCGTCCGTCGACCCTCGAGGGGCGACGCACCGAGCTCGGTGAACGACGGGCCGAGGCCCGCCACCTGGCCGAGGACCTCGGGCACCGTCCGGACCGCGTAGAAGCCCTCGGCGGCGCGCCATACAAGGGCGCGGTCCCACAGCCGGTCGACGTGGGCGGAGGTGTCCACCCCGCCCATGAGAGTGGCGACGGCGTCGCGGTGCGCGGCGTCGCCGGCGACCACGATCGCCTCCAGCACCTGGAGATGCCCGAGGTCGAGCGCCTCGATGCACCGCTGCACGCTGGCGCGGGTCGCGGCCCGGGCCGCGAGCGAGGTGAGGTCGGACGGGGCGGGGCGGGCCAGATCGGGCCGCAGCAGGACGAGGGCGGCGAGCTGCTCGTCGGTGCGGCCCCGGATGTCGTCCGCCAGGCTCCGTGCGCCCGTGGTGGTCGCTGGGGCGAAGGACATGGTGGCAACGGTAATCGTCGCGACGACGGACGCCTGATCCGGCTGGCCGCCGCTCGATGGGGAGTGCCCGCGGCGGGTGCACGCCACGGCGACTCCCGAACCGGACCCCCCGAGATCGTCCACACGGCATAGGTTGAGCGCGTGACGACCGAGGTCAGCGAGCGCCCTCGACCGACCGGGGAGCAGTGGACGGTGCGCCGCGGCGCGGACGAGCTGATCGTCGTCGAGGTCGGTGGCGGCATCCGCAGCTACACCCGGGGCGGCGTCGACGTCGTCGCCGGCTACCCGGCCGACGCGATGTCGGTCGCCGGCCGCGGGCAGCTGCTCATCCCCTGGCCCAACCGGCTGCGCGACGGCCGCTACACCTTCGGGGGCACCGAGCGTCAGCTGGCGCTGAGCGAGCCGGCGAAGCACAACGCCAGCCACGGGCTGGTGCGCTGGGCCACCTGGGACCTGCTCGACCAGACCTCGTCGTCGGTCACCGTCGGCTACCGGCTCCACCCGCAGCCGGGGTGGTCGTGGGTGCTGGAGCTGACGGCGTTGTACGCCCTCGGGGACGACGGTCTCACTGTGACGACCACGGCCCGCAACGTCGGCGACGGCGACGCGCCGTACGGCTACGGCGCCCACCCGTACCTGTCGATCGGGGACACCCCGGTCGCCGACGTGGTGCTCCACGTGCAGGCGGCTGACTACCTCGAGGTCGACCCCGACCGGCTCCTGCCGGTGGCGACCCACCCGGTGGCGGGCACGGCATACGACTTCGGCGCGCCCCGGGCGATCGGCGACCTGGCCCTCGACACCGCCTACACCGGGCTCGCGCGCGGCGGCGACGGGCGGTGGGCGGTGACCGTGAGCGGTCTCCAGACCGGTGCCGTCACGCTGTGGGCCGACGAGGCGTACGCGTGGACGCAGGTGTTCACGGGGCGGGCCCACCCCGAGACCGAGGGATCGACCGGCATCGCGGTCGAGCCCATGACCTGCCCGCCGGACGCCTTCAACTCCGGCACCGACCTCGTCGTCCTCAAGCCGGAGCAGTCGCATACCGGCTCCTGGGGCATCCGCCCGGCCTGACCCAGTGCCGACCCCGGTGCCGACCCCGGTGCTCGTGGGGAATTCGGGTTGGCCGACCCCGTAGGCTGGGGCGTTGCCGTGCGCGCATGCACCGGCAGATCGGCGTGACAGCACAAGGGAGGGCCCGTGCCTACCGGCAAGGTCAAGTGGTACGACACCGAGAAGGGCTTCGGCTTCCTCTCCGACGACGACGGTGGCGACGTGTTCCTGCACGCCAACGCGCTGCCTGAGGGCGTCACGACCCTCAAGGGCGGTGCGCGCGTCGAGTTCGGCATCGTCGAGGGGCGCCGGGGAGCGCAGGCGCTGTCGGTGCGCGTCCTCGACCCCGCGCCGTCGATCGTCGCGACGAAGCGCGCGGCGAACCGCAAGCCCGCCGACGAGATGGTCGTCGTCGTCGAGGACCTCATGAAGGTGCTCGACGGGGTCTCCGCGACGTTGCGACGCGGCCACTACCCCGACAAGGGCCAGACCACCAACATCGCGCGCGTGCTGCGCCGCGTCGCCGAGGACCTCGAGGGCTGATGGCCGACCTCAAGACCGACACCACCCTCCGCGCGGCTGCCGACCAGGCCCGCGCCGCGCTCGACGGCATCGCCGAGCCCGGCACCGTCGGCGACCACCTCGAGATGGTCATGGACGGCGAGCGCGTCGCCACGCACTACTTCACCTGCCTCGCCACCGGCTACCTCGGGTGGCGCTGGTCGGTGAGCGTGGCGCGCGCCGCACGCCAGAAGGAGGCGACGGTCTGTGAGACCCAGCTCGTCCCCGGCGCCGGCTCGGTGCTGTCTCCCGCCTGGCTCCCGTATGCCGAGCGGCTGGCTCCCGGAGACCTCAGCGCGGGCGACGTCCTGCCCTACAAGGCCGACGACCCGCTGCTCGAGCTCGGCTTCGAGGCCACCGGTGAGCAGGACGTCGACCAGATGGCGCTCTTCGAGCTCGGGCTGGGCCGACACCGCGTGCTGTCCAGCGAGGGCCGCGAAGAGGCGGCGCAACGCTGGTACGACGGCGCCCACGGTCCCACGGCCGAGGTGGCCCAGCAGGCGGCGGACCACTGCACGACGTGCGGCTACTTCGTGCCCATGTCCGGGGCCTTGAGGGCGGTGTTCGGAGTCTGCGCCAACGCCTGGTCGCCCTCCGACGGCGCCGTCGTCAGCCTCGACCACGGCTGCGGAGCGCACAGCGAGACGCAGGCTCGGCCGGAGGATGCCGCCCGGCACGGCCAGCCCATCGTCGACGAGCTGGCGGTCGACCTCCTGGTCTGAGGGGTAGCCGGATCTGAGGGGGTCCTGAGGGTCGCACCCTCAGGCCTCGGACGCGTTGCCGCGCCCGCGACGAACGTACGCATACCCAGCGAGTCCCAGCCCCAGGCCGGCCACGGCGCCCCACGGCCACCAGGACCGGGTGCCCTCGTGGAGGGCGGGCACGAGCAGGATCACCGCCAGGGCCACCAGCCACAGCCCGAGCCCCACCTCGATGATCCGCGGCATCGGGACGGGCAGGGGCTCCAGCGCAGGCCGGGCCTCGGTCGGCTGCTGCTCGCTCATCACCTCAGCGTAGGCACACTCCGGCGACTCGACCTCACACCGAATCGTGGCGGCATGACCGTCGGCGCCATGGCGAGAACCTCCACGGCACCCCGTCGCCCCAGCGACCCGCCGCCCGGCTTCACGCTGGATCGGTTCTTCACCATCAGCGCGCGGGGGTCGACGCTGGCCCGGGAGCTGCGCGGCGGTCCCCTCACCATCGTGCTCATGCCCTTCACCTACTCCATCCCCGCGGGGATCGGCGCCGGGTTCGTGACCTACGTCTTGATCAAGCTCGTCCGCGGCCACTCGCGGGTGATCCACCCGCTGCTCTGGCTGATCGCGGCGCTGTTCGTCGTCGACCCCCTGAAGGCGTTGCTGCACATCAGCTGAGGCCCGAGCTGCGCGTTCGTTGGGGGCGGATGCGCAGGGGGGTAGATCGTTAGCACAGGTAATGAGTTTAGGCTAATGACCGATGGAGACCCGCACCACCCTCACCGCGCAGCAGCTCACCCGCATGGCGACTGACCTGCGACTGGCCTGTATGCGCATCAGCCGCCGGGTCCGCTACGAGTCCAGCCACGACGTGGCCCCGCACCAGTTCTCGGTGCTCTGCCGTCTTGAAGAGACACCGCGGACCCCGGGCGAGCTCGCCGACATCGAACGGGTAGCCAAGCCCAGCATGACCCGCACGCTCGCGGCCCTGGTGGAGCGCGGCCTCGTCGGGCGACAGGCCGACCCGACCGACGGACGCCAGGTCATCGTCTCGATCACCGCTGAGGGCCGCGCCTCGGTGCGCGCGATCCGGCGCAGGCGGGATGCCTGGATGGCCAGCCGGGTGGCGAACCTGACGCCGGAGGAGCAGGACGTGCTCCAGCGGGCCGCCGTCATCCTCGACAAGGTCGCCGGGCAATGAGCCCCACCTGGGCCTCCCTGCACGTCCGCAACTACCGGATCTACGCCACCGGTTCGGTCGTCTCCAACGTCGGCACCTGGATGGGGCGGGTCGGCCAGGACTGGCTCGTCCTGACCCAGCTGACGAACCACTCAGCCGGCGCGCTCGGGCTCGTCACAGGGCTGCAGTTCCTCCCGTTCATCCTCCTGGCCCCGTTCACGGGGATGGTCGCCGACCGGTTCAGCAAGCGGCACGTGCTCTTCGCGACGCAGTCGTTCCTCGGGGTGTCGGCCCTCGTCCTGGCCGCCCTCACGCTGACCGGTCAAGTGCAGCTGTGGCACGTCTACCTCATCGCCTTCCTCCAGGGCGTGGCCACGGCGCTCGACAACCCCGCCCGCCAGAGCTTCGTCTCCGAGATGGTGCCGAAGGACCGCCTCAGCAACGCGGTGGCCCTCAACAGCGCGTCGTTCAACCTCGGCCGCCTCGTCGGCCCCGGCGTCGCGGGACTCGTCATCGCCGCCTTCGGCACCGGGTGGGCCCTGGCGGTCAACGGGTTCTCGTTCGCCTTCGTGCTGGCCTCGCTGGTGGCCATGCGTGGCGGCGACCTGACTCCCGCTCCCCGGGCCGAGGGCAAGGGGCAGATCCGGCAGGGGATCGCCTACGTCCGCAGCCGCCCCGACATCATGCTGGTCATGGGGCTGGTGTTCGTGCTGGGCACGTTCGGCATGAACTTCCAGATCACCACCGCGCTCATGGCGACGACCGAGTTCCACCGGGGGCCGACCGAGTACGGGCTGCTCGGCTCGATCATGGCGGTGGGGTCGCTCGGCGGGGCGCTGCTGGCCGCGCGGCGCAAGACACCGCGGCTCCGCGTGCTCCTCGTGGCGCTCACCGGGTTCACGGTCACCGCCGGCCTCGGCGCGCTGGCCCCGACCTACGACCTGTTCGCGCTCACCCTGGTCCCCATGGGTCTGGCCGCCCTCACGGCCATGACGACGGCCAACGCCATGGTGCAGCTGTCGGTCGACCCGCAGATGCGCGGCCGCGTGATGGCGCTCTACATGGCCGTCTTCATGGGTGGGACCCCGGTGGGGGCGCCGATCGTCGGCTGGGTGGGGGAGGCGTTCGGGGCGCGGTGGACGATCGGCCTCGGTGCCGTCGCGGTCGGCCTGTCTGTCGTGGCGGTGGCCCTGCTGCTGGTCCGCCGCGACAATGTCCAGGTGAGCTATGCGTCGCACCGCCGTCCCCGGTTCAGCGTGACGGTCGCCCCGGTCGGTGCGGTGGACTCCTCCAGCCCGCAGGCCGTCCGGTGAACGTCCGGTTCCGGCAGCGGGTGACGATCGTGGCGTTGGTCCTGCTCATCGCTCTGGCTGTGGTCGCCGCCCTCGTCAGCCGCTGACCGCGGGGCCGCCGGGCCGCCGGGCCGCCGGGCCGCTCAGCCGAGACGGTCGACGACGTGGTCGATGCAGGCCGTCAACGCCGAGACGTCGTCCGGCTCGACCGCCGGGAACATCCCGATCCGCAGCTGGTTGCGACCGAGCTTCCGGTAGGGCTCCGTGTCGACGACGCCGTTGGCGCGCAGGGTCTTGGCCACCGCGGCAGCGTCGACGGCGTCGTCGAGGTCGATGGTCCCCACGACGAGGCTCCGGGCACCCGGGTCGGCGACGAACGGCGTTGTGTATGCCGTGCGCTCGGCCCATGAGTAGAGCCGGCTGGAGCTGTCGGTGGTGCGTTTCACCGCCCACTCGAGGCCGCCCTGCTCGTTGATCCACCGGACCTGGTCGGCCAGCAGCGCCAAGGTGCCGACGGCCGGCGTGTTGTAGGTCTGGTTGAGCCGGCTGTTGGTGATCGCGGTCGGCAGGCTGAAGAAGTCGGGCACCCACCGTCCGCTGGCGGCGATCTCGTCGACCCGGGCCAGGGCGGCGGGAGAGAAGGCCGCGAGCCACAGGCCCCCGTCGGCCGCGAAGCACTTCTGCGGACCGAAGTAGTAGACGTCGGCCTCGCTGATGTCGACCGGGAGGCCACCCGCCCCTGAGGTCGCGTCAACGAGGAGCAAGGCGCCGTCGTCGGCGCCCGGCACCCGCCGGACCGGGGCCATGACGCCGGTCGAGGTCTCGTTGTGCGGCCACGCATACACGTCGACCCCGACCTCGGCCGTCGCGGAGGCGAGACGGCCGGGCTCGGCCTTGACGATGGTCGAGTCGCCGAGGAAAGGAGCGCCCTGGGTCACCGACGCGAACTTCGCGGAGAACTCACCGAAGGCAAGATGCTGCGCCCGCTCGCGCACCAGGCCGAACGCGGCGATGTCCCAGAACGCCGTGGACCCTCCGTTGCCGAGCACGATCTCGTAACCGTCGGGGAGCGAGAACAGCCGGCTCAGACCCTCCCTGACCTCGCCGACGATGGCACGCACCGGCGCCTGGCGGTGCGAGGTGCCGAGGACTGTGCGGCCGATCGAGGCGAGGTAGTCGACCTGCTCGGGCCGGACCTTGCTCGGACCGCAGCCGAACCGGCCGTCCTGCGGGAGGAGGTCGGCAGGGATGGTCAGCGGGCTTGTGCTGGTGGTCGTGTCGCTCACGTCAGGTTCACCTTCATCGGCAGCAGGGCGCTCCCATGAAACCAAAGGGCCATGGACAGCCGGTGCGTTGGTCCGTCCCGTGGACTGGGAACACGACGAGGGGGTGGGGCGTTAGTCCGTGTGTAATCATGTAATGACCGTAACGAAAGGGGTCACCATGAACACCACACCACAGGACTCGCCCGACCACGGACATGGTCACGACCAGGGTCACGACCACGACCACGGGCACGACCACGGCGACCACGGCGACCGCGGCGGCAGGCGCCGCGAGGGCCGGGAAGGTCGCGGTCCGCGCGGCGGCGGCCGTCGCGGCGGAGGACCCTTCGCTCCGGGCGGACCGTTCGGCGCCGGCGGACCCTTCGGTCCGGGCTTCGGCCCGGGCTTCGGTCCCGGTTTCGGTCCGCGCGGCCGCGGCCGTCGCGGGGGGCCGTTCGGCCGTCCCGGGGGCTGGCAGCAGGCCGACCTGCCCTCGACCGACGACGCCCAGGACTGGTTCACCGGGCGACTGCCCTCCGGCTGGTTCACCGGCTCGCCGTCCGTGAGCGTCGACCGCGAGGAGATCATCGTCAGCGGTGAGCTGCCGCCCGTCGACAGCGCTGCCGGTGCCGAGGGCCAGTCGTCCCAGGCGGCGGCCGAGGGCCGGATCAGCCGCTGGCGCGAGGAGACCCGCGATGAGCGGATCGCCATCGCCCTCGAGGCCGAGCAGCGCTACGGCCGCAAGGTCGCATGGGGGGCGAGCATCGGGGACTACTCCGACCTGTTCACCCACCAGGCAATCCCGGTCATGACCCGGCTGCGGCAGCCGCAACGCCAGGTGCTCGACACCCTCGTCGACTCCGGCGTCGCCCGGTCGCGGTCCGAGGCCCTTGCCTGGGCCGTGACCCTCGTCGGCCAGCACGCCGACGAGTGGCTCACCGACCTGCGTGACGCCATGGCCGAGGTCGACAAGCTCCGGTCCGAGGGCCCGCAGGTCTGACCCGCGGCTCTGCACCGCGGTTCGTGGTGGATGGCGCCGGAAGTCGGTGCCGTCCAGAGCACGAACCGGGGGGCAGCGCGAGCGTTGAGGTATGCCGGGCCGCCGCCCCCTGCGCGGCGACCCGGCATACGCGCGTCCGAGGACGCGTGCGTCACCCCCCCGGCCGCGGCAGCCACGGTCCCTGTCCGTGGCCGCCGCGGTCCCTGTCCGCAGTTCCCATCTGCGGCAACACCTATGTTTCCGCCTCCCGCCGCCCGTTCCTGTCCTCCGAACGGCTGACCGCCGGGATGACGCTGGCGTCCCCCGATGGGGGGATACGAGCCCCTCTGACAGAACCTGTCGACCGAACCGGCTGACAGAATCGGACGGGTGCCGAGCGACATCGCCGACTTCTCCAGCGCCGACGAGCCACTGCGATCCGAGGGCGTCTACGACGAGCTGCGCTTCACCGCCGCCGACCTGCTGGGCGCCGACGCGGGTCAGGCCCGGTTCCTCGACTGTGTGGTCGACGGCGCCGACCTGACCGAGGGACGGTTCGAGGGATCACGGTGGGCCGACTGCCGGTTCGAGCGGGTTCGCGGCGTCGGCACCCAGCTCGCCGACGCGTCACTGCTCGACTGCCGACTGACCGACCCGCGGCTCGGTGCCGTCGCGGCCTACGGGTCGAGCTGGCGCCGGGTCCAGGTGCTGGGCGGGAAGATCGACTTCCTGAACCTGCGGGGCGCCACCCTCAGGGAGGTCACGTTCGAGGACTGCGTCCTGGTCGAGCCGGACTTCGCCAACGCCACCCTCACCGACGTCTCCTTCGACGGGTGCACCCTCACCGCCGCCCAGTGGAGCCAGGCCACCCTGAAGAAGGTCGACCTCTCAGGGGCGCGGCTGGTCGCCCCGCTCGGCCTGACCAGCCTCCGCGGCGCCACCATCAGCCGGCCCCAGCTCATCGAGCTCGCCGACGCCTTCGCCGACCAGCTCGGGATCCGCGTCCGCGACTGACTCCGGGTCCTTCTCCGGGTTCTTCTTCGGGACCGTCTCCAGGACCGACGCGTGCCTGCGGTGCAGGACCGTGTCGGTCGCGCGGTGCCGGGCGGCCGACGCCCGCTCCCGCGTCGTGGGGAAGTCCTCGGGGCGGCGCCGTTTCGAGAGGTCGACACGCTGCACCAGGACGTCGAGGGACACCCCGGTGTCTGGGTGCTGTGCCACCGGTTGGTCGCCGCTGAAGACCACCCACACCGGCTGCTCGCCGTGGACGACGGAGAGCACGGAGCCATCCTCGAGGGACGTCGCCTTGGCCAGCGCGAGCCGCCGCTGGCGGGACGCCTCCACCCGCCCTTTGGCGAACTCGGTCAGCGGACCACGGGCCTCCTTGACGGCGACCGCGATGGCCGGGGAGTACCTGACGCCCTGCTTGACGCCGGTCATGACGAGCTTGACCACACCCATGCGCCCTCCTTCGGATCTCGCCGCCAGCCTAGCCTTGAGGCCTCTACCCCGAAGGGACCACGATGAGCACCGTCCACCGCGTCGACTACACCGGCGAAGGGCTGAGCGAAGCCGACCTGGCGCCGACCCCCTGGCAGCAGGCGAAGCGGTGGGTCGACGACGCGGATGCCCGGCACGAGGCGGGCGACGACGTGCCCGAACCGCATGCCCTCCACGTCGCGACCGTCGACGCCTTCGGCGCACCGAACGTCCGCACCGTGTTGATGCGCTTCTTCGACGAGCGTGGTCCCGGGTTCGTCACCAGCCAGAATTCCACGAAGGGGGTCGAGCTCGCCCAGAACCCGCACATCGCCGCCGCGCTGGTCTGGCCGGCGATGTTCCGCGCCGTCCGGTTCCGCGGCGTGGCCGAGGAGGTCGGCCCCGACGAGGTGCGCACCTACTGGGCCTCCCGCCCCTGGGGCTCGCGGATCAGCGCCTGGGCCTCCCACCAGTCGGCACCGGCACTCGGTCGGCAACAGCTCGAGGACGACTTCGAGCGATATGCCGCCCGCTTCCCCGACCACGGCAGCGACGACGACGTGCCGGTGCCGGAGTTCTGGGGCGGCTACCGGGTGGCCTGCCACGAGGTGGAGTTCTGGGGCGGCCGGCGCAACCGCCTGCACGACCGGCTGGTGTTCACCGCGGTCGGAGCCGGTGGGGGAGCGGCCGCCCAGGACGTCGCCGTCCGACCCAGCCTCGACGACGCGGCCGCATGGACGGTGTCCCGCCGCCAGCCCTGAGGTCCGGGCTCCGCGCCGGTGGAGCGAAGGAACAGCCCGTGGGCCACCGGATCCGCCGTCGCCGCGAGAGGGATCTCTCGAGACGGTGGCACAGGGCCGGCTACACGCTGGACGGGGCGTGTCTACCCACGGGCTGCAGCGACTGCGTGGACTGCGATCGCACGTCCGCTGGCTGACCGAAGGATGGTCAGCGGAACGCCTGCGCTATCGCGCAGTCACCTCACGTGTCCGATACGAATGCACTATCTGACCACCTCCCTTCTCGTGTCCTTGGACGGTAAGCCGAGATCGCCCGGCGCGCAACGTTTTAGCCGGTATGCGAGCCGGCTCACGGACCGCCGGCCGTCCGCCGGCATGACCCGGCTGCCTACAGTGGCCGGGTGCCCGAGAGCGTGGAGCGCCTGCGCGCTATCGCCCTCCCCGCCTACGGCCCGACGGCACTGGGGTCGATCGGCACCGGCGCCGTCCTGCCGGTCGTCGTCCTGTCGGCCCGCGCTCTCGGGGCCGAGGTCAGCGTCGCTGCGTTCCTCCTCGCGCTGATCGGGATCGCGCAGCTGGTGGGTGACCTGCCCGCCGGAGCGCTGGCGGCGCGGATCGGCGAACGCGCCGCGCTCGTCGTCGCCTGCGCGGTCGAGGCGGTCGGCATGGTCGGCTGCGCCTTCGCCCCCGACCTCGTCGTCCTCGGCGCGTCGCTGTGCCTTCTCGGGCTGGCTGGTGCCCTGTTCGGCCTGGCCCGGCAGGCGTACCTCACCGACGCCGTCCCGGTGCACCTGCGGGCTCGCGCCCTGTCGACCCTCGGGGGCGTGGGCCGCATCGGCATCTTCATCGGACCCTTCGTCGGCGCCCTGGTCGTCAGCCGCTGGGGTGTCGGCGCGGCCTACCTCGTGGGTTTCGTGTCCTCCACTGCCGCCCTGCTGCTCGTGCTCGTCGTCCCCGACATCACCACCGACCACCGCAAACGGGAAGCCGGTATGCCGCGGCGGGCTATCAGGACCGTCCTACGGGAGCATGTGCACACTCTCGCCACGCTCGGCGTCGGCGCGCTCTTCATCGCGAGCGCGAGGGCCTGCCGGATCGCGCTCATCCCCCTGTTCGCCGAGTCGATCGGCCTCGACGCCGCGCACACCAGTCTGGTCATCGGCATCGCCGGCGCCGTCGACATGCTGCTGTTCTACCCGGCGGGCGGAGTGATGGACCGCTTCGGGCGGATGTGGGTCGCGCTGCCCAGCATGGTGATCCTCGCGGCCGGGATGGCCCTCCTCCCGCTGGCGCACTCGTTCGGCAGTCTCACCGCCGTGGCGGTCGTCCTCGGGCTGGGCAACGGCATTGGGGCGGGGCTGGTGATGACCCTCGGGGCTGACGCGGCCCCTCCGGACGCCCGCATGCAGTTCCTCGGTGGCTGGCGGCTGATGGCCGATCTCGGCAACGCCTCGGGTCCGGCTCTCATCGGCGTCATCACCCTGGTGGCCCCCCTCGGTGTCGCCGCCGCTGTCATGGGGGCAGGCGCCCTGGGAGGAGCCGGCTGGCTGCGGCTGTGGGTGCCACGGTTCGACCCGATCGTCCGCGGGGCGCGGGGCGGCGGTCGGGCTCGGCGCGGATGACAGGATGAGGAGGTGACCGACCTCATCGACACCACGGAGATGTACCTGAAGACCATCTTCGAGCTCGACGAGGAAGGCATCCCCCCGCTGCGGGCCCGGATCGCGGAGCGGCTCGGTCACTCCGGCCCCACGGTCTCGCAGACCATCGCCCGGATGGAGCGCGACGGTCTCATCCACCTCGCCGACGACCGGCGGCTGGAGTTCACGGACCACGGTCGGGTGCTGGCCACGCGCGTCATGCGCAAGCACCGCCTGGCCGAGCGCCTCCTCGTCGACGTCATCGGCCTGGAGTGGGAGTTCGTCCACGACGAGGCCTGCCGCTGGGAGCACGTCATGAGCGAGCGGGTGGAGCGCAAGATCCTGTCGCTGCTGGCCGACCACCACGACTCGCCCTACGGCAACCCCATCCCGGGCCTTGACGAGCTCGGCGAGCAACCGGGTGAGGACTTCCGGGCCGGCGTCTCGACGCTCACCGAGCTGGCCGGCGACGAGCCGCGGGTGGTGCGCGTGCGCCGGATCGGCGAGCCGGTGCAGGTCGACCACGAGGCGCTGGCCTTGCTGACGGTGGCCGGGCTGCTGCCCGGCGAGCGGGTCGAGGTGCGGCGCCGCGGCGACCGGATCGTCGCCGTGCGCGAGGGCGGTGACGAGGCCATGGGGGTCTCGTTGCCCGACGGCGTCGCGGCGCACGTCTTCGCCGCCGCCGTGTGAGGTCGGTGACGAGTGCGGCCGGCGGGTCGGCACCGTCCTGTTCTCGTCACCGTCCCTTCCCTAGCGGTGGGTGTCGGCAGGTGTCGGGTGTAGGTGTTGGCCAGCGGCCGGCCGCGGGCTCGTGACCTGGTGACAGACCCCTGGCTTGACACCGGAGAGAACGTGTTGTTGTCGGTTCTTGGCAATCCTGTGACCTGCCCGTGACATGTGGCCGACGTCTGTTGTAGAGTTTGCCGCACTTGGTCACCCTTGGGCCAAGGTCACGGTGGGGACCGCCGAGTCCTGCCATCCCACCGCGAACAGGCACTCATCACACATGGCAGGAGCGGGGGAACCAATCCAACGGGCGTCGCGAGACGTCCTCGGGGTGAAGTTCCCGCGAGCGAGAACCTGTTCTCGCTCAACGGCACCGGGTGAACATTGCACCTCCCACCCGAACCCGACAGCTCACCTCGTAGGCGTCCGAGAGGTCAAACCCGTGGCTCGAACTCACGTGGGGCGCCACCGCGCACCCGGATTTTCCCCCTTCAACGAAATCGCCGACATCGCGGCCAAGTCCGCCCAGCCGGCCGTCAAGGTCGGAGCCGTGGCCGTAGCGTCCGGTGGCCTGGTCGCCGCGTTCGCCATCCCCGCCTCGGCGTCGCAGGACAGCGCCGCGGCCGGCAGTGCTAGCAGTGCCAGCCGTGCCGTTGTCGCCGGCGTCGCCCAGGCCACCGCAGCGCAGGCCGTCGCGGTTGCTGCGCCGGCCGTCGACGAGGCGTTCGCCCCGTCCTTCGGCACCGTGGGCTTCACCGCCAAGGCGGAGGCCAAGGAGGCTCCGGCCCCGGTCCAGATCACCAGGATCGAGGTTCCGGCCGCCGCTCCGGCTCCGGCTCCGGCCGCCGCTCCGGCTCCGGCTGCCGCGCCGGCTCCGGCTCCGGCTCCAGCCGCCGCGACCGCTCGCGCGTCACGGACGACGACCCGCGCCACGCCGGCCCCGGCCGCCGCGCCGGCTCCGGCCGCCGCGCCGGCTCCGGCCGCCGCGCCCGCTCCGGCCGCCGCGCCCGCTCCGGCCGCCGCTCCGGCTCGGGCCGCCGCCCCGGCTCCGGCTCGGGCCGCCGCGCCCGCTCCGGCCGCCGCGCCCGCTCCGGCCGCCGCGCCCGCTCCGGCCGCCGCTCCGGCTCGGGCCGCCGCCCCGGCTCCGGCTCGGGCCGCCGCCCCGGCTCCGGCACCTGTCGCGGCTCCGGCCCCTGCAGCGGCTCCGGCGCCCACCAGCGGCATCATCGGCATCGCTGCCAGTCTCTCGGGCATCCCCTACGTCTACGGCGGGACGACGACGAGCGGTTTCGACTGCTCAGGCTTCACCGGCTACGTCTACGCACGAGCGGGCAAGTCGATCCCGCGCGTCGCCGAGGCTCAGCGTGCTGCCTCCACGAAGGTCTCGAACCCTGTCCCGGGTGACCTGATCTTCTTCGGCTTTCCCGCCTACCACGTCGGCATCTACGCCGGCGATGGAAAGCTCTACGACGCCCAGCGCACCGGCACCTTCACGGGCCTGCACGTCATCTGGACGCAGACGAACGTCAGCTACGGCCGCTTCTGAGCCCGCCCGGTCCCGGTTGTTGACCCGGACCTCGGCGCTCTCAGCCTCTCAACCTGCCAGCTCGGCCCCTCACCTTCGGGTGGGGGGCCGAGTCGGCTTCGGTGGGGTCGGGCGCGCCTGCGGAGCGGGTGCTGACCCGACCGCCGGCGTCGGGCGGGTGGCGACCCGTCGTGCCAGGATGGTGCGCGATGAGCAGGAGTGACAGCACGGACGACGCGGCGGTCAGCGGGGTGGCCCCCGGCCCGGCCGTGGTCGTGGACGTGTGGGCTGACGTCGTCTGCCCGTGGTGCTACATCGCGAAGCACCGGCTGCGGCGGGCGGTCGCGAGCTGGGACCGGCCGCACGAGGTGCTCGTGCGGCACCGGGCGTACGAGCTGGACCCCGACCTTCCCCGTGGCCGGCGCGTGCCGGTCGCCACCTACCTCGGTGCCACGTACGGCGGCGGCGAGGCGGCCGGTGTCGCCATGTCCGGCCGGTCGGCCGAGGTCGGCGCCGCCGACGGGCTCCACCTCGACATGGGCCGGGCGCTCAAGGCCAACAGCTTCGATGCTCACCGACTGATCGCCCTGGCCCGCGAGATGGGTGGGCCGGCTCTGGAGGATGCCGCCGTGGAGCGGATGTTCTCGGCCCACTTCAGCGAGGGGTTGGCCATCGACGACCACGACACGCTGCTCCGCTGTGCCGCGGAGGCCGGGATGGACGAACGCCGCGTCGCGTCGGTGCTCGCCGACGACACCTACGGTGACGTCGTCCGCGCCGACGAGCAGGAGGCCAGGGCGCTCGGCGTGACCGGGGTGCCGTTCGCGGTGGCCAACGGTCGCCTCTCGGTGGGCGGTGCCCAGCCGGTGGAGGTGTTCCTCGACCTGCTGCGAGCCGCCGCCCCGGCCGACCCGCCCGCTACTGCTGGGTGACGCCCAGGGAGCTGCCGGGCGCAGCCAGCCAGTCCTCGACGAGCCGACCAACCAGCTCGGGGTCCTCGAGCATGGGGGTATGCCCGAGGCCAGGGAGGATCTGAGTTGTCCAGGCAGGGTGCTCCCGCGCCGCGATGCGGGCCGACTCGACCGGCACCAGGCGGTCCCGGTCGCCGTGCAGCAGCAGGACGGGAGCGGTGACCGCGTTCATCGCCGTGCGGACGCCGCCCCGGCGCCCGAGCGTGCGGACGATGGACCGAGCCGCGGCGAGGTAGGACTCGTCGGCGTCAGGCGCATACCGGCGTCGGTGGGCGGTCATCTCGATCGTCGCGGCGACGACGGCCGGGTTGGCGCGGCTCGGGTCCGCGAAGCACAGCGCGGTGGTGGCGCGCACCCGTTGCTCGTCACTGGACCGCGTACTGACCCGGCGGGTGACCATCTCGCCGACTCTCGGGATCTGGTAGGCGAGAAAGGTCGCGGCGACCTGCCGGTCCATGGCGCGGCGGCGACTGGGAATCGCCGGGTCGATGAGGACGAGTCGCTCGACGAGGTCGGGGTGCCGGCCGGCGACCAGCAGCGAGATGAGACCACCCATCGAGTTACCGACGAGGATGCAGCGGAGCCCGACGACCTCGCGGATGAACCGGGCGACCAGCTCGGCGTTGGCGCCGACCTCGCTGGCGTGCTTGTCGCCCGGGGTGAGCCCGAAGCCGGCGAGGTCGAGGGCGTACGCGGGTCGTTGCCTCGAGAGCCGCGGTCCGAGCCCCACCCAGTTGAGGTGCGACCCGCCGAGCCCGTGCACGAAGACGACCGGGGTGGGCGCCGGGCTGCCCGGCTGCTCCTGCGCTGGGCCGCCGAAGTCGACCCAGTGCACCGGTCCGGGGTGGGGACCGGGCAGGTCGATGAGATGGCCGGTGCCGCCCCAGGCCCCCGCCAGGGCGAGAGGCGGGGCGGTGGTGGGGGCGAGTTCGGGCACCGGCGCATGGTAGGCCGCCATGATGGGGCGGCCTTCGCACTCCGGCCCAGCCAGGCCCGTCGGGCCTCGTCGGGCCTCGTCGGGTCACGTCGGGTCTCATCGGGTCTCATCGGGTCACGGCCAGGTCAACCCTGGCAACATCTGTGCTAACTCTGCGTCAACTGACCGCCTGGGGCCAGGCTGGTGGCGCACGCTGGAGGGGTGAAGATCGAGCTCCAGGTGACCGACGACGACAGCACCACTCTCGCCGTCGACGGTCACCCCGTCGCGGCGCGGCCGAGCCTGAGCTGGGTGGACGGCCTGGGTCGCCGGCACCCCCTCGTGTGGCTGCGCGGCGAGCGGGCCTACGACGTCGAGCTGTGGCTCGGCGACCGGTTCATCGGCTACGTCCCGGGCTTCAGCGGTGACGTCGAGGCGGCATACGCCGACGCGGAGCGCAGGATCGCCTGAGCGGGCCGGTCAGGGGCCGCCGCGCCAGTGGTCGATGCGGCGGTGGTCGGGGCTGAACCCGTGCTGCACGCCCCAGATCACGGCCTGCGTGCGGCTGCCGACCTCGATCTTGCGGTAGATCGTGCGGATGTAGGACTTGACGGTGTTGGGGCTGAGGAAGGTGTGCCCGGCGACGTCGGCGTTGCTGAGGCCCTGGGTGATGAGCGCCAGGATCTCCGACTCACGGTCGGTCAGCCCTTCACCTCGGCCGGGCCAGTCGAGCCCGTTGGCGCTGCCGGTGCGGCGGGGGGCGTCGCTGACGACGACCTCACCGGCATACACGGCCTCGAGCGCGTCGACGAACTCGCGGGCGGGCAGCGCCTTGGACAGGTAGCCGTGCACGCCCTGCTCGCGCGCCATCTCGACGAGATCGGGGTGGAAGTTCCAGGTGTAGACGACCACGTGCTTGGCTCGGGGGTTCTTGACCAGCACGCCGATCTCGTGGTGGTCGGACTCCGGCTGGGCGAACGAGTCATAGAGCACGATGTCGACCTCGTCCGAGACCGGCTTGTTGGTGTCGATTTCGGCGACGATGACCCGGTCGCGGTACTGGTCGAGGATCTTGGCCACCCCCATGAGCACGACGTCGTAGTCGTCGACGAGCGCGACGGTGATCGGTGGGTCCTTCTCAGTAGCCGGCACCCTCCGAGATTAGCCTCCTTAGGGGTGTACTGCATCCGCCCTAGGGGTGTGAGAGTCGAGACGTCTCATCACCTCTACGGAAGGCTTTCGCCATGCTGGGACTCATCGTCACCATCATCATCGTCGGGCTCATCGCCGGAGCGCTCGCGCGCCTCCTCGTGCCGGGCCGTCAGGACCTCTCGATCCCCATGACCATCGTCCTGGGCATCGTCGGCTCCTTCGTCGGGGGCTTCCTCGGCTACCTGCTCTTCCACAAGGACGCCGCCGACGGCTTCCTCCAGCCGGCGGGCATCATCGGGTCGGTCATCGGCGCGGTCATCGTTCTCCTGATCTGGACGCGCGTGAGCGGCCGCCGGTCGGTCCGTTCCTGACGGCTTCTCTCAACCACCTCCGCGGGCACGCGAGGTCGCGACAAGGGAACGCGACGTCGTCGAGACGTCTCGCGGAGGGCCGGCTGGGTCGCGGGCAGCGACCCAGCCGGCAACCCCGGTGCGGGCACGATGTTCACGCGGCGGGCACGATATGACGTGCCCCAGGCGTGACAGTCGTGCCCGCCTCACCATGCTTCCCTCGGTGTCCACCGGGTGCGCAGACGTCAGTCACGCTCCGCAGAGGGTGCAGCCTGCGCGCGGCGTCACCGCCGTGTGCGCAGACGCTCGTCACCCTGCGCAGACCATGGAGCGGGCGTAGCGTCATAGAGATGTCCGAGACCGTGACGGCGTCCCAGCTGGTCCGCCTGGCCGAAGGCGACGACGTCGCCATCGCCATGCGCGGCGTCGAGGCGGGCGCCGATGTCGAGGTCGCCGGGTCGACCCGGCTCCGCACCTGCACCGCCATCCCGCCCGGGCACAAGGTGGCCCTGCGCGACGTCGCGGCCGGCGAGCTGGTGCACAAGTACGGCCACGTGATCGGCGTCGCCACCGCGCCGATCCGCCGGGGTGACCACGTCCACGTCCACAACCTGGGTATGCCCGAGCAGGCGTCGTCCTTGGCCTCCGGTGGCGGTGCGGTGGCCGAGCTGCCCGACCTGCCGGCCGACATGCGCCGGACGTTCGCGGGGATCCGACGCCGCAGCGGGGCGGTCGCGACCCGCAACTACGTCGGGGTGCTGACGACCGTCAACTGCTCGGCCACCGTGGCGCGCCAGGTCGTCCGGCGGACCGAGGACGAGGTCGCGGCCCTTCACGAAGAAGGGGTCGACGGGGTCGTCGCCCTCACCCACGGCACGGGGTGCGGCATGGCCAACCGCGGCCAGGGCTGGGACGTCCTCCAGCGCACCCTGCAGGGCTACGCCCGGCACCCCAACATCGGAGCGCTCGTCGTCCTCGGCCTCGGGTGCGAGGTCAACGCGGTCACTGACCTGATGCAGGACCTCTGCCTCGATGACGACATCCCGGTGGAGTCGTTCACGATCCAGGACGCGGGCGGCACCGCCGACGCGATCGCCCGGGGACAGCACCTCGTCCGCGGCATGGCCGGAGATCTGCGCGGCACGCGTCGCGAGGAGGTCGGTGTCGAGCACCTCGTCCTCGGTCTCCAGTGCGGCGGGTCGGACGCCTGGTCGGGGCTCACCGCCAACCCCGCTCTCGGCGTCGCGAGTGACCTCATCGTCGCGGCCGGGGGCACGAGCGTCCTGGGGGAGACCCCCGAGGTCTACGGCGCCGAGCAGATGCTGGCGGAGCGCGCGGTCCGCCCCGAGGTCGGCCAGGCGCTGCTCGACCGGATCACCTGGTGGGAGGACTACACCACCTCGCAGGGGACGACCCTCGACGGCAACCCCTCGCCAGGCAACAAGGACGGCGGCATCACGACCATCCTCGAGAAGTCGCTCGGCGCGGTGGCCAAGGGTGGTCACAGCCCCCTGCACGCCGTATGCGGGTACGCCGAACCCATCCCCCGTCCCGGCTTCGTCTTCATGGACACCCCGGGCTACGACCCCGTGTCGGTCACCGGGATGGTCGCGGGTGGGGCCAACCTCATCTGCTTCACAACCGGACGCGGCTCGGTGTTCGGCAGCCGGCCCGTACCCACCGTCAAGCTCGGCACCAACGCCAGCCTCGCGATGCGGATGGCCGGTGACATCGACCTCGACTGCTCACCCGTCATGGAGAGCGGAATGTCGTTGGTAGACATGGGTCGTCGCGTCTACGACCTGTTGCTTGACACCGCCTCGGGCCGGCGCAGCTTCAGTGAGGAGCTCGCCCTGGGGGGCGAGGAGCTCGTCCCGTGGCAGCTGGGAGCGGTGCTCTGAGCCGTCTGCGTCAGGCGACGACGCGATAGGAGTGCGGTAGCACCGGCTGGCCGCAGACCGTCGCGGCCTCGTCCCCGGCGTTGAGGGCGAGCGTCAGATGGTGGTCGTCCTTGGACAGGTGAACCGCCATGGTGGTGTTGCTGACTTCGCTCGTGGCCAGCTCGGCGTCCACGAGCCAGGCGTGGTCCCGGCGCAAGGCGATCAGCTTCTGGTAGACGGCGAACACACCCGCGCCCAGCGGTGACAGCCCGGCGGCGTCTCGGGGAAAGGTGGTCGCACCGCGTCGTCACCGTGCGGCTGGTCGAGCTTCTCACCGGTGAACCCCTGCTCGTCACCGGCATACACCGCTGGTATGCCGGGGAGCACCATGAGCAGCGCGACGGCCAAGGGGAGGTGGCGCGGGTCGGTGAGCTGGCTGGCGATACGGGTGACGTCGTGGTTGCCGAGGAACGTCTGCGGCCGGAACGCGCGCGAGAGCTCGGCGTGGCGACCCAGGGTCCACGCCAGCTGAGTCGGATACCCGGGTGCTTGGTCTGCCGAACCAGCTCGTCGACGTCGGCGTCGTCGCCGAGTCGCGGGTCGACGCGGTAGCGGTCGAGCGTGTCGTAGCCGTGGGAGTTCCAGGCCAAGAGGGGGGCGAGCAGCAGGTCCACGAACCGCAACGGGGGGCGCGCCACCAGATCACGGTGGCCGGCCAGCCGGTGTGCATGGGCCTCCTGGGCCGGGTGGTCGTTCGACGCTACAGGCGAACAGTGCTGGTTGCCCGGCCCGTTCGCCGGGTAGGGGGATGGGTATGCCCGCAGCCGGTCCCAGCGACCCCACGCCGTCGACCGACGCTGACCCCGCAGCCGGGGCCGCTGCGCTCCGGGCGGTGTTGTTCGACCTCGACGGCACGCTGGTCGACACGTCGTACGTCCACACCGTCTGCTGGTGGCAGGCCCTCCTCCAGTTCGACCGGGTGCTGCCCATGGCGAGCATCCACCGGGCCGTCGGGCTGGGCTCCGACAAGATCCTCGACCACCTGCTTGGTGACGACCGCACCGACGACGAGCGGGCCGACGACGACGACATCATCGCCGCGCACGCCACGCTCTTCACCGTCTGGTACGACCGGGCCCGCCCCCTCCCGGGTGCCGCGGACCTTCTGCACTGGTGCGCGGACGCCGGGCTGGCGGTCGTCATGGCGACGTCCGGAAGCTCGACCGACCTCGAGGCGCTCATGGCCACGCTCGACGCCGACGATGCGGTGACCGCCAGCACGACGTCGGCCGATGCCGAGCACAGCAAGCCGGACACCGACCTCTTGGAGGTGGCGCTGGAACGCGCCGGCGCCGAGGCCGTAGAGGCCGTCTTCGTCGGCGATGCGGTGTGGGACATGATCGCCGCTCGCCGGATGGGATGCGCTGCATCGGGCTGGAGTGTGGGGGGACGAGTGAGGCAGAGCTGCGCGAGGCCGGGGCATACGAGGTGTGGAAGGACCCGGCCGATCTGCTGGCCCATGTCGAAGACTCCGCGCTCACCAGGCGCGGACGGTTGGTCGGCCGGGTCGGCGGGTAGGTCATCAGGACGGTCCACCACCTAAGAACTCGGAGCCTCGTATGCCGCTGCGCGCCCTTGCCCCGAACTGCACCCTCAGCCCGTCGCCGGCCGACTCGAGCTCCGAGCGGTTGGCGCAGCAGTGCTCGACGGCCTCGCCAGCCACGGAGTCGACAGCGGCGACATCGTCCGGGTCGTCGACCACGACGTCCGGCCGGGAGTCCAGCTCGACATGGGCGACGGCGACGCCTGGCCGCAGATTCGCGCTCAGATCATGGCCGCTGACATCCTCGTCCTGGCGACGCCCACATGGATGGACCAGGCGAGCAGCGTCTGCCAGCGGGTGTTCGAGCGTCTCGACGCCGAGCTCTCGGAGACCGACGACCGGGGTCGGCTCGAGACGTTCGGCAAGGTGGCGGTCGGCGTCGTCGTCGGCAACGAGGATGGCGCCCACCACATCACCGGCGTGATGTTCCAGTGCCTCAACGACGTCGGGTTCACCATCCCGGCCAACGGCGTCACCTACTGGAACGGCGAGGCCATGCACAAGACGGACTTTAAGGACCTGCCCAAGACGCCGGACGAGGTCGCCAGCGCCACGAAGACGTTGGCCGCCAACGCCGTTCACCTGGCCCAGCTGCTGGGGCAGTCCGGCTACCCCGCCGCCTGAGCTCCGCGGCATACCGGGGTGAGCGGGGTGCGCCCGACGTTCGGCGTCCTCACGCCTGTCACGCGTGACCCGTATGCGACCGAGGAACAGGCGACGCTCGAGGCGGCCGTGCGCGATGGCCTCATCGACGCGCTCTGGGTGCGCGACCTGCCGTGCGCGCCGGAGGGCGACCCGGACGTCGGGCAGGGGCACGATCCGTTCGCGCACCTGGCGTTCCTCGCCGGGCGGGGCTCGCTGCCGGCCATGACTGGGGTCGCGTCGGTCGTCATGGGGACCCGGCATCCGTTAGTGGTCGCCCGGGCCGCGGTCGGAGCGCAGGTGCACTCCGGGGGCGGGTTCGTCCTGGGGCTGGGCAGCGGCGGCAAGCCGCCCGTCAGCGCCGCGTTGGGCGTCGGTGACCGATCGCTGGAGCAGTTCATCAGGGAGTGGTCCGCGATCTGGCGGGCGTTGCGGGGAGACTCGCCGTACGGGTCGACGTTTGCCCTCCCGCACGAGTACCGGCCACCGCCCATGTGGCTGGCCTCCGACGACGCCGACAAGTGGGCCGCGGTGGGGGAGGCGGCGACGGGATGGCTGACCTTCTTCGCTTCCCCACGAACGTTGCTGAAGGTATACGAGGACGTCGTCGCGGCGCGGGGTGACGCGCCGGCGGTCGGAGTGCGGCTGGACCTGCGCCTCGTCCCGGTGTCAGATTAGCCCACGGTGGTCGCCCCACCGGTGCGTGGCGTCGTGACGTGCAGCCTCCACCAGCTCGGTGGGGCTTTCCGCCCGATGCGGAACCTGCCGGTGGGCCACCTGCTGCTCAACCTGGTTGGTGACCACGCCGGGGGGCTACGACACGTTCACGAGGTCTGGCACGGACGGTTCGGCTAGATATGGCCCGCAGTTCGTCCCAGGCAGACAGCCCGGCTCGGCTTCGATCGTCAAGGCGAGCCCTGTCGATGGCCAATTCTCTGTGCTGTCCTGTTCGTCACCTTTGCTGATCTTGTGCACCAACCGGCCCACGTGTCACACTTCCCGTGTTTGCTTGTGCGTCGCGTGTCCGCCGAGAAGGCCCGGACCCGCTCGCAACCCGCTACGCACTTCGAAGGGGCTATGCATGCTGTTGCGTCAGGAATCTCATCCCTCAGGAAAGTCTTCCAAGGCCAGACGGATCGTCCGTGGATCAACGATCGCGTTCGCTGGATCTGCGCTCACCCTCGGTTCGTCGCTGGTTCTGCTCGGGCCGGGCGTCAGCTCCGCGTCGAGCCACCGGGAGTCGCCGTTGTTGATCAACGAC